>OIWP01004390.1_pt1 | contig 10067 bp, 9 predicted proteins | sample 1587661 | NCBI WGS metagenome assembly OIWP01 (sample SAMEA3888899, study PRJEB22519) | human gut metagenome | biome: human gut; feature: human-associated habitat; material: faeces | place: Denmark | collected 2010 | reverse complement strand
GAAAGGGGTGCGCGGGAAACCCAAGAAGGGTGTCCTGCGCCATTGAAATCCTTAGTTTTCAGAACTTTTATAAAGCTCTGAAAGCTGGCTCAGCGGGGAGAAAAGACTTTTCGACACGCTGAGGCCGCGGACTTGCCCGCGGCCCTCTTGTCCGATCAGGTTTCCAGACCCACCGTCCGCATCACGTCCTCTACCAATCGGGCGGTGTCGGACTCACCGTCTTGGCTGACCACGATGAGGTCGGCATACCGGGCGTAGAGAACGCAGCGCTCCTCATAGATCTCCCGCAGCGGCGTTCCTGCCGGCACGGCGATGCCCCGGTCATACAGATCCGCCGGCATCCGCTTTTCCAGCTGAGAAAAGGGCGTCTGGAGCCAGATCACCGTGCTGCCTTCCTTTAAGTGAGCCATGGCCTCCGGGTAGAGCACCATACTGCCGCCGGTGGCAATGACGGTGTGGGTCCGATTTAGATCCGTACCTACTTTATTTTCAATTTTGTAAAAGGCCTCCAGCCCGTCCTGCCGCAGGATCTCCGGCAGTGTTTTGCCGGTGGTCTGGACGATGAGATCGTCCGCGTCCACAAAATCGTAACCAAACCTCTCCGCCAGCGCCTTTCCGACGGTGCTTTTCCCTGTGCCGGGCATACCGATCAATACAATATTTTTCATAGGCAGAGCCTCCGTGGTAAAAGTGTTTTTATTATACGCGATACACGGACAAATGTACATGGTAAAAATACACAAAAAATTCGACAAAGAAAGATCGACCTTTCATGACAGGGCGGACAAGACGCACCCGAAAATCACGGTCGAAATCTGTTAAATATGCGCATTGTCAAACGGTGGACCATTCGGTACAATGTCTAAAAATGGTAATACCTATTTTGACCGCTCCGTAATCGAACCGGGCGGCGAAGCGGAAGGGAGGACCGAAATGAGTCAGAATCCAAGACAGTCCAAAAGCATCCGGGCGCAGTTGCTCACCGCTATGCAGGTGGGGGAGTATGCCCATTGTGACCGGCTTCCCCGGGAAAGCGTATTGTCGGAAATGCTGGGCATCAGCCGTCAGCTTGCCTACGACTTGATTGCCGACGGCGAGGTGCAGGCAATTAAAATCGGCAACAGTTTCAAAATCCCGAAAGTCAGCGTGATTAACTTCGTGACTGAAGAGAAAAAGGAGGTGAAACGGGGGGCCTGAACGAATCGAGCTTACGCCGTCCCAGCGCAGGCGGTGCAAACGCCTGATAAAAAGGCTGTGCGCCAATTACGACGACGGCAACTGCCTATTGCTGGATGACGGCGAGCCCTGTGTTTGCCCGCAAACCATCTCCTATTCGCTGCTGTGCCGGTATTTCCGCAATGCGGTTTTACCAGCCGACAAGGAGCTGTATGCGGACATTTTCAAGCAGCGTACTTATCACTGCGCCGAATGCGGAGCGGTTTTTACGCCCAATTCCAACCGGCAGAAATACTGCACCGCTTGCGGCAAACGAATTCACCGAAAGCAGAAAACCGAAAGCGAACGCAGACGGAGAAGTGGAACGTTAGGCACCGAAAAAGCCTGAAAAATCAAGGTTTACAGCCGCCGATTTGGGGCAATGCGTATCAGATTCCCCGCAGCCTCAAAATCGGCGGTTAAACCGTCCACAAACAAAAACGAAAGGATGTAGTTATGAAAAGAAAATTAGTGACCGTGGACGCAGAAACCCTGTTGTCCACACCGATGAGCAAAACGATGTTCATCGTGGACGGACTCATTTCGCAGGGCGTCAATGTCATCAGCGATGCCAGCAAGATCGGCAAAAGCTGGCTGATGCTGTGGCTGGGGCTGCAGGTGGCGCAGGGAAATTCCATTTGGGGCCTGCCCACGCTGCAATGCGATGTGCTCTATCTGAGCCTTGAGGACACGCAGCGCCGTATCAAAGACCGGCTCTACAACCTCACCGACAGCGCCCCGGACAACCTGTATTTTGCCGTGACCTCCGGGCTGATCGGCGGCGGGCTGGAGGAGCAGATCACGGATTTCCTGACCGAGCACCCCGCCACCAAGCTGGTCATCATCGACACGCTGCAAAAGGTGCGGGACTCCAAGGGCAGCGCCGGAAAGGCGGGGATGTACGGCAATGACTACGATGACATTTCCTCCATCAAGCGTATTGCCGATGGCTTCAACATCGCCATTTTGCTGGTGCATCACCTGCGAAAGCTGCAAGACAGCGACGATCCCTTTAACGATGTCAGCGGCTCTACCGGCATCATCGGCGCTGCGGACACCAACTTCATCCTGCGCCGTAAGCGCAGCGGAAACGCCGCTACGCTGCTGGTCAGTGGGCGGGATGTGGAATATCAGGAGCTGACCTTGCAGTTTAACGACCTTGTCTGGGAGCTGGTGGAGTGCAAGAACAGCGAGGACATTCACAAGGCGGAACTGCCGAAATTTCTGTTTCGGGTGGTGGACTTTATGGAGCACCGCACCGAATGGGTAGGCACGGCCACGGAGCTGCTGACCGAAATGAAGGAGCAGGAGGTCACGCCCAATATGGTCACAAAGTATCTCGGCCAGTTCGCCTATGAGGTGCTGGAGCCGCTGGGCATCGAGTATCGCACCAAGCGAACGGGAAAAAGCCGACTCATCAAATTTCTGCGCCGTGACGGCGATGACGCAAATGACGCCGGGATCGCTATATAAGGAAATCCCCGTCACAACCGTCATTGCCGTCACAAACCGAAGAAAGGGGGTGAACAAATGCGCAGCAAAAACTACGGGATCAATGTCCGTGTGACCGAGCAGGAGAAGCAGAAGCTGCTGGAAAATGCCCGGTTCTGTTCTCTGTCGCTGTCGGAATACTTGCGGCGGCTGGGGCTTGGAAAAGAGGTCAAAGCGGCCATCACGGAGCGGGATTACCGCCTGTTTCGGATGCTGAACGGCCTGAAAGCGGAACTCCCACAGCTTCAGAAAGAGGAAATTATAAGCAGACTGGAAGCAGTTTTGAATGAATTAAAGTAAGCGAGAATTACGCCTGCGCAGTCTAAGCGAGCAGACTGTTTTTACTCCTGTCGGAGCCAAACAGTGCCCCTGCCGCCGATGCCTGCGTCATCTGAGCGAGCAGTGCGTTTTTACTCCCGGCAGGGCCGGAGCGCAAAAACACTCGTTAGGGCGTGCCCTAAAACCCCGAAAGAAAAAACTATGAAAGTGAGGACAACACAATGAGAAAATCGGATTTTACTTTACCCACGCTGGACGATCTGTTCTCCACGCAGGCGGAGCGGGACGATGCTAAGCTGGAGCGGGTGCGGAATATTCCGCTGGCCGAGCTACACCCGTTCAAGGGTCACCCCTTCAAGGTGCAGAACAACGAGGAGATGCAGCGGATGATCGAGAGCATCCGCAAGGTGGGAGCCATCACCCCGGCGCTGGCAAGGCCGCTGCCGGACGGCGGTTACGAGCTGATCTCCGGTCACCGGCGACTGGCGGCGTGTCAGGTACTGGGCGTCGAGACGATGCCTGTCATCGTCCGGGAGCTGTCTGACGATGAAGCGGTGATCGCAATGGTGGACGCCAATTTGCAGCGGGAGACCATCCTGCCCAGCGAAAAGGCGTTTGCCTACAAGATGAAAAGGGATGCGCTGAATCATCAGGGTATGACTTCTCCCCAAGTTGGGGAGAAGTTACTAACGGCAGAAAAAATTGGTTTAGATGGCGGAGACAGCCGCAATCAGGTATTACGATATATCCGCCTGACCTACCTGATCCCCGAACTGCTTTCGATGGTGGACAACGGCAAGATCGCCTTCAACCCGGCGGTGGAGCTTTCTTACTTAGATTCGTATCAGCAGCGGGCGGTACTGGACGCAATGGAGTTGAACGACTGCACCCCGTCCCACGCCCAGAGCATCCGCCTGAAGAAGCTGGCACAGGAGGGCGTGCTGGATGATCAGATGATCTATGCCGTGCTGGCGGAGACGAAGCCCAACCAGCAGGAGCAGCTGAAATTCAAGCGGGAGGAGCTGCGGAAATATTTCCCTTCCGGCTACACCGAGGAGCAGATGCGCCGGGACATCATCAAGGGGTTGGAACTGCTGAAGCGGCAGAGAGAACGGAACAGGGATGCCCGCTGATTCGTATTGATGCGGCTGTAATCAAACAAATCGCAGAATAGAGAGAACCCCAAACCGATGGTATACTGATGCTGTCGGTTTGGAGTTCTGTTCTGCAAATAGAAAGAGACAGGAGGAAAACAAAATGGTAGCAGGACATTTGACTTTGAAAAACGGCAAGTATTATGCCGTGTTGAACTACAAAAACGCCGGAGGGCAGCGAAAAACGAAATGGATCTCGCTGGGGCTTTCCGAAAAGGGAAATAAGCGCAAAGCCGAGTCAGAACTGGCAAGGCTTCGGGCGGAGTTTGAGCCGCCCAAAGAGGTGGGCGACCTGAGCAGTGATATGCTGTTTGCCGATTATCTGCTGGAATGGCTGGAGATCGCCAAGGGAAGGCTGGCCCACGCAACCTACGGTGCCTATCAAGGACTGCTGAAAAGCACCATCGTCCCTTATTTTCGCAAGAAAAAATTGACACTGCGGGAACTGGAAGCCCGACATTTGCAGATGTTTTATTCCGAAATGCTCAGGCGGGTCACGCCCAATACCGTTATCCATTATCACGCCGTCATTCACTCGGCACTGAAATATGCAGTCAAGACCGATATGCTGATCCAGAATGTGGCGGACAAGGTGGACCGGCCCAGAAAGAACAGCTTTCAGCCGGTCTTTCTCTCGGCGGACGAGATGCAGAAGATGTTTGAAGCCCTTCGGGGAACCAAGCTGGAGCTGCCGGTGCTGGTGGTTGCCTTTTACGGACTTCGCCGTGGCGAGGTCTGCGGACTGAAATGGGACGCTATCGACTTTGAGCGTGGCACAATCACCATAAGGCACACGGTCACATCGCTGCAAGTGGACGGAAAAACAAAAATGTACGCGCAGGACTCTGCAAAAACAAAATCCAGTATGCGTACACTTCCACTTGTCGGCAGCTTTGCAGAGTACTTCAAAGAAGTAAAAGCGGCACAAGAAGTCAATAAAAAGGTTTGTGGCAACTGCTACAACTACGAATATGACGGTTATGTCTTTGTAGACGAGCTTGGTGATTTAATGCGACCGGAATATTTGACAAGCTATTTTCCGCAGTATATTCAAAAGCACGGTTGTAAAAGAATGCGTTTTCACGATTTAAGGCACAGTTGTGCAAGCCTGCTTCTTGCAAACGGCGTACCGCTGAAACAAATTCAAGAGTGGTTGGGGCACAGTGATTTTTCCACCACCGCTAACATCTATGCCCACCTTGACTACACTTCAAAACTGTCCTCGGCAAAGGCAATGGTCAGCGGAATGGCACTTCCCGAATCGGTGAATTTCGGCAGCAAGTGGACCGAAATCTCAAACGATGGCGGAAAGAACTGATTTTTACGGTTCGAATACGCCAAAATGCCGAAAATCGCCTTGTTCTTTCCAAAAAACGAGCTGTTCTTTCCATAGCTTTGAGCCGATTTTGAGCAAACGAGCAAAAAAGAAAAGTCCAGAAAACCCGCTTGTTTACTGGACTTTTTGGCGGAGAGTTAGGGATTCGAACCCTAGGTTCCTTTTGGGAACACGACATTTCGAGTGTCGCACCTTCGACCTCTCGGACAACTCTCCGTATATCTCAAGTGTAATCCTTGCTCCGGAAGAATGCAAGAAAAACACGCAAGAACGATATGAAATTGTGAAATCCGAACCCGCGCAAAGCCCTGTGCGGCGGACATTTTCAGCGGGCGAAACGGCCGAAGCTTCCAAAAATATCACGTTGATCACATTACAGTTGATTCAACATCAATTGATATTATTATATCATACTCTGACTCCGTTTGCAACTCTTTTTCCCGATAGGCTTGCAGTCCTACAAGCAGGCCGCAAAAAAATGGAAACACCCCTCGCTTTTTCTGCCGGAATGTGCTATGATGGCCTTGATTGCACAGAGAAAGCGAGGACGATCACATGCTGGATATTTTCGATATTCTGGGCCCGGTGATGGTGGGCCCGTCCAGTTCCCACACGGCGGGAGCGGTCCGCATCGGCAGCATGGCCCGGACGCTGCTGGGCGACGAGCCGGTGGAGGCCAGGATCCATCTGCATGGCTCCTTTGCCGAGACCGGCCCCGGCCACGGCACGGACCGCGCTCTGGTGGCGGGGCTGCTGGGCATGAAGCCCGACGACCTGCGCATTCCCTTTGCCTTTCAGGAGGCGAAAAAGCGGGGACTGATCTACACCATCGACACTGTGGAGCTGCGGGACGCCCACCCCAACACCGCTGTTATCGAGACCTGGGACGCCGGCGGCAAAAAGCTGGAGCTTCAGGCATGCAGCGTAGGCGGCGGCCGCATCCTGGTGAACAAGGTGGACGGCATCGACGTCAGCTTCGACGGCATGTTCAACACCCTGGTCATCCGCAATCAGGATGAAAACGGCGCGGTGGCGGCGGTGACATCGGTGCTGAACCAGCTGCGCATCAACGTGGCCAACATGAGCCTGTGCCGCCACAAGCGGGGCGGTGATGCCCTGATGGTCATCGAAACCGACCAGCATATCAAGCCCCATCAGGTGGCGTTTCTGTCGGAGCTGACGGGCATCCTGTCCGTGACCTATTACGATAAGGAGGACGATGACGATGTCTCTGGATTCGATGAAGGAAATCTTTGACCGCATGGAGGCCGAGCACAAGCCCTTCTGGGAGATTGTGCTGGAGACGGACATGGACGAGCGCCAGGTGACCCGCCAGCAGTCCATGGCGAAAATGCTGACCACCTGGCAATATATGGTGGACGCGGCGGACACCTATACCGGCCGCCGCCGCAGCGTCAGCGGTCTGGCAGGAGGCGACGGCCTGAAAATGCGGCAGTATTCCATCCGGGGACGGGCCATGTCCGGCGGCTACGTCAGCGAGGTCATTGCCGAGGCCTTGTCCATGGCGGAATCCAACGCCTGCATGCGCCGCATCGTAGCGGCTCCCACGGCGGGAGCCTGCGGTGTACTGCCGGCGGTGCTGCTGCCCCTTTGCAAATACGAGGAGCTGAGCCAGCACCGGATATTGGAGGCCCTGTATGTGGCCAGCGGAATCGGCGCGGTCATCGCCTATAAGGCCTGCATCGCCGGCGCCTCCGGCGGCTGCCAGGCGGAGATCGGCACTGCCTCCGCTATGGCGGCGGGGGCCCTGGTCGCCCTGCGGGACGGCACCGGACAACAGATCGGCCACGCCGTGGCCATGGCCCTGAAAAACCTTATGGGCTTGGTGTGTGATCCGGTGGCCGGCTTGGTGGAGGTTCCCTGTGTCAAGCGCAATGTCATCGGCGCGGTAAATGCCATCAGCGCGGCGGATATGGCCCTGGCCGGGATCGAGAGCCGCATTCCTGTGGATGAGGTCATCGACGCCATGGGCGAGGTGGGCCGCCGCATGCCTGTGGAGTTCCGGGAAACCGCCCTGGGCGGCCTGGCCGCTACGCCCACCGGCCGCCGGGTAAAGCAGCAGATGCAGCCCGGGGCCCCGGAGTTCTGATTCTCCAATACAATTCGTGATAACCCGGCGTAAAAATACAGCATGTATATCCGTATATGCATAGGCATGGGTTATCCATTTTCATTCATACGCAAGAAAAGCACCGTCGAAGGCTTGCCTTCGGCGGTGCTTTCTATGGACGCTGCACAGGAGAGGGTCAGTCCCCGCACAGGATATCCCACTATTTTTTGGGGGTCTCTTGTCCCCTCCGTTTAGTAGACACCGCAGCGGGGATTTTGCAACCATATTTTTTCAAAATTTTTAAATTTTTTTGGGCCTTGATAGAATACAGAGCTGTTTTCCCGGGACGCGCATAAAGGAAAGCTCTGTTCATGGCGTCCATGTCCCGGCCATTCACGAAAAAACGGCCACGGGCAGAGCGCGTCTCTCAAATCAAATGGAGCTGCGTCCATTTCCGTGACTTCAGCCGCCGCTGCGTGAAGGGCTTTCGTTTTTAAAAAACTGACTCAACTATTGCAAAACAATCCTCTTGTTTTTTTTCATATATATGATATGATAAAAATGGTGAAGGCTGGGGACCTTCGCAAACGATGGGCCCCGATCTGCCGGATATACCAGAATATCCGGGACCCATAGCGGCAGCCCGTCAGAATAGGAGGCGAAACCGTGGTTTTTATTGTCGTGATCTCATCGGTACTTTTGGCCGTTTGCACCTCGCTGAAACCGATCTATCTTCAAAATGCCATCGATGCGGTGGATGCGGGCGCAGGCAGCGCACTTACCATGTTTCTGTGCTATGCCGCCAGCATCCTGGGAATCCTTTTGTTTGAGACGGCCCGGCAGCTCAGCACGGGGAAATATCGGAACAGCAGGCTGTTCAGTCTCAAGCGGAAGGTCATGGCGCATATTGTTTATATGCCGCCCCGGAAATTCCAGGAACAGCAGGGACAGAACTATGTCACCACACTGAACAATGAGATCGAGATGCTGGTGGACAGCTACTATGTCACCCGCCTGGAGCTGGCCTACAGCATCCTGGTATTGATCACCTGTGTGATCGCATTGCTGTACATCAACGGCTATCTGGCAATGATCATCATCGTTTCCACCGTGTGCCCCATTGTGGCCTCCGCCGTGCAGGGGAAGGCACTGGAAAAGCGGACGAACTTCTATACGATGACCCTGGAAAAACTCAATGTCATGATCGGCAATCTGATTCACGGGTACCCCACCATCAAGGTAAACCACATAGAGCGGGAATACCTGCAAACGCTGGAGCAGGACAACGAGAAAACCGCCCACGCAGAGTTTGCCAAGGCGAAAACAAAAATTCGGGTGAATATGATCATCGGCCTGCTGTCCTATATCGGCGAGGCCGTGATGGTGGGATTCAGCATTTACGAGATCTCCAAGGGGCGGCTGTCCGTGGGCGCTTTGGTGGGTGCGCTGCAATTATCGGAAATGCTGGTGATCCCCACCAACAGCATTTCCTATCAGATATCGGAAATGCGGAGCGTCACCGGTATTCGCCAGAAGATCCAGCAGCTGCTGTCTGTCCCTGACAGCGCTGCGGCGTTGACAGCAGCTCCCACGATTGAGTACATGGAGCTTGACAATGTGTCCTTCCGGCATGATGAAAAGGTCATTCTTTCCCATGCGAATTATCGGTTCGAGGCAGGGAAGAAATACCTGATTTTAGGCGAAAACGGAAGCGGAAAGAGCACGCTGTTCAAGCTGCTGACCGGACTGGAAACAGAGTATGAGGGGTGTATCTCGGTGAACGGAACGGATATCCGCCAGCTGTGGCCCGCTCTTTATGACCAGATCGGCGTCGTGCTTCAGGACGCGTTTATCTTTGACGATACCTTTCTCCAGAATGTCACGCTTTATCGCCCTGCATTGCGGGAACGTGCCGTTTCTGTGATGCATTCCTTGGGAATGGATGCCTTTCTTGCATCCCATGATCTGGACCAGGTATTCCAGAACACGAAGGGCAATCTATCCGGTGGAGAGCGGCAAAAGCTGGCGCTGGCCCGTGTGCTGACCGAGAATAAGCGGGTCATCTTCCTGGACGAAGCCACTGCCAATATGGATAAGGGCAGCAGCCAGAAAATTTTGTCCCAGCTGCTCCGGACGGACGGTTTGACCGTCATCAGCATCGAACACAAGGTGAGCCCGGAGCTTCTTCCTCTATACGATAAAATCCTTGAACTGAAGAAGGCACATTTGGAGGAAAGAACATAGTACCATCTATCGGGAAACCCGGCTGCGCATTATGCCGCAGCCGGGGTTCTGGCGGATTCGGGGCAGAAGAAAAGCATTAGGCAGAGAGTCTCGAAAAAATGCGGATACAACTGGAATCCGTTGCATCCACTCCAGTCTGTCAAGAAAAATAGGATTGCCTCTGTCTTCGGAAAGGAAGATCGTTGCGAAAGAAACCCCTCAGGGGTGTCTTTCGTTTTCAATCACCGCATTTGCAGCTTGTCCAAAAGGATTTTTGACAAGCGCTGTGGACCGGCGG
>OIWP01004366.1_pt1 | contig 10113 bp, 7 predicted proteins | sample 1587661 | NCBI WGS metagenome assembly OIWP01 (sample SAMEA3888899, study PRJEB22519) | human gut metagenome | biome: human gut; feature: human-associated habitat; material: faeces | place: Denmark | collected 2010 | reverse complement strand
AATTGTTGTCAGAACATTTCAAAAATTAATCCTTTAAATTCACTAAAATTCTAGTCATTTTAGCCAATTCATGTTATTATCTTAGATAGGATTTTTAACAAAACGCACAGGAAGGAGTATTTTAACAATGGACGAAAGAATTAGCCGCGTATTGGAAAAAATGAAAGAGAAAGGAATTGATCAGTTACTGGTATCTGATCCACTGAGCATCCGCTTTTTAACAGGAATCATGGTAAATCCTGGGGAAAGATTATATGCCCTGTTACTTAGAACAAGTGGAAAACATACATTATTCCTGAACTATCTGTATTATGTATCAAATACAGGATTCGAAGAAGTATGGTTCAGTGACATGGATGACCAGATCGGTGTTCTGATGGAGCACATCGATACAAAGAGCACTCTTGGTATTGACAAGACATGGCCTGCACGTTTCCTCATTCCACTTCAGGAGCGCTGCCCTGAGATGAAGACTGTATGGGGATCTGACTGCGTAGACGGTGTTCGTGCTGTTAAAAACGCTGAGGAGATCGAGATCATGAAACATGCATCTGTGATCAATGATACGGTTATGGAAAGAGTTGCTAATTTCATCAAAGAAGGTATGACAGAGAAAGAAGTTGCTGACTTCATCGACGCTGAGTACCTGAAAGAGGGAGCTAGCGGAGTAAGCTTTGATACAATCGTATGCTTCGGACCTAACGCTGCTGACCAGCACCATACACCAAGTGAGACAAGAACTCTGAAAGCCGGAGAATGTGTCCTGATCGATATGGGTTGTGTATGGAAAGGTTACTGCTCAGACATGACAAGAACATTCTACTGCAAGAGCGTAGATGATGAGCAGGCTGCTATCCACGATCTGGTTCGTACAGCAGTTGAGAAAGCAGAAGCTGTTATCAAACCTGGTATGCGTTTCTGCGATATCGACGCTCAGGCAAGAGATCTGATTGACGAAGCTGGATACAGTGAGTACTGGAGAATCCGTCTTGGACACTTCATCGGACAGGAAGACCACGAATATGGTGATGTAAGCCCGATCAACAAGAATGTGGCTGAACCTGGTATGATCTTCTCTATCGAGCCTGGTATCTACATCGAAGGCAAATACGGTGTTCGTGTTGAGGACCTTGTTCTCGTAACAGAAGACGGACATGAACTTCTGAATGCTGTAGATAAGAAATACCGCATTGTTGGTTAATTTTAAATCTTACATATTATTTTTTAAAGGCAGGACTTTGTTTCCTGCCTTTTTATGTGCCAAAGTTTTCTGTATCTACAGAACCTGCCGCCGGCAGCTTCTTCCGAACGCATGGCAATTAAAATAAGCCGGAAGACATTACATCTTCCGGCTTATTCCTAATTACCATTCAAGTTCACATTTTCTATTCTATATTTTCTGACTCGGCTTTCTCTTGCTCAGCTTTTTCTTACTCAGCCTTTTCTCTACGCTCATCCAGTTCTTTTCTGACTGTCGGATAGATCTTATCAATTCCCATGAATAAGTACCAGATGATAAGAACGATCACTGTAATCACCAGTGGCAGATACAGGAACAGTCCTTTGATTGCGAAGATTGCACTTGCTGACTGAACGGCTGCTGTTCCGTCATAATGTCCGGCTGCCAGGATCCATCCAAGTGCTGCTGTTCCAAGTCCGGTTCCGATCTTCTGTCCGAAGCTTGTCACACTATAAGTAATTCCTTCTTCACGGATTCCGTCTTTCCATTCACTGTAATCTACGACATCTCCGACAATTGCGAACAGGCATGAATACAATGCCGCATGTCCGATTCCCTGTAACACCAGACCAGTGTAAATCATTGGAAGATTAACAGGTCCTGCGATTTCAAGCACCAGTCCTGCTGCGTAGAATAAGAATCCTACAAACAGTGCTTTGATCTTTCCGAATCTTTTTGTAAATACCGGGATCAACATAATCGTAAGGATGGTCGGGATATAGTTGAACATGGTCATTGTACTGTTCAGCATCTCATCCCCTAATACGTATTTTGCATAGTAGATTCTGGATCCTCCGGTTAATCCAAGCGATGTATAGATCACTGCAAATGCAAGTGTGATCAGGATAAAGTATTTATTTCTGCAAAGGATCTTAATTGTTTTCAGCGGATGTGTCTTCTTCTTCGCTGTTGTTTCTTTTTTGATTGGTTTGTATCTTTCTTTTGTTCCGGCAAATGTTGTGATGAACATTCCAAGTGCTACGATTGCATACACGATACTCATGCATGTCCAGCCACGCTGTCCGTTTCCAAGGAAATGTACCAGTGGAATCGTGATCACGTTAATCACAAGCTGTGCGATCATGGTAAATTCAAAACGGATCGTGTTCATGACATTTCTGTCGTGCTGCTCTGTGGTTACCAGTGAAAGCATTGTATTATAAGAAAGGTTAGATGCTGTAAAGCATACCGCTGCAAGGAATATGTATACAAGTAACAGGTAAATTGCTTTTCCATTTGCACCAAGGTCCGGTACTGTAAAGATCATGATCAGGCTGATGACCAGCGGTGGCGCACTCCAGAGTACCCACGGACGGGCTTTTCCCCATCTGGTGTTCGTCTTATCTATAATGATTCCCATAAAAAGATCCGATACGCCATCGAATAATCTGGCGATCAGCATCAGTGTTCCTACTACTCCTGCAGCAATACCTGCCACATCAGTACAATATATCGTCAGGAAAGAGGCTACCGTTGTCCATACCAGATTTGCTCCGATATCACCTACTCCATAACAGATTTTCTCTCCCAGAGATACTTTCATTCCATCCGCATTCTCTGTGATGGCTTCCTGTGTATTCTGTCCGGCTTTTTCTTTACTCACTCCGACGGATATTTTATCAACCGCTTCCATCTTAATTCCTCCTCTTTTTTGTTCTGAACCAACTATATCAGAATCCAAATTTTAAAAAGGAGCAATTTTTTCGGAAAGGAGTAATTTTATAAACTGTTATGCATTAATCCGCCTGTATTCATTTGGAAGCATCCCTTCTTCCTGTTTAAATACTTTACTCATATACTTTGGATTGGAAAATCCAGTCATTGCAGCTATCTGATTTAATTTCAAATCTGTATCCAGAAGTAATTCTTTCACATGCATGATTTTAAATTTTCGTACCGTCTCCGTAAAGGAAGTCCCCGTTTCTTTCTTTAATTGTGTTCCCAGATATTGCTCTGTAACATGAAGTCTTCTGGCTGTTTCTTCCAAAGTAATCCCGTCACTATAACATTCTTTCATAATTGTCAGTGCTTTTTGTACCAGATATTCAGAAGATGTCTGGTTGATCTGACTTATCTCGATCCTGGAGAATAATTCCATCATGACTGCTTCTATCTCCTCCCAGGAAACTGCACCTAAGATTGTCTTTAACACTCTCTGAACCATCAATTCCTCATCCCGCAATGTGCCACACTCCTTGGCTGTATTGATTATCGCATATGCGAAACGGATACACACTTCTCTGAGTTCCTGTGGACTGTGTACTTCTATGCGTCCATATTTCATGAATTTCTGAAAACAACCGGTAAATTCTTCTGCATTCATATGTATTACTGCTCTTCTGGCCCTGTTTTCCAGCTCTGCCGGATAAATGAACTGATACGTTCTCATCTGTAGAATTTTCTCGCATTCAATCAATACCCTGTCTCCGAGTATCAGATGCCAGCCACATGCCTTTTCTAATTCCAGCTCTGTCTCAGTCAGTCTGTTAAGTCCCTTACATTCCTTCCATGTAAATACGCCACGGTCATGCAGTCTTACGGAACATGCCGGTACTACCGAATGTTTTACGTATTTCAATAATTTACTGACATCCTCCTTACCATAAAAGCAGACCAATGCGGCCTGTTGTTTTTCACGAGGCAGCCAGCACAGTTTCCGTTCCGGATTGTGTTCTTTCAATTCCTCCAGAAATAATTCGACTTCTTTCTTCTCACTTTCATAATATTTTCCAAGGAAAATGTACATACAATACAGGCTGTGTCCCTGAATGATTCCATAATTATCTGCCAGCACAGCGTCCAGCCTTTCATTCTTCTCATATTCACCATCCAGGATATCCTTTAGAATCTTTTCCAATGAAAGAGAATTCTTTCCCCTCTGTTCTACAAATAACTCTTCTTTAATTTTTTCCAGCGTTTTCTTTAGTTCTGTCAGATTCACCGGTTTTAGCAGATAATTTTCAATTCCCAGTTCGATTGCTTTTTTCGCATAGCTGAAATCCGAGTAGGCTGTAAGAATAATCACTTTTGTATAGATTCCTCTTGCCCGTGCTTCTTTCAGCATCTGCAGTCCATCCATATCCGGCATCTGGATATCCAACATGATCAGATCCGGCATTTCCTCTTCCAGAAGTATCAGTCCTTCTGCTCCATTCTTCGCACTGCCTACGACCTGATATTCCGGACTTATCTTATTTAAAATATGTACAAGTCCTTCTCTGATCGGTTTTTCATCTTCAATAACTGCTATCTTCATCTTTTTGTTCCTCCTGCAATGGCACAAACAAATGTACTTTCACTCCACTTGGAGATACATTTTCAAAATAAATCACTGCATCTTCTCCGTAATAAAGTTTCAGACGTTTTCTTACATTCGAGATTCCAAAATGATTCTTGATCTCTTTTCCCATATTCAGGTCTTTCAACTGATCTTCTTCTATATGCCGGCCGTTGTTTGCGATAATAATATGCATCTGTTCTTCCGCTTTGGATACCTCGATCGTCAGACGATGTGCTCCTTCATAACCACGGAAACTATATTTGATCGCATTCTCCACAAATGGCTGCAGCAGCATCTTGTGAATCTTGCATTTCCCGTACGAATCTTGAATTTTAAATTCCAGTTCAATCTCTTCTCCCAGTTTTTCCTGCTGGAGAAGGATGTATTTTTCCAGCCATCCTTTTTCCGCATCAATTGTGGTAAATTCACCGGCATCATTGATCGCATAGCGCAGGATGTCCGCAAGTGCCACCAACATCTCGCTGATCTCATATTGTTCATTCTCAATTGCTTTCCAGTTGATCGTATCCAGAATATTATAAAGGAAATGTGGATCGATCTGAGCCTCTAATGCAGAGATTTCTGCATTCTTCTGCTCCATTGCCGATTCTTTTACCTGTCCGATCAAATTGTGGATACGTTCCGACATTTCATTAAATCCTTCAGATATTTCCTGAATCTCTGTACTGTCTTTTTCTTTGACTTCAAGCTTTTCCCGGAAATTATCTTTTTCGAGATTTTTCATTGCATCCACAATGTCATTTACCGATATCATGACCGGTTTGGTAACACGATAGATCAGAAGGACAAAGATCAGCAGAACAGCAAGCGCTACCATGATCCAGAATATCACCTGTTCTTCAATTGCTTTCTGATATTCACGGATCGACTGACATAAGAGGATTGACCAGCCGCTTCTGGCATTTTTGATTGCCTTCTGATTAACCTTTGCACTATCCAAAGCCTTCTCTTGCCGGCCAAGCATCTTTGTATCTTCTGCCCCTACGATCACTCCGTCTTTCACAAGATATACTCTGGACCCTTTTCCTGCGCTTAATACCGATTCCAGTTCATCCAGATTGACAGACAGGATTACATATCCTAGATCCTCACTGATATCCCAGTAATTAACCACCTTTCTCCCGATATGAAACATACGCTCAGGATTGTCCGTATCTTTATCAACATCATAGGACAGCAGCTTTGTCTCATCCGGAATTTTTACCTTTTCCATCCATGTACTATTCACCGAAGATGACGACAGTCGGTCGTAAAATATCCGCCTCTTGTCTGAAAGCACAAGCTGGATTCCGTCAACTCCTTCATTTCTATTACAGATATGGGAAAAATCTCTTCTCATATTATATGCATCCGCTTCCGGAATTTCTTCCGAATCATTTGCATTTACTACAAGGCTCAGAAATTCTTCATCTGTTGTAATAGCATAAAGTAACGTTTCGTATTTATCCAGCGTCATATTCAGGCTCTGATTTGCTTTCTGCAGGTCAGCCTCTGCCTGATTGTTCATATTCTCTAATGTACTTGTCTTTAATCTCTCCTGCGATATCAGTGCAAAAATAGCAAGCGGAATACATGCCGTAATGATAAATGCCGGTATTAATATCTGCCGGAGATTTTTCTTTCTCTTTTTCATCTGTTTTCTGCTCCAATACTCTCTATCTTTTCTGCACTTTTGTCCAGTATAGTCTGTGAATCGTTTTCATTTACCAGGATTTCTCTTAAGGTATCCGAAAGTGTCAGTGAGATCTGCGGCCAGTTTCTGCTGATCTCTCTTGTCCTGGCATTCTGATACAGATCTATAAATGTCCCTTTTTCCTTATCATTTTCAAACTGTTGCTGCATAATCTCCTGCCTTGGTGCAAGAAATCCGAACTCATCTATGTACTCTTTCATCCGCTTTTTGTCTGCAAGAAATTTCAAAAACTGAATCGCATATTCCTTATTTTCATTATCTGCCACCGCCAGAATCTCTCCTCCGGCCACCGTAACCTGTGGATTCCCGCATGGAATCGCCGCAACACCAAATTCAAGATCCGGATTGCCTTCACGGATACTGTCGATTGCCATAGAGGAATTGAACATCATTGCGATCTTTCCCTTTATAAACTGATTCGTCAGATCTCCCATCGTAAGGGAAATACTCTGCAGACTTAAGCTTCCTTCCTGCTCCATCTCTTTTAAGAATAAAAATGCCTGCTGCCCGGTTGCTGTATTGATGCTATGGATATCTCCACCCATAGACCACAGAATCGGAAGAAACTCATACATACTTTCCTCTGTCTGCAGTGCCGTGATCGCGAAGCCTTTTATCGTTTTATCACTGACCTTCTCCGCAACCTCTTTGAATTCTTCCCAATTCTCCGGAACCTTGCATCCTGCTTTCTCCAGAATCTTCTTATTATAGAACATTGCCGTACAGTTCACTCCAAACGGCTGACCATAGATTCTGCCATTCACGGAACATGGTGCCAGCGCTTTTTCCGAATACTCCCGTAATTCCGGGATCTCATCCGTCAGATCTGCAAATGGTTTCATCTGATGAAGGAATTGAAAATCAGAGGAATCTACCAGTGCAATATCCGGCATCTTTTCTTCCGCCATGGACAGTGCCAGCTGTTTCTTAAAGTCTTCATCCGGTATATAAGACACTTTAACCTCTATTTCATCCTGTGACTGATTAAATTGATCTACCAGTTCTTCCAGATGCTGCTGGTTACCCGGAATATCCCAGTAGTGCCACAGTTCTATCTGTTTTTTCTTTTTTTCTATTGTTTCCGCCTTTTTCTGACAGCCTACACACAGACACATGCTGGCAAACATTACCACACACAGGCAGACAGAAATGTATTTTCTGGTTTTCTTCATCGTCTTTCTCCATTTTTAGATTTCCTACAGATTATCTTAAGATTTTTCATATTTTCTTTAGGCCTATAACACAAATTAGAAACATTTACCATGTATGATATAATCATCAACAACAAAGAAGTCACTCAGGTATCAGAAATATGAATCAGCTTTTATCTGATCTGACTTCGCCTAAAAAATCCTTCGGTTATTCACTAAAAACAACAACCGAGTTTATATATATCATTTTTCTTTTTCATAACTTTTTTCCTTTCGGGCATCCGGTGTGGATGCCCATTTTTAATATCAAATACTATTCTTTCTCTCCTTCATTCGCCTCTTCAACCACAACTTCCGGTTCTGCCTCACCATGATCCTCTACATAATCAAAACGAATCACCGCCTGCGGCCAGTTCAGACTGATTCTTGCATTCTTCTGTTTCTCTTTTCCTGCTTTCTGGATCAGATCCAGAAGTTCATCCAGAACAGCTTTCGTCAGATAACCGCCGCGCCAGTGGAATGTAAACACTCTTCCCTTTTTCGCTGTCTGCAGTGCTCTTTTATATACATCCTCTGTCTTTGTAAATGACAGTTTCTTTTCTTTATAATAAAAATGCTCGCCATCTTCACACTTTGGTGCCGGAGCAATAAGCGGCTCATGGTCTCTGAATATGCTTTTATCATTCAGGTTGAAATAGTCGTACCGGATCTCTTTTGAAGCCTGCCTGTCACTCATCTTCTCCCCGTTCCCAAGAGTATTGTCAAACGTCGCATCCAGATGATAATATTTTCCGCCGATTTTTACGATATTCCAGGTATGGCGGTATTTGATTCCTTTCTCCGGATTATTCCCGCACACTGCGATCATACACCAGATTCCGAGCGCATCGCACAGTACTTTCACAGATTTTGCAATTCCCTCACAGACGCCGACACCCTGTCCAAGCGGTCCGATGATCTCATGGGAATATGGCTTTTTTAATTTATCGTAATGCACATTTTCACAGATAAAATCATGTACATACTTTTCCTTTTCCCATTCGGATTTGTCTTTCACCGGTCTTATGAGCTTTTCTACTCTGGATTTCAGTGCTTTCTGGTGTTCTTTTATTTTGTTTTTATCAAATAAATATTCCGGGATGAATATGAAATTAGGCGAATCTGAATAATATTTGTACTTATATCCAGTTGCCCAGAAGATTTCCGGATGATCCAGGCGCAGGCGGAAGAACACGTTATAGAGTTCCTCCGCCTCCATTCCCGGTATCTGTATTGAATCTGAGATTTCAAGCAAGCCCTGCCTGATGGCATGATAGGCTGCCTGCTGTACTTTGTTCATTTTACTATAGTAGTATGGTTCCATTCTATCTTCCTCGGTTCCTTTATATATCTGATCCATTTCATTTTTCTCACAGATAGAATTATAACCATAAAACTTTCTACTGGCAATGTCTCTGCGCCAGCTTTCTAATAACTAACTCTTTTAATAACTAACTCTTTGTTCCAACATTCTTCGTTGCAACAATATCCACACCCGTACCTGCGACATCTTCCAGTAATACATCTCCGATATGCACCGGTGCCGGTACTTCTACTGTCTTCAATGCTTTTACGCACTCAAAGATTTTCCCTTTCGGAATATCTTCTTTTGTCTTCACCGATACCATATCTGCATCTCCTCCGGTTACTCTTACCGTCGAAGTCACAATTCTGGTCGGATTGGTTACTTCTTTTCTTGCATAGATGTCTCCACGTTTACAGGTATTTCCTGTTACACTGATCACTTCACCGGCTTTCATTGTCACGGTCAGAGGGCAGCCCATCGGACAGCCGATACATGTCAGTTCTCTTGTTGTTACTGTTTCCATCCTCTACGCCTCCTCTATCTTTACTGTAATCGTCTTCAGATCCGGATACTTCATAAGCTGTTCTTTTGTAAGCTTAATCTGTTCCATCTCTCCCGGCGCAACAACCGGACGTTTTTTATGTATCACCCGTTCATCGTCAAAATATGCGCTTACATAGCAGTTCTTATATACACCGCCTACACGGAAGCGCACAGTAAGGTTTTCATCCATATGAGCCGGATTAATCGTACTTGGAACTGTATAGCGTACGCCTTCTACCGGATTCAGTGTAATATCTGTTGCATCTTCCTTACTGCTCTTTTCCCCATCGTCTGTATCTGACTGTAAGTTCTTCACATATTCTGCTGCATTTCGTCCCGCAGTCTTTGCTTCCTCTGATACAAAATCCACCAGATCATGTACATGCAGTACATTTCCACAGGCGAATACGCCTTCGATATTCGTCTCGAGACTTTCATTGACCTTCGGTCCTGAAGTTACCGGATTCATATCTACGCCCATACCTCTGGAAATCTCATTTTCCGGGATCAGCCCACAGGAAAGTAATAATGTATCACAGGTGTATTCTTCCTCTGTTCCCTGGATCGGTTTTCCTTTGCTGTCTACTTCTGCCAGCGTGATCCCTTCAACTCTTTCTTTTCCTTTGATATCCACAACCGTGTGGCTCAATTTCAATGGAATATCATAATCGTCTAGGCACTGCACGATATTACGTTTTAATCCACCGGAATACGGCATCAGTTCTGCTACAACTTTAACCTTCGCACCTTCCAGTGTCATACGTCTTGCCATGATCAGTCCAATGTCACCGGAGCCTAAGATCACGACTTCTCTTCCCGGCATATATCCTTCCATATTGA
>OIWP01004354.1_pt1 | contig 10151 bp, 10 predicted proteins | sample 1587661 | NCBI WGS metagenome assembly OIWP01 (sample SAMEA3888899, study PRJEB22519) | human gut metagenome | biome: human gut; feature: human-associated habitat; material: faeces | place: Denmark | collected 2010 | reverse complement strand
AAAGGGCAGGGAAACCATTGCCGACATTTGAGCGATAAAGGAACAAATGGAAGTCAGGATGGACAACCGGAAAATCGGAATCCGTAACAGGTCGAGTGGTAGTAACGGGGTAGTCTGCGCCAGTTGTCGGCGCACATAGTACGTGCCGACTACTGCCAATACAACCAGTTGGATGAAAAGAAAATCCATTTCCTCGTGATGGGCGAATCCGTCCAGCGTATATATAAGCAGACCGAAGGTTACCGCATTCGCTATGGCGCTGATATAATCAAACTTGCGTTTCGAACGTTCCTCCTGCCTTGGCAGATGTTTGATGCCGAGAAGCAATGCAGTGAGTCCTAACGGCACATTGATGGCAAACAACCAGTGCCAACTGGCAATGGAAAGAATACCGCTCGCCACAGATGGTCCGGCGGCAGCCGATATGGCGACTACCATTGCATTGATCCCCATCCCCCGCCCGATCTGGCTCTTCGGATAGATGTAACGCAGCTGTGCCGTATTCACACTAGTGATGGCGGAAGCGCTGAACCCTTGAAAGATACGGGCAACCGTCAAAGTCCAAAACGAATCGGACAAGGCACAGATCAATGAAGTGATGCAAAACAGCCCGATACCCGAAAGAAAGACTTTCCGGTAACCGATGATTTCACCCAAAGCGGAAAAAGACAGTAACGATATAACGATGGCCAGCTGATAGCCGTTGATAATCCAGGTGGTTACAGCGGGAGAAGTCCCAAAATCATGCGAAAGTGTAGGTAGTACGATATTGACGATGTTAATATCCAATACCGACATACAAAGAGCGAATCCGACGGACACCACTGCCCAAATCCGTTTAGGCATCGGCAATCCGTCAGTTTCCTCTATTTTTTGAGTTGGATTTATTGATTGTACCATAAAAACTTATTCTTGTAAGTGTAGTCGTTCCTCCCGGAGGGATTTGTAAAGGTAAACAAAACAATGACAGAGGTGTTTTTGTTTCCTTTGAAAAATAAGTTTTTTTAGTGCTCAACTACTGGATTCAACTTACTCCAAATGTCGAGTTACATTTACTTCAGCTTCAAAATCCGCTGATTACTGCTTCCCCTGAACTCCAGATATGGAGAGAAAAGAGCCTGTTCGAAGCGTCCGTCCACCAATACATCAATATAATCAAGAGCGGCACTCAAACGAGGCTGCGCCTTAATTTCTTCGTATGTGTATCCGGTGTAACACCACACGTTCATCCCTGTTTCCTCTTTCACCCGTTTCAGCAAAAGCAGGAACGCTTCCGGATGAAAAAACGGATCACCGCCGGAAAAAGTAACGCCGTCCAACAAAGGATTCGCTTTGATTTCACGGATGATGGACTGTATTTTCTCCTCCGTCAGTTCTTCCCCTGCTCCCGGATTCCAACTCTCCGGGTTGTGGCAACCGGGACAATGATGGGAGCAGCCGGCAAGATAAATAGAAAACCTGATACCTTCACCGTCAACAATCGTTTCAGAATAAGTTCCTAGTAAATTCACTTCTTTAATAGCTAATGAAAAATGAAGATTTGAGAATGGATGATAACCATATAAATGTGGAATAAATACTCGTTACAGAACAGTACAAGATGAGAGTAACGTGCTGCAAGTAATAACCGAATAATGGATAATGAACCGTAACGCTTTCATCAAGCACCGTTCATTATCCATTCATCAATTATCAAACATTTATTCTACAAATGTTTTACACGGTCCTTCTCTTCTGCCCGCTTGGCAGAGTTCCAAGAGCTTAAATCGCCCGTCAGATAACCGGTGATACGGCGCATACGGAGAATACTTTCACTCTGGCATACAGGGCATTTATCGAAGATAACTCCCTTGTAACCACAGTTATGACAAGTGTCTACCGGGTGATTGATAGAGCCGTATCCAATTCCTTCGTCGTGCATCACTTTCACAATCTTGGCAATGGCACGCACATTCTTCTGCGCTTCACCGTCCAGCTCCACATACGTGATGTGTCCGCCGCGCGTAATAGCGTGGAACGGAGCTTCACGCTTGATTTTCTCAACGATGCTGATCGGTTCTTTCACGTCTACGTGGAAAGAGTTGACATAATAGTCGCGATCTGTCACTCCGGGGATTTTTCCATATTTCCGGCGGTCCATTTTCGTGAAACGTCCCGAAAGTCCTTCGGCAGGAGTAGCCAGAACGGAGTAGTTCAGGTTATATTTCTCTTTATATTCGTCTACCACTTTATTCATTTCCATCACCGCTTCATACAGCGTGTCCCATGCTTTCTGGCTGTGTCCGTGACCTTGTCCGTAGAGAGCCACCATCGCGTTATGCCCGCCGATAAATCCGATCCCCAGTGTACCGCTGCGCAAGGCATCTCCTACCTGTTCGTTCGGATTCAGTTCGCCGCCGCCTTTCCACACATTATTTCCCATCATGAACGGGAACTGGCGTGCCAGGGCCGTACGCTGATACTGATAACGTTCGTAAAGCTGGTCGGCCACGAGCGCAGACATTTGGTGTACGGATTCGATGAAAATTTCTTTTGCTTTTTGTTCGATGGCGTCCTTGTTGCGTTCATCCTCTACCAGATTTTCCGCTTTGATACGGGCTTCGATAGCCAGTCTTGGCATATTCAGTGTGGTGAACGAAAGATTGCCACGTCCTAAAGAAGATTTTTCTCCGGCCACATTTTCAAAAACACGGGTACGGCAGCCCATTGTTGCCAGTTCGTAAATGTAACGCTGCGGATCGTCGGCTTTCCATTTCTCGTTCTTGTTGAAAGGTGTGTCGAGGAACATGAAGTTCGGGAACAACGCTTTCGCAGTAGTCTGGCAAGCCTTTAATAACAAGTCGAAGTTGGGAGCCTCGTAACTGTCGGTCATTGCCTCTTCGATGTTCTCCGCTTTCATTGCTTTCTCAAAGTCTTTCTCCGAGTAAGAAACGCCGTCTTTCACCTTGAATATCTGGATGGGGAATACGGGCACTTCTCCTCTGGTGCCGAGGCCTTCAATGGTAGCTTTCAGCAGTTCTTCGATCACCATGCGGCCTTCGGCAGAAGTGTCCGTTCCGTAGTTGATGGAACTGAATACCACTTGGTTACCGCCACGAGAATGCATCGTGTTCAGGTTGTGGATGAATCCTTCCATTGCCTGATGTGTATCTTTACGGGTCTGCTGGTAGGCTTTTTCGACGATGCGGGCAAGGTGTTCCTTATCTATAATGATCTGTAAAGCGACCAGAGCGATGCGCAATGTTTCGCGTTCGGCCTCGGTGGACTTGATAGACGGAAGGTATTCTTTAATCAACGTGCGGATGGATTTTTCATCGGCCTGATTTCCGTTTTCCATAGCCACATAGAAGTTGATGAACGATGCCAGATGCTTGCGAAAAGATTTAGCCACTCCTTTTGCCATGAAGAAGTCGAAAGCCGGAATCGCCTGTCCGCCATGCTGCTCATTTTGGTTGGTCTGAAAGATGATGGTAGCCAGCGTAGCATAGCTTTGGATGCTTTGCGGGGTGCGGATGCTACCGTTCTTTGTGCGAAAACCGCGTTCAAAGAGGTCATCCATATCATATTGAATGCAGGTTGTCGTCTTTGTCGGATAATAATCCAGGTCGTGGATGTGAATGTCTCCCAACTGGTGCGCTTCGGCAAAACGTTTCGGCAACAAGTATTTATAGGTATAATCTTTAGTTACTTCGGAAGCGAACGTCATCATCTGTCCGGCAGGCGTATGACTGCTCATGTTGGCGTTGCTCAAATTGACATCGTTCTTGTCGATAGCCACAATACCGTCCATCACCTGTTTCATCTGGGTTTTCTTATCACGCTCCGTATTCCGCCATTCGCGATAGATGATGTATTTCTTCGCTACTTCCGGCCGCACTTTCATCAACGACTTTTCTACCAAGTCTTGAATCTCTTCTACGGTGATCGTGGGGGTAGCAAACTGACTGATAACATTCATGGTGATGTCAGCAACCAACTGCTGCTCATCCTGAATTCCACTTGCACTGAATGCTTTACTGATTGCATTCTTAATCTTACTGATAGAGAAATCTTCTCTTTTACCATCACGTTTGATGATACAAATTTCCGCGTAGTTCATAACTTTAACTCCCGAAAGCATTAATAAATTAAAAATAGAAAATCTCTTCGGCAGGTCTTCTGACTTATCCCTCCCCCGCAACACCTTCCCACACCGGCATCGATGCAGTGGCCTATTGTGCGGATTCTTAGAGAATTACAGCAGCGGGTACTGTCGCCGATTTGCACAGCGTTCCCTCATTGACTAAACCTCTTTTTAGTTCCGAAACCGGATACAAAGATAGGAGATTATATCATAGCTTGGTTAGCTTTTAACATTAAATTTCGGGAAACTATTCTTTCTCGCTGATACAGAAAGTTTTCCAAAACGGAAAACTTTTTTTCTGATTTTAACGTGGATAATATTCCAAATTCGTTTATTTCACCCCAAAGACATATATAGTTTTTAGATACTTTACCCTTAGCGAAAAAAGGATATGTTAAGCGAAAAAAGGATGTGTTAAAAGTCTCCACAACTATCTTTTGCTTCATAAGTTATAGACTATTTTTTCACTTTCGACAAGCCTTTCTTCCCAATGGAATGAAAGAAATTATAATTTTTCTATTTCTTCTTTCGAAAGCCCGGTAGATTTCATAATAATATCGTCAGCCACACCTAATTCTTTCAAATTACGAGCTGTTTCTTCTTTACCTTTTTGCAAACCTTTCTGTAATCCTTTTTGTAAGCCTTTCTGTAAGCCCTTCTGTTCAGCAAAGTCCAACGTATTAAAATAATCGTTATAAACTTTCCATTCTTCTTCATACTGGGCTCTTTCCTCCTGGGTCATATTTGCTTTGGAAGCCAACTTTTCAAGTCGCTCGAAGACGGCCTTGCGAGCCTTGAAAGGCATCCGGTCAAGTGTATCCATATGCTTTAGTATATAAATCCAGCGTTCAAAATCATTTTCACATTCATCCTCTTCTTTGTTGAAGTTCGGCAGTTCGATAAAAATCTGCCGGAACTTGTTGCTGAAGAGCTTCCCCGTATCCCTGTCAGAAAGAACGATATCCGTTCTGATTTTAGAGGGCATATCCTTATCCATCACGAAATTCATGAAGAACACTCCGTACACGGCATCCAACTGGAAGTTCCAAACTCCCCTTTTCGCTTGCTGCGTAATGGCCCTAGAAAGATAGAAGAGGGCACGATCTTTAAAATAAGGCTGTTCCCGGTTCTGCATTTCTACGATAATATGTTCCCCCGTATTGGTTCTACAATATATATCATAGATAAGTCCTCGTTCTGTTTTTACTTCCGGCTGCTGTTCGTTGTTTAGGAACTGGATGTCGGTAATTACATGCTCTCCTACGAGCAAATCATTCAAGAAGTCGATTAATAACTCCTTTTCTACCTCTCTGCCGAATAAAAACTTAAAGCCAAAATCGGTAAAGGGATTGATAAATCTTCCCATTATATGCTGTGTCTCAATTATAAAACAAAGATAGAGTTTTTTTGTTGAATACGGTCAAGAATAGAAGAAAATAAATGGATACAAAAAAAGCTGCCTCATTCAGAAATATTTCTGTCTTAAAAAAATTATCATCAAAATTCTCATTTCCGCCATGTTTCCGAAAAAGTATTTTCGGAATACGAAAAAAGAAAAGCTGCCTCGTCCATTCGAGACAGCTTCTTTACTTGCTCCTTACTTATGTTTACTCTATGAGTTGCTACACGTTTATTTTTACTTGTTCCGCGAGCTACGTGCAGACGGCACGTTCTATGTTTTTACGTCATTCAGTTTCATACCTTTTTTTCAGGTATGCCAAGCCTTTTCCAGCTAGCTAGTCCTTTTCTGCCTTGCCGTTTCTCCGGTGGCGGAAACGCAGAACTGCTTCAAGAATATCCAGCAACTTCTCCAATAATAGTCTCATCCGTTTTCTTTTTAAAAGTTAATAATCCGTTTTATGTCCGTTGGATTCCGTTTTATGTCCGTTGGAATTTGACAGCCAACCGTCAACCATCGGTCGTGTCCGGCTGACAGTCAAGTTACCGGTTAAGCTGCCGGGTCCGGCGCTTCTCCGCTTCCACCACCAGGTTTATTATCGTCATCCGGGTCTTTGTCAATGACGTCGTCGGCAACAAACGAACCCGCTACATCCTTGATGTGCACAAACTCCACTCCGGTGGTCAACGCACGGGTAGCACTTCCGTTGGCGGCACGAGTGTATTCGGGCGTAAACTGGCAACGCAATGAAGTGATCTGCGAACTACTGACCTTATTTTCCAACTCTACCCCTTTCCCGTTTGCCTTGGCAATCATAGTAAACGTCCCCAAGCCTTCGAGGCGCACCGTGCGGCTATTGAGCAACTGTTCACGCATCACCGACATCAGGTTGCGAATGACGTTATGAACATCACCCGCTGTCAGCGAGGCTTTTTCTGCAATCAATTCCGCCATTTTCTGCGTATTGACCATTTTCCCGAATTTCACCAGACGGGGATAATAAAGTTTCTGTCCTTCCTTGTTGGCAAGCGTTGCCTGATACGGTTTGTAAATTAATGGCATACTTTTTTTCCTTTCTTCTTTTTAATGATTAATGAATAAATTTTATCTGTAACCGATTACGAAGGCAAAAGTATATGAAAGGAAAAAAGCAGAGAAACACGATGTGACAACTCGTCACAAGAGACAACCCAAAGGCACAATTTCTACACAAGCTATGCCAACAGAGGCTTCTGTACAAAGCAGAACCACTTGGCATAAAAAAGCGTATCTTCGCATTCACACAGGATAAACTTAAAAGAAACAGATAAGTTCCTGTCACTGATTAATGGCTATTTTTTTAGGAGTAATCCGTGCCTAAATTATGATATAAACTAATTATGAACACCTACTAATAATAGAAAGTACCGACAATGAAAACAGAAACAACAGTAACCTCCGTCAGCCCAAAAGAAATGCCGGAGACGGCAAACTCTACCCGCATACAGACTTACAGCAAAAGTCAGCTGGCCACACTTTATCTACCTCACATACAGCCTGCCTCGGCACGCCGCACCCTCCGCAGTTGGATTACCCAAAATACAGCATTACAAGCCGCACTCGCCCAAACCGGCTACAGTGAAAAGGCAATCTTACTTACTCCGGCTCAAGTTGGACTATTCTTCAAGTTTTTGGGAGAACCCTAAAAAACAAATACGGCACGGAAAGGAATGAAAATAGAGTGATTTAAATGGATATTTGCCATCGTAGTGTCCGAGCAGGATTTCCCTTCAGCCTACAAGTAATTTTTTAGACACGGATGACGCGGATTTTTAAAGCTGCACAGCTATTTAAAAATCCGCGTCCGTTATCCGCGTCTAAAAGATAAATTCATAACCGGGCAAGAATATCACCCGAAGCCGCCTTATTCCGAGGGTTCTTCTCCCGACGGTTTCATTAAATCGGCAGTGACCTCCGCTTTAAAACGGACACCGTCATGAAGCCGCAGATTCAGTTTGACAGTTACATTCGTTTCGCTGTTACGCTGCACATAAAACGTCCCTGTGACCTTTTTATACTGCGAGTAATAATAAATTGGATCTTCGTAGATAAAAACATACTGGTCGTTGTGATAGAGCGAAGAAGCGTCCACCACCTGCCCTTCCCAATACAAATGAAGAGAAAAAACAAAATAAGTATCAGCCTTTCCTTCCTCCATCTTTTCCGGCGAAAGAACACAAGTTAAATAGTCCCCATCCACAGAAGCCACACCGGACACAATATTATTCGCCACTCCCCGAAAAGAATAAGTACCGATGGAAGGCACTTCCTCCACGCCCGGTCCGGGAGTTACCGAATCATTATCGTCGCTGCATCCGACGAAAGCCAACAGTAGCCCCGACAAAGCAAACAGGTTCAAATATTTCAGTAAAATTTTCTTCATGAATATACTTCATTTAATCATTATTCTATTACGGTCGTCGCCCCCTTATAGTAACCGGACAAGCTGCTATTATCGTACTGCACAATAGAGAAAATATTGAATGTCATTTCAATTTCACTCCCTTGAAGAGCCACAGAAGCATTGCCGCCTGCAGCCAAATGACCGTTCGTCGTATTAGCCTGATTATAAGTGACTCCTTCGTAGGCGATCGATATCTTCGCATTTTCCGCGCTACCGGAAAATCCGTGAACAGCTCCCTCCATCATGCTCTTCGGCACACGTACCACCGCATCCGCTGCCGACATTCCGGCTACGGTAGTGATACCTGCCTGCCGGGAAATATAAATAACGCAAATATCCACATCCGTCTTATCTACCACTACCGACTGGATAGTCACCGGAGTGCCGCCCGCCCCCAACTGATATTGATTCGGGATCGTCGTATCATATACTTTGAAAGTACCGTTGTAGTTGCCCGATATTTTAAGACTATTATCTCCCAAATATTTGAGGTCGAGCGTCAACGAGTATTCATTATCTGCCGATTTCGACACGCTGAATGTACCTGCCGCGTCTTCCAGATGTCCTTTAGAAACTTCGATTCTTTCTTCATCATACGGATTATAATAAGTAAACTCAAAAGCCAGATTCGTAGTTGTTATATCTACTTCCTGTCCGTCCAGTCCTGTATTCGGAACAAAAAGACGTACGTAATATGTATTTACATTATTCAGATCTGCAGCAGATGAAATCCCTGACGGAGTGAGATACAAGGCAACTCCTTCATTGGTCTTTTCATAAAAGGTAGCCTTGATGTCACGCGTATTTTCTCCATTCAAAGTCAAAATATTGGTAGTACTTTGCTTTATATCAGTGTAACTACCTTCATAAGAGCCTTTGAACTTGTCACCCGAAAGCAACGTAAAGCTGAAGGTTATTTTCACGCTTTCATCTGTCTTTTCTACTTTGAGCTTACCAGCCGAACATAGTTCAGACCATCCGTAAGGATCTACTGCATCAATATCATCGGCTCCCAAGTTTGTCATATTATAGAAAGCATACTCCGCGTCTCCACTAGAGGTTATATCAATTTCTTGTCCGATCATTTCGGGAGTAATGGCCAGCATCAGATATTCGGCATCAGATATATCCTCTACCGTAGTCAACCCGGTCTCCGGGCTTAAATAAACATACTGGAAACCTCCTAGCGTGGTAGCGACAACCGACTTCAACGGGCGCACCTCGTCCCCAAAAGAATATTCACTCGGAAGCTTTTCCGGAGCTTTGTAAACGCAATCCGCCTCACCCGTAAATTTGCCGCCACTTTTCAGTGTAAAGTCGAAAACAGCTTTCACGGCCGATGTTTCATTTTCTTCCGGTACCATTGTCACGGTGATCTTTCCCTGCGTCAACACGTCTTCCCATCCATCAGGGCTAACGGCGACAATCGCCTCTCCGTCGGCATCCATGTAGTAAAACGCATAATTGTCGTTATCAGAATTACCTACCGTGACCGGAGTGCCTACCAGTTTTTTATCCACTCCCAACATTATATATTCCTTACCGCTGTTCATAAAGTCTTCCATCGTCTCCAAACTTTGCAACGGACTCATACATACGTATACAATACCTTCCTGTTCAAAGCAAGATACCGATTTCGCTTGTACCGTCTTATCTTTGTACGTATACGTATTAACCGTTTCCACCGGTTCCGGTTCAGGCTCCGGTTCAGGATCGGGTGCCGGATCATCGCTACTACATGCCATAAAACAACTCATGGCCAACATGAATAAGAAAAAGGAAATAAATCTAATTTTCATATCTTTCGTTTTTGGGGTTAATTATAAAATCGTATAATTGAAAAAACAATGCTATCGGACAGATAACGCCATCACCCAAATGAGGCGCTCCGTTCAGATTTACGGATGATAGCCGAACACATTGATGGGAGTATCCTGCGAAAAGGTGCTACGCACATGATGTGGGTGTGCTTTATCACAATCGATAAAGTCTATGGTCAGCGTATGTTTGTCACCGTCACGCACCACGGTCATCGTTCCGGCGTCTATACGTGCATATTCCTTCATGGTTCCGTTGGATATTTTCTCGTACCAGGTTCCTGCCGGATACGTAAATACATTGGGATAACCCGAAGCAATGCCTCCCGGTTTCAGGAATTCGCGCAGGATTCCTTTCGATTCTTCGTC
>OIWP01004351.1_pt1 | contig 10159 bp, 7 predicted proteins | sample 1587661 | NCBI WGS metagenome assembly OIWP01 (sample SAMEA3888899, study PRJEB22519) | human gut metagenome | biome: human gut; feature: human-associated habitat; material: faeces | place: Denmark | collected 2010 | reverse complement strand
GAACACCGTGGGCAATGCGGTGAAGTTCACGCCCGCTGGGGGACTCGTCACCGTGACGCTCACCGAGCTTCCCGACGCGCCCCGCGGTTTCGGCTCCTACCGGATGACGGTAAGCGACACCGGCTGCGGCATGACGCCGGAATTCCTCGATCGAATCTTTTTGCCCTTCGAGCGCGATGGCCTCGGCTATGCCAACAAGACCGAGGGCACGGGCCTGGGCATGACCATCACCAAGAGTCTCGTCGACCTTATGGGCGGCGAGATAGCGGTGGAAAGCGTCGTGGGCCGCGGCTCGACGTTCGCGATCACGCTACCTTTGCGCGTGGCCGACGCCGACGAGCTGGCCGAGGCCCGCGAGAAGGCCGAGGCGGCCGAGCGGTGCCAGCGCGACTTTACCGGGTGCAAGGTGCTCGTGGTGGACGACGACGATCTGTCCCGCGAGATTCTGGTGGAGATCCTTAAAGATTACGGCTTTAAGCCCGAAGAGGCCCGCGACGGCGATGCGGCCGTGCGCAAGGTGGCCTCGGTGGAGCCGTTCTACTACGACGCCGTGCTCATGGACATGCGCATGCCCCGCATGGACGGCGACGAGGCCACCCGCGAGATTCGCGCCCTGGATCGACCGGACGCGGCCACGCTGCCCATCATCGCCGAGACGGCCGACTCCTTCGAGGAGGGCCAGCGCCGCGCCCGCGACGCCGGCATGACAGCGCTGACCACCAAGCCGCTGAACATCCACGAGCTGATGGCGCTTCTGGCCGAGAACATCCCGGAGAAATAGCAAAAACGGCCCGGAGAATTCCCCGGGCCGTTTTTGCGTGCGATCTTTTTGCGAGCTCGCCGGGGGCTTAGGCCACCGGCGGGGTGCCCTCCCAGTTGCCGGCGATGGCGTCGATCATGACGCGGGCGCCGAAGGGCAGCTCGCCGCAGCCCACGACCTTGCGGGCCGGCTTGTGGTCGCCGAAGAAGGCGGCGTAGGCCTCGTTCATGGCGGCGAGGTCGGCGATGTCGGCCAGATACACGTTCACCTTCACGATGTCCTCCACCGCGTGATCCACCGACTCGATGATGGCCTTCACGTAGGCGAGGCACTGGGCGGTCTGCTCGGCGACGGTGCCGTCGATGAGCTTGCCGGACAGATCGAGCGGCAGCTGGGCGGAGATGTTGTTGTAGTGCGAGAAGGCCACGGACTGGGTGGCAAGCGGGCACTTCGGGGCGGCGTCGGTGTTGCACGCCTCGATGATGAGGCCGTGACGGTCCTCGATGGCCTGGGGCGGCGTGCCGTCGCCATGGGAGACCACGGCCTCGACGGCTACGTCGCAGTGGTAAGGCAGATCCTTCACCGGCACCACGGTACGGGCCGGCAGGTAGTTCACAGCGCGGGCGATGCCGGAATCGGGGAAGAAGGTCTTGTACACCTCGTCAACCACGCTTGCGTCGGCCAGGTTCTTCACGAAGATGGTCACCTTCACGATGTCGTCGAAGGGCACGTCCACGGAAGTGAGGATGGCCTTCACGTTGCGCAAGCACTGCGCGGTCTGGGCGGCCACGTCGCCCAGGATGGGGCGGCCCGTGCCGGGATCGAGCGGCAGCTGCATGGTGATGTTGTTGTAGTGGGAGAACGCCACCGTCTGGGAATACAGGTCGCTCACGGGCGCCTTGTCGGTGTTGCGGGCCACTACCACGTTCGGATCGCTCATTGGTACCCCTTTCAAAGGTAAGAATCAGCAGCGACGCACAAATTGTGCAAGTGCATTAAACATGACGAAAAGAGTCGTTGTCAATGAGGAAAGCTTATTGCTACATTGTCGATGGGAAATTGGAGTGATCTTGACAAATGAAACTTCCGGGAATGCACAGGTCATGTCTGCAAAATTTGAGCATATGAACAAAATCAAGTCAGTTATGGGTTTTTGGCGATGAAGTCGCGTCGATGGCACCTTAATTTCGACTCGCGTTGAGGTGGTAGCCGCAAATCGACGAAGTTTAAGGTAAAACCGTTGATTTGAGGCTAGGTTTTAAAGACGGGGCGTTTGGGGCAAAAGGCGTTTTGGGCTGAGTCCTTGAACTGGATAAAGGGGATGTTTAGAATTATTCTCCATTTCAATGGCAATTCAAATGAAAGAAATTCTTAATGCTTCGACTGCATATACTGGCCAGCGGCAGCGGCGGGAATGCCGCCATTGTGGAGAATGCGGCGACGGGCGAGGGGGTACTTGTCGATTGCGGCATATGCAAGCGGGACTTCTTCGCCCGGGCCGAGGAAGCCGGGTTCAATTTGGAGAAGCTGCGGGCCGTCGTGATCACCATGGCGACCATACGAAGGGGCTCGGCGTGGTCCTGCGCGGGCTGGCGAAGGCGGGGGCGCATCCTGCGGTGTGCGCCAGCGAGGCGGTGTTCGCGGCCTCCGCGCCTCTGCGCGAGGCTGTGGCCAGCGTCGGCGCCGCGTTCGAGCCCTTCGACGGAGGCGATCGGCTCGATTTGGCCGGCCTGGCCGTGCGTCCCTTCCGCACTTCCCACGATGCGGCCGATTCCTACGGGTTTCGGTTCGAAGAGCGCGGAAGCGGTTGCGACTCCCTCGGCTACATGACCGACACCGGTGTCGTGACCGATGCGGCCTGGGAGACGCTTTCCGGCGTGCACCTGCTGGCTCTGGAGAGCAACCACGATGCGCGCATGCTTCAGATGGGCCCCTATCCCTACGTCATCAAGCAGCGCATCGCATCGGCGCGCGGGCATCTGTCCAACGACCAGGCGCGCGAGGCCCTGGATAACTTGGCTCACGAAAACTTGCGCGCGGTGGCGGCCATGCACGTTTCCCAGGAGAACAATACCTACCGGCTCCCGCGCGACACCTTCGAGGCCGTCATCGCCGAGCGCGGCCTTCCCACGACGGTCTCTGTCGCCTTCCAAAATCGCCTCGTGACCATTGGGTAGCGGCTCTACAGCTGCACGGCGTACACGCGGCCGGCGCCGCAGAGCTTGCCGAAGATGTACTTGTTGGAAGCCGACTCGTCGGTAGTGTAGACGCGCCCGTCATGGGATTCGATGCCCTCTTGCATGGGCGGTCCGACCAGATCTTCCGTCAGGTTGCGGGAATCGAGGCAGAACAGCTCCACCTCGTCGCCGGAACCGGTGGTGAAGGTGCCGTCGGGCGCGGCGAGGTTCACGTTGTAGGCGAGCAGGTGCGAAGGGGCGATGCCGTAGGAGACCGACAGCACGATGCGCCCGTCGTCGGTGATACAGGTGCCCTGGACCATGCCGGGAATGGAGAACACGTTGTCGGGCACGGTGAGGAAACGGCCCGGCTCTGCAGGATCGGCGGCGAAAGCGTACATGACGGCGGGGTTCTCGGTGCCGTCCGGCGTGGTGATGTGGTGGTTCTCCAGCGTCTCGTAGTCGTTCGGGTAGTAGAAGTTCCCGAGCAGAAGCTGGCCCTGCTCGATGTTCATGAAGGCGGGGGAGAAGTCGACATCCACCTTCTCGGTGGCCTGCACGGAGGCGCCGTCCTCGGCGAACAGCAGGTCGTCCATGGGGATGACGAGATAGCCCTCCTCGCAGGCCAGATAGGCGTACTGCTCATTGGTGGTGATGGCCGAGCCGTGGCCGTCGTAAGGGGAGCCGTCGGGCAGGGAGACGTAGAACTTCGTGATGGTGCCGTCGGTGGCACGGCGGTAGATGGGCGAGGGGGAATGGTCGGCCATGTACCCGCTGAACAGCCACGAATCGTCGGCTTCCACGTGGTCGAGGTCCTGGGGGACGAAGCCGGTGTTGATGCCGGGGATGTCGAAGGGGGATTCCGCGCGGTCGAAGAAGGGGGCGAAGGCGACGCGCATGTAAATGTTGAGGGCGACCACCGCGATAAGCGCGATGCCGACGATGACGCCGATGACGATGCCGGTGATTTTCAGCGCCCGATGGCTTTTCGCGGCCATGGCGACCTCCTTAAGCGTTGGCGGTTCGGCGAGCGACGATGGCTCGACTTCAGCATACCCGTGCTCGCGCTTCGGGCGCTGGCTCGTGGGCGCTACGTCATGAGTTTGTTTCAGTTCGCTTCGCTGGGCCGATGGTTGCCCTGAAGTGCCGTCAGTGGTGTATACTCTTTAGTCGCATTTTTCACGAGCGCGGCGGCTCGAACACTTGGGTTCGCGCTTCCGCAAACACAAAGGAGCCCCTGTGATCAGAGAGATTGTCACCGACGAGGAAATCCTGTCGAAGCCCTGCGAGATCGCCACGGCCGAGGACGCCGCCATCGCCGACGACTTGGTGGAGACGCTGCTCGCCAGCGATGAGGCCATGTGCCTGGCCGCCAACCAGATCGGCGAGACAAAGCGCATTGTCGCCTATCTGAACGAGGCCGGCCGCCCGCAGGTCATGTACAACCCGCGCGTCACCCAGAAGCTGAAACCCTACACCGCTGTGGAGGCATGCCTCTCGCGCGAGGAGCCGACGGCCGTCACGCGCTACGACTGGGTGCGCGTGAGCTACGAGGTGCTGGTCGACGGCGAGCTTGTGGAGCGCAAGAAGAAGATCGAGGGCAACGCCGCCCAGGCCGTGCAGCACATGATCGACCACTGCGAGGGCATCCTTGTCTAGGGAAGGGCAACAGAGCGCCGGCGCCCCTTCCGTAGAGGGCGACCTTGGTCGTCCCTCGGCCGCGACCGGGCAGGAGGCCACGGATCCCGTCTTCGCCGCCGAACAGGCGCACCTGAGCGAGACCTACGGCAAGCTGGAGAAGATCGGCCGCGATGCGATAGCCGCCATGGAGGCCGTGGCGCGTGATGCCGCCGAGGACAAGAAGTCCATGGCCGAGGAGCTGGCCGTGAACTTCGCCACCTGGGATGACATCCTGGAGACCCATGCCGACATCGTGGCCATGAACAACATCATCGAGGCCCACGACATGGCCAACTCCGTGCAGGCCGAGCGCCTGCGAGCCGTGGAAGTGCTTCTGCGCGAGCCCTACTTCGCGAAGATCGCCCTGCAGTTCAAGGAGGGCCATCCGGCCAAGGAGCTCTACATCGGCTCGGCGGGCATTTCGGACGAGAACTACCGGCGCCTGGTCGTGGATTGGCGCAGCCCGGTGGCCGAGGTGTACTACAACCAGACCATGGGCCCCACCTCCTATGTGGCCGATGGGCGCACCATCCACGTGGACTTGCAGCTGCGCCGCCAGTTCGAAATAGAAGAGGACCGTCTCATCACCTACTTCGATTCGGATGTGGCCATCGAGGACAAGCTGCTGCTCGCGTCGCTTTCCCGCGGGCGCTCGGCCCATATGCAGGCCATCACTGCTACCATCCAGCGCGAGCAGAACGCCGTCGTGCGCCACGAGGACGTGCCGGTGCTTCAAGTGGCGGGCATCGCCGGCTCGGGCAAGACCTCGGTGTTCATGCAGCGCATCGCGTATCTGTTCTACCAGCATCGCGGCGCCCTGGATCCGACCCAGGTATTCCTCATCTCGCCAAATCCGGTCTTCGGCCGCTACATCGACCGCGTGCTGCCCGACCTCGGCGAGCGCAACCCGGAGATTCTCACCTGGGAGGAGTTCCTCTCGCCGCTGCTTCCCGCCGGGCGCGGCGTGGGCGAGAGCGACGTATCGCTTGAGCGCCTGCGGGCCATTGATGCGGCGGTGGCCTCCTTCGAGTTCGCACGCAGCGACTTCCGCGACATCACGAGCGCCGGCGTGCGCCTGCTCGGCGGGGATGCGGTGGAGAAGGTGTCGGCGAAGTTCGCGAACCTGCCTGCCGGGCCGCACCGGGCGACGCTCATGGCCGAAGAGCTGTCCGTTCGCCTGACGGCGCGGTTGAAGTCGCTGGCGGCTCAGGAGGACACCCACGACGAGATCGCCTCGCTTCCCGTGGACGAGCAACTGCGCCTGTTCGGCGAGGTCTTCGATCCCCAAAGCGACGAGGAGGCCCGCACGCTGGCCCTCGTGTATTTGGAAGAGAAGCACACCGATGCCCTGCGCGCCATGGAGGCCATGGAGTGGCTGGATGTCGATCGCGTGGCCGCGCGCCTGCTCGGCCGCGAGGGGCTGACCTCGGTGGAGTGGGTCTACCTGAAGATGGCGCTGACCGGTCTTGGCAACCCCGAGGCGCGCTACGTCATGATCGACGAGGCCCAGGACTACTCCCAGGGCCAGCTGGCGGTGCTTGCCCGCTACTTCCGTCGGGCGCACTTCCTGCTTCTGGGCGATCCGAACCAGGCCATCTTCGAGGGCACGGCCACGTGGGACGAGATGCGCGCGGTGTTCGAGGAGATGCGCGGTTCTGTGTCGCAGTGCCGCCTCATGACGAGCTACCGCTCCACGCCGGCCATCACCGACCTGTTCGCGCGGCTTCTGCCCGCGGGCGAGGCCATGGAGGTTGCCTCGGTGCAGCGCGAGGCGCCGGCTCCGGAGATTGTGGTGTGCGAGAACGCCGACGAGTGGAAGGCCGCGTTGGTGGAAGCAGTGCGCGTCGCGTGCGACGCCGGCGGCTTAACGGCGGTGATCGTCCCCTGGAAGAACGACGCCAAACGCCTCGCAAAGACGCTGGACGGCGTCACCGTGCTCGGCGAGGGCGACAGCCTGCCGGAAACGGGGATCGTCGTGGTGCCGCTGAAGCTGGCGAAGGGGCTCGAGTTCGACCGCGTCATCATCCCCGACGCCTCGGCCCGCACCTTCCCGAACAGCGACATCGCCCGCCGCCGCCTCTACACCACCATCAGCCGCGCCACCCGCCACCTCACCCTACTATCCAACGGCGACCTGATGGAACTTTTAGGATAGCTATGTCGAAGAAGCAATCGCTTACGATGCGCAGCTTGCACTACTACTGGCTGGCAACCCGCAATCATCTGGGACTGTTCGTGGCGCTCGTCGCCTCGACGATCGGGTTCTGCGGCTTTCTCACCTACGGCAACCCCTACGTGATGAGCCTCATCGTCGATCGCATCAGCGCCGACCCGGTGGCTCCCGAGGCCGTGTTCGACGTGTTCGGCCCCTACATCGCGGCGCTCATCGGCATCAATCTGGCGGGACAGACCTGCAGCAAGCTTCAGGACTACACGTTGTGGAAGCTGCAGATCGCCGTGAACTACGATTTGGCCACCATGGCCTTCGATTGTTTGTGCAACCAGTCGCTGTCGTTCCATTCCAACCGCTTCGGTGGCACGCTCGTCAGCCAGACCTCGAAATTCATGGCCGGCTACACCCAGCTGCTTCAGGTGATGAACTTCCCGTTTTTGCCGATTCTCTGCTCTATCACCTTCACGTGCCTCATCCTGTTCCCGGTGGTGCCGGCCTATGCGGCGGTGCTCATGGCGATGCTCACGGTGTACGCGGTCATCAGCTACCTCATGTACAAGCGCATCCTGCATCTGAACGAGAAGGCCGCCAGCGCCCAGAACCAGCTGTCCGGCGAACTATCGGATGCGGTCACGAACATCCTGGCCGTGAAGACCTACGGGCGCGAGGACTACGAGCGGGGGCTGTTCGACACGGCGAATCGCGAGGTGGTGGCGCGCGATTCGAAGCGCATGCGGGCCTCGCTCGCCCGTGGCATCACCACGGCGGCCATCACCGTGGTCATCATGTCCGTGGTGACGGTGTTCATCTCCGGTGGCAACGCCTGGTTCGGCATCACGCCGGGCACGGTCATCCTTATGTTCACCTACACGAACACGGTAACGAACCAGTTCAACTTCATCAACACGGGCCTGCAGCGTATCAACCAGGCCTTCGGCGACGCGAGCGGCATGACGGCGGTGCTCGATGAGCCGCGCCTGGTGGCCGACAAGCCCGGCGCGCAACCGCTCGATGTGGAACTGGGCGACATCAACTTCAAGGACATCAACTTCTGGTACACCGACGGCGATGTGAAGACCCAGGTGTTCCGCGATTTCAACCTGCAGATTCCCGCCGGGCAGCGCGTGGGGCTCGTGGGCATGAGCGGGGCGGGGAAGACCACGCTCACGAAGCTGCTGCTGCGCTTGGCCGACATCCAGGAGGGTGAGATTCTGGTGGACGGCCAGAACGTGGCCGACGTGACCCAGCAGTCGTTGCGCCGGCAGATCGCCTATGTGCCCCAGGAGGCGCTGCTGTTCCACCGCTCCATTGCCGAGAACATCGCCTATGGGCGGCCCGACGCCACGATAGAGGAGATTCGCGAGGCGGCCCGGGCGGCCAACGCGCTCGAGTTCATCGAGGATTTGCCCCAGGGGTTCGACACCATCACCGGTGAGCGCGGCATCAAGCTGTCGGGCGGTCAGCGCCAGCGTATCGCCATCGCCCGGGCGATGCTCGCCGATTGCCCCATCCTCGTGCTGGACGAGGCCACGAGCGCTTTGGACTCGGAGAGCGAGGCCGCCGTGCAGGAGGCTTTGGGCCGGCTCATGGAAGGCCGCACCGCCATCGTGGTGGCCCACCGCCTGTCCACGGTGGCGAGTCTCGACCGCATCGTCGTGCTGTCCCAGGGGCGCATCGTGGAGGACGGCCCCCACGCCGAGCTCGTGGCCAAGGGCGGCGACTACGCCCGCCTCTGGAACCGCCAAACCGGCGCCTTCGCGGGGGAGTAGGGGCTGGTTTTCGCGTTCGTGCGGCGATTGGCAAGCTATTCGCCGCAGAATTTGCGGTGAATAGGGAAAGGCGCAGGGTGCGACGCGAATTTGCGCAGGACTGGTCTACAGCTTCACGACGGTGTCAGTGGGGCCGGATTCGGTGGCGCTTACGAGAACGGTGGCCGAGGGGGAGGCGACATCGCCGGTGCACAGGGCGTAGAGGCCCGGACGGTTCACGGTGACGGCGCCCAGCTCGTCGGCGGACAGCGTGCGGTCGCGGGAGGGAACGACGGTGCCGTCCTCAGCCACAGCGGCGGTGCAGAGGTAGACTTCGTCGGCGCCGCTTTCCACGGCGAAGGTGAGGCCCGTTTCCGTGGCGCTGGCGGAGCCCGTGCCCTCCACGGCGGCGCGGCCGTCGCTATGGCAGGAGGCGCACTGCTCACCGGATTTCGTGATGGGGTGGCTCGATGCGCAGCCGACCAGGGCGAGGGCGCTCGTGGTTAGGAGGGCGGCGAGGGCGAGTGCGGCGAAGCGCCTGCGCTGGCGATGCGAATGCGTGGTAGTGCCGGTACTGGTACAGGGTGAGGCGAAAAGGCCCATGAGTCCTCCTCGGGATGGGGCGGCGGATGCGGTTTCGCGTTCTTCGTGTCGCGTCCATCATACTCAGAGCTGCTACCCGAGTAAGTTGCAAGCAGAGAATCCGGCAAGTTTTTCGAGGTTTCCGACATGCCTTAGGGAGTCTTCCTCTGGAAAATAATGAATTGCATGAATTCTTCTTGGAAGAAGCCGCAAAAGGGAGGATGCTGGGGGCTATTTCGGACTCTCTTAGGGAAGCGAGTGTCGAAAACCGTGGAAAACTTGCAAGAATCGAAGGTTCTCAAAGACGCGCAGGGGCCGCAAGGCCTTGCGCTTACCCCGCACTGCGAACAGACAAGTTGTGGTAACCTCAAGTGTTCGCATTCGGCAATTGAAAGGAGGCGCGGTGGGTCTGGGCGGTATCAAGTTGGCCGATTACGCCGATCCGCGGGCGGTGTCGCGGGGCGTAGGGCTGGCGGCCAGCGCAAAGGCGGTTGCGGATCGCACCGTACGGCGCGATGACGATACGACGATCATCTCGGCCCAGGTCGCCTCAGCGTCGGGCATTGCCGATTACTTTGAGACGTCGGTGATGTTCGGCGACTTCGAGTCGCGCATCGTCGATTACGAATGCACCTGCCCCGCCATTGCCCGCTTCGACGGGCTGTGCAAGCACTGCGTGGCCCTGGTAACGACCTACTTCACCCAGCCCCGCAGCTTTCGCGACGTTGGGGCGAATCGCGCGGCGTCTCGCAGCCAGCGCACGACGAGTGAGGCGCTGGCCCGCTGCCTCGCCCAAGGCGCGACGGCGCCTGCAGGCGCAGCATCGCGCGGAGCGGGATTGCCCGTCTTGGGCGTGGCGCCCGGCAGTGTTCATTTGACGCCGCACCTTGCCTTCGACGGGCGTCTCTGGTCGCTGCGGCTCGATGCGGAAGGCCCGCAGGGCACTTACGTGGTGCGCGACCTTGAGGCCTTAGCCCATCGCGTGCAGCGTGGGGAGTACTTCTCCTACGGGAAGAAGCTCGCCTTTGCCCATCGGCTC
>OIWP01004339.1_pt1 | contig 10193 bp, 11 predicted proteins | sample 1587661 | NCBI WGS metagenome assembly OIWP01 (sample SAMEA3888899, study PRJEB22519) | human gut metagenome | biome: human gut; feature: human-associated habitat; material: faeces | place: Denmark | collected 2010 | reverse complement strand
AAAGAAAAAGTAGTGAGTACTCTCTCCCGTCGGAGATTTCTTCACTACTAATCTTAGTATGTTTTCAAGTATACATTATCAGAGAAGTATATCAATCTGGCTCTTGGTTTTGAGTTCTAATTTGTGTGTGGGTGTCACTGGGTTAAAAAAGGTATATGAGGTTTAGTATAATGGTTCCAAAAAATTGAAGAGAAGGACTAGACAAATGACAAGAACACCAGGTAATAAAAAATGGTTACAAAATATTGCTAAGAAAATCAATCTTCCACTTTATCCGAAGAAAAAATTTAATGGGGAAGAAGTCACTCTCATGCCTGATGGGACGGTTCGATTATCTGAAACAGGAGAAAAGCCTTCTGCTAAAGCACTGGAAGCCTATCAAGACTTCGTTAAAAAATTCAATGAAAGACTACGTCGTTTTGGGGTAAGAACAATCGATGGAAAAGCAACATTGAATACTGTCTCTCGATTTTCGGACGACTATTATAAGAAGTATGCCTCGACACCATTACTGAAACAAGTTTACCCAAACAATGACTTTCCTTTCCATTTGCAACTTCAAGAGGATTACATCATTCAAATTAACTATAGTCAAGAAACAGATTACGAGTTAATAAGTAAGCAACTAAACCAGTTAGATATGGATATCCTACTATTTATAGCTACTTTCCGAAATGTTCAACTCCTTCAAATTTCAAGGGAGTTTGGTTTACCGATTCCTAAAATCAAACCGCATCTCAAACGACTCAGAGAGTTTTACTTGGTTCAAGAGTGGGAGTTTGAACGTGAAGACACTCCAGGGGCTCTTGCAACAAGTTACTCTATTTACAGTCATGGAACGATGTTGCTCTTACTAGCAAATAAGATCAGCAGAAACTTCACTTATAAATGGAAAGATATTCTTCGGGAAGAAGATAACTACTCTCCTATTCGATACTGGAAGGTCGTAGATGCCTATCAGAACTTCAAATTTAATCAAAACTATGCCTATTTTGTTCCTACGTCAAAACTGGAGAAGTTCACGTATACAGTGACAAAGACACAAGAAAAGAGTGAGAGTAAAAGTCCTCTTTCTGGTATGGAGAAACGAAAATCAGAATTACAAGCCAAAAAGGCGAAGAAGAAAGAGCATTCGTCTACAGTCCATGTTCCTAGATATCTCTTTATCGGTCAGTTAGCTCTCAATAAAAAGGAAGACGACGGTACAAAGAATCTTTTTGATGTGTATCCTTATATCACTAACGTAGGTGATATCAGTGATCTTGATAAATTGCTCAATGTCTTTAAACACTTTGGACGTTTCGAGGATGGTTTAGATGAAGAAGGTAACAAACGTTATCTACTGATTATCGTTGACAATTTTGATGATATTCAAGAAATTGAAGACAAGTATATGCTTATCGAAAATGGTGGCTATAAGAACCTCAATAACATTATTTTCCTCAACCTAGAACTTGCTGCAGAAGAAGGAATTGATAAGTCTCTTGTTGTTATCAGAAGTCAAAATACAACTGATGGTGATCGTGTGGCCAAATACATGCCTTTTAGAATGAATGAAGCGTTTAACGAGCGTCCACTAATCAAAGATGCCGAACTAGAAGAGTTAAATCAAGAAGAAGGTGATACTGATGCTTAATATCTATATTGATCCCTACATCCTGTCTCCTTTTGAAGCCTCTCCCTTTTTTCATAAGCTGACTAACTTTGCAAAATCTAAAGACCACAGAGTCGCTATTATGGGATTTAAGTCACATATTTCTTGGAATGCTCTATCGTATTTAGAAGATAAAGCTAAGATTACGATTACCCACAATCATGCAGATCTAGAGGATGAGAAAAAACATGCCGTTCTGCTAGCGGGCTATTTAAAAAAGGATATTGAGTTAGTAACGTCTTCAACAAACCACATTACAGATATCTTCCTCTTTGATGAGCAGGCTCAGATGGATACGAATACCTTGTCTCAGCTACTCAGCAAGGTCCCTTACGTACATTACCTATCAACAGAACATTTTTTCCATTCTCCCCACGTCAATAATTTCCCTAAGAACAGACCATTTATTTTTAATACCCAACTTTTTCGAGACACGAGAAATATTTATTTTGCTAACAGTTTAGTAGAAGGTCATGATTCACTATTTGAATGTTTAGCTAAGAACGATATTACCCAACAATCATTTTTTGGTAGCAACAACTATATCTATATACCAGGACATAATGGAAAAGAAGAAGCACGCGCTAAAGTCATTATGAACGTCACAAAAATTGAAGATTTGACGGTTGAAAGCATAAAACCTTTAGAGCCAGAATCAGCCACTGCAGACCCTCAACAAAGCATGAAAGAGTTACGTTTAGACGAAATTGAAGAACGTCTTAAGCAAAAAATGAAAAGCTCAGATAAAATTAAAAACAACGAAAATTCAAGTGAGGTCTTGAAAATTACTTCTGAAACCCTTACAATGATAAGGAAGGTAATGGATTGTATTGGGAGGATGGAAAATAGTTTAAATGCTAAGATGGCTGAACAAGCTGACGACAACAATAAACTTGATTCAGATTTTGATCCATTATACGCCTTCAGGGCCCAACACAACAAATTGGGGGAAGATTAAACACTAATAAAGGGTTGAAGGAGAGTAAAATGACTGATGAAGTAATGACTAAAAAAAACATTTACTTAGTGTCAGACGTTGACAAAGCTAGGGAACTTGAGGCATACATCGTTAGTACTAAAGATGGTATGGAAGTCTTTGGACTTATTGGTTGTGATGAACTTGAGGAATTAACAGATGCTCAACGAGAATTTGTGCAGAGTGATGAAGCGATGCAATTCAAAAGTAACTAAGCTCCATGATTGATTAAAAAGCTGAGAAATCAGCTTTTTTGAGTTGAAGAAAGGTAATAAGGAATAAAACATAATGGAATATAATGGGTTTACAATTCCCACTTGGTTAATGGACATTTTTTTAATTATCGGTGTAATCGGAATCATTGAATTATTAAAGATTGGTTGTTGGTACTACATAGCTTGGAAATTTAATGCGTCCGGAGATTTAAAACAATATAATTTTCTAATAAGAATATTCCTTTATTTGTTAGCTGTGCCTGTCATTATTTTTGGACTACTTCCAATGTTGGGTATATCTAATAGTTTATTCGATGAGTCCGATATTTTGGGATATTATGGAGCACTTATAGGAGGAGGAGTTACGGTTTTAGGTGTTTACTGGACATTAAAACACGAGAGTGAAAATTCAAAAGAAGAGACAAGAAAAAATTCCCTACCAATTTTGAGATTCAATTTTAGCCCCGAACAGATTAGCTATAATGAAGGTTCCATAAGAGATTTAGAAACTGATAAAGATGGAGAGTCATTTTCAGACTATGATATAGCAATAAATACAACTGTAGGAAAAAATGGCTTTAAAGAATATAGTAATCACAGTTTTATAGAATATGGAAAATTAGACATAAAGAATATTGGTTTAGGAGTAGCCGTATTCTCAAAGATACTCTTAAAAAGAGATAAAAAAAGGAAAGTATGTGTGAATTTAAATAGTCGCGGATTAGATAGATTCCTTGTTGTTCCAGGTAAAGAGATAAGTTTAAACATGTTTATAAGAAGTGATGATTTTAATGAAGAGGATGAACTATTATTTTATTTCACAGATTTATATTCAAATGAGTATTATTATATAATTCCCTTTGAGAATATGAGGAAAGAATATCCCATTTATAAAACTACAATTGTTCCGAATACTGTCGAACCTATACCAATACTAAGACAAAAAAATAAGTAATACAATAGTCTTATTCCAGATTGAAGAATAAGACTATTTTGTTTGAAAAAAACAATTCAAAACCATATGTATTCGGAAAATAAGTATTTGTTGAATACACATATTAGTTATGATAAACTACTACTAACAAGAAAATTGTTAGATTTGAGGCTAATATGAAACAAGAAACACTTATGAAAAATATAAACGAGTTGCTTGAGATTATGCCTTGGTATGTTAAGGAATATTATCATGCAAAGCTCGTTATTCCATATAGCTACAAGACACTGTATGAGTACTTAAAGGAATATAGACGATTTTTTGAATGGTTGATTAGCGATCATGAGAAATTAGGTGAAACTGTATGTTATGCAGACTATGATACGATTGCCGATGTTCATATTGATGAGCTGGCCCATTTACCAAAGTCTGTTATCGAAGGCTACTTTGTTTACCTTCGTGAAAATACTGAGCGTCGTTCAATATCTGAAGTCAGCATTATTCGAACTAAAGATGCCCTCTCTAGTTTGTTTAAGTATCTTACTCAAGAAACTGAGGATGACGAGGGCGAGCCTTATTTTTACAGGAATGTCATGGTTAAGGTGAAAATCAAGAAACCTAAAGATACCTTGGCTAGTCGTGCAGATAACATGAAAGAAAAACTCTTTCTAAACGATACACAGTCTTTCTTGGACTATATCGAAAATGAGCATGAAAAGAAAATCTCAAAACGTGCCCAGGTATCGTTTGTCAAAAATAAAGAGCGAGATCTTGCTGTCATAGCACTTCTACTATCTACTGGAGTTCGTTTATCTGAATTAGTCAATCTGGATATGCAAGATGTCAATCTAGCCACAAGGACGATTACAGTTATTCGAAAAGGTGGGAAAAAGGACGTAGTAAATATCGCTCCATTTGGCATCCCTTATATTGAGCGTTATTTAGAAATTAGGAAGGGACGCTACGCAGCAAGTGATTCTGATAAAGCATTCTTCTTAACGACTCAAAATAAGGTGCCTGCAAGGCTTGGCACACGTTCTGTCGAGCTCTTGGTGAAGAAGTTATCTACCGCCTATGGAAAACCCACTACTCCTCACAAACTACGACACACACTTGCGACACGTCTATATGAGCAAACAAAAGACAGCCTCCTAGTCTCCCAACAATTAGGACACAAGGGGACTGCTATGGTAGAGGTATATGCACACGTAGCTGCAGAGACAACTAAGGAAGCACTGAGTGACTTGTAGTTTATTATCACTTCTGTTTTAGCTATACACGATACATAGTACAATAGATATATATGTATCAGGTTAAGAGTGTTAGAAAGTAATTTGAGATTTAGGACATGAATTATTTAGCAACTAATTTAAAGCATTTAAGAAAATCCTATGGAGAAACGCAAGAAGAATTAGCAAATGCTTTACATCTGGAAAAAAGCACAATTTCTCAGTATGAGAATGGTTCTCGTAAACCAGATGAAGAAATACTTAAGAGAATTGCTAAGCGATATGGAGTTACTATGGACTTATTATTGTATGAAGATCTATCTTCTGTCCCCGATATGTTAGCATATTATAGCAACATTGACAGTAATTCCCTAACGACAGCTAGACTTTATCCAATATATAATTTGGATAAAAGATTTGATACAAAAACTATCAGAGCTTTTGAGGCACATAAACGATTACTGTTTGGTTCTTCTGAAGAAAAAGATGAGTTAGACATTGATTTAATTATAGAAGCTTACGACGAGGCTTATAATAAGTTTGATATAGATAGTGATGAATTTTTAGTAATTGCAGTAAATTTATTAAGTCTTTACCTATTACTTTACTCCTCTATTTTTAATGAAGCATCTGTTAAACAAGTAAAAGATTTTTTATTGAAAGACAAGAAAAGTAAAAAGGAGATAAGTTCTTTTGTTTTAAATGTTGTATTGCCAAGTTTCAATGATAATGAGGTAAGAACACCTCAATTTAAGAGGGACCTGAATGAGGGCTTACTATACTTGATTGAAATTCTAAAGGAAAGCCGCAAATACAGTAAGGTTGCTGATTACTTCTTCGCATTAAGATACATGATCAATCTTGTGGATAATGATTATGATTATGCTACCAACCAACTGATTGGGGCTGAATTAATAAATGGTTTATCTAAACTAAATAATCCATATGCTAAACAATTCATACAAATTGGAAAAAAAGTTCACAAACTGTGAACGACAATATAAATAATTTCCTTTATACTATACTTAACAAAGATAAAGGAGAAATAAACAATGAATGAAATTAAAAAAGAGTTCAAAGAAATTGATGAGGAATGGGATTATGGAGCATTAGCTAAGATAGCAAGTATTCATGGTGGTCCAGAAAAATTAATTGAGAAAATTTATGAGGATGGTTACGAGGATGGTTACGAGGATGGTTACGATGATGGTCGTAAAGATGCCATGAAAATGTGTGCAATCATTTTTAGTGGTGCCTATGTTACAAAAACATTAGCTAAAGTTTTATGGAATAAATTTAAAAGTAATAAGGAATTTGAAGCTGCCAAGCAAACTAAAGCAAAGGAATATGCTGAAAACCTATTGAATGAAGCAGATAAAGATCCTGATGTTATTATTGATAAAGATGATAACATCATTACGGTTGATTTTAGTCAACCTATTAGAAACGAAACAATATCAAGGTAATAATGCTCCTTTTTAGAGAGCCAAATGGTATAAACTAATAGTGTACAGATAAAATACAATTCTGTATACAAAAACAAAGGAGAAAGAACAATGCCAGAAAATAACAGATACTTAGAAGGCTATACTCAAGGCTATGAAGAAGGTTACGAAGAAGGATATAATGCTGGATGTATTAAAGGCCATGATGAAGGCTTTAAAGAAGGTCGTGAAGAAGGCTATGAGGATGGTGTCTTATCCGCATTAGCCGAAATGGAGAAAAATGAATAAATTATTGTTCATGGTTAAAAAGCAACAACCTGTATTATTTGGTTGTTGCTTTTTTTAGTATATGTGATTTTCCAAAAGCTGAATTTGAAGGATATTGTCGAGTTGAACTAATCTATATCCTTCACTAGTCTTTATTGATATTTCCTTACGAGACAGTTCTCTCACTTCGCCGAATAAAGTAACTTTTCTATCTCTATGTTTGATAGTGAACTGCCCTTTAAGTTGGTTGGCATAGAGTTGAGAAAGTAATAAGAGTTTCTGAGGTTTACTTAAGTCTGTTGAAAAGTCAACACGATATTTAGCAGCATGTAATGATGAGGTATGCTCGGACAGAAAGAACCCCATCCACTTTTGCATCCCTGGATCCTGGTATTCTCTTGCTGCTTGAAATGGTAAATAAGAACGATCAATCATTTTAAACCATCCAATCCTCCAGCAGAATGTCCTCCGATGAGCCTACTTCTGGCAATACTTCTCGATGCACCATCAAGTGCATTAGCTTTTAGTAGAGAGGTAAAGCCAAATTGGTCTCTGATAGAATCTATTGCTGTCTGGAGCCTTTCTTCTTTTTCAATTTGTTCGACATCATCGAATAGTGAGATTAATCCAAAAGATTCGTCTACAAACCCAGAATAATTAACCGCTACACTTCGGATTGCCCCTGAAGTGTATTTATTATGGAATAATTTCAACACATAGTTTGTCAGCAGGTCAGTGTTATTCGTTGGTTCAATTTTCATTTGAGTATTGATAGAACGCTTGTTCTCATGCTTAGAGTAGCCAAGGTGTATTGAAACAACAGTCGCTTTCTTGCCTATCTTTCTCAATCGGATAGCAACTTGCTCAGCCATCTCTCTAAGGACAATCTCAATATCACGTTGTCTAAAATAGTCTCTAGGTAGAACCTGGGAGTTGCCTAGACCTTTTGATTTGGGTTTGTAGGGCTTATGAACGTTACTTTCATCAATACCATTAGCATGAAACCATAAACGAAGGCCAGCTACTCCTAGTTCTTTCTTCAAGATATCCGGGTTTGCATTTGCCAAGTCTTTGATTGAATGGATACCTAACGTGTTGAAGCGTTTCTCCATTCTTTTACCGATACCCCAGAAATCTGTCATCTTAGGAATAGACCATACCTTATTCTCCACATCCTCATAGGACCAGTTAGCTCTCATGGTTGGAGTTTTCTTTGCTTCATTATCAAGGGATAGTTTAGCTAGTAATGGGTTAGCATTGGACATACCAACGGTTGAATAGATGCCAGTTTGTCTCCAGATGTCCCTTTGGATCCTTGCTGAAATAAGGTCAAGTTTTTGCTTTCGTGACAACTGCTTATTTGGAACGAAGTAATTAAGAGAACTAGATAGGTCAATAAAACCTTCGTCTATAGAATAAGGGTAAATATCGTTAGGGCTACCATAGTTTTGAAAAATACCTTGGATTTCCATATTAACTGCGATATACTCGTCCATTCTGGGAGGAACGATGAAAGTCACTTTTGCCCAGTCTTCAATGAATCGCACGTATTCTGGATCCGTTCTTAGTCCTTGTTTCTTGGCATTGTAATATGAGAACTTTCTTGTTTGAACATCAAAAGGGAGGTCGTATGCTCTTCCTACGTTTGATTTTCCAAACACTTTCTTAAATATCGGTGAAGAAGCTAGGATAAGACCCGCAGAGTTATCAGCTCTACTCATAACACATAGAGAAGTCTTTAGAGGATGTAACCCTCTCTCAACACATTCTACGCTAGCATAAAAAGACTTCATATCGATAAAAGCAATATCACTGCGAGGCTCCCTAGTGTAATCAAAATATCCCATGTGTCACCTCTTTTGTTAGTATATAAACTAACAAAAGTATAGACTATTTTGGTGGGGTTTTCAAGTGTTACAGCGTTGTCAATAGTCTTTGAGAGTAAAAAAAACACCAATAACTGTGTAATTGGCGTTTTCAGTAGTCTTCTAAATATTTTTAAAAGGGGTATCGAGTTATGAGGAACTTATTCAGAACTTCCCATTGATGATGACTCGGTAGAGGCATTAGAGTTATTACCTCCGTTGTTATTATCTAGGACATTGGCACCCAAGAGCGAATTATAACCATTTTCATCAATATAGCTATGGTATTCAGGATTTAACATTGTATCATTTGATGATTCGGGAACCCCAGAATCTTGTTGTGCAGGTGTTTTTGGGGTACTTCCAGCTACCGTTTTGGTGTCACTCTGAGCTGCTTCACTAACAGTTGCTTGAGTAGAGCTTGAACTAGACGACGATGTTTTCGTAGAGGATGAGGTTTCCGTTTTTGAGGTGTTTTTGCTTGTGCTATCATCTTTAATCTCAATTAACTTCTCATATATTTTTTGCGTCAAAGCATTTTGTTGTGAGGCCGTTAATGATGCTGCGACACGAATTACAACCGTTCCGTAAACATAATGTGAACCAGGGTTGATGACAGTTGGAAGGCCATCGAAAGCACTTAAATAGTCATTTCGTTTTTTGGCATCTTCTACCGTTTTATAGACCTCTACGCATCTCCCTGCATCCGTACCTTTTGCTACTAAATCAGCACCAGCAACTGGATTAGTCACTTCATTGTCAGCGAAATAAACTGCTGCCGTATAACTTCCTTGCTTGTTTAAACCTTGGTTTGGATCATTATCTTCTGTGGCTGACTGAACATCTGAAATCGTATCAATTTCCTTAAGACGACTTTCCACAAATGTATTGGAAGGATTTGTAATTTGTTTTAACTGCTTTACACTTGTTGAATACTTCTGATTTTTATCTTTAAGTTCTTTTATCTCTGTTGTGTAGTTAATTGGTTTTTTTAGTGATTTAACTTGTTTATTGATGTCGCTTGTTTTCTTTTTAATTTTAGGAATTACTTGTTTCTTCTTTTCAGCAGTTGAGACTTCGTTTTTTAACTCAACCGTCAGCTTTTCGTCTAAGGGTTTATCTTTACTACTAAGTAGTTTCTTAGATACTTTGATTGTTTCCTCTAAGCTACGGTTTTCTTTTTGAATTTTGGCTGTTACTTCATTAAATGACTGTACCGCTCTTTGATGTGGTGAAATTGCAAGTACATAGTACCCTATACCTAAACAAAATAGTGCGATAAGAGAAATTATGGCACTTTTCTTTTTATTAATTCTTTTCATAAAATCAGATTTCATTTTAATCTCCAAAAACCAAGTGTTCATTACCCCAAATAGCTAACGGGGACTTCCTATTAAGTATTCTGTTTTTATTATACTAAAATATTCTCACATTTTAAAGTTGTCTTTTGATTATTATTCAAGAAAATTACTAGAGTTGTGAAGTGAAGTGTTGCGCGTGGTATATGATTCAATACAAAAAGGATAGCATCACTATATGCTATCCTCAGAATGATGAATTGTACCGTTTCCACCAACCTGTGGGGAAACAATATACTTATGGTAAAGG
>OIWP01004336.1_pt1 | contig 10198 bp, 8 predicted proteins | sample 1587661 | NCBI WGS metagenome assembly OIWP01 (sample SAMEA3888899, study PRJEB22519) | human gut metagenome | biome: human gut; feature: human-associated habitat; material: faeces | place: Denmark | collected 2010 | reverse complement strand
GAGTCCGGCGGAAGAATCCATACCTCTACCTGTACGGTAGCGAGCATGCCGGAGGCAGAAGAAATTGATTTCCATCTGGATCTCAATGAGTGTAAATTCGATGTGTTCCGTGCATCCGGAAACGGTGGTCAGTGTGTCAACACCACAGACTCCGCAGTACGTCTTACTCATATCCCTACAGGAATTGTGATTTCCTGCCAGGATGAGAAGTCTCAGCTTAAGAACAAGGATAAAGCACTTCGTGTGCTCCGTTCCCGTCTGTATGAGATGGAGCTTGCCAAGCAGCATGACGCTGAGGCAGAGGCAAGGAGAAGCCAGATCGGTACAGGTGACCGCTCCGAGAAGATCCGTACCTACAACTTCCCTCAGGGACGTGTAACAGACCACAGGATCAAGCTTACCCTTCATCGTCTTGAAAATATCCTTAACGGAGATCTGGATGAGATCATTGATAGTCTGATCGCAGCAGACCAGGCAGTAAAGCTGACAAAGCTGAATGAACAGGAGTAAGCGCTGATTACAGCTACAGAGTTCAAAAAATTATAATAAATCAGGAGGAAACGAAAATGAAAAAGACAGCATTGGTGATCATGGCAGCCGGTATCGGCAGCCGTTTTGGAAAAGGAATCAAGCAGCTTGCACCGGTGGGACCATGTGGAGAGATTATTATGGATTATTCCATCCACGATGCGCTGGAAGCCGGATTTAACAAAGTAGTGTTTATTATCCGTAAAGATCTGGAAGAAGAGTTTCGCAGAGTGATCGGCGAGCGTATTGAGAAAATTACGGAAGTAGAATATGTATTCCAGGAGCTTGATGATCTGCCGGAGGGATTTACGAAACCGGCTGACCGCACGAAACCCTGGGGAACCGGACAGGCTGTACTTGCTGCAAAGAAGGTTCTGGATGAGCCATTTATTGTTATCAATGCAGATGATTATTATGGGAAAGAAGCTTATGTGAAGGTGCATGATTATCTTGTGCAGGAACAGCAAAAGGACGGAAAACTCCACATCTGCATGGCCGGTTTCAGGCTTGGAAATACATTGAGCGATAATGGAAGCGTTACCAGAGGAATCTGCCATATTGAGAATGGACAGCTTACAGGTGTGACAGAGACGCATGATATATTTAAGACTGCCACAGGTGCAGAGTCAAGAAATGCGGACGGAAGTGTGCAGGAACTGGATGTAAAGGATCTGGTGTCCATGAATATGTGGGGACTGACGCCGGACTTTATGGAGGTTCTCGAGAAAGGATTTGCAGAATTTCTCAGTGGACTCGCACCGGAAGATACAAAAAAGGAATATCTGCTTCCGGAGTTAGTTGACCATCTGATCAAAAATGAAAGTGCTGAAGTTGATGTCCTGGAGACAAAGGATACATGGTTTGGTGTAACCTATCAGGAAGATAAAGAAACAGTAATGAGAGCATTTAAAAATCTTACAGAAGCGGGTATATATCCTCAGGGACTTTATCAATAAGTTAAGCAGATATCTGCAGCTTTCGCAGGAGACATGTCTGATCTGATTAAAAGCAGTTTTGGGTGTGATCCGGGAAATACAGTATGCAGTGCAGAAACAGAGGATATTGTAAAAAGTAAAGGAGAGCAATTATGGGAAAATATTTTGGAACAGATGGATTTCGTGGAGAAGCAAATGTTAAACTGACAGTAGATCATGCATTTAAGGTGGGGCGCTACGTAGGCTGGTATTATGGAAGAGACCATAAAGCTAAGATTGTTATTGGAAAAGATACAAGAAGAAGCAGTTATATGTTTGAATATGCACTTGTTGCAGGTCTGACAGCGTCCGGTGCAGATGTATATCTTCTTCATGTAACGACAACCCCAAGTGTTTCTTATGCAGTACGTACAGAGGATTTTGACTGTGGTATTATGATCTCCGCAAGCCATAATCCATTCTATGATAATGGTATCAAACTTCTCAATGGAAACGGACAGAAGATTGAAGCGGAAGTAGAAGCAAGGATTGAAGCATATCTGGATGGCCTGATCGAGGATCTTCCTCTGGCAACCAAAGAAGATATTGGACGCACTGTGGATTTTGCTTCAGGAAGGAATCGTTATATCGGACATCTGATCTCTATTCCAAGCAGGGATTTCAAAGGCATTAAAGTAGGGCTTGACTGTGCAAACGGAAGTTCTTCAGCTATTGCAAAGAGTGTATTTGAGGCACTTCAGGCAAAGACTTATGTGATTAATAACCAGCCGGATGGTACAAATATCAATACAAACTGTGGCTCTACCCATATTGAAGTCCTGCAGAAATATGTTGTGGACAATGGACTGGATATCGGTTTTGCTTATGATGGTGATGCAGATCGCTGTATTGCTGTTGACCATAAGGGAAATGTGGTCGACGGTGATAAGATTATGTATGTATGTGGAAAATATCTCAAGGAGCAGGGCAGATTAAAAGATGATACAGTAGTAACCACTGTTATGTCAAACCTCGGTCTGTACAAATCTCTGGAGAGAGAGGGTATGAAATATGAGCAGACTGCAGTAGGAGATAAATATGTGGCAGAGAATATGATGGAGAATGGATACAGTCTTGGCGGTGAGCAGTCCGGACATATTATTTTCAGCCGTTACGCTGCAACAGGTGATGGAATCCTTACTTCTCTCATGGTAATGGAAGCGTGTGTAGAGAAGAAAGCAACTCTGTGTGATCTGGCAAGGGAAATGAAGGTTTATCCACAGCTTCTCAGAAATGTCCGGGTGGCAGACAAGAAGACTGCGAGAGAGAATCCGAAGGTAGTTGCTGCTGTAGAGGAAGTTGCAAAGAAACTGGGAAGTGATGGGCGTATTCTGGTACGCGAGAGTGGCACAGAGCCATTGATTCGTGTTATGGTAGAAGCCGGAACAGATGAACTCTGCCTTGAGAATGTTGATCATGTAGTAAAGGTAATGGAATCCGAAGGATTGCTCATTGACTGATTTACTGGCAAAGGAATTACATGTATAATAGAAAAAAAAGATTATTTCTGACTGCTGTCTGCTTAAGCCTTGGACTTCTGACAGGCTGTAATGTGGGAGATACGAAGAATTATAAACAGGCTGCACAGGATCTGGAACAGGGAAATTATGAGGCAGCACTTGAAGAATATGAGACAGCAATTTCTGAAGGAGTGAAGCCTGCACAGTCGTACAGAGGTGCAGGTGTAGCGAAACTCAAGCTTGGAAACTATGAAGAAGCCATAACATATTTCAATGATGCGCTTAAATGTGACAAAGTTGGCAAAGCATTAAAAAAAGATATTCTGTCGTATAGAGCTGTGGCTTATCTCAAAGTAAAGGATTATGAGGCAGCACTGGAAGACTGCCAGACTCTGGCAGAAAACTATAAAATGGATGCGGATCTGTACTTCCTTACGGGAGAAACAGCATTGGCCATGGATTCCTATGAGGAAGCTTCTGCTAATTTTGAACAGGCCTACGGTGAAGATGCAACTTATGACAGAGCTATCCAGATCTACGGGGCATATCTGAACAGGGATATGGAAGCAGACGGAACCCGTTATCTGGAAGCTGCTTTGTCAGGAACTGCAAAAAATGCAGAGGATCATTGTGACCGTGGCAGAGTTTATTATTATATGGATGATTATGAAAATGCTGAAAGTGAACTGAAACAGGCCATAGACGGCGATAATACGGAGGCACTGGTTCTGCTTGGTATGGTATATATGGATAAAGGAGACAGCGCAAATGCAAAAGCAATGTTTCAGCAGTATGTATCACAGGCAGAAAACGGAGCCAAAGGATTTAACGGACTTGCACTGTGTGATATAGAGGATGGGGATTATGACAGTGCCCTTTCTGATATAGAAAGCGGAATCCATGAGGCAGGAGCGGAGGATATGCAGAGTCTGCTGTTTAATGAGATCGTAGTCTATGAGAAGAAACTGGATTTTCAGACTGCTTTGCAGAAAGCACAGGAATATCTGGAATTATACCCGGAAGATAAAACTGTTAAGAAGGAACTTGCATTTCTTAAAACGCGTGTGTAATATCCATCTGACTGAGGAGAATTTATGGAAGAATTTGGAAAGCTTGAAGAACGGGTGGTTCTTGTGGGAGTGCAGACGGATGATCATGATAATGTGGAAGAATCCCTGGATGAACTGAAGGAGCTTGCATCAACTGCGGGAGCTGTTACAGTGGGAAGAATCATTCAGAATCGTGAGTCTGTGCATCCCGGAACTTATATTGGAAAAGGAAAGATAGAGGAAGTACGTGCACTGGTATATGCTATGGATGCAACCGGAATTATCTGTGATGACGAACTTTCTCCTGCACAGCTGAATAATCTGGAGCGGGAACTGGACTGTAAGGTGATGGACAGGACATTATTGATTCTGGACATTTTTGCAGCGAGAGCTATAACCAGTGAGGGTAAAATACAGGTAGAGCTTGCACAGCTTCGCTACAGATCTGCCCGTCTGGTCGGTCTCAGGGAATCTCTTTCCCGTCTGGGAGGTGGAATCGGAACCAGAGGTCCGGGAGAGAAAAAGCTGGAGACAGACCGTCGTCTTATTCGTACAAGGATCTCTGCTTTGAAGCAGGAATTATCCCAGGTGGAGAAACACAGGGAACTGATCCGTTCCAGCCGGGCCAGAGGCAATATGAGGACTGCTGCGATTGTAGGATATACAAATGCGGGAAAATCTACGCTGCTGAACACACTGACAGGCTCAGAGGTTTTATCAGAGGATAAACTGTTTGCTACACTGGATCCAACTACCAGACTTTTAAATTTGAAGGACGGACAGCAGATTCTTCTCACAGATACGGTTGGATTTATCCATAAGCTTCCGCATCATCTGGTCGAAGCATTCAAGAGCACATTGGAAGAGGCCAAATATGCAGATTATATTATCCATGTGGTAGATTCTTCCAATCAGCAGGCAGAGATGCAGATGCATGTGGTATATGAGACATTAAAAGAACTGGGAGTGATGGGAAAGAAGATCATCACACTCTTTAATAAGCAGGATGCGCCGGGGGCATGCGTACTGCGAGATTTTAAATCAGACTATACGCTGAAGGTCTCTGCAAAGACAGGCGAGGGTCTTGCAGATCTGAATGATCTTCTGGAGAAGCTTCTTGCTGAAGAACAGATTTATGTGGAGCGCCTTTTCCCTTATCAGGAAGCAGGAAAAATCCAGCTGATCCGCGAATATGGGCAGCTTATCTCAGAGGAATACACAGAGGAAGGGATTGCTGTGAAGGCAAGGGTGCCGAAAGAAATCTACGCCAGAGTTGTATAAAAAAATATTTTGAAAAATAAGAAAATACCATATATTGTGCCTTTTGTGAAAATAAGGAACATTATGTGGTATTTTGCGTGTTGACGAACTGGTGATACTCTGATACAATGAACCTACAGTGTTACTCAGAGCAAAGTGGACAGTAACGACAGAAATATCTCCGGTAAGAATATGCAGGAGAAACAGATTAACAAGAGAAAATGGGGGCATTAGATATGTTTCAGGTAGTAAAACGTGATGGCGAAGTGGATGAGTTTAAAATAGGCAAGATCACAGCGGCTATCCATAAAGCCTTTGATGCAAAAGAGAAAAATTATAGCGAAGAGATGATTGATCTCTTAGGGCTGCGTGTTACTTCTGATTTTCAGAAAAAGATTACAGATAATAAGATTACAGTAGAAGAAATTCAGGACAGTGTGGAGAATGTGCTGATCCAGGCCGGATATGCAGATGTGGCAAAAGCCTACATTCTTTACCGCAAGCAGAGGGAAAAGGTTCGCAACATGAAGTCAACGATCCTGGATTACAAAGAAATCGTAAACAGTTATGTGAAGGTTGAGGACTGGCGTGTAAAGGAGAACTCCACAGTTACTTATTCAGTTGGAGGTCTGATCTTAAGCAACTCCGGTGCAGTTACTGCAAATTACTGGCTGTCTGAGATTTATGACAATGAAATCGCAGATGCACACAGAAATGCGGATATTCATATTCATGACTTGTCCATGCTGACCGGATATTGTGCAGGATGGTCACTGAAACAGCTGATCCAGGAGGGACTTGGCGGTATTGAAGGTAAGATCACATCTTCACCTGCAAAGCATCTGAGTGTTCTCTGCAATCAGATGGTAAACTTTCTTGGGATTATGCAGAATGAATGGGCCGGAGCGCAGGCTTTCTCATCCTTTGATACTTATCTGGCACCTTTTGTCAAGGCAGATAATTTAAGCTATCCGGAAGTGAAGAAATGTATTGAGTCTTTTATTTATGGAGTCAATACCCCAAGCAGATGGGGAACACAGGCACCTTTCTCCAACATTACGCTGGACTGGACAGTACCGGATGATCTTGCAGAGCTTCCGGCTATCGTAGGCGGAAAGAATATGGATTTCAAGTACAAAGACTGCAAAAAAGAGATGGATATGATCAATAAGGCATTTATTGAGACCATGATCGAGGGGGATGCCAACGGACGCGGGTTCCAGTATCCTATTCCGACCTATTCCATAACAAATGAGTTTGACTGGTCTGATACAGAGAATAACCGCCTTCTTTTTGAGATGACATCCAAATATGGAACACCGTATTTCTCAAACTATATTAACAGTGATATGAAACCAAGTGATATCCGCAGTATGTGCTGCCGTCTGCGTCTGGATCTGAGAGAACTCCGCAAGAAGAGCGGTGGTTTCTTCGGATCAGGAGAGAGTACCGGTTCTGTGGGGGTAGTAACTATAAATATGCCGCGTATCGCATATCTTTCCAAGACACCGGAAGAGTTTTACAATCGTCTGGATCGCTTAATGGATATTTCCGCACGTTCTCTGCATATTAAACGTGAAGTAATTGGTAAGCTGCTGGATGAGGGATTATATCCTTATACAAAGAGATATCTTGGAAGCTTTTCCAATCATTTCTCTACCATTGGACTGGTGGGAATGAACGAGGTTGGTCTGAATGCCCGCTGGCTGGGAAAAGATATGTCTGATGAGCGTACGCAGAGGTTTACAAAAGAGGTTCTTCTTCATATGCGGGAACGTCTGTCCGATTATCAGGAGAAGTACGAAGGAGAACTGTTTAATCTTGAGGCAACTCCTGCTGAATCTACTGCCTATCGTCTGGCCAAACATGACAGAAAACGCTGGCCGGATATTAAGACTGCAGGCAAGGAAGGGGATACTCCTTATTATACAAACAGTTCTCATCTTCCGGTTGAATATACCACAGATATTTTTGATGCACTGGATATTCAGGATGATCTGCAGACGCTTTATACATCAGGTACTGTATTCCATGCATTTATCGGTGAGAAGCTTCCTGACTGGAAAGCAGCAGCAGCACTGGTACGTAAGATCGCAGAGAATTATAAACTGCCGTATTATACGATTTCGCCGACCTATTCTGTATGTAAGGAACATGGCTACATCAGCGGAGAGCATTTCACTTGTCCGAAATGTGGTAAGAAGGCGGAGGTTTACAGTCGTATCACGGGATATTACAGACCTGTACAGAACTGGAATGACGGTAAAGCACAGGAGTATAAGAACCGTACGCTTTATGATGTGATGCATTCAGATATCAGAAAAATACAGCCGGTTCATGCCAGTGTAGTTACTGTGACTAAGGATGATGTGAAGATAGAACCTGTGGCATCACATAAATACCTGTTTACAACCAGTACTTGTCCGAACTGCAGAGTGGCGAAGAAGATACTGGAAGGCAGGGAGTTCGAGATTATTGATGCGGAGAAGAATCCGGAGATGGTGAAGGAGTTTGGAATTATGCAGGCTCCGACTCTGGTGATCACAGACGGTGAGCATATGACGAAATATGTAAATACATCCAATATTAAGAAATATGTGGATGAGGGATTATAAAGATACTGAGAGAGTTGACCGGAGGATAAAAGAGATGATCAAACAGAATGTTGTATTTGTGGAAAATAAAGCAGGAAGTCTGAAAAGAGTGACAGGGATACTTGCAGATAACGGGATTAATATTTATGGATTTGCATGCTTCGATGCACCGGAGTTTGCAATCTTCCGTATGATCTGCAACGATCCGGATAAAGCGGAAATTGTTTTAAACAGGAGTGGATATATGAATCGTATTACACAGGCGATCGTAGTTGATATGAAAGATCAGGTAGGCGGTCTGGATGAACTCCTGAAAGTAGCATCAGACAGTAATGTAAGTCTTGACTATATTTATACTTCTTTCCACAGAAAAGATCTCAGACCTGTAGTAATTCTTCAGACGGAGGATGGTGCAGTGACAGAATGCATTCTTAAGAATAATGGATTTAATGTATTTACTTCAGTAGAAGAACTGGAGAAATAATACTGTATAAGACAGTGAGAGAATCACAGGACTGGGGATGGTTCTGTGATTTTTTGTATATTCATATAGGAAAGTTGAATATATCTTGACTATATAACTGGGAATACTATATAATAAAAGAAAACAATGATAATCCGACGAAATTTAATCAGGAGGTTTTGAAAAATGCAGATTTCTACAAAAGGAAGATATGCTCTGAGACTTATGCTTGATCTTGCAGTTCATAATACAGGAGAACTGGTCAAGATCAAAGATATTTCTGCAAGGGAAAATATTTCAGAAAAATATCTGGAACAGATTATTTCATCATTAAAGAAGGCGGGATATGTAAAGAGCCTGAGAGGGGCACAGGGCGGTTATATGCTTGCCAGAGAGCCGGAAACATATACGGTGGGAACTATTCTGAGACTGACAGAAGGCAGCATGAAGCCGGTAGCCTGTCTGGAGGACGAACCGAATCAGTGCAGCAGAGCCGGGGAATGCGTCACACTCCGTCTCTGGAAGATGCTTGATGAAGCTATTGAGGGAGTACTGGATAAGGTTACATTGCAGGATCTTAAAGACTGGTATGAAGAGATGGGAAATGATTATGTAATTTGATTTTCCCTCTTGACAACAGTGGATTTATAGAATATTATGTATATAACATATAATTCATATATACTTAGTATGAAATAAGGAGGACGAACTCATGGCAAAAATCTATAAAAATGCAGCGGAACTGGTTGGAAATACTCCTCTCCTTGAGGTTGGAAATCTTGAAAAAGAGCTTGGGCTGAAAGCGAGAATACTTGTGAAGCTTGAGTATTTTAACCCGGCAGGAAGTGCCAAAGACCGTATCGCCCTGAGTATGATCGAAGACGCTGAAGAGAGAGGCGTTCTGAAGCCTGGCGCAGTGATCATCGAGCCTACATCAGGTAACACCGGAATCGGTCTTGCTTCTCTTGCTGCAATCAAAGGATACAGAGTGATACTTACGATGCCTGAGACAATGAGTGTTGAGAGAAGGAATATTCTGAAAGCATACGGTGCAGAAATCGTATTGACAGATGGAACAAAAGGTATGAATGGCGCAATCGCCAAAGCAAACGAACTTGCGAAGGAATATGAGAACAGTTTTATTCCGGGACAGTTTGATAACCCTGCAAATCCTGCGATCCACAAAAAGACCACAGGTCCGGAAATCTGGAGAGACACAGACGGACAGGTAGATGTTTTTGTGGCAGGTGTTGGTACAGGCGGAACGATCACCGGTACAGGTGAGTATCTGAAGAGCCAGAACCCGAATGTGAAGGTAGTTGCTGTTGAGCCTGCAACTTCTCCTGTACTTTCTGAGGGAAAAGCAGGCCCGCATAAGATCCAGGGTATCGGCGCAGGTTTTGTTCCGGACACACTTGACACCAAGGTTTATGACGAGATCATCCCGGTAGAGAACGAGGATGCATTTGAAACATCCAAACTCCTTACCAAGAAAGAGGGAATCCTTACAGGAATTTCCTCCGGTGCAGCTCTCTATGCTGCGATCCAGCTTGCAAAACGCCCGGAGAACAAGGGGAAAGTGATCGTAGCACTTCTTCCGGACAGTGGAGACCGTTACTACTCCACACCACTGTTTACAAAATAATCGATCCGAAGACCGCTTCTTTTGCCCCGAAGCGTGATTCTGCGTGATTATTTACGGCGCTCCTGAATGCCTGTCCAAGCAGGCTGCCGGAGCGCCGGTTTTATTCTTGATTTCATCGAATTAAGTAAGCCCTCTGTGGGGCTGTGGTTATTGTTCACTGGTAAGGTCCCGCGAAAAGCAATAAGCAGTGTGTGGACTTGCTGGTATCAGGAGAAATTTATAAGT
>OIWP01004332.1_pt1 | contig 10200 bp, 6 predicted proteins | sample 1587661 | NCBI WGS metagenome assembly OIWP01 (sample SAMEA3888899, study PRJEB22519) | human gut metagenome | biome: human gut; feature: human-associated habitat; material: faeces | place: Denmark | collected 2010 | reverse complement strand
GATGTTCAAACTGAATCCGGCTTTCCGGCTGATGGAAACGTACTGCCGCACTATCTCCCTGCACCTCAATAGACCGAATCCGAAGATTGGCCACACACCACATCTGATGGATTACCATCTCGGCATATTCAGCCTTCATTTTTCCCTTATGATCCATAAGTCTGCGCACCGCAACCGCAGGAACATAAAGAATTTCATTCTTTTCATCCACGCTGCAAATACGGTTCATCTTTTCGAAATTCTCTACATCACGGGCACGGACAGCCTTTTCTCCATTCACCCACAACTGACGGAAATCCAATGGACGCCCATTAAATGCCGGCACATCTGCCACCCAGAGCTTTCCTTGTCTCTTCCAATTCTTAATACGGATTCCTCCACTCAATACCACCTTTTCATCGACTGCCGAACGGATCACCGTTGGTGATTCCTTTGTCCCACTATCTTCCGGACGGATAAAAACCGGCTCATACAGAGCATACATTCCACCCTCCATATAAACAGTGATTCCTCCCTGCACACGGTCATCTTCCGTCCTCCGCCACTCACGCGCCTGCCGTAAAGCAGCAGTCAGCGTTGCTTTGGGAGACTGGCGGGTTCCATCATTCAAGTCATTACCTTTGGAAGAAACCCATATCTCACCGGACCATAACCAATGACTGCACAAAATACATATAGCCGTTAAAAATAACTTTCTCATCCTCATTTCTTCATTTCTGTATCCTGATTTATCTGGCAAGAGGCATCCATACGGTCATTTCTCCTTTTCCTCTATTTCCCCATGCATAATAAGGAATCAAACGAATATCCACCGTCTTTTCAGCCTGAACTACCGGACGATAAAGTACTCCTTCCCAAGAAGTTGCAGATGCCAGACGCGCTTTACCTTCGAGCGCTACAACCGGACTGCCTTCAATCGTAATCTTCTTCGGAGTCAATTTTATATCAGCAGGGATCAATACATTATCAATCTTCTCTCCATTCGCTATGTCCATATTTTCCAGACAATAAACCAACGGTCCGCGCTTCACGACCACCTGATTACGAATCTCCTCTGCTAACGGATGAGCTTCGAGCAAACGGACAGGCATATCCATCACCAGCTCCACTACATCCCCCTTCTTCCATGTACGATTTACTTCCGCATACGAATTTGCCTTTGCATTGGTTTGCAGCGGCTGTCCATTCACCGTGAGCGTAGCCTTTTCGCACCATTCAGGAATACGCAAGAAGAGCGAGAAAGCACCCGCCTTACGAGGAACTCTATCCAACGTTACGCGTACCTTTCCTTCCCAGGGATAATCCGTCTCTTGTGTTAATGCCAGCTCTCCTTTGTCTTTCCAAGTCGTAGTCAGCGTATTTGCACCATACAAGTTACAGTAAATGCCTTCCGGACTCAATGTGTAGGCGTAATTCTGTGCCTGACACAATGTACGCAATGTATTCGGCGGGCAGCAGAAACAACTGATATATTCCGTCCGTTCCTTCGGCCAACGAAGCGTGTAAGGAAGATCCGCACTGATACGAAGCGGATTGGTATAGAAATATTTCTTTCCGTCCAGACTGATACCGCTCAATACACTATTATAAAGACAAGTCTCTACAAGGTCAGCATATTTCGCATCCCCTGTCACTTCCAGCATACGCCAGTTGAAAAGCATATTTCCGATATTGGCACATGTTTCATTGTGCGCTGTACTATTCGGCAACTGATAAGGACGTCCGTAGCTCTGATGTACCTTCTGAATACTATCCGGCTCATAGCAAGTCCCGTCCGGTGACGTTCCATCATAAAGAGCACCGCAAGCTCCGGTCACGTACATCTTCCGGGTGACAATATCATTCCAGATACTAGTCAGATTTTTCATCAATTGTTGTTCGCCTGTCTCGGCATATACATCCGCTACTCCTGCATACAGATAATTTGCACGTACGGCATGCCCCATTGCACGATATTGGTCGCGGAAAGGAATACGATCCTGATTATCATCCGTTCCGTTTTCCACCATACCGCGAATATCAATCAGGTTCTTCGAAAGTTCCAGATAACGGGGATTTCCTGTGGCACGATACATTTCGACCACTCCCATATAATGTGAAGGGCAAATGGCATTACGAGCCAGTTCGGCAGAAGCCGTTTCGTAAAAGTGGCACAGAAAATCCGTTGCTTTTACGGCAGCATCAAAAAGAGTAGTCTTTCCGGTGGCACGACGATGCACAATACCCGCCATCATCAGGTGTCCCAGGTTATATGTCTCAAAGTTCAGCCGATTAGCAAAAGCTCCTTTTTCATTCTCGTCACCTACTTTCGTTCCAATGACCGTTTGTTTATGCTGATCCTCCAATGCATGAGAGTCAATCCCTTTATTCAGTTCTTCAATAACAACAGGCGTATGTATATAACCGTCTGCACGCTGGGCTTTTACAACACAAGTAATAAAGTTATCCATTAATTTGTCCAGCTCCGGATCTTTATTAACTGCATAGACAGAAGCGACACCTTCCATCCATTTATACATATCTCCGTCATGGAACGGAGGTCCCCAATGTTCACCCTTGCACACACCGGCAGCAATCTCAAAATTACGGAAACCGTGAGAGATCTCCGGCGTGTTCCAAGTGTTCCACATACTTTGCAGGGAAGTCCGGCTAAATACCTGAAAGCGATCTCCCCAGAATCCATCCGTCCAATGTACTGCACCGATTCCGGTATTCGCCATCTTCGCAAAACGGCTCTGACTCATATCCGTCAATCCATTGCTTTGCGCAAGTGCTCCCGTAACGGAGGCGGAAGCTAAAAGAAGTAACAGTTTTATCTGTTTCATTAATATGGATAATTTAAAATTTACACAATATCTTTATAAAAAGACGTGATTATCCGTATTTTGTACTCAATAAAACGAAAGCGAAGATTGCTAAGCAACCCTCGCTTTCAGTAAAAAAAGATCTGTATTAATCTTTATTTCTTATTTATCAGGTGTATAATTCAACTCCGCCTTTCTCGCCTGCGAATGTTGAAATTGTCGTGCAACCTTATACTCATGTCCGTCTTTTAATAAATAACTCCCTGTCTGCTTAAACCAAAAACCTACATTCGCATCTATACATTGCTGCCGGATATCCAATACCCACTCGTAGTCACATACTCGGACTTCTTTGCCTGACTCTCCTCCTGCAACTACCTGTTCCACCCACTCTCCCAGCTCACCTCTGAAATCAATCCGACTAAGAAGCGGCTCGCAGATAATGATTTTATGTTTAATAGGACTTTCTTTATAAATAGGCAGACGATAATCCACTCTATCTTGGTTCTCCATCGTGCAGCAGATGGTCACATTGTCATAGCCATCTCCCCAATCGGGAGGCAGACACTGTTGCAACCGGTCTATCCGCTTAGTGATAAAGAGGAAACGAAGATCCTGCCGTATCCGCATCATCTCCCACGCTTCGGCACGCCATTCGTCAGCATCTTCTATCAGAAAATCCGAAGTAAAACAAGTATATACCAGATTTCCCGAAGGTATCTTATACGTACCGTTCTTTTTTCGAAGCAAAGGTAAATCAAACTTCTCCGTCTTTGTCACCACCGAACTGTCTTTTCCATATTTACCATCCGTCCGATACACATAACAATGGCGGCAGCCCTCACTCAATTTGTGACAGCCGTGCCAAAGATTCCACATTGAAGCTTTTTCACCCATCTCCTTTTTTCTTCAAAAATATATTTAATATTACATATACATAACTATAAAAAGAGTGCACCTTATTCTTTATCAGAAAAAAGGTGCACCAAAACACAAACAAAACAAACAATAGAGCGACCTTCACAGGCAGCCGATCCACGAGGGATCTTTATCTTAATCTGCCCATCTTGACAAGGGCAACATTCACATTTTCAGATCATGTAATTCAGAGCATCACAGCAGAAATTTTCGCCCTCATGCTGCTTATATGTCAGACACAAATATTATTATACAATTTGCTCTATTAAACCCGATGTCACTTTACAAAGATAACACTATTCTATGTATTTCTATGAAAATGCCCAAAAAGAATTATTCTTTTTCTCATTCCAAACTTTAGCTATAAGCCAAAACATACAAGCTGAATGTCTAATATCCATCATTTCACATATCGCTCCAGCCCTTCCTGCAGGAACTCCATATATTTTGGAATATCTTCATTATATGCATACGACTTATTCAACGGATTACCATCATTATCCAGCAATACATAAAAAGGTTGGGCATTTGCTCCAAACTTCACCCGTTGCAGATAGCTCCATTTATCGCCTACTGTTCGTAAAGTGCGTTCCGTTCCATTCTCCACAACATTTATAGGCTCATTCAATGGAGTTTTATCATCCACATACAAAGAGATAAGTACATACTCATCATTGATGATACCACCCACTTTACTATCTGTCCATACAGCCGCCTCCATCTTACGACAATTCACACAACCATATCCGGTAAAATCGATCATCACAGGCATTCCCTGTTGTCGTGCATACTCCATACCTATTTCATAATCCTTGAATTTGGGGTGGACCTCATTCGAATATAAATTAAAGTCCTGTGTCATCACAGGAGGAGCAAATGCACTGACAGCTTTCAAAGGTGCCCCCCAAAGTCCGGGAATCATATATACAGCAAATGCTAAAGAAACAAGCGCAAGAAAGAAGCGCCCCACGCCTACCCTGTTTTCATCACCGTCATGCGGAAACTTGATCTTTCCTAACAGATATAACCCCATCAGTCCGAAAATCACAATCCATAATGCAAGGAAGGTTTCCCTATCCAGAATTCTCCAACCATAGGCTAAGTCCGCAACCGACAAAAATTTCAAAGCAAAAGCCAGTTCCAGAAAGCCCAATGTCACTTTAATTACATTCATCCACCCTCCTGACTTAGGCATTGATTTCAGCCACGAAGGAAAAAGAGCAAACAGTGTGAATGGTAAAGCCAAAGCGATGGCAAAGCCTAACATTCCGATAGCAGGAGCAATCACGCTACCAGTTGTAGAAACCTGTACGAGCAGAAAGCCGATAATCGGCCCTGTACAAGAGAAAGACACCAGAGATAACGTAAATGCCATCAGAAAAATACTTAGCAGCCCACTCGTCGCTTCCGCTTTGCTATCCACAGCATTACTCCATTTAGAAGGCAAAGTAAGTTCAAATGCCCCAAAGAAAGAAGCTGCAAAAACAACCAACATCAGGAAGAAAAGAATATTAAATACGGCATTTGTTGATAAAGCGTTCAATGCACTGGCACCAAATATTAAAGTAATTGCTAATCCCAGTGTTACATAAATCACGACAATTGAAGCACCATAAGTCCATGCATCCCGAATCCCTTTCTTCTTATCCTTGTTTCTTTTCAGGAAAAAACTCACAGTCATAGGAATAATCGGCCATACGCAGGGAGTGAACAAAGCCAATAATCCGCCAAGAAATCCAGTGACAAAGACATACAACCAAGATTTATCCTCTTGAGAATGTTCTTCACCTAACACTTGCAATTCATTGATTACCGGTTTCCAAAGATCACTTTCCGATTGCTTCTCTACCACATTTACCGGAGCCTCTTCTTTCCCTTTTGCAACTATTAAATCTGCTTCTGCTTTTTTCCCATATTTAAAAGGAATTTGAGTCGGAGGTAAACAGCTCTCATCGTTACAAGCTCCAAACTCCAGAAACCCATCCATAAAGTAATCATTTCCTGTAAATTTCACTTTTTGGATAAACTGTACCGTATCTTCAAAATAGCGCACATTCATCTCGAACATCTTATCATAGATGCTGATTTCTTTTCCAACAGGTTGCAATTTACCCATTGTTTCTACATGATTACTCGCATTGATGTTGAAAGTAGCGGAAATAGGCCCATCATCCCCTAGCCCGGTCGAATACACATGCCATCCTTTCTCTATCGAAGCAGTAAACACGATTTCCGCTTCCGTTTCAGATGTCATTTTCAACTCATTTTTGAACTTTACAGGCTCTTTGATTTGTGCTTGTATATTCCCGATTGTGTACCAACCTACTAATAAAAATAAAATAATTCTCATTTTCTAAGTTCTAAATTATAATCTATTATACAACAAATTTATTTCACTGTTCATATTCTATTGTGGTCGTTGGTCCCTTATATCTTTCAGCATCTCTATATATTCTGGAGAAGGATTCTTATTAGAAGTATCTGCATTTGATGGCGGGGGTATCACTTTGATGAATAAGAAGATGCAGAATATTACCCAAATAAGATTTATTGCTAAAAAAATCCAAACTTGTTTCATACGTTGTCGTTGTTTTTCTTTAGTTTCATTACGATATTTATCAGCAATAGACAAATATCGTCCATCGCTAACAAATAATCTATGAGCAGCAAAAGTGAATATAACAGCCAAAAGTATACCTAACTCTTCATTGTTTGGTACTTCCAATGAATGTAATACTCCAACTATTGGGCCAACAAAAACAAAAGTAAACAATGAAGTCGGTAGTAATAACCCTGCTACTTCTGGCGACCGCTTTTCTCCCCACAATCTAAGCTGCCATATATATGTTCGATAAAACAGATATTCATATATCTCATATATTTGTTTAAGTATATTCATTCTCAATATATTTTTTTATATGGTTCAACATAAGTATTATCAGATGAACAGAAAGTCGGTTCTGTTATCGGACAAAATATAAATCCATGAGGAGCAAAAGTCATAGAATAATACATTGTTCCCACAATCATTCCAGGAGGTCCACCATAAGTAGAAATATATCCGAAAACAATATTTGCCGAAGATTGGAATATAAGTTCGTAATTATTTTCAGAAGCATTGTTCCAAATTATAACTCCATTAATTACAGCATCAAGACAGAACATATATTTACCAATTTTCTGTTAATTATTCAAATCAGTTTATAAGTTCGTTAAATTGAAATAAGTTCATATAAACTCAAGCCTTATTTCAACTTGATGTTTATTTTTGAAATAAAGCAAGGTATAATAGTGTCATAGGATGAAAGATAGACTTGGAGGTGTTAAAAATGAGAAATCGTGCAGGTCATTTAATAACAAATTTATTTGGAGAAGCGGCATACAAATCATTTGTTCCTAATCCACTTCCTCCAACACCACCGATTCAATTATCAAATGATCTCATCAATCTGCTTGTCAAAGCGAACTCTCAGCTCGCAGTCTTAGAAAACATTGCCACTCATATACCCAATGTTCAGTTATTTGTTTCTATGTATGTTCGTAAAGAAGCATTGATGTCTTCGCAAATAGAGGGAACACAGGCAACTTTAGAAGATATTCTTGATCCTTTGCTTGAGGAAAATACAAATCGTAATGTAGCAGACGTAGTAAACTATATCAAAGCTACCGAATTCGCTATTAATAGATTAAAAGAATTACCTCTGTGCAATCGTCTAATAAGAGAAACACATGCTGTTCTTATGTCGGGGGTGAGAGGTCAGGAAAAAAGTCCTGGGGAATTTAGAACTTCTCAGAATTGGATTGGCGGCCAAGGAAGTTCTCTTAATAACGCAAAATATATCCCTCCTTCTCCCAGCGATATGAATGAAGCCATGTCTGACCTAGAAAAATATATCCATTCAGAGGATCAATTAGATCCATTAATTCGTGCCGCATTGATACATTATCAATTTGAGACTATTCATCCTTTTCTTGGTGGGAATGGCCGTGTTGGAAGATTAATAATTACGCTTTTTCTCATGGAACAGAAAATACTTTCAACCCCTGCTCTTTATATCTCATACTTTTTAAAAAAGAACCGTATAGAATACTACGATCGGATGACGGAAGTCAGAACAAAAGGAGATTATGAGCAATGGATAAAATTCTTTCTTCAAGCATTGATTGAATCTGCGGAAGACGCGATTACAACTATTGAGGAATTGACTGCCCTACATGATATGAATATAGCATTAATTTCTAAAATGGGGCGAATCTCTAAGAATGCTTTACTTGTTTTTAGATATTTAGAAACTAATCCTATAATTGACATACGAAAGACAGCAGAAGCATTAGACATAGCTTTCAATACTACATCAAGCGTGATTACACGATTGAAAGAACTTGGAATTCTTGTTCAAACATCAACAGGTAGCAGGAATCGAACTTTTGCCTATGAAGCATATCTTAATATTTTACGAAAGGGAACTTGATTTTAGATTTATAAAGTTAAATCAATACGATCAAAGTTGACATAATTCATTTAAATACGTTTACGAATATAGCAGAAAGCATTCATTGAAAGGTGAGTGCTTTTTGCGTTCATAGGATAGAGAATTACTCTAATTAAATACTAAATTTTTGAAAAAATGGTACAAAGAGTATGCTTAATTGTAATAATTCAATAAATGGTATATGCCTTTTAAATTAACAAATAATATTTACGAACACGGTCAATAGGGAATATTCGGTCAACCTTGAGGAAGGATGCACAAACAATAGACATAAAAGTGTCCTAAAATAAGTTAATTCCAATAGGGAAAGAGAAAGAGAGAGGAGATTTATTTTATGAATAAATATTCAAGTAAGGCCGTTAAGACTGCTGCTACCGTTGGTATGTCTTTGGCTATGGTTTTGAGCAATGCTGCTCCTGTGTTTGCTGATGATGCTGCTCCAAAAGAAACAAACATGTGTACTGCTGCACAAGTTGGTACTGCTGAGTGTGGTAGAATTGTTTTAAATGCTATTTTAGAAAAATTAGATGGTGTTCCTTTTGCAGAAACCAATATGGATGATGAAACTAAAGTTACAAATCCTAATGATTCAAATCAAAAAGTGACAATCTATGATGCAATTTCTGCTAACATTTCTGCGTTGACTGCATACAAAAACACATTATCTTATTCATCAGCTGAATATAAAACTATTACTACAATGGAGAAGTTCAATGCTGCAATGGTTAAGTTATTCGGTGCTACTTATGCCAAAGATACAATTAATGATGAATATACTGGTACAGGCGATGGTTTGGTTAAAAAGGTTCTAGCCAATGATTATGTAGCTGATAAAAAAGATTTAACTGCTCTAAAAGATGCTAAAAAAGATGTTGGTGAAGTTATCGGCAGCGATTTCTTAACATTAGTTAATCAAGCGCAATATGTATTAGAAGATGCTTTGAAAATTTCTGATGATAACTATGATAAAGATTTAGCTGATTTCTATGATGCTTTTAACAAAGTATTAGAAAATGACTTAGATGGTAAAGCAACAACACTAAACGAAGCGGAGGCAAAATTAACAGGCTACGGAACAGCAGATGATACTTTAGTTAATAAAATTAATTTATCAAGTAAATCAGCAGTAAAGAGCCGAATTACTAAGATTAAAGATGCTACTAACTATGATGATTTTAAAGATGAGGATTTAGTAATCTCACTGATTGATGCATATCAGTCAATTATTGATAATATTGGTAATATTGCTGATATTGCTACTACTGATTCATATAAGGCTTATAACAAAACTAAGACTGATGATGAAGACAAGACTGTTAAAAATTTCATCAACGGTGTAGTTGTAGATAGTACTAAAACAGATCATACTACAGTAGAAGGTAAAGTAGATACTAATGGTGTATTTGACGGTACTCATACAGCAACAGCAGAAGCAAAAGCAGTAGCGAAAGTATTAGATAATGAACAATGGGCTATCTTAAAAGATTTGAAAGAAGAAGTTCTTGATTCTGTATGGAGTTTCGAAACTTCAAAAGTAGGCAATTACTATAGAGATAAATCAGATTTTAATTCATATGTTTCAGCTGCTCAAAAGAGTATTATCATGGACAATGTACCAGGATTCTTATTAAAAGTAGTTGATACTGAAACTGGTGAATTTGGTTATGACTATGTAGAAGCATATATGGATGCATTCAATGAAGCTCTTGATGCAGTAACAACTGGTATTGCAAAGATTACACCTGCTAATATCAAAACGACTGACAAAGCTGCTTTAGAAGCTGCTGAAGATGCTATCTATGAGTTATATTACAATAAGGGCAAATATGTAAATAACTTAACTGATAAAGAGCTTAAGATAGTACGTCAGGCTGACACTAAGATTACTAACTTACGTGAAGCATTTGATAACTTAGGTACTACAGCAGTAGCTGGATGGTATGACATGGGTAACGGTAACTGGGGTTACAACAATGAAGACGGTA
>OIWP01004331.1_pt1 | contig 10201 bp, 8 predicted proteins | sample 1587661 | NCBI WGS metagenome assembly OIWP01 (sample SAMEA3888899, study PRJEB22519) | human gut metagenome | biome: human gut; feature: human-associated habitat; material: faeces | place: Denmark | collected 2010 | reverse complement strand
CATATACGTTCCCTCGTTATCGAACGCGATGATGCGCTTGTTCACGCCGATCATGTTCGCCGCCATGCCGACACAGCCGTCCTTGTGCGCTTCGAGCGTTTCCAACAGGTCGGTTGCGGTTTGGATATCGTCCGGCGTGGCCTGCTCGGCCTTCTGCGCTAAAAATTTCTCGTCTTTGCAGATTTCCTGAATCATATTGTGCTCCTTATTTATGTTTGCGTTCCCAGTCAGCCATGACGGCCAGCTGCTCCGGTGTGTGGAACCAGTGCTCGCCTTGCGGCACGATGATCAGCTCCGCACCGGATTTTGCCGTGTAAGTGCGGATAGTCGCCAAGTCAGTCATGCTGTCATTTTCGCCGTAGAGAATGTACTGCGGGCAGTACCAGTCCTTTGCCGGATGCGCACGCACCCAGCAAAGGTAGTCCCACGAGAGCATATCCCCTTCCCTTGCGGGATACATGCCGCGCTCGCGCAGGATTTGCTCGGTAATGCCTGCCGTGCATATCCTGTCGCAGATTAAGCGCTCCATATCCACGATGGGCGACACGAACAGCGCTTTTTCCGGTGCGGCAAACGCCAGCCGCGCAAAATACGCCCCGATGCTGGTCGCGCGCACGTTTGTCGCGCGCCAGTGTGCTCTTGCGTAAGCCATCACGCGGGTGAGTTCGGGTGCGGCTGTCCATGGTGCAAATTCCTCATTCCGGTTTTGGCGTGTGCCGTGATTCGGCAGGTCGATGGACAAAACCTGTGCGTCCGGAGACACGATTTCGGCAAACGGCAGGGCTTCTTCCTTGCAGCCGAATTGTCCGTGAACGAACAGCCACAGCGTGTCCGACGGCTCGCCGTACAGCACCGCCGGTGTGTTTTCGATGAAGAGTTGTTCGGTTTTCATGCGTTACCCTCGTCTGCCAGCCAGTTCAACGCGCACCATGTGTGCAGTGCTGCGCCGCGCGGCAGGATATCCTCGTTGAACACGACCCTTTCGTTGTGCATCGGCTCACCGAACGCAGGATTTTCCTGCTTGGTGCCTGCACCGATGAGCAGGTATGCGCACGGTAAATCGTAGGTGTAGGACGCGAAATCCTCCGAGCCCATGCCGCCCTCGTCCAGCCGATAGACCAGCTTTTCGCCGAACAGCGCCCCGGCAAGGTCTGCCATACGATTGGTCAGCGCAGCGTCATTCCTGAGCGGCGGCGCGGACGCGATCTCTTCCGTGACGGCTGTGCCGCGGAACGCCTGTGCGGTACACTGCGCGATTTCCCCGATGCGGGTGAAGATCTGCGCGGACAGGTCGCGGTCAAAGCTGCGGATGGTGCCCTCGAGCACCGCGGTCTGCGGGATGATATTGGGCGCCTCACCGCCGGTCATGCGGCCGATGGTCACGACAGCAGGCGTTTTTGCGCCGATCTCGCGGCTGATGATCTCCTGCAGCGACAGGTAAATGTGACTTGCGATATTGAGCGGGTCCACGCCCTTTTCCGGCATTGCGCCGTGGCATCCAACGCCGTTTACCGTAATGCGGAACAGCGTGCAGCCCGCCATAAACGTGCCGCGTCCGCACAGAACCAGTCCGGACGGCGTGCCTGAATTGACGTGCAGCGCAAAGCCTGCCTGCGGTTCCGGGTCTTTCAGCACGCCCGCCGAGAGCATGGCCTTCGCGCCGGTAAAGCCTTCCTCGTCCGGCTGAAACACCAGCTTGACCGTGCCGTTCAGCTCACCTTGGTACTCGCGCAGCAGCTTTGCCGCACCGAGCAGCATCGCCGCGTGCATGTCGTGGCCGCAGGCGTGCATGCAGCCGTTCGCGGATGCAAAATCCAGTCCGGTCTGCTCGGTCACACGCAGCGCATCCATGTCGGCGCGCAGGAGCAGACAGCGGCCGGTCTCGGTGCCGGTTATCTCCGCGACGACGCCGCCTGCCAGCTCGCGCGGCTGATAGCCCATCTCCAGCAGGCGTTTTTTGACGCAGGCTACGGTGTTCGGCAGGTCGGTGCCGACCTCGGGTGCAGCGTGCAGCGTCCGCCGGTCGCGGACAATATCCTCTCGGATGCGCTCTGCCGACGCAAGCACCTGCTCTGCCGTTATGGTTAAGGTTTGTGACATAGTTGTACCTCCCTTGTCGGTGTTTCTGTATTGCCTTAAGTATACCATAAATTGCAGAAAAAAACCGCTCTGTTTTTATTTGGCGCAGCCATTTCCCGTATTTGCCTTGACGAAACGCGCTGTAAATTGTATCATATAGGTATATCATTGTGTCCACATGGCTACTTGGCGGCAGCGTGACAGGCTGAGGGGAAATCCGCCGATGTCATCCAGATGCAACGCAAACAAAGGGAGTATGTAGGTATGAAAAAAATTCTAAACAGCCTGCCGTTCAAGCTGCTGCTTGGCGTTGCGGTGGGCATCGTGCTCGGTCTGGTGGCGAACGAGGCCGTGATGAACGTGGTCGTGACGATCAAGCAGGTGCTCGGTCAGATCATCACGTTCTGTGTGCCGCTGATCGTTATCGGCTTTATTGCGCCGTCCATCACCAAGCTGGGCCACAACGCATCCAGAATGCTGGGCATTGCGCTCATTATCGCATATGTGTCGTCGGTCGGCGCGGCGCTGATGAGCACGGCAGCCGGTTACACACTCATTCCGCACCTGTCGATCGTATCGCAGGTTGACGGCCTGCGCGAGCTGCCCGAGGTAATGTTCCAGCTGGAGATTCCGGCGATCATGAACGTAATGAGCGCACTGGCGCTGTCGCTGATGGTCGGTCTGGCTATCACCTGGACCAAATCCAAGATGATGGAGTCCCTGCTTGACGAGGTGCAGAACATTGTCCTCGCCATCGTCACCAAGATCATCATCCCGATTCTGCCGTTCTTTATCGCGTCCACCTTCTGCGGTCTGGCGTATGAGGGCACGATCACCAAGCAGTTCCCGGTGTTCATCAAGGTCATCATCATCGTTATGATCGGTCATTATATCTGGATGGCGCTGCTCTATGGAGTTGCGGGCGCGTACTCGGGCAAGAACCCGATCGAAGTAGTGAAGCACTACGGTCCGGCGTACATCACTGCGGTCGGCACGATGTCCTCCGCGGCGACATTGGCAGTTGCTCTGCGCTGTGCAAAGAAATCCACGGTGCTGCGCAAGGACATGGTTGATTTCGGTATTCCGCTGTTCGCCAACATCCACCTGTGCGGCTCGGTGCTGACCGAGGTTTTCTTCGTCATGACAGTCTCGCAGATTCTGTACGGCAAGATTCCGTCTGTCGGAACCATGATCCTGTTCTGCGTGCTGCTCGGCATCTTTGCCATCGGCGCACCCGGCGTGCCGGGCGGTACGGTTATGGCTTCGCTCGGTCTGATCACCGGCATCCTGCTGTTTGACGGCACCGGCACCGCGCTTATGCTGACCATCTTTGCCCTGCAGGACAGCTTCGGCACCGCCTGCAACGTCACCGGTGACGGCGCGCTGACGCTTATTCTGACCGGCTACGCGAATAAGCATCATATCGCGGAGGAAAAGCGTGAGGTTGAGGCAGCAGAAGTTCAGTAATCAAATGAGAAAAGGAGTCCGCTTCGGCGGGCTTCTTTTTGTACCGAGAGAAATCAGGTGTTCGGATGAGGAAAGCGTATTATATCGCGTGCGGCTTAGTGTATGAGCTGATGTTTCTGGCAGTACCGGCGCACGGAGAGCGTGTTTGCAGCGATTGTGATCGCTGTGCTGACCGGTTTTCTGCTCTCGCGTTGCGTGACACGCACGCCTGCGTTTCGTCCGGTCAAAGATTCGCTGCTGTGGCCGGGTACGGTTCTGGCAGCGCATTTGCTCGCGGATTGGCTGAGTCTGCCGCTGTACATCGCGCGCCTGTGCGATGTGGAGATTCAGGAATCCGGGGCGCTCTCTGCTGCTGACGGATTGCTCGTCTTGATGGTAATGGCCGTGTTTGCGATGGGTTCTCTCAGCGTGTATGCGGTTTCGCTGGGGTTGACGGTGCGGCGGCGCTCAAAACAAGCGGCATGGCGCAAATTTGCTGCAGAAATTTTCACAAAACACTTGACTTTTCCCTCCGGATTTGGTATCCTATTTAGGCAAGGTTTGATAGACCGTTGCAAATCCGGGTGTAGCGCAGCTGGTAGCGTGCTTGACTGGGGGTCAAGAGGCCGCAGGTTCAAGTCCTGTCACTCGGACCAGATAAAGCCGTTCTTTCGTTGGAAAGAGCGGCTTTTTTGTAATTTATTTGGCGTTTTCAAAATCCTGAAAACTGCATTAAAATCCAAGCTGAAACAAAACGGATGCCTCTCCATGTACAGAGAAGCATCCGTTTTTGCAATTTCAATTATTTAACAGAAAACGATAACCGCAGCACACAGCAAATCACGAAGCGACGATCACACGGATTTTTCCACCGTTTTCCGCTGTTTTATTGGCGTATACGCGGAAGCTCGTGTAGTTGGATTTCGCCGTCTGCAGCGAAACAAACCGGTTCTGCTCCGAGACGTAAACGCCGATGTTCTCTGCCAGCTCGTAATAGCCGTCCTTGGTGCGGACACCGGAGGAACCGTCAAATGCCGACGGCTTTACCGTGTCGATCAATGTCAGCTTGAGCGTATCCAGCGAGGTATTGACGATGCTTTCATCGGTTGAGTACCCTCTGGGGACTGCAATCGGTACACCGCCCAGGCCGCGCGGCAGCGTGAGTACACGGAATGTGCTTTCCTCCTGTTTGGCTCCGTCCCAATGGCGGAGCACAACATATTCCGGAGAATTGCCATCTTCCTCATCCGTCTTATCCCGCTTGCCATAGCCAATACCATAAATCCAGCTTTCCCCGGTCACATCGCCCAGCACAATATTCGTAACTGTTCCTGCATTATCCTGCACGGTATACTTAATCTGCGAAGCCGGAACCGAGGTCAGGTCAATATCACTGACGTTGATCGCGTTCAGCGGTGCGCTGGAGAGCACCTCCTCATACACGCGTACCTTGGAGGAAACAGCGTTACTGCCCAGCTTGCCCTCCGCAACAGACCAGTTTCCGGCGGTCTTTCCGGAGAGCGTGCGACGAATCAGGTCTGCCCCCTCACCGGACTGGCTGACCGTAACAAGACGACCCATCACATCGGTTTTTACGTCCTTGGCGATTGGAATATCCCGCAGTGTCAGACCGTTTGTCAGCGTGACCGTGGCCTTTCCCTCGCCAATTTTGGTTACAATGCCCTGCATCTCCGCGCTGACGTCCTTTTTCGGGTACGCAGCCGCAACATTGCCGTCCGCGTCAAACAGCAGCGTGATGTAATCGTTCAGCTTCATATCCTTGAACGTTGCCGCCGCCTCGGAGGAAACCTCAAAGTCCTTTCCCAGAATCTTCACCTGAGAGGGATGGCTGTACGTTGTCGAGTCGGTCTGATATTTTCCGCTCAGCTTGGTATCCGAAACGATCGCCTGACGGTTTGCGGCATCGAGCGTCACAACATCGTATTTTTTCAGCTTGCTCGCGTCGATCTTCGCACCGTTTTTGATGATCGTATACTCCGCCGGAATCCGGCGCGAGGTCGCCAGACCGTAAACAAACGAGTGCGCGGCGCCTGCTGTCGTTTTCGGCAGGACTGCCATCAGCTGCAGCACGCCGTACTCGTTGTAGTACAGGGTCAGCGTGTCGCCGGACTGCAGGTTCGCCCATGCATTTTCGTACTCATTCATGACATGGTCGCGGCTGATATACAGCTTGGTCTTGCGGTCCGGACGCAGTGTTCCGTTCGTGGTAACGATACGATCTGCTGCCGCATTGACAACCTCATAGGCTTCGGTCTTGTTGCCGTTCGGAATCACACCGACCGCAACCTTGCTGCTGCCCTTGCCGATAACGATTGTGCCGTACACACCGATCATGCTACTGTCCAGCGTACCGGCGGTCTTACGGGGAGATTCCGCATCCACAACGCCGTCCTCATAGAACAATGCCGCATCCGCAGCAAGGGCGCTGTATGTCTTTCCGGTCTCGAGCAGAATGCAGTCCTTGACCGTCGAGGACGCGACCTTGTCAAGCAGTGTGCTGCCCTCTTCTCCCTTTTTATCCGTATTCAGAGCATTCAGCAGAAGCACCGCCGCATCTCCGCGCTTGACTGCGGCACGCGCATCCGTAATCGTGACACCGTCCGTCAGACCGATGGCCTGTGCCTGCGCGATATAGTCTGCAGGCCAGAACGGACCGACATCCTCCTCTTTATAGCCCAGCATACGCAGCAGCATGGTGCAGACCTCGCCGTAGCTGACAATCTTATCCGGGCCGAAGCTGCCGTCCGCATAGCCGCGGATGATGGACTTTTCCTTCAGTTCCGGATGGCGTACTGCCGCGTTGATATACGGCGCTGCCCAGTGCGAATGCTTAACATCCGGAAAAATCGTGTAGCTGGCATACGGACTCACATCCGTCACACCCATGGCGGTTACCGCCAGCTTGCAGAACTGCGCCCGCGTCAGCGCCTTACCCGGCGCGAAGCTGCCGCCGCCTACGCCCTGCATGATACCCAGTGCATCCAGAACGGCGGCCGTCTGCGATACCCTGCTGTCTGAAATATCGGTAAACACCGCCGAAGCCGGTGCAACCATGATCAAGCCTGCCAGACACAGGCTGACAAATCTTTTTTTCATTTTCCTACCTGTCCTTTCCTTTTACTGCGTCCGCAGCGCATCTACCGGCTGCAGGTTCGAGGCTTTATTGGCGGGATACAGTCCGAAGATGATACCCAGCAGCGCAGAAAACAGAAATGCGCCGATGACCAGTCCCGCAGAGGGCAGTACGGTGAACTGCTCCACGGTCGGCATGTAGCTGTTCTGCGTTTTCGCGAGCAGCAGATTGCCCAGCACCGCCGAAAGAAAGCAGCCGAGCACAATGCCGATCACACCGCCGCAGCACGAGACCACCGAGGCTTCTACCAGAAACTGCCCGATAATATCCCGCTTGCGGGCGCCGATTGCCATACGGATACCGATCTCGCGGGTACGCTCGGTAACAGACACCAGCATGATATTCATAATGCCGATACCGCCGACGAGCAGCGAGATTCCGGCGACACCGCCGCCGAGCAGCGCAAGCATGTTGTTGGAGGACTCGCTCTGCTCCTGCCACTGGCTGTCCGACGAAGCAGAAAAGTATCCGTTCCCCGCCTCGCAGCGGCCCTGCATAAAGCCCGGCAGAAGCTCGTCTGTCAGCTCGGCAATCACGTCCTTTTCCGCCGCCTTCACGATATACTGGCGGTCTGCCATGCCGTATACACTCATCATCGTGCTCTGCAGCGTGTACGGCATCACAATCATCTGATCGTCTGTATTCAGCTTGCCGTCATACTTGCCGGCATACACGCCGATAACCTCAAAGCCCTTGCCGCCGATCTGCAGCTTCTGCCCGATCGGGCTCATCGCCCCGAAGAAATACTTGCGCAATGTTTCTCCGATCACACAGACGCGGGCGCGCGTGCGGCAGTCCGCAGCGGAAATATCCCGTCCGGCGGAAATCGCATGACTTGTCACCTCGCCGTAATGCTCGTTGCCGAAGTACATATAGGTGTAGCCGCTGTTGCTGTCGTTGTTATTCAGCCTTTTGGCCCGGTACTGGATGCCGCTGTTCTGCCAGTCGTAATACTGGCTCTGCGGCGACCATGCGGCGATTTTATCGGACAGATCATTCGTCATATAGTCCTCAAACTCCTGCCAGTCGCGGTTTTTCGCACCGTATCCGTAAATGTCGATGCGGTTGACGCCCATCGCCTCATACTGCAGGCGCTGCAGCTTGCTCGTGCCCTGAATCGACGCCACGATAGCGATAACCGATGCCACACCGATGATAATGCCGAGCATGGTCAGAATCGAGCGAACCTTGTTGTTCAGGATGGACTTGAACGCCATACGAACCGTCTGCATCCAATTCATACGGCCCCTCCTTTCATGTCCGAAATGATCCTGCCGTCCTGTATCGTCACGATGCGTTTTGCCATCTGTGCAAGATGGTTGTCATGCGTGATGAGGATGATGGAGGTTCCCTGCTCATTGAGTGCAGTCAGCTTGCGCATAATATCCAGACCGGAGGCAGAATCCAGGTTGCCGGTCGGCTCATCCGCCATGATGATCGGCGGCTTTGCCGCCACTGCCCGCGCGATCGCAACACGCTGCTGCTGTCCGCCGGACATCTCACCCGGACGGTGATCCATGCGCTTTTCCAGTCCGACCGAGACTAACGCCTCCTGCGCCAGACGGCGGCGCTCCTCCCGCGGCATACCGCGGTAGATGAGCGGCAGCTCGACGTTTTCGAGCGCTGTCAGCGCCGGAATCAGATTAAAGCCCTGAAAGATAAACCCGATCTCCCGGTTGCGGATACCGGACAGCACAGACGGCTTCATATCGCTGACCGGCTGCCCGTTCAGATGATAGGAGCCGTAGGTCGGAATATCCAGACAGCCGAGAATGTTCATCAGCGTGGACTTGCCCGAGCCGGACTGTCCGAGAATGCACAGGAACTCTCCCCAGGAGACCTGCAGCGAGATATCATCCAGTGCACGCACTTCGTTTTCTCTTCCTTCGTTGTAAATCTTGCTCATGCGCTGAACGTCAATCAACAATTCAGCGCGACGCTCCGTGTCAGGAGTCTGCGCCTTTCTTTCCCACATAAGCGCGCCCTCCTCAACCGACTGACATGCCGTCATCCGACATATCGGCATACAGATCGCTCGGTCCGGCGAGGAATACCTCGGTGCCTTCTTCCAGACCGCCGAGGATTTCCGTGTTGGTCGAATCGGCAATGCCGGTCTCGACCGGTACAAGCTGATAGTCCTCCGGAATACCTTCGGTACCCTCGGGAATCGGCAGGGTCTCTTCAAACGGAATCTCGTTTCCGTTCTCGTCCGACAGCGGCTTGGCGAATACAGCTGTGCCGCTGTCCGTGTTGACGATAGCCGACGACGGTACCATCAGGCAGCCGTAGGACGAGGCCGTCGTGATTTTATATTCGATCGACATGCCGCTGTAAATTTTCTGTCCCTCCAGCGGATCCACCGAAATGACCGCCTTGAAGGTCGGCATGCTGCCCTGCCCGTCACCGGAGCTCTGTGTCGGCTCCAGCGCTACCGACTGCACCTCGCCGGTCAGCGAAATCTCGGAGCCGTCCGACGCGTACATCGTCATAGTCGCCTGCTGTCCTTGCTGCACCGAGCCGATATCCATCGAGGAGACCTCGGCGTTGACGACAATATCATTCAAATCGGCAACCACAACGAGCGTCTCCGAGCCGGTCGCCTCCTGTCCTTCAACCGCGTTCAGACTAACAACAATGCCGTCCATCGGAGAGGTAACGGTCGAGTTCTGAATCTGCTGCTGCAGTTCGGCAATGTGTGCCCGCTTTTCGTTTGCAGCCGTCTTTGCACTGTCAACCGTGCGGTTTGCCGCCGCAATACCATTCTGCGCGGCTGCAATCTCATCCTGAGAAGCGTCACTCGACAGGGACATGATAAGCGCACCGCCGTTGTAGGTGCTGTAGCTTGTGCCGTTCAGCTTGATGATCTCGCCGCTCATCTGTGCGGTGACGGCTTCCTCACGGCTGTATTCCAGTGTGCCCGCGCTCGCCGGATAGATCGCACCGAGGCGCCCGGCATTGATCGTCGCGGTGGCTGTCATGCCCTTTGTCAGCGAACCGGGGTTATTCACCGTAATGCCGACGCGGATAACGCGCACACCCTCACTCGAAATCTGCTGTGCTGTCTCGACCGACGATACCGTACCGCTCACCTCGCTCATCGCAGAAGCGATGGATACCGTGGCCGACTGTCCGGTGCGAATGCTGCGGGCATATTCGGCGCTGAACGCCAGCGTCAGCTTCATCTGGCGGTCATTTACCATGTAGCCGATGACCTGACCCTCGCTCACCTGCTCACCGACACGGAAGGACACATCCTTGTCGTCCGAATCCTTGGCCGGAATCAGTTTGCCGGTAAACGGCGCCGTGATGTGCAGACGGCTCAGTTTTCTCTGCGCCGCGCTCAAGTCGGACTGTGCCTTGGAGACCTCCAGCTGCGCGTCCGAGACACCGCGTTCCGCCTCGGTCAGTTCCTTCTTTTTTCGCAATCAAATCACCCTTTCTGTCCTTTTCCTTCCACTCAGTATGCACATTTTCCGCCAAAACATGTATTTTGTGCGCAGACGAATGACTCTTTAAAAAATA
>OIWP01004319.1_pt1 | contig 10256 bp, 9 predicted proteins | sample 1587661 | NCBI WGS metagenome assembly OIWP01 (sample SAMEA3888899, study PRJEB22519) | human gut metagenome | biome: human gut; feature: human-associated habitat; material: faeces | place: Denmark | collected 2010 | reverse complement strand
GGCCCTTGCTGGAGCTTGTTCCGCTTTCGCCTACCATCATAGCCCCACAAGTGCCGCAAAACAGCTTTGTTGTCAAAAGATAATCGTCCTCGGCCTTGTGCCGCGCTGGGGCTTTCCGGTTTACTGCAAGCCGCTGCTGTACCCGGTCAAACAGGTCTTGCGGGACAATGGCGGGAATCCCATCGGGTGTGACGATATGGCGGTAGCTGTACTCTCCGATGTACTTCCGGTTTTTCAGTAGGCGGGCCATAAAATTAAGGTCGATTTTCTTTCCCCGCACCGTGGTAACGCCTCGTTCGCTCATATATGCAACGATTTCTTTCATCGTTGCGCCCTTGTCATACATGGTGAACATTTCCAGCACAGCAGGGGCGGTGCGTGGGTCGATCTGATACTGCATATCTTTGTCGATGATATAGCCGAAAGTCGGCGTACCGCCGTTGTACTTGCACTTTAGGGCATTTTCCGTATGGCCCCGTATGACCTTTTCGGACAGCTCGGCAGAGTAGTATTCCGCCATGCCCTCTAACATACTTTCGAGGATAATTCCCTCCGGCCCGTCTGAAATATTCTCGGTGGCGGACAGTACCTTGACGCCGTACTTGCGAAGCTGGGCCTTATAGTGGGCGCTGTCATAGCGGTTACGGGCGAAGCGGTCTAACTTCCAGACGATGATAACATCGAAAAGGCCCTTTGCGCTGTCCTTAATCATTCGCTGGAAGTCCGGGCGGTGGTCTGTCTTGGCAGACATGGCACGGTCAATATATGTCCGCAGAACGGTAATATCATTTTTCTTGCAATAGGCCATACACTCCCGAAGCTGGCCCTCTATGCTTTCTTCCCGCTGGTTGTCGCTGGAATAGCGGGCATAAATCACGGCTTTCATGTCGTTTCCTGTCCCTCCTCCATGATGCGGAATAACGCCTCTTTCAGACGCTTATTGACTGGTGCTTGTGGGTCAAAGCACATTTCGATAAAATCCCGCAACTCTTGATTCTGAATGTTCTTGCCTTTCAGCCGCTCCGGCTGGTAATCATACAGCTTGCCCCGCGGCTCATCTGTGCGGCAATAGAGATAATCCATCGACACATCGAAGTAATCAGCATATTTCAAAAAGACCTCCGGTGAAGGTGTGGATTGTCCGGTTTCAAATCGGTTGATACGGGATTGCTGGACGCCTAAAATCTGCGCCATTTGCACCTGTGTCAGCCGGATGCCCTCTCGCAAGGAACGCAGCCGCTTTCCGATTTGCTCCATATAAAATCACTCTCCTTGCAGATAAAATATCACAAATAAGCATAGAAGTAAATACTGATTTTGAAATTAATAATTACTGTGCAGCGTCAGCACTTTGTGGCTGACGCTGCTTGATAACTGAAAAAGCACGCCCTCCGACTCCTGTCAATGGCGGCTTGCCGTTCATCTCAACCATTGACAGGGGACAGAGGGCGTGCATGGTAAAAATTTTTTCGGCATGAGATAACACGGAATAATGCGATATAACTGCATATAACGTCATATAACACAACATAGCCCATTCGTTCATAAACTGTTTACTTTTCGGCGTATTGACAAACTTTTTTGCATAAATTATACTGTAATTGCCGCAGAGCTATTTTATAACATGAATGAGAACAACTAACAACTCAAGAGGAACGCTGCTTTCAAGCAGCAAAGTAAAGGACATGGGCGGTGCTATGAGCCGCCCAAATTGGCAGGGCATGGGAAAGTGGTTGCTGTACGCAATCCCATTAAATGCCCGAAAGACGGAGATGGAATACGGCTCCAATTCTGTATTCCGATATAACATTGAATTATCGTGAACGGGTTTTGCGCGTCGGAGGTGGATAGCAACAACTATTCACCCAAGGCGTATTTCACGATAAGGAGGTGGTCGCTATGGTATATGTTCTTTTTTCGCATACCCTTTCGCACCGATACCATAGTCCCCAGCGACGCAATTTCCAATGCGCCACCTCCGGCGTCAAACCCAACTAAATTGTAATCTGTAATCCGAGGACCGAGCTTTGGCTATTTATCTGCCAAAGCAAAACCCGGATTATAGAGTCGAATTAGCAGAGCTGATAAACGGATACTTAGCCGAACGGGAATGGAGTCCCGCACGGCTGGCAAGAGAATCCGGTCAGTCCAAAGCGACTATCAGCAGAATTACAAATTACAAGAACGGAAACCCCAAATACCAGCCATTGTTGAGGACGATACAGGCAATCGCCCTGGCGCTGAAGCTCTCCCGCGAACAAAGGAAAGAACTGTTTGACACGGCTTTCCCGGAGTTCCGCGTATGGGAGGAGGCGGCAGAGCAAGGCTATACTGTGGACGAAACCAACGATATTCTGTATGAGAAAGGTCTCCCATTACTGACAACTGAACGATAAACCGAAAGCCGACGCCCTATACAGCACATGGGCATCGGCTTTTTTGCGCTCTTTTTAAGTGTTTCACGCATGAAACAACATTTGAAAGTTTCTTTGCTATGATAGGCACAACACAAGGCCGCGTGTTATGTACCTGTCAACCGATGGATGGCGCATTGCGCCGTAAGAAAGGATTTAACAATGAAGCTGACTGATTTGATCGTTTCCCCTAAGAGCCTTGGGGACAAGCTGTGGCTGGTGGATGTCTCTCCGGCCTACGAGTACAAGGATGGTAAGCGTACCGATACCGTCCTCGGCTATCGCTACTCTGTTGCCCTGCCCGAAAAGGGCTTGGATAAAGTCGATGTACGCATTGACGGACAGCAGCAGACAGAGGCCCCGAATGGCTATGTGGAAGTGCGCTTTGATGGGCTGGAAGTGTTTATTTACTGGTCCAAGGGTGACTACCATGTGGGGGCAAAGGCAACCGGAATCCATATCGTGAATCCGAAGCCCTGACCCATTGGGCGGCGCTGGGGCGCAGACGGGGAACAGATATTTTTCCTCAAGAAAAATATCCCCCGGCGGCAGCGCCAGCGCCGCCCGCTTGCCATAAGGGTTAGTATTACCCTTATGGCAACCATGTAGCATGTAGCAATCACAAAGGAGCCTGACATGGAAAACAATCCACAAGCCCGCAAGTGGACGCTGGTCATCAATAACCCATTGGAGGCCGGACTCGACCACGCCGCTATCCGGGAAATCCTACATCGCTTCGCTCCGTCCTATTTCTGTATGGCGGATGAGATAGCGACAACCGGAACCTATCACACGCATATCTTCCTGCTTGCTCCCTCGCCTATACGCTTTTCCACCATCAAAAACCGCTTCCCCACGGCGCATATTGAGAAAGCATACGGGAGCGCAAAGGCAAACCGCGCCTACATTCTCAAAGAGGGGCATTGGGCCGATACCGACAAGGCGGAAACTTCGGTTTCCGGCACCTTTGAGGAATGGGGAGACCTCCCCGCCGAAAAGGAGGAAGCGGCCCCGGAAATGTTCAAGCTCATTCAAGACCTCCGGGCCGGAAAGTCCGTTATGGAAATCATCGAGGATAATCCCAAACTCGCTTTCCGTATTCGGGAGATTGAAACCCTCCGTCAAGCCATTTTGGAGGAAAAGTACAGTGCCGAGAATCGGGCGCTGGAAGTGACCTACCTCTACGGCGCAAGCGGAACGGGAAAAACACGGGGCATTTTCGAAACGCATGACAGGAAAAGCATTTGCCGTATCACCGACTACGGCGGCAGGAACGGCGTCCGCTTCGACGCCTATCATTGTCAAGATGTACTGGTGCTGGAGGAATTTCATTCGCAAATCCCCATCAGCGCCATGCTCAATTATCTGGACATCTATCCGCTGACACTTCCCGCACGATACACCGACAGAATCGCTTGCTATACCAAAGTCTATATCACCAGCAATATCCCCTTAGAGGAACAGTACCGGGATATTCAGCGGTATCAGATGGAGACATGGCGGGCGTTCCTCCGGCGGGTGCAGAATGTCATTGAGTATCTGCGGGACGGCTCCACCGTCCAGCACAAGAAAGGGGGCTTTCCCTGTGACACAAAATGAAAAGTTTCAAATTCAGAGAAGAAATACACTCCGTAACCTGTGGCAGAAATTGAGCGGAACGCCGGATTTCCCCGTAAAGCTGGTGCTGGCTGCGCTGTACCTCATGGGTGCTGCGTATGTCTGCATCAAGCAAGCGGCGTGGCGCACGCTGGCGGGCAATATCCCTCTGCTCTCTCCGCTGCTCAAGGCCGCGATGGAACACGCCTTGCTTGCCTATCTGCTGGCGGGCGCTGCGGCGCTGCTGGCGCTCCTGCTCTATCCCTTTGGCAGGCGGGCGGCAAAAGACCAGCTTCAATGCATCGGGTTGGTAAACCACGCGGGAGTGCCGCCCGACCTGCTCCGCAAACGCCGTGATAAGGATAATCCCCGCGTTACGGTGTGGGAGTTTCGGAACAACAGTATTCCCTTGCAGGAGTGGGAGAAGCGACAAGCGGCCATTGAAACGGCGCTGGGGCTTACCATCGTGAAGCTGGCCTACGCCAAGGGCAAGAGCCGTGTGCTGGTGTATGCTGTCTCTGCTGGTGACGATTTGCCGGAAGTCCTGAAATGGAAAGACAGTTATCTTTCCCCTAAGAGCTTTGTGCTGGTGCTGGGGGAAAGCTATACCGGCCCTGTGACGGTCAACCTCGCGCACATTCCGCATATCCTCTTGGGCGGCTCCACGGGCAGCGGAAAAAGCGTCCTGCTGAAACTACTGCTTATGCAGGCGCTCCATAAGGGCGCAGAGGTCTACATTACCGATTTCAAGGGCGGCGTGGATTTTCCCAAGGTCTGGCACGAGAAATGCCGGATGTGCTTCACGGAGGAAAATTTGCGCTATACCCTCGATCAACTTGTAGCGGTGCTGGAATACCGCAAGAACGCGTTTAAGGCGCTGGGCTGTCCAAACATTGACGCCTACAACGAGACTACGGAGCAGCCGCTCCCACGGCTCATATTCGCTTGTGACGAGGTGGCGGAGATGTTGGACAAGACCGGAGCCGACAACGAGCGGAAGAAGCTGCTGGCGCAAATTGAAAACAAGCTGTCCACTATCGCACGGCAGGGACGGGCGTTCGGCATACACCTTATTCTTGCCACGCAGAGGCCGGACGCAATGATCATCCCCGGCCAGATACGCAATAACATGGATTTCCGTGTTTGCGGCAGGGCGGACAGCGTACTTTCGCAAATCATTCTCGACAACACCAGCGCCGCCGAACAGATTCCAAAGGATGCGCGAGGCCGTTTCATTACCGGAGACGGTACGGTGTTTCAAGGCTACCTGTTCGACGAGGGGCAGCTTTAACGGGGTGATACCATGCCGCGCAGAAAGAAGCCCAATGACTACGGCACAGGGATTCCCTATCACGAGGTAGAGGCCCTTGCCCGTGTCCTGCTCCCGGAAATCCAAGCGTTCTTTGAGAGCGAGGACGGGCAGCGGGAATATGCCGAGTGGAAAGCAAAGCAGCAGGCCGAACAAGAGAACAAGGTATAACAGAGGCGGGAACATCTTAACCGATGCTCCCGCCTTGTTATACTTTTAACTGCTCTCATTCTATACCTAAGAATCAACAATGTCAAAAGGAAAGTAAAAAAAGTCATTACTATGAGCTAAGCCGAAAATAATTCGGTATTTACCAACAGATAGTTGGTCATAGTCCGTCAGAAAAAAATCTACACTCATTGTCTCTCCTGATGGGATGTAAAGAAGATTATCTGTATCTCTTATATGAGGGGATTTTTTTACAATAACCCATGTTTCATTAATATTTTGTTCGAGATATGGCAGATAGAGTTCCGGGCTATTATCGCTATGATTTGTTATGCAAAGAGATATCTGCTTAGTATCAATAGTGTATTGTGCTTGCACAGTCTGAATAGAGAATCCGCTTACCGGGGTCAAATTTTGATAAGGGGATTTGGGGGATTGAGAGGTTTTAATTAAATAGAACAAAAGAATACACAAGATGACTGTTGGGACAATGGCAAAGACTCTTTTTTTCATGGTATACTCCTTCCTTTTTCCTCCGTCCATCACCGTTTACTTCTTCACTTTTAGAATATTCCAAACTGTTGATATTGTTAGTTACACCTATATAGACGCTAAAATTTTTATAATGTTCCCATTTTTATCATCATAGCGAAAAATATAAGCAAAGGCAAGGACAAGAATTGTCCCTGCCTTTGCTTACTATAGTACATTTTCAATAGAAATGATAAATCCGAACACATTACCAACTTGGATAATGTAGTTCGGATTATCATTACTTGGTCCGAGTGGCGAGATTCGAACTCACGGCCTCATGGTCCCGAACCATGCGCGCTACCAACTGCGCTACACCCGGATATGAAGTTGTACGGCTCACGCCGCGAACAGTAGTATTATATGAGCTTCCCTCCGTTCTGTCAAGAGGGAAATCCACATTTTTCAAAAAGCCCCGCGGCACACGGCCGCGAGGCTCTGGCGGGAGCATGTGAGAATCGAACTCACCCGAGAGGCTCTTCACCCCTCTCACCGGTTTTGAAGACCGGGGGGCACACCAGCACCCATCTACTCCCATGTGAGAGGCGACAAAAGCCGCCTCATTTTTCTATCTCGCCAAACTGCGCGCCCGGCCTGCGGACATCACCCTCGCGGCGAAGAATCCCTCGCCGGTCGTAATACTCCAGCACCAGCAGCGCGTGGTCGCGCGAGGTGCCGAGCGCGTCGCGGAATTCTCCCAGCGTGAGCGTGTCGTGCGTTTCGAACCACGCCTTCACCCTTGCGTCGACCGCATCCAAAACACTTTTTTCGACGCAGAGCTCTGGCGCGAGCAGCACAAGCTCGCCGGTAGATAAAAGACTCTCAAGCACGCGCGCGCACTCCATGCGGTCTTTTTTGTCGAACAGCGCACAGAGCGCGTCCTGCTTTTTGCCAAGAATTCCCGCCGCGCGGCAGGTGCGCAGCAGCTCTTCCCGGATGGCGCTCTGACGCTTGGTCAGATGCACGGAAAAGTCCGCAAGCGCGCAGTGCACCGCCGTCAGCGTGAGTTTTCCCTCGCGCGCAAAGCAGGCGAGGATCGCATCCGCATTTTCCCGTGCTTTGCCGCGCAGAAGCCGCTGCCGCGCCTCGGCGAGGCGCATGCCCGCGTACAGCGGATGCTCGCGGTGGTACTTTGTCAGCATCGTCTCACAGTCTGTCCACAGCCTGTCCAGCGTCGACGATGTAAGATAGCGCGACGGCGCGATCTCGACGAGCTTTCCCCGCGCACAGAGCACGGCGAGCATTTCCACCAGTTTTTCTTCCGGTTCATCGAAGCACGCGGCAAGGTCCGCAAGCGTCATGCCATCCGCGCCGCGCTCGCCGACGGCCTGCACGAGCTTTGCCTCGTCCGATCCGCTCTCGCGCACGGCGAGCGAGGCGATCACGCGCGCGTCGTTTCGCTTGTGCCGGTACGGATGCTCGTCCAGGATCACCCCGCCGCCGACGGTCTCGAGCGGTGAGTAGAAGCGCACGACAAAGCGGTCGCCCTGCCGCGCGGCGAGCGCTTCGCTCAGCCGCAGCTGGGCATAGCAGCTCTCGCCCGGACGCAGCGCGTCGCGGTCCAGCAGCACCGCCTTTGCAAGGCGCACCGCCGCGCCGTGGTAGAGGTGCAGGCGCGAGCCGCTCTCGATGATCCGCTTAGAATCCGGCAGATTTTGCAGTTTCACGTCCAGCATCAGCGACGGCTGCATCGAATCCGTCCTGCACAGCACATCGCCGCGGCTGATGCTCTCTTTTTTGATGCCCGCTAAGTTGACCGCCGCGCGCTGTCCGGCGTACACCGCCGACACGTCGCGCCCGTGCACCTGCAAATTGCGCACGCGGCACTGATTCCCGAGCGGCATGAGCTGCGCCTCGTCGCCGACGGCGATGTGCCCGTCGATGAGCGTGCCGGTGACGATCGTGCCGAAGCCGTCGACGGAAAACACGCGGTCGATGGGCAGGCGGAACGGCGTGCGCGCGCTCTTTTCCTCCGCGTGCAGTGCCAAGTCGTGCAGTGCTTCGCGCAGTGCCCCAATGCCTTCGCCCGTGCGAACAGACGTGCGCAGGATCGGCTTATCCTCTAAAAACGTGCCCTTGACGCGGCTTTTGACGTCCTCTTCGAGCATGTTCAGCCAGTCCTCGTCGACTAAGTCGGTCTTTGTCAGCACGATGAGTCCGTCCTTCACACCGAGCAGCTGCAGGATGTCCAGATGCTCGACTGTCTGCGGCATGAAGCCCTCGTCCGCCGCCACGACAAGCATCGCAAGGTCGACACCGCCCGCGCCGGCGAGCATGTTCTTGATGAACCTCTCGTGCCCCGGCACATCGACGATGCTCGCACAGCTCCCGTCCGGAAAGTCGAGGCGCGCAAAGCCGAGGTCGATCGTGATGCCGCGCTTTTTCTCCTCGGCCAGCCGGTCGGTGTCCACGCCCGTGAGCGCCTTGACGAGCTCGGTCTTGCCGTGGTCGACATGACCCGCCATGCCGATGATAACATGCTTCATCGGATGGCCTCCGCAGCCGCCGCGGCGATCTCGGCAAAGTCTTCCTCTCGAATCGTGCGCACGCACAGCAAATATTGCCTGCGGTGGATACGCGCGACGATGGGCTTGGCGCGAAGGCGCAGCTTCTCTTCCAGTTCATCCACGCTGAGCCTCCCCGGCTCGATCGCGACGGCCCAGCCGGTGAGCTCCTGCGCCGGAGCGCTGCCGCCGCCGACAGCGTCGCCCGTCCGCACGAGCTGCGAGGAAACGCCCGTGTCCGCAAGCAGCTTTTGCAGCCGCAGCGCCTTGGCGTGCAGCTTATTCTCGCTTGCCGACAGCATCGCGAGCGTCGGGATCTCTCGCACGGCGATCTCGGCATCCAGATAGGCGCTGAGCGTCGCGTGCAGCGCGGCAAGCGTCATCTTGTCGAGCCGCAGCGCCCGCGCAAGCGGGTGCTTTTTGATCCGTTCGATGTACTCCCTTCTGCCGACGATCAGCCCCGCCTGCGGCCCGCCGAGCAGCTTGTCGCCCGAAAACGACGCAACGTCCACACCAGCGTGCAGACTTCTCTGCACCGTCGGCTCGCCGCGGATGCCAAACGGTTCGAGGTCGACGATCGCCCCGCTGCCGAGGTCTTCAATGAGCGGCAGGCCGTGCCCATGCGCGATCTCCGCCAGCTCCTCCCGCGGTACGGATTCGGTAAAGCCCACGATGCGGTAGTTGCTTGTATGCACCTTCAAAAGCGCTCTCGTCTGCTCGCCGATGGCGGCTTCATAGTCGCGCCGGTGCGTCTTGTTCGTCGCGCCGACCTCGCACAGCGTGCAGCCGCACTGCGTCACGATCTCCGGAATGCGGAACGAGCCGCCGATCTCGACGAGCTCGCCGCGCGAGGCGATGACCTCTCCCCCGCCCGCGAGCGCGGACAGGATGAGCAGCACCGCCGCGGCGTTGTTGTTCACGGCCATCGCCGCCTCCGCACCCGTCAGGCGGCACAAAAGCGCCTCCACGTGCTGATAGCGCGAGCCGCGGCAGCCGTTTTCCACATCGTATTCAAGCGTCGAATAATCTCTCGCCGCCTCTGCCGCGGCGTTCGCCGCGCGCTCGCTCAGACAGGCGCGGCCAAGGTTCGTGTGCAGCGTCACGCCGGTCGCGTTGATGACCGCGCCCAGCGCGCCGCCCGCGGCGAACGCCGTGGATGCAAGCAGCGTCACACACAGCAGCAGCGCAAGAAAACTTGCGCTCCACCGCCTCATTTTTTGTTTCATTATCTCCGTTTTCCTCCAAGTTTAAAAATATGCCCCGCCACTGCGGGCGGGGCCTTTGCTGATTTTCTACCGTTCCATATCCTTTTTCCCGTGTGGCTGCCGTTTCTCAAATACAGACAGTTCACGGTCCGTATCCAGCACCGCCCGCAGGATGGGCTTTTCATCGACCCCGTTCTGTTCGCATCCGGCAAGGATCCCCGCCAGATATCCCATGGACGGCATTGCCGGGATACGGCTGTACGGCTCCTGCATCGTGTATGCCATCACACAGTGCTCCGTCCCGTCACTTCCGCGCACACGGACGGTTTCCTTGCCGTACAGGGCCGGGAAGCCTTCGTAATGGTCCAGGCTTTTTCCACAGGCTTCCGTAAGCTTCCACAGCACGCCCACCACCGTGCCGCCCTGTTTCGGCCGGATGCTTGCAACGCCGTTTCCGGGCCGTCCCGCGAAAAACAGCTCGTAACCTTCCAGCTTTGCCGTACAAACTGCTTCTGCTGCCGGGCACCGG
>OIWP01004316.1_pt1 | contig 10271 bp, 6 predicted proteins | sample 1587661 | NCBI WGS metagenome assembly OIWP01 (sample SAMEA3888899, study PRJEB22519) | human gut metagenome | biome: human gut; feature: human-associated habitat; material: faeces | place: Denmark | collected 2010 | reverse complement strand
GCTTTAGCTGGTGCTAAAACAGTTGTATGGAATGGACCTATGGGTGTATTCGAAAACCCAATCCTTGCAGCAGGTACAAAGGCAGTTGCAGCAGCACTTGCTGAGACAGATGCTACAACAATCATTGGTGGCGGAGATTCCGCAGCAGCAGTTAACCAGCTTGGATATGGTGACAAGATGAGCCACATTTCTACAGGTGGCGGAGCTTCTCTTGAGTTCTTAGAAGGTAAAGAATTACCAGGTGTTGCAGCAGCAAACGATAAATAATTTCAGAATTACGGGAGTAGCGTTAGCTACAGAGTAATTCGTGACATCAGTTAGGGTCAGAATACCTTTTGACCCTAACATCATAAATATATAATAAAGGGGAATTTGTTATGCGTAAGAAAATTGTAGCAGGTAACTGGAAAATGAATAAAACTCCTAGTGAGGCAGTTGAATTAGTAAATATGTTAAAACCACTTTGTGCGAATGAAGATGTTGACGTAGTATTCTGCGTACCAGCAATCGACATTATCCCAGCTATGGAAGCTGCAAAAGGTTCTAACATCGCAATTGGTGCAGAGAATATGTACTATGAAGAGAGCGGTGCTTACACTGGTGAGATTTCTCCTGCTATGTTAGTAGATGCTGGAGTAAAATACGTTGTTCTCGGACATTCTGAAAGAAGAGAATACTTCGCAGAGACAAATGAAACAGTTAACAAGAAGATGTTAAAGGCTTTCGAACATGGCATCACACCAATCATGTGCTGTGGAGAAACATTAGAGCAGAGAGAACAGGGTGTTACAATGGACTTTATCCGTCAGCAGGTTAAAGTTGGTTTCTTAAATGTAACAGCAGATCAGGCTAAGACAGCAGTTATCGCTTACGAGCCAATCTGGGCAATCGGAACAGGAAAGACTGCTACAACAGAGCAGGCTCAGGAAGTTTGTGCAGAGATTCGTAAATGTATCGCTGAAATCTATGATGATGCAACAGCAGCTGCAATCCGTATTCAGTACGGCGGAAGCGTAAACGCTAAGACAGCTCCAGACTTATTTGCTCAGGCAGATATTGACGGCGGACTTGTTGGCGGAGCTTCCTTAAAGGCTGATTTTGGTCAGATCGTAAACTACAATAAATAATAGATTCCATATTTGAATCACGAAAATAGTAACCCGCGGACATTTCTCCGCGGGTCAACTATACCAATCCTATAAAATGTTGCAGGATTATATCAATAGCAATATATGATTATTTTTGTATTATTTTATAGAGTTAGTATACACTTTAAACGGGAGATTATAAAATGAGTAAAAAACCTACAGTACTATTAATTATGGATGGCTTTGGTTTAAATGACAGACATGAAGCCAATGCTGTATATGAGGCAAACACTCCAAATATCGATAAATTAATGGAAGAATGTCCATTTGTAAAAGGAAATGCCAGCGGTCTTGCCGTAGGACTTCCAGACGGACAGATGGGTAACTCTGAAGTTGGACACCTTAACATGGGTGCTGGACGTATCGTATATCAGGAGCTTACAAGAATCACGAAAGCAATTAAGGATGGAGACTTCTTTGATAATAAAGCATTTTTAGAAGCAGTAGAGAATTGTAAAAAGAATAACTCTACCCTTCATTTATACGGATTATTATCCGATGGTGGTGTACACAGCCACAACACACATCTTTACGCTTTATTAGAGCTTGCAAAGAGACAGGGGCTTACAGACGTATGCGTACACTGTTTCTTAGATGGCCGTGACACAGCTCCAACATCTGGTAAAGAATTTATCGAAGAATTAGAAACAAAAATCAAAGAAATCGGTGTAGGCCAGATCGCATCTATCGAAGGTCGTTACTATGCAATTGACAGAGATAACCGTTGGGATCGTGTAGAAAAAGCTTACGCTGCTTTAGTTTACGGTGAAGGTAATGAAGCAGCAGATGCAGTAGAGGCAATTCAGGCTTCTTATGATAATGATAAGACAGATGAGTTCGTTATCCCTACAGTAATCAAGAAAGACGGACAGCCAGTAGGCACAGTAAAAGCAAACGATTCCGTTATCTTCTTCAACTTCCGTCCAGACCGTGCAAGAGAAATCACTCGTGCAATGTGTGACCCTGAATTTACAGGATTTGAGAGAAGAAATGGCGTATTTCCATTAACTTATGTCTGCTTCACAGAATATGATGAGACAATCACTGGGAAAATCATCGCATTCCACAAAGAAGAAATCACAAACACATTTGGAGAATTTCTTGCAGCAAACGGCTTAACACAGCTTCGTCTTGCAGAGACAGAGAAATATGCTCATGTAACATTCTTCTTCAACGGTGGTGTAGAAGTTCCTAATAAGGGCGAAGACAGAATCCTTGTTAAGTCTCCAGCAGTAGCAACTTATGACTTACAGCCAGAGATGAGCGCTCCAGAAGTTGGAGAAAAACTTGTAGAAGCAATCAAATCTGACAAATATGATGTCATCATCATCAACTTCGCAAACCCTGATATGGTAGGCCATACCGGAGTACAGGAAGCAGCAATTAAGGCAGTAGAAACTGTAGATACCTGCGTTGGCAATGCTGTAGCAGCATTAAAAGAAGTAGATGGACAGATGTTTATCTGTGCAGACCACGGAAACTGCGAGCAGTTAATTGACTATGAAACAGGTGAACCATACACAGCTCATACAACAAATCCAGTTCCATTTATCCTTGTAAATTACGACCCGGCTTACACATTAAGAGAAGGCGGATGTTTAGCAGACATCGCTCCAACCTTAATCGAGATGATGGGAATGGAACAGCCAGCAGAAATGACAGGAAAATCACTTCTTATCAAGAAATAAGCAGACTGTATTTGTGGGGGACAAATATCGTTATCCTGAAAAGGGCAGAGATGATTAGCGTCCAACAAAAAAATAAACAAAATAGACCTTGTAGATTTGTGAAAAATCAGATTTGCAAGGTCTTTTTTTCATTTAAAAACAATCAAAAAAACAATCGTAAATATTTTGATTGCTTTTTTTATGTTATAATAAACTTGCCAAATCAAGTATAAGAATAAAAAAGAAAGGAAGCACGTATTATGAAAGAAAATACCAAAAAAGGCAGTTGTTATTTGAACGGATTAGCCATCTTTTTAAGCATTATTTTTGTTATAAGCATATTTATGGCGGCAGATAACGCGATTCCTCTACAAGCAGCGACTGCAAAAAGCCAGAGCACAACAGTAGCTAATAGATCCAAAGTCAAAAAGGACAAATGGACAACGCTTCTCCAAAAATATGAAAAAAGCAAAAAAGTAAACCAGCTTATCTTCGTAAAATACAAAGGTAAAAGCAAGGCAAATATCGTTTTGTATGAAAAAGTAAATGGAAAGTTTAAAAAAGTATTTGGCTGTATCGGTTATGTCGGTAAAAATGGTATTGGTAAGAAACGTGAGGGAGATAAGAAAACGCCAACTGGTACTTATGGTTTTACAAAGGCTTTCGGAATTAAGAAGAATCCACGCAGTAAGATAAAATACATAAAGCTGAATAAATACCATTATTGGAGCGGGGATAGGAGATATTATAATCAGATGATTGATATCCGTAAGGTGAAAGCAAGCCGCTCTGGAGAGCATCTGATTGATTATAAGCCACATTATAATTATGCACTAGCGATTGACTATAATAAAAACTGTGTTTATAAGAAAGGCTCTGCTATTTTCTTACACTGCACAGGAAGCAATCCATACACAGGTGGCTGCGTGGCTGTGAAACAGAAATATATGAAAAAGATTATGCAGACCGTAGATAAGAATGCGAAAATCTGTATTTATCCCAAATAGATATGAATGGTGATTTGGACAGATATAGAAAGTACATTTAGGCAATAATATGTATGACAGAACAGATACGAAGACATGTAGATTGGCATACAAAATAAATATTAGAAAAGAAAAATATATTGCAAAAAAAGCTTAAGTGGCTTAATATACGATATGTTGGCAGTGATATAACCAGCAATTGGTTATTGTGCGATATGTTTATCTCCGACTGAGATAAACGCTCCGCGAGGATGCGCAGTGATTCTGATAGGAACATGTCAGCTTCGCTGACCAGAATCACGCGCCAAGTCTCACGAACGTTCGACTTGAATATATTCTATTATAAATCATATAGTGGGTTTACAAATTTTTCTCTATACGCTCTGCTATAGGTTTGCTAACAACATTATTAGAATACATTACAATCAAAAGGAGGGTCAGGATGAAGTTAATCCATACCGCCGACTGGCATCTTGGAAAAAATATTGAAGGACACAGCCGTTTAGAGGAACAACGGCTGTTTTTAAAAGATTTTATAAATATATGCGAAGAAGAACAGGCTGACATAATCATCATTGCCGGGGATATTTATGATAATTATAATCCTTCCGCCATGGCAGAACAGCTTTTTTACGATACTTTAAAACAATTATCAAGAAATGGCGATTGTATGACCGTTGTCATTGCCGGTAACCATGATAATCCAGAACGGCTGGTTGCCTCCGGACCTCTTGCCAGAGACCACGGCATCGTCATGGCAGGCACACCAAATTCCGTAATCACACCCGGTATGTATGGCAAGAGTGAGATTACAGAAAGCGATGCCGGCTATATCCATGCGATTGTACATGGGGAAGAAGCGGATATCCTTCTCGTTCCTTTTCCAAGTGAAAAACGGCTGAACGAAGTCTATCTTGACGAGACAGAAGAAGAAACAAAAAAAGCGGCTTCCTACAGTGAGAAAATGTCTTCTCTTTTCGGCTCATTAGCAACGCATTTTCATGAAGATTCCATCCACCTTATCGCAAGCCATCTTTTTGTCATGAACAGCGTGGAGGACGGTTCCGAGCGAAGTATCCAGCTTGGCGGAAGCTACATGGTCGGCGGTGAGATTTTCCCGGAAAATGCGGATTATATTGCTCTTGGACACGTTCATAAGCCACAGAAAGTCCCCGGCTGCCCGAAGGCAAGATACAGCGGTTCCCCTCTGCCATTTAACGTCAGGGAGACTTCTTTTGACAAGCAGGTGATTGCCGTTACACTTACCGCAGGCTCCCCTTGTACAATCCGGGAACTGCCATTGCCTGTATATAAACCAATCGAAGTGTGGCATTGTAAGAATATCGATGATGCTGTCGAACAATGCGAGGCAAATGCCAACAGAGAATGCTGGGTCTATTTAGAAGTTAAGACAGATCACTACATTCATGAAGAAGATATTAAAAAAATGAAAGCAATAAAGGCAGATATCCTCTCCATCACCCCTGTCCTTCCAGAAGATGAAAGCGAAGACTTTTCCGCCTCTGACCTAAAAGAACAGCCCTTTGACGAGCTTGTAAAGAATTTTTACCGCAAAAAGTTTCACGTTGACATCGGAGAGGAAACTTTCTCTCTTTTAATGAGCATTATAGAGGAGAATTAATATGAGACCACTTCAACTAAAATTAAAAGGCATCAACAGTTACCGCGAAGAACAGGTCATTGATTTTGAAACATTAACTTCCCAGGGACTTTTCGGCATCTTTGGCCCTACCGGAAGCGGAAAGTCCACTATTTTAGATGCCATGACCCTCGCCTTATATGCCAAGCTGCCCCGTGATACGAAAAACTTTATTAATACGAACGAAACAACTGCCTCTGTCTCCTTTCTTTTTTCCATCACGACAGACCGAACAAGAAAGTATCTTGCAGAGCGTTCTTTCCGCTACCACAATAACACATACACTTCGACTGTCCGCAATACGACCGGCCGCTTAATCGTCTGCGATGGCGAAAATGAAACTGTCCTGGCTGATAAGCCTACCGAGGTAACCGCAGAATGTATCCGTTTACTCGGTCTCACCAGTGAAGATTTTATGCGCACCGTTGTTCTTCCTCAGGGACAGTTCAGCGAATTTTTACATCTTAAGAATAAAGAACGCCGCATTATGCTTCAGCGTATTTTCCATCTTGAAAAATACGGAATCGAACTCACCAGTAAAATTGGCAGAGCAAAACAAAAACAAGAACTTCTTTTAAGTAAGCTTGATGGAGAAAAAAAGAACTTTGAGGAGATTTCTTCTGTGCAGCTTTCTAAACTGCAAAAGCAGGAAAAAAGTGATACCAAACAACATTCCCGCCTTTCTAAAAAGCTTGCAAAATTAGAAAAAAGCTTTCAGAAAACAGAGGAACTGTACAATACACAACAGGAACTTCTCCCTTTAAAAAAAGCACAAAAGGAAAAAGAACTTCTGCTCCCATCCATAAAAGAAAAAGAAAATAATCTGAATATCACAAAAAAAGCAAACCAGCTGCGCCCTTTTTCTATTCAGGTTTCAAATGCACAGTCTGCTTATGACCAGGCTTGCGAAAAATTAGAAACCGTCCAGAAAGAGACTGCTTGTTTACAGTCTCACTTCGAAAAAACAGAAAAAGAATATCATGCCGCTGCTTCTGCTCAAAAAGAGGAACTTCCCTTACTTCAGGCAAGAGAACAGGTACTTCATACCGCACAGTCTGCTGCTGATACCATCCATACCTGGGAACAGACAAAAGGAAACGCCCAAAAGGAACTGCAAGAAATTTTAGCCTCTCTGGCTCCCCTAAAGGAAACGCAGGAACAACACTTTAAAAAAGAGCGACAGATTCATTCGGAAATTGTCGAATCCGAAAAATCAATCGAGGCTGACAGAATCAGCCCAGAAAGAAAACAGCTCCTTGAAAAAGGGAATGTTATGGAAGAAACCTACCGGGAAAAACGAGAGAATTACAACACCAATGCGAACGCTCTTTCCACCTTAAACACTGAAATTAAAGAAGAACATGATGCCTTTTCCATTCAGCAAAAGTCTCTGAAAAATATTTATACACAGCTCTGCCATCGGCGTTCTGCTTTAAATGAGCAACATTCTGCCGCAAAAAAAGAGTTAGGCATTATAAAGGGAAAAGAAGAACAGGCCAAACAGAAGCAAAAATCCTGGCAGCAAAACCATATGGCACAGCTTTTGCGAGAAGAATTAGAAGAAGGAGCTCTCTGTCCGGTTTGTGGAACTCCTTACAAAGAACACGTTTCACAGTCTCATATTGCCGAGAATGTAAAAACTTCTTCTGAAACTATTTCTGACGTTACTACTAAAAGAGATACTGAAGCTTTTTCAAAAAACGATTCCGAAACTATAGAAAAAAAAGAGGCTGAACTTTCTGAGATTTCTTTTAAAAATCTTGAAAAAGGACTAAAAAAATTAGAAAAGCAGCAGCAAACCCAGCAAAATCTTATTCAGCAGCTTGAGCAGGAACTTTTCTCTTTAGACACACATATTTCTAATTTAAAAGATGCTTTAGAGATTACAGATGAAGATACTATAGAAGATAATGAGACAGACCGCCACTTTACTATAAATGAAAATATATCCCAGACTTCCCCTGTCATAGTAGAAAAACCAATTGATTATTTTTCCATTTCCAAACAGATTTCTACTTACTTACAGGCAAAGGGAGACTTGCGGCGACAAAAGGAACAATGCGAGAGACAAGCCGCTACTTTGAAAGAACAGCACTCTGCCCTGCAAAATTATGCAGAAGAGATTCTCACTCTCCGAAAAGATAATAATATCGAGAATTTTTCAAACGCTTTAGAAACTCTTCGTCAGAAAGAGCAAGAACGCCAGCAGAAAGAAATAACGATCAAAGAACAAAGACAACATTTAGAAAAACTCCGTTCGGATATAAAAGTTCTTTCAGCGCAAATTGCAGGCTTAGAAAATAAGAGTTCCTCCCTCACCGCCAATATCGAAAACTGTGAAAAAGTTATCGCAGAACAAACAGAAAAGTTTCCAAAAACACTTTCTATAAATATGGATTTTGTTTCAGAAATCACAAAAAATCAACAACGGCAACAGGAAATTAACACAGCCTTAAAACACACTGAGAAAGACTATCAGCAAAGCTTAAAAGAACTACAGAAAAAGAACAAGGAACTTACTTCCTGTCAAAGTACCAGCCGTTCCTCTGAGACACACTTAAAACAGGTACAGGAACTTTATCTTACTCAGAAAAAAGAACTTGGTTTTTCCAAAACAGACCAGCCCGAGCTTTACTACATGGAAGAAAAAGAGTTAACAAAATTAGAGAAAGACATTACTTCCTATTATGATGATGTGCGGCAAAACGAGGAACGCATACGCTATCTTCAGGAGAAACTCGGAAAAAAAGAAATCGAAGAAAGTGAATGGATTCGCCAAAAAGAAGAACTGGCAGATATAAAACAGCAGATAAAAGAATTAGACTCCTCTATTCTCCTCTTAACACACCAAATTGAAACCATGACAAAAGACCTTGCCAAAAAAGAGGAATTAGAACAGAAATGGGAAACAGAATCCCACAAAAAAGATATGATAAAAGAATTAGAACAGCTTTTCAAAGGCAATGCATTTATTGAATATGTCGCACAGTCAAAACTGTCCTATATTGCCAGGGAAGCCTCTGTCATCCTATCAAAAATATCTGGCGGCAGCTATGCCCTCGAAATCAATGATTCCGCAGAATTTATCATCCGGGATAATAAAAATGGAGGAGCTGTCCGCCCTTCCGATACCTTGTCCGGCGGAGAGTTATTTATTACCTCCCTCTCCCTGGCACTGGCGCTCTCCTCTTCCATCCAGCTTAATGGCGCCGCTCCTCTCGAATTCTTCTTCTTAGACGAGGGATTCGGCAGCCTTGATGATGACTTGCTAGATACCGTTATGAATAGCTTAGAACGACTACAGTCCAAAAAGAGAAGTATCGGTATTATCAGCCATGTGGAGACGATACAGGCGAGAGTTCCTCTGAAACTGCTGGTGACTCCATCGGATCTGTCACAGAAAGGCAGCCAGATTCGGTTGGAATATTCTTAAAAGATAACAAGAAACAGACGACCACTGGAAGCAAAGTACCTGATTAAAGCAGAAATTTAAAAAGCCCAGCCCTCCAACACAGGAGGGCTGGGCCAAAATAAGATTCAATAAATTACTATAATCCCTTATAATATCTTCCTAAAGCATCTGCTCCGACCATTGCCGCATATACTTTATCTGGTGTAACTTCTAATGGTTCATTTCCTAAAGTATCGTCTGGGGAAGCTGCTAAGGTTGCTGCTTCCATAAGGGCATCTTTATCTGGATGTTCGATTCCTAAATCTGCGAAAGTTGTAGGAAGTCCTACGTCCATGCAGAATGTGATTACCTCATCTAATAAGTCTTCGTCTGCATTCTCTAAAACAAGCTGTGTTAAAGTACCAAAGGCAACTTTTTCACCATGATATAAATGATGACAGTCTTTAATGCAGGTAAGTCCGTTATGGATGGCATGTGCGCCAGCTAATCCGCCGCTCTCAAATCCCATACCAGATAATAATGTATTGGCTTCGATTACTTTTTCTACTGCTGTTGTGCATACGCCTGCTTCTACTGCAAGTTTTGCCTTTACGCCTTCTTCAATTAACGTCTGGTAACAAACTTTTGCTAATGTAATTGCTGCGATTGTGATATGTCCGCCTGCACAGCTTGTTGCGTTACTTGCCTGACAGGCTTTTGCTTCAAAATATGTAGCAAGTGCATCGCCCATACCGGAAACTAAAAGTCTTGCAGGAGCTTTTGCGATAATATCTGTATCTACTAATACAAGATTTGGATTAGCAGGTAACCATAAGTATTCTTCAAATACACCATCATCTGTATAAACTACAGTAAGTGCAGAACAAGGAGCATCTGTTGCTGCGATAGTAGGACATACGATAACCGGACTCTCTACATAGTAAGCAACAGCTTTGGCTGTATCAAAAATCTTTCCGCCACCGACACCGATTACCAAATCGCATCCTTTTTCTTTTACGATAGCTACCAAACGGTTAATCTCGTTCTTAGAACACTCTCCATGGAATGCTTCAAAAACAAGTTCGCATCCTGTATCTTTGAAACTATCTTCAATGATTCCACCAACACGTTTCTTTCCACCTTCACTGATTAAGATAAAAGGCTTCTTTCCAAGTTTGGTAGCATACTGTGCGATGTTAGCAAGTTCGCCTTTTCCCTGCACATACTTCGATGGACTGATAATAATGTTTGCCATAAAAAAATACCTCTCTTTCTTCTAATAGAAAAAATTGCTACAAAAAACCGTCTGTAACCCTGGTTTCTTGTTGCAATTATAACAAACCTTGTCCCTAAAAGCAAGAGATTTACTATTTAATTCATTAAGAGACAGACGCCCGGGAAGAGATACGATATCCTATA
>OIWP01004310.1_pt1 | contig 10276 bp, 7 predicted proteins | sample 1587661 | NCBI WGS metagenome assembly OIWP01 (sample SAMEA3888899, study PRJEB22519) | human gut metagenome | biome: human gut; feature: human-associated habitat; material: faeces | place: Denmark | collected 2010 | reverse complement strand
TTGCTCCGCAACTTCCGAACGGATTTTTCAATCTCATTCATCGTTGTCATCTCTCAGCGACAGCTTATTTATTATATCATACCATCAACCGTTTGTCAACAACTTTTTTATTTTTCTTTTGCTTCTTTTTAAGAAGCGCTTTGCCTGTCCGCTGTTCTCGCGGTCAGCTTGTTTATATTATCATCATTATTTTAGAATGTCAACCACATTTCCGCCGTTTTAAAAAAGAAAGTTTTCGGTTCTGAATTGTTTTAATTGTACATACAATTCAGAACCATTCATTTTCCCTTCCTACGGACTACCGCATCACGTAATCCATCGCATCCTTTACCGTGCGCACGCCGACAAGACCGATCCCCTTGATCTCCTTTAGGCTCTCCCTGCACACCTCCGGCAGAATACATGTCTTAAATCCAAGCTTCTTCGCCTCGAGCACACGCTGCTCTGCCATGCTGACCGCGCGCACCTCACCGCTGAGTCCCACCTCACCGAAGCAGATGGTCTTCTCATCGATCGGGCGGTCTTTGTAACTGGAGACAATCGCCAGCACAAGACCAAGATCGATTGCCGGCTCATTCATCCGGATGCCTCCCGCAATATTGATATAGGCATCACAATTTCCCAGTGAAAGTCCCAGACGCTTTTCCAGAACCGCCATCAGAAGATTCACCCGGTTAAAATCGGTTCCTGCCGCCGTCCGCCTCGGCATACCGAAATTGCTGTGGCAGACCAATGCCTGTATTTCCAGAAGGATCGGTCGCGTTCCTTCCATCGAGCATGCCACAACAGACCCGGAGGCTCCCTCCGGCTTTCCGCTCAGCATGAATTCCGACGGGTTCTCCACCTCTGTCAGACCATCTCCCCGCATCTCAAAAACACCGATCTCGTTCGTCGACCCAAAGCGGTTCTTCACACCGCGCAGAATACGATACGCCGCATGGCGGTCCCCCTCAAAATAGAGCACCGTATCCACCATGTGTTCCAGCACACGCGGACCAGCCACCACGCCTTCCTTTGTCACATGTCCGACGATAAAAATGGAAATTCCAAGTCCCTTAGCGATCTGCATCAGGGTGCCGGTCGATTCCCGCACCTGCGAGACGCTTCCCGGTGCAGACGAGACGTCTTCATTATACATCGTCTGAATGGAGTCAATCACGACGATCTCGGGCTTCTCCCGGTCAATCACGCGCCGTATGGTATCAAGATTGGTCTCACAGAGCAGACTTAAGCTGTCCCCAAAGGTTCCGATGCGTTCTGCCCGGATTTTGATCTGCTGCAAGGATTCCTCACCGGAAATATAGAGCACCTTCACCTTATGTTCCGCAAGATTCCTGCATACCTGCAAAAGCAGCGTCGATTTTCCGATTCCCGGATCTCCACCCACAAGCACCAGGGATCCCTGCACAATCCCGCCGCCAAGCACCCGGTCAAGCTCCTTCATGCCGGTGGACACCCGCTGTTCCTGCGTCATCTCAATCTGTGACAGGGGAACTGCCTTTGCCTCACGGCTGCTATCCGCACTGCGGTTCCCACGCGCGCTCTTTTTCTCGACTGTCTCCTCCACAAACGAATTCCATTCATGGCATGCCGGACACTGTCCCATCCATTTTGCCGACTCGTATCCACACTCCTGACAGAAGTACACTGTTGTTTTTCCTTTTGCCATGTTCTTATCTTCCTTTCCCGCAGACGCGGCTGCTGCCCGGACAGGGCTTTTTTCTCCATAGAAAGCGCGGCTTTCGCGCTTTAACATAACACGTCATTTCCTATAGAGCAACAAAGACCTGTCCATACGGACAGGTCTCACTGATCTTGTAATTGTCATATGCGAAAGCGGCTGCTCTAGCACTTCTGAACGCTTACCTTTACCGGAGCATCGCCGAGCTCTACGCTCAGGCTTAACTTTCCTCCGAGATTCGTCTTCATCCTGCCGGCATCTGCACCGTCGATCACGATGTCGTACTCAGCCTCATCCTCAAGCTCTACGGTAACCTGTGCGTCCTCTGCGCCTTCTACGCTAAACTCCATTCCTGTGTCTGTTGCTTTTAAATGCTCCACTGCAGTCCCCGGAACAGACTCGTATACAAACATGCCATTGCGCTCCAGCTTGGTAATCTCCTGACAGGTCTTTACTTTGTAAAGGTCTCCCTGGTGCTCAAAATTGTCAAGCTTTGCCTTGGTGCTCAATGTATAATCCCCAAAGCTGATCGTTCCATCCTCCTCTGAACGGAGTAATTCACTAATAACGGCCATCTTATCCTCCTGTGATATTGCAGCTCCTTCATCCGGTCTGCTTTATCGTAAATTTGTAAAAATATTATATAATATCTGTTCTTTGATTTCCAGTGATTTCACTGACATTTAAGTAATTTTTTACTTTTTCTTCGGCTCCAGAAAAATTGCATTTTTCTTCGTCGTGACGATCACTTCGTCGCCCCGGCGGATGCTTCCGTCGAGAAGTTTTTCCGCAAGCGGATCCTCAATCTCATCCTGAATCTTGCGCCGCAGCGGTCTGGCTCCGTACTTCGGGTCATACGCCTTATCCACAATGTACTGCTTTGCGGCATCGCGCACGACCAGCGTAATGCCAAGCTGTGTTTCGCAGCGCTTCGCCAGCTCTTTTGTCATCAGACCTACGATCTGCTTCATGTCGTCCTTATTCAGTGCCCTGAATACAATGGTCTCGTCAATACGGTTTAAAAATTCCGGTTTGAAAATTCTGCGGACCTCCTCCATCACGCTGCCCTTCATCCGCTCGTAGTTCTGCTTCTCGTCATTGCCGGAAGCAAAGCCAAGCTTCTTCGGCTCCACAATCGCCTGCGCTCCCGCGTTGGAGGTCATAATGATGATGGTATTCTTAAAGTCCACTTTTCTTCCCTGAGAATCTGTGATATGTCCGTCGTCAAGCACCTGCAGCAGAATATTAAACACATCCGGATGCGCCTTCTCTATCTCGTCAAACAGAATCACTGCGTATGGATTTCTCCGCACTTTTTCACTCAGCTGTCCGCCGTCCTCATGTCCGACATATCCAGGCGGTGAACCGATCATTTTCGATACGCTGTGTTTCTCCATGTACTCAGACATATCGACGCGGATCATTGCCTGCTCCTGTCCAAAGACAGCTTCTGCCAGTGCCTTGGATATCTCTGTCTTGCCGACGCCTGTCGGTCCCAGGAAAAGGAACGATCCGATCGGCCGCTTGGGATCTTTTAATCCGACGCGGCCTCTCCGCACGGCTTTGGCCACTGCCGATACCGCCTCCTCCTGTCCGATCACGCGCTTGTGAAGAGTTGCCTCCAGCTTTTTAAGCCTGGCAGCCTCCCCCTCTGTAAGCTTCTTCACCGGGATTTTCGTCCATCCCGACACAACATCGGCAATCTCATCCTCTCCGACGGTCTGGTGATGCCGTCTGCCGCCCTGCTTTGCCTTTGCGTTCAGTTTTTCCAACTTTTCTTCCAGTTCCTGACGCTTTGTCTGTGCCTCTCTCGCCGCTTCCAGGTCTCCGCCAGAAAGTGCCTGCTCCAATGTCTCCTGCGACTCCGCAATCTCCCGCCGGAGTTCTGCAGCCTCCCTCGGGTCTCCGCCCACGTGAAGGCGCACTTTTGCCGCGGCCTCATCCATCAGGTCAATCGCCTTGTCCGGGAGGAAACGGTCGTTGATGTAACGCGCAGAAAGACGCACTGCCGCCTCCACGGCCTCATCCGTAATCGTCACATGGTGGTGGCTCTCATACTGTCCGCGCAATCCCTTTAATATGGAAATGGCTTCTTCCTCCGTCGGCTCCTCCACAACAACCGGCTGGAACCGACGTTCCAGAGCGGCATCTTTTTCGATATATTTGCGATACTCCTCGATGGTCGTCGCACCAATCACCTGCACCTCACCTCTCGCAAGCGCAGGTTTTAAAATGTTGGATGCATCAATCGCGCCTTCCGCTCCGCCCGCTCCGATGATGGTATGAATCTCATCGATGAACAGCAGGACGTTTCCGGCTTTCGCCACCTCTGCAAGCACCTTCTTGATGCGCTCCTCAAATTCACCCCTGTACTTCGAGCCTGCCACAATCCCGGAAAGATCCAGGGAGACCACTCTTTTTCCAAGCACCGTATCCGGAACCATTCCGCCCATAATGCGCTCTGCAATTCCCTCTACAATCGCCGTTTTTCCTACGCCGGGTTCTCCGATCAGGCACGGATTGTTCTTGCTTCTCCGGCTTAAAATCTGGATGACACGGTCGATCTCCGCCTCTCTGCCGACCACCGGATCAAGCTTTCCGTCGCGTGCAAGTTCGGTCAGATCTCTGGAAAACTGATCCAGTGACGGCGTTCCCTCCGCGTTTTTCCGCTTGCCGGGTTTCCCGTTCTGGAATTCATCCTTATACTGGCTCACATCCTCGCCCATCGCGATCAGGGTGTCCACATACATTTTCTGCACATTGACAGACAATGTATTCAACAGTCTGGACGCCACACATTCCGTCTCCTTGATCATCGCAATTAAAAGATGTTCCGTTCCAATCTTCTCCGAGTGGAAACGCGCCGCCTCCGCTTTGGATACCTCAAGCACATGCGCCGCTCTCGGGGACAATCCGTCCTCCAGAACCGCAACCGCATTCCCCGGTGCAATCAGCTCCTCGATCAGTTCCAGCACCTTATCATACTCTACACCATTGTCGGCAAGTACCTGGCTTGCCACACCGGTTCCCTCTTTCAACAGGCCAAGCAGTATGTGCTCCGTGCCGATATAACTGTGATGCAATGACTTTGATATCCGCGTTGCAATATCAATCGCCTTTTTTGCCTTTGCTGTATATGCTGTCTGCATCGCTACCTCCTATTTCCAGTCCGATATCACATTCGTCTTTACAGATCATTAAAATCTATGATATCCAGCTCATCGTCTTGCTTGTTTTTCTGGTCTTTGCCGCTCTTTTTCTTCTTCGGGTGCTTTTCCTCATACAGTGGCTCATTCTCCGGTTCGTCCGCTGCATCTTCGTCCGCTGCCCTGGTCCTGCGCTCTTTTCTTCCTGCGGTTCTGCCATCGCCCGCCGGTTTGCGCGCGGCAGCCTTTTCTTCGCCGCCCGAAACTTTTTCATCGTCCGGCGCATCGCTGTCCTCGTACGTGTCATTGTCGTCCCCGTACGCGTCCTCATCCTCATACGCATCCTCGTCATCATCAAACAGATCGTCATCCAGATCGTCAGACTTCCGCTTCCAGAAACCGAATCTCTTCTTCGGCGGCTCTTCCTCCTCAATGTCGTCCTCATCCTCGTATACGTCAAAATCGTCCGATTCCTCCGCATCTTCCGGGGTTTTCTCCGGCAGTTTTCCTGTTCCGGCAGTTTCGTTGCTCTCATCTGCCGCATCATCGATGATATCGTCATCGTCTTCCAGGTCTTCCTCATCGCCTCCTCTTCTGTGCAGCAGCAGATTGATCAGTACCACTGCCATCACCGCCAGAAGAAAAATCAATACACCGATAGCGGTTCTGGAAAACGCTTTTTCTTTTTTATATTTCTCGGACAGCGCCAGATATTCCTCCTGCAGATAGGCCGCATCCTCGTCCTGCAGTCCGTCGGAAGATACAGTTGTCCCTGTATTTACGCGCTGATAGGTCTCCTCTATGGAGTCGTACTGGTACCAGCCTTCCGTTCCGTCAGAATTCACTCCGTAAAAGGTATAGAACTCCGATTCCACCTCAGACCCTTCCTCCTGGGTCTCCTGATATGCCGTCACAAGACTTCCGTCCGCCAGCGTAAGCTGTGTCTGCTGCATCGTATCCGGCATCGTATAATCCACCGGTGGCAGAAGCGCTATCACGTAGTGTTCCCCATTGACCATTTTTACAAACGGATACAGGGTATCTCTTGTGCTGTCATATACAAAGAAGCTTCCTGTGCTCTCTTCCGCTCCGTCCTGCACCAGATAAAGCATGACCACAGATCCCTTGTCATAACTCACGCCCCGATAATCCGCCCCCTGATAATTGACGGTTGTCTCCGAAAAATCTGCCGGAATATTCTCCGCTGCAAAATTTTCTGAAATCGTATAGGCAGTGCCGTTCACCGTAACGGTATTCCCGTCACTAACCTCCGGCGTCTCGGTTGTCTCCGCTTCTCCCTCGCCGGCCGTTGCCGCATCGTCGGATGCGCCGCCTTGCTTTGTGACATTCACGGTATAGGTTGCGGTCACGCCGTTTTCCGCCCTGACCACAATCTTGATGGCATTGCTACCGCTTTTCAGGTTCGTATTTCCCGTCACAGACTCCACAACCGCCTTCTCATTGACTGGCGTGGCAGATACAGCGATGTTGGTCACGTCGCTGCCTACCGTGGCACTGTAGGTCGTCGTCTTTCCGGAAAACGCCGGGGAAAGCGTTCCCGGAGAAATGTTCAGTTCTTTTAAGGAATTATCCGCTGACTGACTGGCTGCCGCTCCGTCGGTACCCGAAGCGGAATCCGTGCTGCTGCCCGTCGATGTCCCGCTGCTGTTGGAAGCGGTACTGCCGTCGGAGCCTGTCGTTGAGCCCGCCGCATTTTTTACTGTGACCGATGCACTGCTGCCCGACATGGAATCCATCTCCTCATTGGAGTCAAAGATCACGCCGTCGTTAGCAGAGACGGAGAGGGACGAATTTCCCGCACTCACAGCTTTTAATGTCACCGTGTAGCTTTCTCCCGTCGCCATCACGCTTCCGCCGCCTCCGCCGTATGTGGTATTGCAACTCACAAACTGCAGCACACTCGAATCATAAGACAGCGTCATGGTCGCATTCGCCTTTTCGCCGGATGGACCGCTCGCTTTTACTGTAACTGTAACCGTATCACCGATATTGACACTTCCTGACGACACCGAGACAGATGTTGATCCGCTCGCCGCGAATACCGTCTGCGGCACTCCGACCGCCCCGAACGTCAGGCTAAGCGCCATCATCATCATTGCTATTTTTTTCTTCATTTCTGCTCTCCCAATTCTTCCTCTCACTGATCAATCTGTGAGATTCCCAGTATGTGTTTTTGTAAAATAACCAGATCCTTATTGGAAATACCGCCGTCCTTGCTGACGTTTGCCGCTTCCAGACGACTGCCAGACTGACTTTCAATTCCAAGGATCTGTTTCTGCATCAATACCAGATCCAGATTGGAAACCTTTCCGTCACCGTTGATATCTCCATATACCACAATCTCATACTGCTGCACGAGCGTGTCGCCGACATACACTGCCAGCTTGTTGCCCGTTCCCACCGTCTGTGTATTCTCACTGCCGTCTGCATTCAGAATCTTTACGGTACAGTTCTGGGTTCCGATTCCCGATGCGACTGTGGATGCGCTTGTTCCAGGCTCAATTCCCGTCACATAGGTTCCGATCGGATAGAATGGCGTAATCGCCGCGTCATCCGCCACCTGAATGGTTCCGCCGGCACTGCCCCCCGCTCTTGCCACGATCAGCGTGTAAGTGCGCGAATCTCCGCTCTGCGAGATGCAGGTAATCTGAATCGTATTATCTCCATAATTCAGCGAATAATTTCCAGTACCGGAAACGGTTGACGTTCCCGCCACCGCCGTCGCTCCCACATTGATCGAAGCCGCGCTGTCCGGAACGACCAGGGAATAGGAGGTATTCGCACCGGAAAATGCCGGTGTCAGCGCATATCCGTCCACCGTGATCGAGGAAAGCCAGTTGTTCGGATTCCCCTTGTCCGCAAACGTCACTGCGCTCTCCGGCATGTTCTGATAGACCGGAATGCGGAAAACAAACGCCTGGTTCTTGTCCGTGTAGGCTTTTCCCATATTGGTGCCCTCACTCATCGCCGCCTGCACATTGGTCATGTACTGATGTGCGTAAAGACTATTGGTATAGACAACGTTAAATTTTTCAAAGTAAATGGTATTCTGCCCTTTTTTCACATAATTATCAGCCACAACCGATGATCCACCCGCAATCGACTTGTAGATGGAGTTCCATCCCTGCAACTTCGCATATTCCAGTCCGTTCACAATCGCCGACGCGCTGCCCGTCGTAAACGCACGGACGTTAAAGTAGTTATAATAGCCCGCATAGTTGGAATATCGTCCCGAAATCAGATCGCTCGTCCCCCGCACGCCCTGCTCCTGCTTACAGCGGGATGCCAGGTGGTAAGGGCTCACGCCCACATTGGAGCCGATCTCCACAAACGTATCCGCATAGCTGCGAACCGCTCCGTCCGTATCGGTATAATTGCCTGCCATAAATGTATTGGAAAGAACGCTCTGCACACCCGCTGCGTTCTGATAGCCTGCATATTCCAACGTTTCAAACTGAAAGATCTGATTCTCGTTAAGAAAATTTCTGGGATCGATGCAGTATGCGATATATTCCGGAGACGCCGACACCCAGCTTGCCCCGTCAAACCCGTACCACTTGTTGGTCTCCCAGTTATACGCCTGACTGTCCGTCGATTTTCTTGCGTCATTCACGGAATTCTGGATCAAGTTTCTTCCAACCAGACTCTCATTCGATACCACCGTATTCCAGTCAAGTCCCGTCTGCACCGGCACAAACTGCCAGTTCGGATACTTCTGATGCAGGGATGCCAGTGCGCTGCAATAGCTTGCCGGAAAACCCGCTGCCGCAAGCGCCGCCTCATACTCGCTGTCCGTGGCACCGGTCGTCTCTCCCTGCGACTGGCCGTCTGACGTCTGACCGTTCACGGCTACATAGTCCGCACAAATCCACCCGGAATAGGAGGCGCCTCCGACCACGAGCGTCACACTGTACCAGTTCATTCCGCCCGCCGAGACCAGCTCGCCCACATTCACAGCCTGTCCTTTGTATACCTTTGTCACCACAGAGTAGGACGTTCCCGCTCCCGAGCGCACATAAACACCTTTTTCCGTGTTCTGCACCACCCCGTTTGTCCCACCTGCACTGCTGTCCGCATTCGTCTGTCCCGCAGAAGAATCCGTGCCCTGAAGCGTCACAAAATCCGAGCGTATATAACCGGTTACACCATCCGACATCTGGATCTGGCACCATGTATACCCGTCTGATCCTGCCGTCTCATCGGTTACTGTCACCGCATTTCCCGGATAGAGCAGTGTCAGCTTATCCCCGGTCACCGGTGCGTTGCGCACCTTCACCGGTCCGTCGTTGATCGTTCCCGCCGTCGCTGTGTACGCGTATACGGCTTCGGGTCCGTGAAAAGCAGATATGCTGGCAGCAAGCACTCCCATGCTGATTGCCGCCAGCAATATCTTTCTCTTCTTTCTATATATAAAGTGGTTCATCGAATTCCTCCCTGAGTACCGCATAAATCCATAAAATCATGCGCCCAATAATTCAGTCTCATTATAGGAGATTCTATCACACGCGTCAACCTAAATATAGCCATTTTCCTGCACGCTGTACTATATTTAGACGTTTTTCGACACCAGGTTCCGGTTCTGTATCAGCAGGCTTCCCCATAATATGCCCCAGAGCCCGCACACAATTCCGGTGAGCAGTGCAGCATTGCACTCCTGAAACTGGATTCCGAACAGCAGCACCACACCCGTCACCAGTCCGAACGCTCCAATCGCCGCCATAAGCGCACACAAAAGTATCAATTCCATATCTACTGTTTTCATCTTCTTATCCTCCTTTTCTAACCTGCCAGATACCGTTCCCACTCCTGCTTCGTCATCCACGGCCAGCACGCCTTGTCGTCGATATAGACATCCGCGGAGATCTTTCTGGATTCCGTTCCGTACTGTTCCAGCGTCTGCGCCACATTTTCATTGACCGCATCAAATTCCAGTCCGAACATTCTGCACCAGGCCACCGCCTCCTCCAGCAGATCTCCGCAACGGCATGTCCACAAAATTACTTTTTTGCCCTGCCTTCTCGCACCCTTGAGCAATGCAAAGAGCGGCAGATTCGGCATCCCGATGGCAGGATAACATTCACTGCACAATGTTCCGTCAAAATCGACGGCAATGATCTCGATCTTTTTCTCCATGTTCTTCCCTCCCCATCCGCTTTGATGGTGTCAGTATCGCACATGATGTGTCCAATTCTTTGGACACTTGTTATGTAACCCCAAATTTATAGGATAAAAATTGTCGCACGAAGCATAGACCTCTTTGGGGTGATAAGTAATATTATGAGAAGACCGCACCGTGGGATTTCAGATGGAAATGCAGGTGGAAATTCGGTTCAAAAAATGTGGCATTTCTAACCAGCCGGATGTTTGCATCTGCGATGATCCGTGTCTTTCCAAGTTTGGAGCACTCCGCGGGTCATGTCCGCATCCC
>OIWP01004307.1_pt1 | contig 10287 bp, 10 predicted proteins | sample 1587661 | NCBI WGS metagenome assembly OIWP01 (sample SAMEA3888899, study PRJEB22519) | human gut metagenome | biome: human gut; feature: human-associated habitat; material: faeces | place: Denmark | collected 2010 | reverse complement strand
AAAACACGGCACATCGCCTTGTCCGGCCTGCTGTTTGCGCTGGCTATGGCGCTTTCCTTCATTGAAGGCACGCTGGTCATCCCGGGGCTTTTGCCGGGCATGAAGCTGGGCCTTGCCAACATCGTGGTGATGTACGCGCTGTTTTTCATGGGGCCAAGGCAGGCGCTGGTGCTGGACGTGCTCAAGGCACTGTTCGTTTTTCTGGTATCCGGCTTCACGGCGGGGTTCCTCTCGCTGTGCGGCGGCCTGCTCTCGCTGCTGGTGATGTGGCTGCTGTATTATCACGCACCGGTGCGCCCCACCTGGTACATCCTCTCGGTATGCGGTGCGCTGTTCCACAACATCGGTCAGCTTCTGGGTGCCAGTGTGATCTTATCCTCGGCGGTCTCCCTCTATTATGCGCCGGTGATGCTGGTGCTGGGCCTTGTCATGGGCGCCCTCACGTCGCTGACCCTCCGGGCCATCCTGCCCGCACTGGGCAGACTGGGCTACAACACCCGGGAAAAGCGCTGAACAGTTGCATCTGCAAACATTTTTCGCTATAATAAAATGATAGATTTGATATGACCCTACAAAAAAGCCGCCCTTATGGATGACTCGCATCCGAGGGACGGCTGGGAGGTTTTGTACTATGTCTGAAAAAGTTACGGTCAAGGTGGAGCGGAGCGTCCTCCACCTTCCGGCCATCGCCCTGCGCGGGCTGGTGGTCTTCCCCAACAATCTGCTCCACTTCGAGGTGGGCCGCGAGAAGAGCATCGCCGCCGTGGAGTGGGCTGTCAGCAACAACTCTGACGTCTTCCTCGTGGCACAGAAAGAGATGAAGGTCGAGGACCCCAAGGCCGCCGACCTCTATACTTACGGCGTCGTGGCCGAGGTCAAGCAGGTGATGCGGGTGTCGGACGACCTCGTCCGCATCCTGGTCGAAGGCAAATACCGCGCCAAACTCTCCGAGATGGAGGACGACGGCAGCTTCCTGCTGGCCACCGTCCGCCCGGCCCCGGTCAAGATGGCGAAGCCCGAGGAACTGCCGGAGGCGGACGTCCTCGTCCGCAACGTCAAAAAGAGCTTTGACGACCTGCTGGCTCTGAACCCCCACATCGGCAAGGACGTGGTGTTTGCCATCACCACCAGCACCGACGCCGCCTTCCTGTCCGAGTACATCCCGGCCAACCTCCTGTTCCGCTTCGAGGATAAGCAGGCCATTCTGGACGAAGGCACCCTGATGGGCCGTCTGCATCTGCTCATCGAGAAGATGCACCGGGAGCGCCGGATGCTCGAGATCGATAAGGAGATCGCCCAGAAGGTAGACGAGGCGATGGACAAGAACCAGCGCGACTACTACCTCCACGAGCAGCTCCACATGATCAGCGAGGAGCTGGGCGAGGACGACGATACCACCGCCGAGGCCGAGGAGTACCGCCGGAAGATCACGGCCCTCCATCTGGACGAGGATCGGGAAAAGAAGCTTCTCAAAGAGGTGGACCGCCTCTCCAAAATGCAGAGCAGCAATCAGGAAGGCACGGTCATCCGCACCTATCTGGACACCTGCCTCGACCTGCCCTGGAACACCTTCACCGAGGACGATCTGGACATCGCCAAGGCCCAGCGCGTGCTGGACCGGGACCATTACGGCCTGAAGAAGGTCAAGGACCGCATCCTCGAGGTGCTGGCCGTCCGCAAGCTGGCCCCCGACGTAAAGGGCCAGATCATCTGCCTCGTCGGCCCTCCGGGTGTCGGCAAGACCAGCATCGCCCGCTCCATCGCCGAGAGCCTGAACCGCAAGTATGTCCGCATCAGCCTCGGCGGCGTGCGGGATGAGGCCGAGATCCGCGGCCACCGCCGCACCTACATCGGCGCGATGCCCGGCAAGATCATCAACGCCATGATCTCTGCCAAGAGCTCGAACCCCCTGATGCTTCTGGACGAGATCGACAAGCTGGCAGGCGACTTCCGGGGCGACCCGGCGGCCGCTCTGCTGGAAGCCCTCGACCCCGAGCAGAACAGCACTTTCAACGACCATTTTATCGATATGCCGTTTGATTTGAGCCATGTGCTCTTCATCACCACGGCCAACGACCTCAGCGCCATCCCCGGCCCGCTGCGCGACCGCATGGACGTCATCGAGCTGCCCAGCTACACCCGGGTGGAAAAGTACAACATCGCCCGGAAGCATCTGGTCCCCAAGCAGCTGGATGCCTGCGGCCTGACCGGCAAGGTCACCTTCTCCCAGAGCGCCCTCTACGGCATCATCGACGGCTACACCCGCGAGGCCGGCGTCCGCAATCTGGAGCGCACCATCACCAGCGTCCTGCGCAAGTGCGCCCGGAAAATTGCTTCTGGCGAGGCGGAGAATGTCTCCGTCACCGGCACCGGCCTCGAAAAACTGCTGGGACCCCGCATGGTCAAGCCCGAGTTCCTCAACCGCACCAACGCCATCGGCATCGCCAACGGTCTGGCATGGACCAGCATCGGCGGCGAGACCCTGCCCATCGAGGTGCAGGTCATCGACAACGGCAGCGGCAAGATCACCGTCACCGGTTCTCTGGGCGATGTGATGAAGGAGAGCGCCCAGCTGGCCATCACCTATGCCCGCGTCCATGCTGCAGAGTACGGCATCGACTCCGAGCGCCTCAAGAAGTGCGACCTGCACATCCACGCCCCGGAGGGTGCAGTCCCCAAAGACGGCCCCTCTGCCGGCGTCACCCTGACTACGGCCCTCATCTCCTGCCTGTCCGGCATCCCGGTGCGGGGCGATGTGGCCATGACCGGCGAGATCACTCTCCACGGCAATGTGCTGCCCATCGGCGGCCTCCGCGAGAAGAGCATGGCCGCTTACCGCGAGGGGATGAAGACCGTCCTCATCCCGAAGGACAACGTGTCCGATCTGTACGAGGTGGACGACGAGGTCAAGAAGAACATCCAGTTCCTGCCCATGTCCAACCTGGCGCAGGTGCTCAACGCCGCGCTGCTCAAACCCAAGACCGTTTCCGCCCGCCACTCGCACCCCGGCAAAAAAGCCAAGAAGCCTGCGGACGCTGCGGCCATCCCGCAGACGACCGAGCAGCCCAAGCCGGGTGCCGTCTGCTGAAAAAGGAGTGCAGCTATGAACTACAACAAAGCGGATTTTATCGCCAGCTATGGCATTTCCAGCCAGCTGCCGGACAGTGACCGCCCGGAGCTGAGCTTCTCCGGCCGCTCCAACGTGGGCAAATCCAGCCTCATCAATAAGCTCTGCAACCGCAAGAATCTCGCCCGCGTGTCCAGCACGCCGGGCAAGACGGCTACCATCAACTTCTACGCGGTGGGTGACTGCTACTTCGTGGACCTGCCCGGCTACGGCTATGCCAAGGTGAGCAACGCCGACCGTGAGCGCTGGGACGACCTCATCAACAGCTACTTCGAGGCTCAGCGCCACCACACCCTGCTGGTCCAGCTCATCGACTGCCGTCACGCCCCCAGCGCCGACGACATCCAGATGCTGCATTATCTCCACTACCACAACATCCCCTTCGTCGTGGCCCTGACCAAGGCCGACAAGCTCAAGAAGAGCCAGCTGGCCCAGACGCAGGAGGAGTTCGAAAAGCTCTGCCTGCCCTACGGCTGCCAGAAGGTGGTGCTGACCAGCGGCGAGAGCGGCTACGGCATCCCGGAGCTGCAGGCTGTGCTGAACGCAGCCGTCGCCGCCGAGTACGAGGCAAACGCAGAGGACGCGGAGTAACGCAATGGCTTACAACGAATTTGCTTATTTTTACGATGAGTTCAACGGCGAGGCCGACTACGAGGCCCTGTATGCCCACATCAAAAAAGAGCTGGAAGCCCACGGCATCCATGACGGCATCCTCGCAGACCTGGGCTGCGGGACAGGAGAGCTGACCCTGATGCTCACGCAGGCGGGCTACGATATGATCGGCATCGACCAGTCGGAGGAGATGCTCTGCGTCGTCCGGGACAAGGCTGAGCAGCTTGGCCTTTCCGGCGGCCTGCTTCTTTTGCGGCAGGACCTGCTCAAGCTCGACCTCTACGGCACCATCCGGGGTGCGGTGTCCACCTTCGACACCTTCAACCACATCCCGGACCTGGACAAAGCCATCGCCAACGCCGGTTTCTTTATGGAAAAAGGCGGTGTGCTCCTGTTCGATATGAACACGCCCTATAAGCACCAGAACGTGCTGGGCGAAAACGTCTTTACGTTTGAAGAAGAGGACGCCTCCTGCGTCTGGCGCAACCATTACAGCGCCGCCGACCGCCGGGTGGAGATCAGCGTGGACATCGACTACCGCGAGACGGGGGAACACTTCCACGAGCAGTTCTACGAGTACACCTACGACCTCGACACCATCCGCGCCGCTCTGGAAAAGCATGGTTTTGCGCTGGAAAGTGTCTGCGACGGCGAGAGCTTTGGCCCTCTGACCGACGAGAGCGAGCGCTATTTCTTCTGCGCAGTCAAACAGTATACCCAACTGGAGGAACAATAATATGTCGAATCTTACCCGCGGCATTTCTGAAAACGGCGGTGTCGTGTTCTGCGGCGTGGACTCCACTGAGATCGTCCGCACGGCAGAAAAGCTGCATACCACCAGCGCCACCTGCAGCGCAGCCCTTGGCCGTCTGCTCACCGGTGCCTCCCTGATGGGCGCGATGCTCAAGGATGATGGCGACTCCATCACCCTGCGCGTGTCCGGCGGCGGCCCGGCTGGCGTTGTCATCGCCTGCACCGACGCACACGGCAACGTCAAAGGCTGCATCGACCACCCGCTGGTCGAGCTTCCCGCAAAGGAGAACGGACATCTGGACGTGGGCGGCGCAGTCGGCAAAGACGGCGTTCTGACCGTTATCCGGGACAACAAGCTCCAGAAGGAGCCGACGGTGGGTCAGGTGCCGCTGGTGTCCGGTGAGATCGCCGAGGACATCACCAGCTACTACGCCTACAGCGAGCAGATCCCCACCGTGTGTGCGCTGGGCGTTCTGGTGGACAAGGATCTGTCCATCGCCTGCGCCGGCGGCTATCTGCTGCAGCTCCTGCCGGGCGCGACCGATGCCGAGATCACCCGTCTGGAGCAGAACATCGCCGCCATGCCTTCCGTCACCGAGATGCTCCGGGCAGGGAAGACCCCGCAGGATATGATGGAGCTGGCAATGGCGGGCTTTGACCCGCAGGTCCTCGATACCCGCGAGGTGAAGTATCAGTGCGACTGCAGCAAGGAGCGCACGAAGGATATGCTTCTCAGCCTTGGCCGCAAAGAGCTGGTAAAGCTCCGGGACGAAGACCCGAAGTGTGAGGTAGTCTGCCACTTCTGTCACACGAAGTATGAGTTCGACCTGAACGAGCTTCTGGCCGAGACGACCCCGGAAGAGAAGTAACAAAAATCCATAATCATAAATCGCCGCATGGCCGGAGCAGATGTGCTCGGGGCTGTGCGGCGTTTTCATTTGCAGATGTCGGCGGTGATGGTGTAGACGACCCGGTAGTGGAGGGTGTTTTCTTCGACGGAGACGTCCTCTTTGCGGGCCAGAAGCTCAAAATCGGCCCAATTTTGCTGTAAAGCTTGTTTGCTTTGCAGCCTTGCAAGGGCCAGAGCCTGCTCTTCGGTCCGCTCCAAATCAGTGGGGACTTTGTGATAATATGTCGTTTCTTCGATAAAAACAGGAACAGGGAGTCCGAAGGCTTCTGGCTGGTAGTGTCGGACGACGGCTTCGGCCTCTTCCTTGCCTGGAGCAGGATGCAGGGAGGGCAGAGCGATAGCATGACCGTCCCAGAACAGCGTCCGATGCACGGCCTGCTGCCCTGTGAGCTGTTCGATGGGCAGCAGGAGGGCAGTATCCTGCTCGTTTTCCCACTCGAACTGCGCCCGGACACTGCCCGCCGCAGGCTGAAAGATGAGCGTTCCGTCCCGTTCGGCGCGGGCTGTCCCGATGAGGCCCTGACCGGCTTCTACGGCCTGGCCGGGGACGACGAGCATCGTCCCGCTGACGAGGTTGGTGCGAACGACCGTGCCGGACACCCTGGCCCGGAGGCCGTGGAGCGTCCCGGCCGCGATGTCCGGCACCGGTTTAGCCGCAGCCGCTTCCGCCACCAGCTTTCCCTTCATAAAGTTGAGGCTGGCCCAGGAAAACTCACCGCTCTGGAGCAGGGCGTATTCTCCGGCGGTGAGCTTTTCCTGTGTGACGGCATTTCCCGGGAAAAGCCCTGCCTCCCACAGGACGACGGCGGCCCGCGCCTGCTGGCCGGGCGTCAGGCCCACCGGTTCGACGAACCAGACAAAGCCCTGCAGCCAGAGCAGCAGAGGGAGAAAGACAAGGCATCCGGCCCAGAGCCCCCGCCGCCGGAGAAGGGGACGAATGCAAAAGAAAAGACCCCGCCGTTTTTGAATGCGCAGCCGCACCCGCCGTCTGAGGGCCAGAGCGGCCAGTTTCCGATAATGCCATGCGGCGCACCGGGCCGAGAACCCGCCGGGCCGGGGAACGATGTCGAAGAGGTGCAGCCCGCCTGCGGCCGCAGCAGTCAGCAGACCTTCGGCATCGCCGTTCTGCGCCGCAAAGGTGATGCCTGCCCAGAGCTGAGTCCATTCCATGGTAGAAAGCTCCTATGCCTTTGAAAAATCGGTCCGCAAAATCTGCCCCCGCAGGGTGAGCCTCCGGGCGGAGAGTGTCTCTATCTTCAAATCGTCGCCGTAGACCGTCAGAGTGCCGCGCCCCAGCTCGAGGCAGAGCTTGCCTTCTTCGTAGGAGCGGATGCGCCGGAACTGCTCGATCTCCATCCTTCTGCCGCTCAGGTAGACCGAAGCCCGTCCGTAGAAGTCCCCGGGCGGCTGACGGAACATCCGCCGGAACCAGCCGCGCAGGGAATGCGTTTGCTTTCGTTTCCTTCCCACGCTGCTCCCTCCCGCCATGCAAACCGCTGCCAATTACCACATATATATGGAAATGGAGGGTGCGCGTATGATTCAGAAAGAGAAAATCCGGGGCATGGGGTATTTTTTGATGGCGCTGGCCGCGGGTCTGCTGCCGTTTGCCGCGCCGGATGCCTGCGCACAGGCCCTGCGGGAAGGGCTGGCGCTCTGCGGCGGCCCGCTGCTGCTCTCGCTGTTCCCGTTCCTCATCGTGTCCACGCTGCTCATCCAATGCCCGGCGGCGGATGTGCTGGGGCTGCCCTTCTGCCCAGTTGCAAGGCTCATCGGAGTCCGCGCTCCGGCGGCTGGGCGGGTGCTGCTCATCGGCTCTCTGGGCGGCTTTGCCCCCGCAGCAAGTGCCGCCGCCGGGGCCGTCCGCTCCGGGCAGCTCACCGCGCGGGAGGCCGATGCGCTCCTTCCGGCCTGTGTCTGTTCCGGCCCGTCCTTTGTGATACTGGCTGTCGGGCAGTCCATGCTGGGCAGTGCAGAGCTGGGCGTCCTGCTGTTCCTTGCACAGGTGGCGGCGGGCTATCTGTCCGCCGCGCTTCTGGCGCGGCTGGGAGGGACGCTTGGGTCAATGACGCACCCCGCTGTCCCGACCGCTCCGCAGCCTCTCCGGCTGGACGGCATCATCGCGCAGGCGTCCCAGACCTACCTCAAGCTCTGCGGTTTCGTCCTGTTTTTCCGGATGCTGGCCGCAGGAGCGGGGGAAGCACTGCCCTCCGGTGCAGGCGTTTTCTGCGCGATGCTTTTAGAGGTCTGCTCTGGTTGTGACCTTGCTGCGAAAAGCGGCCGGTTCGCTAGTATGCTGTGCTGCGCGGCGCTGAGCGTGCAGGGGCTTTCTGTTCTGATGCAGGTGCGGACCATCTGCCCGCCCGAGATGACCCTCCGCCAGCTCTACCGCGCCCGGCTGCTCCATCTGCCGCTTTCGCTGCTGATATTCTATCTTCTGCTTCCTCAGCGGGCGCAGGAGACGTTCAGTACCCTGTGCGGCCGCGTGACCACGATGCGCCGCCTCCCGTCCGACTGTGCGCTGCTGGTGTTTCTCGGCTGCTGCTTTGTGGTCTGTGAGCTGAGCCGCGTCCTTGCAAAGGAGCTAAATCAAACACAGAGGGATAAAGTTGCGAATCAATCTTGACAGCTCCCGGCTTTTATGGTAAAATATCACACGTTGCAGAGATCGCAATGTGCTACTGTGGCTCAGCCGGTAGAGCAGCTCACTCGTAATGAGCAGGTCGTCCGTTCGAATCGGATCAGTAGCTCCAAAAAATCCTACAAATCAGCGTCAAAATTTGACTGATTTGTAGGATTTTTTCTTATTTGCTCTAAGCCGGACGAAGAAAACCGCAACAAAAACCGCAACATCGGGTGGCTCAAAATCGAAAATGGAGACTTTTTGGCAAAATTTTCAATGAATTAAGTAATAGATAATTGTTGTGAAATCGATTTGAGGAAAAGGACAGAACGGTGGATGTATGAACTTTCCAGAAGAACAGCTGGGTCGTGTTGGACAAAAATTCTCGGATATAGGGCGAAAAATCGAACATATCAAAACACTTGATTTGGTCAGCTGCGTCGCAGAGGTTGAACAGCTCTGCGGTGAGATTCAAGCCGCAACGGAAGAAATGAGGCATATACTTGCGCAGATGAAGTTCTAACAAACAAAAAAATCCCCCTCTGCACATAGAGTGCAAAGGGGAAGAAACTCCGACTTATGAGCCGATAAGCCAATCCCTTTCAGGCTTAGCGATGAGACGAGCGTTGTTGTAAGCCATATCCAGCGTCAAACAGGTGTGCCCTGTGTAAACACCATTACGCGCACCAACTGCGAGCGATAAGTCAACCTTTTTAGGATCGCCCAAGCTAATAGGGAGCAAGAACTGAATGCGTCCGTGATAATACTGAGGCACAGCCGCCTTATAGTTTTCTTTTACGCGAATTTTTGCGTAATCCAATGCGGCCCGGAACAACATGGGGAGATTGCTCATATCCCTATACTGTTCTGGAATACGCTTGCGATTCCTTTCGTCTTCTAAAATGTGGTCGATATTGATACGCATTTCGAGACGGGTGTCAAACATCAAATCCGAAATGCTGTCAAAATAGCTTGCCCGTTCCGGCAAGGGGGAAATCTGACTAAGCTCTGCTGCGGATTCCTTATAAAATCCTCTGAGCTTCCATTTCGCCCGACGTTCAGTGTCGTTTCTGTCAAACAGAACAAAGATTGGTTCAAAGTTCGGTGTGAATAGACCTGTATTGAAGCACATCTCCGTGTCCGTTTCGTATATGTAATTGCGCTCGGGGTTAGCTTTTTGCTGCGCCCGGAGACGATTGAACGTATGGTAGACGTAATTTTCTAAGATGATGTTTTTCCGCGTACCGGGTGTTTCAGCGTAGCTCCAACGTTCCGGACGCGCCATATCGGCCAATTCCTGAACGGAGCTGCTGAAATTTCCAAGATACGCATATTTTCTGAGAGTGGGGACTGAATAATTAGTCATAAAAGGCTCCTTCCTATAAGGAATACGCCATTTTTATTCCCTGAAAGCTTGACATTTAATGAAACCTCTAGTATAATGTCAACAGGAAACGTTGTAGGCCGCTATTCCGCTAATGTTTTAATGCTTACAGTAAATAGGCTAATGCCAGATACAGAGAGACACCGCAACGTGCAAGTTGGAACGGTGTCTCTCTCTTTTTAGAGGCTTCAACAAGAATTATACCATATCTTCTTGTTTTTTACAACCCCCAACAAAAAATCCCCCTGCACCAGCCCTTTACGGGTCATGGTACAGGGGGATTATCATTTTACGCTGACTTTGCGCTGACTCAGCCCAGATTCAGCGTATTCTGGGCAGCGGCCTGCTTGGCGGCGACGTGATTGGCGTCGATCTGGGCCTCAATACGATTTTCGAGGTACTGGGTCGTATCGCCGAAGTTGCTCTTGATGTAGTCCTGCGCGTCGTTGCTCATGCTTTTCAGGGCAGCAGACACGGCCCGCATCAGTGCTTCCTTCTGCTCCGCCTCATTGAACGTCCCGGCGGCTTTGAGGTCGTTGACGTATCTCTGGTTCATCGCGGCCACGGCATTGGCAACGGCATCGCCGATTTCCTGGACGAGCCGCTGCGCCTTGATGTTCTGAGTCTGGGCGTTGATTGCATCAACGGCAACTGGCAATGCCTTTCTGGATGCAGGCGGTCACGATGGGGACGCAGACCAGCAGGGCGACGTACAGCAGGCTTCTCGTAAACTCATTCATATTCGGTTACTCCTTTCATTCAGTGAACCTGATTCTTCAGGCTGTTCATCCGCTTATCACCTTCGATGGCGGCGGCGGTAAAACTGTTGTTCTTCCACCATGCGGCCAGTGCTGCACCGACGGTGAAGCCGGTGGAGA
>OIWP01004306.1_pt1 | contig 10287 bp, 8 predicted proteins | sample 1587661 | NCBI WGS metagenome assembly OIWP01 (sample SAMEA3888899, study PRJEB22519) | human gut metagenome | biome: human gut; feature: human-associated habitat; material: faeces | place: Denmark | collected 2010 | reverse complement strand
CTCACGCGCGAAGCGTGGACGCGTTGGGGAACGCAGGCGCTCGATTATCTGTTCGTTCCTGGCGCAGGGCTTTCTCCGCAAAAGCTATCGGCTATCGCCTCAGGCGGCGAGATCAGTCGTGTGATGCTGGCGCTCAAGGTGGTGTTGGGCAGTTGCGATGATGTTGATACGCTCGTTTTCGACGAGATCGATGCGGGTGTTGGAGGCAAGACCGCCCTCGCGTTGGCGGCTGTGCTGAAAGACTTGGCGCAGACGCACCAGCTCATCGTGGTCACGCATTTGCCGCAGGTTGCGGTAGTGGGAGACGCCCATTATCTTGTCGAAAAGCATGAAGCGCCCGAACTTACCACTGATATCCGAGTGCTATCTGCTGAAGAGCGTGTTGTGGAAGTTGCCCGCATGCTTTCCGGGCGCGTAGACGAAACCTCGCTAGCCCATGCAAAAGAGCTGCTCGCATCTGCTCATTAATACGATAGAGGTTTGTTATGCAACAAGAGTTGATCATCGGATGTCACCTGTCTTCAGGAAAAGGTTATGAAGCGATGGCGAAGACTGCGCAGAGCATCGATGCAAACACATTCGCTTTCTTCACACGCAACCCGCGTGGCGGTGCCGCTAAAGCGATCGATCCTGAAGATATCAAGCGTTTCGAAGAGGCTTGCAAAGAGGCAGGCATCGACAAGATCGTTGCGCATGGCTCCTACACGATCAACCCGTGTTCAGCGAAGGAATCAGTGCGCGAATTCGCTCTTCAGGCGCTCGTGGATGATCTTGCGCGTATGGAGCACACGCCGAACCAGCTCTTCAACATGCATCCTGGCTCGCATACGGGGCAGGGGAGCGAAGTTGGAATCGAGCAGATCGCTGAAACTCTGAATCAAGTGATCATGCCCGATCAGACCACCACGCTCCTTCTTGAGACCATGGCAGGCAAAGGGTCAGAAGTGGGATCGACCTTCGAAGAGATAGCAGCGATCCGCGCGCGCATGGACTGTCCTGAAAAGGTCGGCGTTTGCCTTGACACATGCCACGTATGGGATGCGGGGTACGATATCAAGGACGATTTGGACGGCGTGCTCGATGAGCTCGATCGCGTGATCGGTCTCGAGCATCTGAGGGCGCTCCATATCAACGATTCGCTGAATACGTGCGGTGCGCATAAGGATCGGCATGCGCGCATCGGAGAAGGCCAGATCGGTGCAGAGGCGCTCGTGCGCGTGCTCGAGCATCCTGCCTTACAGGGGCTACCGGCTATTCTCGAAACACCAAACGAGCTTCCTGGTTATGCCAAGGAGATCGCCTTCTTCCGTGAAGCAGTTGGCCAGTAAGAGCAGCGTCAAAAGCAGGCAAAATAAAAGCGGCGTAAAATCAAGCCGCGTTGATGTGAAGAGGCCTCTTTTGTATGCGCAAGCACCCGGAGTAGCACCGCACCCGTTGTTCTGCGGTTGATTCTGCAAGTTTCCTGATTGTTGCTTGCGTATCGCGAATTGATTGTTTACGATGAAAGCGTCTTTTATATCCCCCTCATTTTGCATATCGCGCAGCCTTTGTGCTCGCATACTGCCAATAGGTGTACCAGTCTAAGGAGGACATGGTGAAATTCTTTTTGGATACCGCTGATCTTAAGGAGATCGAGGAGGCGAACAGCTGGGGCGCGATCGCAGGCGTTACCACCAACCCCACGCTCTATTCGCGCGTCGGTGGCAAGCTTTCCGATTTCCACGAGCATATCAAAGCTATTTGCGACATCGTGCAAGGCCCCGTTTCGGCCGAGTCGGTCGCGATGACGCGTGACGAGATCTTCGCCGATGGCAAGAAGCTCCACGCGATCGATCCAGAGCATGTGGTTGTGAAGGTTCCGACCATGATCGAAGGCCTGGCTGCAACGAAGATGCTTGCAGCTGAAGGCATTCCAGTGAACATGACGCTGTGCTTCACGGTGCCGCAGGCGATCCTTGCTGCACGCAGCGGTGCGCGTTATATCTCGCCGTTCGTTGGCCGCTTCGACGATATTTCCGAAGACGGCATTCCGCAACTGGTGAATGTGGTCGAGGCTATGGCGAATTATGACTTTGGTCATGAATGTGAAGTCATTGCAGCATCGATCCGCAGCGCGAACCATGTTACCCAGGCAGCGCTCATGGGCGCCGACATCGCCACTGTGCCCTTCGGCGTGCTGAAGAAGTGCATCGAGCATCCTCTTACCGAGCGTGGTCTCGTTTCCTTCCTGAACGACTGGGAGAAAGTAGCTAACGCATGAGTGAAGACGTGCTCGAGCAGGCCTCAGAAGCTATGACCGAAGAAAAACCGAAGGTAAAGCGAGGCCGTCCTCGTAAAGCGGACGCAGAAAAAGCGGCAGCAGATGCAGCAAAAGCTACCGAAGAAGCGAGCGATTCTCCTAAGCGTAAGCGTGGTCGTCCGCGCAAGAATCCGCTTCCTGAAGAGGCGGCTGCGCCCGCAGCGGAGGCAAAACCTGAAGCAGATGCTCCGAAAGCGGAAGCACCTGCAGAACATGAGGCATCTGCCAAGCCATCAGGCGAGCGCACGTTCGATCGCTCTGAGCGCAACAGCAATGCCAACAACCGTCGCAATAATCAGAAGAACAACCAGAAGAACCAGGGCAAGCAGAACAATAACAGCCATCGTCGTCAGCGCCGCCAGCATGGCAATAACTACCATCGCGAGCCGGTCGTTCCACAGACCACGCGAGAGGATCTTGAGAAGCTCAAGGTCGCTGAACTGCGTGAAAAGGCCGATGAGCTGGGTGTCGATCACAAGGGCCTCAAGAAGGCCGAGCTTGTCGATGCTGTTCTCGATGCGAGTGTGAAGGCCGAAGGCTTCGTTGAGACTGCAGGCGTGCTCGATATCCTTTCTGATGGGTATGGTTTCTTGCGTACAGGCGGTTATCTGCCTGGGGAGAACGATGTGTACGTGGGTCTGTCGATGATCCGCCGCAACGGCCTGCGCAAGGGCGACTACATCAAAGGAACGGTTCGCCCCGCTCGTCCGAACGAAAAGTACGCAGCGCTACAGGAGATCGAAAGCGTCAACGGCACGCCTATCGCAGAGCTGGGCAAGCGCGTGAAGTTTTCCGACCTCACCCCGGTATTCCCTGATGAACGTCTGGTCATGGAGCATGGCAAGAATACGCTCACTGCACGCGTGATCGACTTGTGCTCACCGATCGGCAAGGGTCAGCGCGGCCTCATCGTTTCGCCGCCGAAGGCTGGCAAGACCACCATCTTGAAAGACATCGCTGCTTCCATCACGGCGAACAATCCTGAAGTTCACCTCATGTGCTTGCTCGTCGATGAGCGCCCTGAAGAGGTCACCGATATGCAGCGTTCGATCCGTGGCGAGGTGATCGCCTCCACGTTCGATATGCCGAGCGAGAATCACATCGCCGTTTCCGAAATGGTCATCGAGCGCGCGAAGCGCATGGTCGAGGAGGGCAAGGATGTGGTCATCCTGCTCGATTCGCTCACGCGTCTTGCACGTGCCTACAACTTGGCGCAACCTGCATCGGGTCGCATCCTTTCTGGTGGTGTCGATTCGACAGCGCTCTATCCGCCCAAGAAATTCTTGGGCGCAGCACGCAACATCGAAGGCGGCGGTAGCCTTACCATCCTGGCTTCCGCATTGGTCGATACGGGCTCGAAGATGGACGAGGTCATCTTCGAAGAGTTCAAGGGCACCGGCAATATGGAAGTGAAGCTCGATCGCGCGTTGGCAGACCGTCGCATCTTCCCGGCTATCGATCCGGTCGCTTCTGGCACGCGTCGTGAAGACCTGCTGCTCGATCAACAAGAAGCGCCGCTCATCTGGGCTGTTCGCAGGGTCCTTGCGAGCCGCAACAGTACGGAGAATGCGATGAACTCGCTTCTGAAGAGCCTGCAACAAACCAATACCAATCAAGAATTCTTGATCCGTGCTGCTAAGAAGTGGCAAGGTCGTCAACTGGAAGATGTCGAACTCTAAGCCTGTGCGCTCAGAGTGCGAAAGGGAATTCAATGTCTGAAAACTCAGCTACCCCTGAAACAGCTTCACCCACGCCTCCTCCTCCGGCAGGCCAGCCTTATGGCGCAAATCAACCGTATGTCGCAAAACGCGTGAAGAAACGAAAAGGGGTGCGCGTTTGGGTCGTCGTGCTCCTGGTGATCCTTGGCATCCTTGTCGGCACGCTCGTAGGGAATAACGTCCGCACCAATCCGTATCTCACGTTCCAGGATTCCATCGGCGTGATCGACCTTGATGGCACGATCGGCCAGGATGATGGCGCGAATACGCCCGAAGGACTCCTTGCTCAGCTGCAAAGCGCCGCAAACGATCCGTCCATCAAAGCGGTCGTGCTTCGCGTGAATTCAGGCGGAGGTGCCGCGGCAGCTGGTGAAGAGATGGCGCAGTACGTGAAGGATTTTTCGAAGCCGATCGTAGTCTCGACCGCTTCGGGCAATGCTTCGGCGGCTTATCTCATTTCTTCGCAGGCCGACTATATCTATGCCAATGAAGCCTCGAGCATCGGTTCGATCGGTACGGTCATCCAGGTTACCGATTACTCGAAGTTGCTCGACTTGCTCGGCATCGATGTGCGCACCATCACCTCCGCAGATAGCAAAGATGCTTCGTATGGGAATCGTCCGCTCACTGATGAAGAGGTGAAGTACTTCCAAGCTCAGGTCGATCAGATCAACAAGAGCTTCATCGAATCGGTCGCTGAAGGTCGTGGTATGGAGGTTTCTGCTGTTCAGAAGCTTGCTACGGGCATGGCATTCACGGGTGCCGATGGTGTGGAGAACGGGCTTATCGATGAGATCGGCACGTACAAAGATGCGTGCAACAAAGCCGCTTCTCTTTCTGGTGTAAGCTCATACAGCATCAAGTATCTCGGTACGAACGACCTGGGGCTTGTCGATGTCCTTTCGCTGCTTTTAACAGCAGAGGAGAAACAACCGCAGGAATCAACGAACACGATCTTAGAAGGAGCTTCCACCAATGGACAGCTATCCTAGTCGCAATATCGTTTGGCCGCGTCGTGCGGTCGTGACCGCTGGCATGCCCTACGGCAATAAGCCGTTGCACTTCGGGCATGTTGGTGGCGTATTCGTGCCCGCTGACTGCTTCGCACGCTTCCTGCGCGATCGCATCGGTCGCGAGAACGTATGCTTCGTTTCGGGAACCGACTGCTATGGTTCGCCGATCGAAGAGGGCTATCGCAAGGAAGTGGAAGCGGGAACGTTTTCCGGCACGATCAAGGAATACGTGAAGCGCAATCACGATCTTCAGGCTGAAACGCTCAAGCGCTACGACATTAGCCTCGATATCTACGAGGGCAGCGGGCTAGGACATGCCGGGGAAGTGCAGCACACCATATCCGAGGCCTATGTGAAGCGCCTTTACGATCACGGCTTCCTTCATCTTGAGAGCACCCAGCAGTTCTACGACACCAAAGAAGATATGTTCTTGAATGGTCGCCAGGTGGTGGGGCATTGCCCTGTTCAAGGGTGCAAGAGCGAAAAAGCATATGCCGATGAATGCGATCTGGGTCATCAGTACGATCCTGCTGATCTGATCAACCCAATTTCGTCGGTTTCGGGCACGGTGCCTGAGATGCGCACGGTGAACAACTGGTATTTCGATCTGCCCAGCCTTGCTTATATCGTGAAGGACTATGTCGAAGCGGCTGAACAGGACGAACAGGTTCGCCCGCTCGTTCCTAAGACCATCAAGGAATTCCTCGTTCCGCCCATCATCTATATAAAGGTGGAGCTCTACGATGCTTATGCGCAGATCGCTGATAAGCTTCCTGCACACGAATACCGTGATGCAGCCAAGGGCAAGCAGAGCTTCGAGCTCGAGTTCTCCTCGGTGGCTGATCGCGATCAGGCGCGTGGCATGCTCACCGAAGCGAACATCCGCTTTCGAACCGGTAAGGCGCTCGTGCCGTTCCGTATCTCGGGCAATGCTTCGTGGGGCATTCCGTGCCCAGAGATCGATGGCGTGAGCGGTCTTACGATCTGGTGCTGGCCGGAAAGCCTCTGGGCGCCGCTTTCCTTCACCATGGCGCGCAACGACGAACAAGGGTTATCACGCGCGCTCTGGCGTAAGTTCTGGTGCAGCAAAAATGCTCATGTCTACCAATTCATCGGGCAGGATAACCTGTATTTCTATGGCGTTGCCCAGCCCGCGCTCTTCGCTGCGCTCCAGGAAGAAAAGCCCGTGGTGGAAGATGCGCCCGATGGGGAATTGCAGCAGACCAAGCTCATCGCGAACCACCATATCCTTTTCGGCGATAAGAAAGCTTCTTCGTCTTCTGATGTGAAGCCACCGACGGCAGACGAGTTGCTCGAGTATTACACGGTCGAACAGCTGCGCGCGCATTTCTTGGCGCTTGCGCTCGATCAGAAATCGGTCGGTTTCAAGCCGAAGGTTTTCGAGCAAGATAGCGCCAAACGCGACGATCCGCGTGTGGCCGACCCTGTGCTCAAGGAAGGAGCGCTGCTCACCAAGGTATTCAACCGTCTTGCGCGCAGCTGCTTCTACGAGGCACAGAAGAACTTCGAAGGCTACATGCCGCTCGGCCGGGTGAGCAAAGAGGTGCTCAAGAAGGTGTACAACGTGATGTGCGCCTATGAAGAGACCATGTATAGGGTCGAGCTTCATTCGATCATGTCGCAGATGGACGAATTCATCCGCTATGCCAACAAGTACTGGTCGAGCCACATCAAAGAGGCCGATCAAGAGGGAAGCGAAGAGCTGCGCCGCCAGACGCTTATCGATTCGTTCTATCTGCTGCGCATCGCCACGCTGCTCATGCATCCGATCGTGCCGCGTGGCACCGAGAAGATCTGTGATTTCATGAATTTCGATTTCGATGAATTCTTCAGTTGGAACTACGATTTCGACAGCATGGAAGAGCTGTGCAATGCTCACGAACTTGAAGCAAAGCGCCATCGCGTGCGCGATCTTCCCCCTCGCACGGACTTTTTCAGCTTTCATCCCTCACAGAAGAAGTAATGTGCTACTATAGCTAGGCTCATTTCGCACTTGGTCGGAAACCAAGGCACTAGAAGGAGACCAACATGAAAAAAGATATTCATCCCGATTATGTCGACTGCACCGTAACGTGCACGTGCGGCAACACCTTCCAAACTCGCTCAACCAAACCTGAACTCCGCGTCGATATCTGCAACGCGTGCCATCCGTTCTTCACCGGCACCCAGAAGCTCATCGACTCCGGCGGACGTGTTCAACGTTTTGCTAACAAGTTCGGCACCGCAACCGAGACCGTTGCTGCTCGCGAAGCTGCTAAGAAGGCAGAGCGCGCTGCAGAGGTCGAGGCAATGGAGGCCGCGAAGAAGGCAGATCGCGAGGCTAAGGCTGCTGCTAAGGCTCAGCGTGCTGCTGAATACGCAAAGAAGGCTGCTGCTCAGGAAGCCGCCAAGGCAGACGAAGAAGCTGCTGCCAAAGAGGCTGATGAAGCTGGAATCGAGGCTAAGGAAGAAGCTGCTATCGAAGAGGCTGTCGAAGCCAACGAAGCAGCAGAAGCAACCGAAGCACCTGCAGAGGAGAGCGCTGAATAGTCGCTCGTTCGCCTGTAGCGCACCCAAGAACATATCCTTACGACAACATTTTCGTAAGAGGAGTGAAAAGGAAGAGAGTCGCACGTTGGGGCTCTCTTCCTTTTTGTTTCGTGCGTTCTTGTGTCGCGCATTCGCGTTTCTCGCTATCCTACAAAAGGTTTACGGCTCTTTGGTAGCTTCTGGTAATCTGTCAGAATTGAAGACTGAAATTGCAATGAGAGGGAGACAACTATGATCGATAAAAGTGCATTTCGCGATCTATCCTATGGACTCTATATCGTCTCTTCGATGAAAGACGGAAGAGCGGTCGGCTGCGTGGTCAATACCTTCGCTCAGGTAACCTCGGACCCGCCACAAGTGAGCATCGCGATCAACAAGGATAACTACACCACCCAGGGCATCCTTGAAACAGGCAAGTTCGAAGTGAGCGTTGTGTGCAAAGAGGCTTCGATGGAGCTTATCGGCATGTTCGGTTTCCATACGAGCGAGGACACCGATAAGTTCTTAGATTTCGAGGACAGGGAATCTTCACAGGGAATCCCTTACGTTGCTGAGCAGATCTGCGCTCATTTCTCTGTCAAGGTCAAGGAGCAGCTCGACCTGGGCACGCATATCTTCTTCTTGGGTGATGTGGTCGCTGCTGAAAAGGTCGAGCATCTCGAACCGATGACGTATGCCTACTACCACGAGGTGAAAGGTGGACGCACACCAAAGAACGCTTCGGTCTTCTCGAGCGATGAGCTTGAAGCGGATGCAAAAGCGAAGAGCGAAGCTCCTGCGGCTGCAGGCTCTGGGGGTGCGAAGAAGATGCGCGTGGGTTGGAAGTGTCCGATCTGTGGATATATCGAATATGCCGATGAACTTCCACCGGATTATGTGTGTCCGATCTGTGGAGCGCCAGGAAGCACGTTCGAGCGCATCGAGGTCGAGATCGACGAGTAGCCCGTTTGATCATGTGTGTTCGCGCGGCGAGGCTTTTCGTTGCGGCCGTTGCGTCTCACGATTAAAACGTTTCTTTACCGAGCCAGTGCACACCCCGCACTGGCTCTCCTATATGATAGGGTGACCATCATGATCATAGGGAGGTAGACCATGAATGTTGAATTGCTCCAGTATCCTGAAGACCCCGAGCGTGCTGTCGCGACCGCTGCGCGTTTATGCTATGCGCCGGTTGGAGCAAAAGAGCTCATGGAAACCATGCCTCCTGAGCGCGTGGAAAGCGTGCTCTCTACCATCATGAAGTCGGGCCATTTCTCAACGCTCGAGCATGTGAGCTACACGTTCGCCGTTGATGGGGTGTCACGCGCGCTCACGCACCAGCTGGTGCGTCATCGTCTGGCGAGCTTCAACCAGCAATCCCAGCGCTACGTGAAGTTCACCGATGGGGTAGGCATCGTGAAGCCTGAAACCGTGGCAGAAGACGAACATGCCAATGCGGTGTTCGACGAAGCCATCGATACGATTCTTACTGCATATCAGACCATGCTCGAAGCTGGAATTCCTGCTGAAGATGCACGTTACATCCTTCCTAATGCGGCTGAGAGCAAGATCGTTATCACGATGAACATCCGCGAGCTTCTGCACTTCTTCGAACTGCGCTGCTGCAATCGCGCGCAGTGGGAGATTCGCGAACTTGCGCATCGTATGCTCGAACTGGTGCGCCCGACCGCTCCTTACATCTTCAAGGACGCAGGTGCGGGATGCGTGCGCGGTGCGTGTCCTGAAGGCAAGATGACCTGCGGCAATCCTTATCCTCGCGTGATGCGCGACTAAAGGTGACAAACGACCGGGTAATTTGTCACCGGACGTGAAAAGTTCGTGTGAGCGTTCGCTCGTTTCTTTCCATTCGTATATGTTTCGTGTATCCTTACGAATCGTATTTGAGCCGCCTGGCTCAAAACATCCCCACGCACGTTAAATCTAGGAAAGGGGCTTCGTGTGAAACTGGTTGTAACCGAGAAGAACATTGCAGCGCAGAAGATCGCTGATCTACTCGGCGTTGGAAAGCCGAAAGCAGACAAGGTGTATTCGACCCCCGTCTATCGCTTCGAGCGCGATGGCGAAGAATGGGTCACGATCGGTCTGCGTGGACATATCCTAGAGCCGAACTTCGTACCGGCGCTTACCTATAAGAAGCGTGGCGGCTGGATCGGGGTCGATGCTAACGGCGAGATGATCCCTGCCGATCTTCCTACCGATCTGCCAAAACCACCCTTCAAGAAGAAGAAACCGTTCGTTCCTGATGGGGTCGAACTCAACGCTTGGAAGATGGATGCGCTTCCGTATCTTATCTATGCGCCCATCGAAAAGCTTCCGAAAGAGAAGGACATCATCCGCTCGCTCAAGAACCTGGCGAAGAAGGCCGACTCGATCGTGATCGCGACCGACTTCGACCGCGAGGGAGAGCTGATCGGCTCCGATGCGCTCACGTGCATTCGTGAGGTGAACGAAGAAGCGCCGGTCAGCCGCGCCCGTTATTCGGCTATCACGAAAGAAGAGATCACCCGTGCTTTCACGAACCTGGTCGAGCTTGATGTCGATCTGGCTCAAGCGGGTGCATCAAGGCAGGACATCGATCTTATTTGGGGCGCGGTGCTCACGCGTTATCTCACGCTCGTGAAGTTCGCGGGTTATGGCAACGTGCGCTCTTCGGGACGTGTGCAGACCCCCACGCTCGCACTCATCGTTGCGCGCGAACGTGAACGTT
>OIWP01004300.1_pt1 | contig 10298 bp, 8 predicted proteins | sample 1587661 | NCBI WGS metagenome assembly OIWP01 (sample SAMEA3888899, study PRJEB22519) | human gut metagenome | biome: human gut; feature: human-associated habitat; material: faeces | place: Denmark | collected 2010 | reverse complement strand
GTCTTCAACCATACGTTTCCTTATTTTGATTGCGGAACTTGTACGTAGTGCATCACGTTGTCCTTCTATACCACCCTTAATTTTGTATATATCTTCGATATACTTAATGTAATCTTGTATAGTAGTAATGCCCATGCAAGATAAACAATTAGACCTTTTATCTTTAACTATGGTTAAATGCTTTAGTTCCATATACATATATTATTTATTACTGATTTACAAATATACGTGTTTTTTTGATTTCCAACTAATGAATTGTGTTTTTATGTACCTATTCGGACAAATGAAGCCAAACGAGGACTAATGAAGCCACCTGTTCCCAAATCCTTAAATATACTCTATTTCATCCTTACTTTTACTTCCGAAAATTTTATTTATTCACTAAAATTCAAAACATTATGGATGTAAACACAGCCAACCAATCCACCACTGACGAACAGATGATGGATATTCTTCTTGTACTGGATAAGGAGAAAAAGACAATCAGCGCAGTAAAAGGCGTGGATGAAAACGGGGAACTCCAAACCGTACCGCCGGAGAACAACAGCGAACTACTGAAATTCGACCGTCACGGTGATTTCTTTTCCAACTTCTTTTCCAACATGATGAACCAGTTGAAGAACCCGACCCGCTTCAACTTCTTCAAAATCCCGAAGTTGGAACTTCCCAAAATCGAGCCGATAATCAGGGATAACTTCAACAACCCTACACCGGAAAATGAAGCGGGCATAGAGCGTTACCGGGTGACACCTGAAACCGTGAAGCAGGAAGCCAAGAAAGAGCAGCAGCCAGCCAAAGAAACGGGAGCAACGGCGCAAGCACCGCAGCAACCTGACAAAAGCAAGTATTACATCGACCCCGACAAGGTGGACTGGGAAGCCCTAAAGAACTTCGGACTATCCAAAGAACAGCTTGAAAAGGCAAAGGCTTTAGAACCCATGTTAAGGGGCTATAAGTCACCCGGAGCGTTCACCATTTCGGGAAACTACAATTCCGCCATTATGAAGATGGACGCACGACTGTCTTTCCGGCACGACAAAGACGGGAATGTAGTTTTGGCTATACACGGCATCCGACAAAAGCCGGAACTTGAACGCCCGTTCTTTGGACATGAATTTTCCAAAGAGGACAAAGCCAATCTTCTTGAAACGGGAAACATGGGACGGATAGTAAACTTAAAAAACTATATCACGGGAGAAATGATACCCTCTTTTGTCAGCGTGGATAAGGTAACAAACGAACTTGTTTCCATGCGTGCAAGCAGCGTCCAAATCCCTGATGAAATAAAAGGTGTCAAATTGAACAAGGAACAGCAGCAAGCCTTACGGGAGGGAAAAGGGATATTCCTTGAAAATATGATTTCCAACCGTAAAAATCCCTTTTCCGCAACCGTTCAAGTCAATGCCGACAAGAAAAGTTTGGAATTTATCTATCCCAATGCCAAACAGTCACAGGAGCAACGGCAGAAACAGGAACAGCAAAACAACCTTGTCACCAGTGACGGTGTAACCATTCCCAAAAGCATTTCAGGAATAGAGCTATCCCGCCAGCAACAGCAGGATTTGGTCAATGACAAAACCATCTTTGTTGCCGGGCTGAAAGACAAGAGAGGGGTCGAATACGATGCTTATATTCAGGTGAACCATGATAAGAAGAAGTTAGGCTTTTACAGTGACAATCCCAGCTTTGACCGTTCCGCCGTGAAAGAGATTACTCCGGCAAGCAAGAACCGCACACAGGTAGCGGTCAATTCGGAGGGCAAGACCAACGAAGCCACCAAGAAAGTGAAAGAACCCTTGAAAAAGGGTCAGGACAAGCCCACTGAAAAACAAAAGACCAAGCAGGATAAAAAGGAGAAGCAGGAGCAGACGGACAAACCCAAACAAAGCAGGGGACGCAAAAGATGATAGCGGTATTAATCCTTATTTCGGTTGTCGGTTTCGCCCTGTTTGCCCTTGTCTGTTTCAAAGCGGACTGGAAAACCATAGACGAGCAGAACCGACAATTCTATGTAGATGGCTATCATATCTACTATGACCGGAAAATCCTAAGACAAAAAGAAGTGGAACAATTAAAATCGAAATTAGAATGATTGCAGTAATCGGAGAAAAACCAAGTGTGGCAAGGGACATTGCCCGCATTTTAGGAGCGAGTGAAAAACAGGATGGCTACCTTTCAGGTAACGGGTATCTCGTTACCTGGGCGTTCGGCCATCTTGTAGGTTTGGCAATGCCGGAAGCATACGGCATACAGAGTTTCCGCCGGGAAAGCCTGCCTATCATCCCGGAGAATTTTCAACTTACACCCCGGCAGGTGAAAGCGGAAAAAGGGTACAAGGCAGACCCCGGCGCATTAAAACAGCTAAAGGTAATCAAAGAGGTATTCAGCCAGTCGGACAAGATTATAGTCGCCACCGATGCAGGGAGAGAGGGAGAACTTATCTTTCGCTACATCTACCAGTATATCGGATGCAACAAGCCTTTTGCCCGCCTATGGATAAGCAGCCTTACCGACAAGGCAATCCGTGAGGGACTGCAAAACCTGAAAGACGGTAGCCTGTATGATAACCTTTTCCTTTCGGCACAGGCACGCAGCGAAGCCGATTATTTAATTGGCATAAACGGTACACAGGCTTTAAGCGTGGCAGCCGGACAAGGCATTTTTTCTTTGGGACGAGTACAGTCGCCCACGTTGGCGATGATATGTACCCGCTTTTTAGAGAACAAGAACTTTGTCCCGCAAAAGTATTGGCAACTGAAATTACAGGCGGCAAAAGACAATGTTTCCTTTGTTGCACTATCCGCAGACAAGTACGATAAGCAGCAAGCCGCCATCGACACGTTGCAAAAGATAAAGGAAGCGAAAACGGTTCAGGTGAAAACCGTAGAACGTAAGGAAGTGAACCAAGAACCGCTCTTGCTCTATGACTTGACTTCACTTCAAAAAGAAGCAAATACCAAGCTAAATTTTTCCGCAGACAAAACCCTATCCATCGCACAAAAGTTGTACGAGGGTAAACTAATCAGCTACCCCCGAACCGGAAGCCGTTACATTTCGCAGGACGTGTTCGAGGAAATCCCGGAACGTCTTGTTAATTTGGAACAGTACGCCCGTTTTGTCGGGTATGCAGCCGGTATGAAAGGCAAAGCCTTAAATTCCCGTTCCGTGAACGATGGCAAGGTAACAGACCACCACGCCCTGATAGTAACGGAAAACCTGCCCGGTAAACTGGAAACAGACGAACAGGCAATCTATGAACTGATAGCCGGGCGGATGTTGGAAGCCTTTTCTGAAAAATGCGTCAAAGACGTTACCAGTGTAACGCTGGAATGCGCAGGGTCACTTTTCACGGTCAAAGGGTCTGTAATCAAATCCGCCGGATGGCGTGCCGTATTCGGTGAGAAAGAGAACGGGGAAGATAACGCCATTTTGCCCGCCGTGCAGGACGGAGATAGTTTACCGCTTTCCGGCATTGAACTGTTGGAGAAACAGACCAAGCCCAAGCCGTTACATACGGAAAGCAGTTTGCTTTCTTCAATGGAAACGGCGGGTAAGGAACTGGAAAACGCCGACCTGAAAGCCAGCATGAAAGATACGGGTATCGGCACGCCCGCAACACGGGCAGCCATCATCGAAACGCTGTTTTCCCGCCAGTATATCGTCCGGGAGAAAAAGAACCTTGTTCCGACCGAAAAAGGACTTGCCGTTTACAACATCATCCGGGATAAGAAAATTGCCAATGTGGAAATGACGGGAATGTGGGAAAACACGCTTGCCAAAATAGAAAGCGGGGAAATGAACCCCGATACGTTCCGTAAAGGCATCGAAGTATATGCAAGGCAAATCACGGCTGAACTTTTGGACGTTCAGCTTTCTTTCGCTTCGGGTAGTGGTTGCATTTGCCCCAAATGCAAGACCGGACGCATCCTTTTCTATCCGAAAGTCGCCAAATGTTCCAATGTAGACTGTTCCGTTACCATCTTCCGCAACAAGAGCGAAAAGCAACTGACGGACAAACAGATTACCGAACTGGTGACTACCGGGAAAACCGGGCTAATCAAAGGCTTTAAAAGCCAGAATGGCAAAGTCTTTGACGCTTCACTTGCCTTTGACGAGCAGTTCAATGTTACTTTTGTGTTTCCTCAAAAGAAAGGCAAATCGAAGAAATAAGACGAAAATCGTTATATTTGCCACAGAAAGTTTCATTATAGATAGATTTATAATTGAAATTTTTGTGGTTGAAGCACCCGGAGGGACACCGGGTGCTTTTTATAAATCTTCTCTACATCACCCTATAAATATACCATTCCCATCTTTTTTTATTTTTTTTTCGCACGTAACTATCTGATACGCAAAAATAGTTACCCCTTTGTAACTACCTAACGTTTAAGTAACTTCTTTTTTTATACTAAGTATATTTATAACTTTGCTGTCGAAAAAGAAACTAAATAACAGTTGATATTCTACTGTTTTTGGTCATTGTTTACATAAATAAAAGGAGAAATAATTATGCATTACACAGGAACTATTTGGAGACCGCCTTATGAGGCATACTCCCTTTTAATTCAAGTTACAGCAGGATGTACTCATCATTCATGCAAGTTCTGTACTCTTTATGAAGACTTGCCTTTCAAGTTTCGAATGTCACCGCTCGAAGAAGTTAAATCAGATTTGAAAGAAGCTAATCACTACTATAAAGATGCAGACAGAGTATTCTTTACAGGAGCTAATCCTTTTGTACTTAGTGTGGATAAGCTCAAAACATTGGCGAAGATGGTACATGAATATTTTCCAAACTGTCAGAGCATCGGTTGTTTTGCAAGAATAACTGATGTTAGCCAAAAATCCGTCAAAGATTTGCAAGAGTTGAAAGACCTCGGTTATGATGGAATTACGTTTGGAATTGAAACGGGAGATGATGAAGCACTTGTTTTTATGAAAAAGGGATATTTGTCTAAAGATATTATTGAACAATGCAAAAAGTTAGAAGAGGTGGATATGAGTTATAATTTCTTTTACTTGACAGGTATTTCCGGTTCAGGGAGAGGAGAAATTGGCGCAAAGGCAACTGCGGAAATCTTCAACCAGCTTCACCCGCAAATCATAGATGCTTCCATGCTAACCATCTATCCAACCTCTCAGCTATTTCAAGAAATTCAAGCAGGAAATTGGAAAGAGGAAACAGAGATTGAAAAATTGCAGGAGCTAAAAACACTGATTCAGAGCTTGACGGTAAATGCAAGGTTTGCTACTGATGGAGCTTCTAACTTAATCCAAGTCCGTGGTAACTTAAAAACAGATAAGCAAAAGATGGTTCATTTTTTGGAACAACAAATCCATAATCAAGATGAAGCTTATTTGCGACAATACCGTGAAAACTTGCCTCATTTATGAAAAAGGATGTTAGGATAATCGTTCAAAATATTCAACGGTATGACGACTATACGGATAAAATAGTAACTAATGCCATTGGAAACTATTTACGTTCCGGTAGTAGTCATTCTGTTTTATACCGAGAATTATGTGCAGGAGGACATGTTGTTGAAAACCGACTGATAATCAACCCGGAAAAAGCTAATTTATATCGTACAGGGTCGATTTTTACTGAAATGTCTTTCCTAAATGGGGAATTAACGGAATCGGATTATATCACTGCTGATGGAGATATTAATATAAAAGTAAGGACATTGCTTTATCAGCTTAAAATATATGATGACCGCATTCGTGTTGAATTGAATTATGATTTATTTCTTAATGACAAGTTTACGTCTAATAATGCTCTTATTATAAGTATTAGAGATATTGCATAAAAGAATAATGTTATGAAAATAAGAATCGTAGATTTATTAAAATCAGATATTTATGGAATTGATGTCTATGTGAGAGGTTGGGTTCGTACACATCGGCAGAGTAAAAATATAAGCTTTATTGCTTTAAATGATGGCTCTACTGTACACAATCTTCAAATTGTGATTGAACATGTAAAGTTTGAAAAGAACATGCTAAAGACTATTACTACAGGAAGTGCAATCGGTATAAAGGGCAAATTTATCCGGTCTGTCGGAGGTAAACAACAAGTAGAAGTAATAGCCGGAAATATCGAAGTATATGGAATAGCAGACCCACAGGAATACCCCTTACAGAAAAAGGAACATTCTTTAGAGTACCTACGAGAAATAGCTCATTTACGCTTGCGCACAAATACTTTTGGTGCAATATTTCGTATGCGCCATAATATGGCTTTTGCCATACATCGTTATTTCAATGAAAGAGGATTCTTCTATTTCAATACTCCTATAATAACAACATCGGATAGTGAGGGAGCAGGAGAACTCTTTGAAGTCAAAACGGAGTTAAAAGATGATTTTTTCGGTTCCCCAGCCAATTTAACAGTTTCGGGACAATTAGAGGGCGAGCTTGGTGCGTTAGCATTGGGGGCAATTTACACCTTTAGCCCGACCTTTAGGGCAGAAAATTCAAATACATTCCGTCATCTTTCCGAATTTTGGATGATTGAACCGGAAGTTGCCTTTAATGATATTAACGACAATATGGATTTGGCAGAGGACTTTTTGAAATATCTAATCCGTTATGCGCTTGAAAATTGCGAAAGTGATTTAGCTTTTTTAAATGACAACGTAGATAATGGTTTAATGGATAAATTACATTTCGTTGCAAATAATGAATTTATGCGTTTGCCTTATTCTAAAGCTATAGAGATTTTACAAGAATCCGGGCATCAGTTTGACTACCCTGTAAAACCGGGAATTGATTTATGTGCTGAACATGAACGTCATTTGGTGGAAGAATATTTTCGCCGCCCTGTGATTGTTACAGATTATCCTAAAGAGATAAAAGCATTCTATATGAAACAGAATGAAGATGGGAAAACAGTTCGTGCAATGGATGTATTATTTCCGAAAATTGGGGAAATCATAGGAGGTTCTGAACGGGAAGCCGACTATACAAAATTGTTGCAGCGAATGAAAGAATTGAATATGAATACCGAAAAACTGTGGTGGTATCTTGAATCACGCAAATTTGGCACTGTTCCCCATTCAGGCTTTGGATTGGGTTTTGAACGGTTGATGCTGTTTATTACAGGCATGACAAACATTCGGGATGTTATTCCGTTTCCACGTACACCCCGAAATGCAAATTTCTGATTATAACGAAATTCAATCATGCAAGATTATATCAATGAAATATTGCATCGAATAAATGAAGAAATGGAGTTGCTTGGCATTGATGAAAATGTCTGCGTTGAAGATGCTTTGCATATGATAGATGTCATACGACCTTTATTCGATAACTTGCGGAGCATGACTGTAAAATATGAATTTCAGAACGAAGAAGAAGAAATTCATTTCTTTAAAGATATAAAGCCAGACATTCTTAGTCGGTATTTATACTTTTACAAAATAACAAGAATTGAGATGAAACGTCCGATTGGCAGTGATGATGTACAACGAGAGTATCTTCATTGCCAATTGGATAATTTGAAATATTTCTTTGACCAAAATCTTGATTTCTACCAATACTATCGTTCGAAAGCAACCCACTTAGATTCTTATTACTTTGTTCGATATAAAGCGAATTTCAGATTGTGTGTTGATAGCGCATTTTTAGATAAAGACCCAGCCTTTTCTACTGGATATGATTACAAAGTAGCTAAAATTTTGTCGAATGAAATGCTACGAATATATCTTAATAGACAATTACAATTGTTAGACAGGAAAATGCAAATATCTAAAATACGAGCGGCACTTTCTGACTTTAATCTGAAATGGACTGGCTCTAAATCAGATGCAGTAGAGTTTGGATATGGACTTGTTGCAATTGCAACACTCAATAATGGAAATGTGACAATAAAAGAAATCATGGCTTTCATTGAAGCAGCTTTTGATATAGATTTAGGAGATTATTATCGAACATATCTAACTCTCAAAAGCAGAAAGAAAAATCGAACTGCCTTTTTTACATCAGTAATCGAACAACTGTTAAAGCGAATGGAATCGGACGAACTGTAATAAAGATATTTAGTCCACATAAAAACTACCAAGTAATTACCAACTTGGTAGTTTTTGTTTTTATACGATTTAGATATGAAATGTGGCATTTTCGGGTAATAACACCCTGCTTTTGCTACTGAAAAAGAGAAAAATAAATATTCACCAACTTGGTTATACCTTGTAATTTTTATCTTTTGAAACCCGCCATCTTTGCAGCAAATCAATTAGTTAGCGAAATGGAGATAATAACATTTGAGTCAAAAGCCTATAAGGAATTAGACAACAAGATTACTGCTATTGCCGATTATATATTTAATCACACAGAAGCGGAAAGTACCAATGAGGATGAAATTTGGGTGGATAGTTACGAGGTCTGCACATTTCTAAAAATCAGTGACCGGACATTACAACGCTTGCGGGCAGCCGGGACAGTCACTTATTCCAATATCAAGGGACATTATTTCTACAAGATTGGAGAAATAAAACGATTATTGGAAGAACGCCTGATTAAACGAGATAAGGACAGTATTAACGACCTGATAACCAACCACCAGCTATATGTTAAGGAAAGAAGAAATATTAGAAAGGACAAATAATGGGTTATCCGTGTTCAAGCATTACATATCCGGTAATTGGCGGATAGGACGCAATTTCTTAAACCCGCTTTATGAGGATAACAAAGCGTCCTGTAACATCTATTTCGACCGCCGAAGTGGTATCTATAAGATGAAAGATTTCGGCAACGACAGTTATAGCGGTGATTGTTTCTTTTTCGTGGGGCAACTTAAAGGGCTGGACTGCAACAACTCAATGGATTTTGTGGAAATACTGGAAACCATAGACCGGGATTTGGGATTGGGACTGGTAACAGGTAATCCGATACCAGTTACCCGTACTTCTTCCCATATAATAAATGATATGTCGGAAGAAACACCTGAAAAGGAAAGCAAACCCTACCAGTTCAGGGAACAGAAATTTCCGCTTGCCGAATTGATGTATTGGCAGCAGTATGGTATTACACCGGAAGTATTGGAACTTTATAAGGTGTGTTCCTTACGGGACTTTCAGAGCGTAACGGCGGATGGAACACCGTTCACTTATACTTCATCCGTAACAGAACCGATGTACGGGTATAAGAACAAACGGTATATAAAACTGTACCGTCCGTTCTCGAAAGCCCGTTTCCTCTATGGTGGCAATTTCGGGGAAAACTATTGTTTTGGATTGGAGCAACTACCCGCAAAGGGTGATACACTGTTTATCACAGGTGGTGAAAAAGATGTCATGTCATTGGCGGCACATGGTTTTCATGCTATCTGCTTCAACAGTGAAACGGTGACTATCCCGCCTACGCTGATTTATAAATTGACGTTCCGTTTTAAGCATATCATCTTATTATATGATACTGACAAGACGGGAAAGGAAAGCGCACGCAAACAGGAAAAGCAGTTGGAAGAATTTGGAATAAGACGGTTACTTCTACCGCTTCCTGGAACAAAAGAGGAAAAAGATATTTCCGATTATTTTAAGGCAGGAAATACCCGTGAAGATTTCCTGAAATTGTTTATCGAATTTTTAGATAACCTATATAGTGATACATTGATTATGCTTAAATCGTGCGAAATAGACTTCAATAATCCTCCGGCAAAAGCACAGGTGATAATTTCTGCCGGAGATGTCCCATTGGGGACACAAGGAAACCTGTTCGGTATTACAGGCGGCGAGGGAACAGGAAAGAGTAATTATATAGCCGCCATGTTAGCGGGCTGTATCTGCCAACCGGATAAGGAAATAGATACGCTCGGCATACAGATAGCCGCCAACAGTAAACACAAAGCGGTATTACTCTATGATACGGAACAGTCCGAAGTACAACTGTTCAAAAATGTAAGTAACCTGCTGACACGTGCTAAGCAACCGAACAAACCGGAAGAACTGAAAGCATTCTGCCTGACGGGTATGTCCCGTAAAGAACGCCTGCACGCTATCGTACAAAGTATGGATAAATTCTATTACCAGTATGGCGGCATCCAGTTGGTAGTTATTGACGGCATCGCCGACCTTGTAAAGAGTGCCAATGATGAAGTGGAAAGTGTGGCAGTGATAGATGAACTATACCGACTAGCAGGAATTTATAATACCTGTATTCTCTGCGTGCTGCATTTTGTACCCAATGGATTGAAGCTGCGGGGGCATTTAGGTTCGGAATTACAACGTAAGGCGGCAACTATCCTTTCCATCGAAAAGGACGAAGAACCTACGCAGTCGGTTGTGAAAGCCCTGAAA
>OIWP01004295.1_pt1 | contig 10305 bp, 11 predicted proteins | sample 1587661 | NCBI WGS metagenome assembly OIWP01 (sample SAMEA3888899, study PRJEB22519) | human gut metagenome | biome: human gut; feature: human-associated habitat; material: faeces | place: Denmark | collected 2010 | reverse complement strand
ATATCGGCTACGACCGCAATACGCAGACGATTTCGATTTATGATGATTTTTCTGAGGTGGCCGCCGTTGCACATGACATGAGCAATATTCTGTCGGACTGCTCCAACGTGCTGATGCTGGGCTATGCAAATGTGGGAGCGGACAGCACAGATAGCCTGAAAGAGTCTTTCGACAATATGAAAACGATTAACAGCAATCTGCAGAGCACACTGCAGTATCTCGATTCGGACGATGGCTATAACAACTGTATCGGCCTGCTCGATACTGCAGTAAAGCAGTACAATATTGCGCTTGCGGCATTTAATACAGCAGGACAGTCGTATGAAAGCTATGCCAAGTCTGGAAGCACTTACGCGGCAACCACCTATCTGAACGATGCAGATACTGCGTATGACGAGTACATCAATGCGCAGAACGCAATCACGGACTTCTTTTACGATTACGCTATGTGGCGTGACGTTTAAGGACAATAAATAAAAGGAGATAGAGATTATGTACCTGAAAGCAACTATACTCACCATTGCAGGCTGGTTTATTGGAATGGTGTTAGATGCAAACATCGATTTCGGAGACCCGATGGGCTTCCTCAGTCTGCGCATCCTGTTTCCCATCTTGGCCATGGGACTGTGCATCCTGCACGAGCTGAGACGCGGCAGCAGCCGCTAACCCGCAAAATTTGCGGCTCACACGCCTAAATTTGTGCATTTTCACGGTAAAAACGGATATTTTTATTGCAAAAACGCTTGCAATGTACGGCAATGCGTGATATACTATCAGTGTAAGATGATAAGTAACCGTAAGGAGTGGCCAAGTGCCACTCCTTACGCTTTGCTCGGAGAAAATTTTTCAGTAAGGAGGGACGGCTTTGCAGGCAAAGCAGATCGTAGCCCGCGTAGAGGAACTGGTAAAGCCTTTGTGTGAACAGGCTGGTGTTTCCCTGTGGGATGTGGAGTTTGAAAAAGAGGGCGGACAGTACATGCTGACCGTCACCGTGGATCGACCGGAGGGTGTCAACATTGACCAGTGCGAGCAGGTTTCGCGCGCGCTTGATCCCATGCTGGATGAAAAGGAATTTGACGATATGCCGTCCTATACGCTGTGCGTTTCCTCGGCAGGTATGTCGCGCCGCCTCAAGCGTCCGGAGCATTTCCAGGCGTTTATGGGTCAGACCGTCGAAGTAGGCTTTTACAAGCCGATGAACGGCATGAAGCAGATCGAGGGCACACTCGCCGGCTATGACAACGGCGCCGTAACACTGGAAGTGAACGGCGAGCAGACCGTATACGAACCCAAAGACATTGCCGCAGTTCGACTGGCGGTAGAGATATAAGAAGGAGCTGAATAGGAAAAAATGGTTAACGCAGAATTTTTTGACGCGCTGGAACAGCTGGAAAAGGAAAAAGGCATTCCGGTAGACTATATGCTCGACCGTGTAGGTCAGGCGCTGATCACCGCCTACAAGCGCGATAACGACGGCATGACCGACAATGTTTACGTTGAGCCGGACCGCGACAAGAAGACCATTCACATGTTTGTCCGCAAGACGGTTGTCAAGGCGGAGGATCTGTACGAGCCGTACGAGGAGATCACTCTCGAGGAGGCTGCCGAGTACAAGAACAACCCGATGGTAGGCGATATCATTGATATCGACATCCCGACCAAGTCCTTCGGCCGCATTGCTGCCCAGACTGCAAAGCAGGTTATCATTCAGGGCATCCGCGAGGCAGAGCGCGGCATGGTTATCTCCGAGTTCGAGAGCAAGGAGCACGAGATCCTGAACGGCGTGGTTGCCCGCATCGATCCGCGCTCCGGCACTGCTTATCTGGATGTTGTTTCCGGCGGCGAGAAGAGCGAGGCTGTTCTGGCTGCCTCCGAGCAGGTGCGCGGTGAGGTTCTGACTGAGGGTCAGCGCCTGAAGGTTTACCTTATCGAGGTTCGCCGCGGCACCCGCGGCCCGCAGGTCGTTGTTTCCCGCACCCACCCGGGTCTGGTTAAGCGTCTGTTTGAACTGGAGGTGCCGGAGATCCACTCCGGTATCGTCGAGGTCAAGTCCATCGCGCGTGAGGCAGGCAACCGCACCAAGATCGCTGTTGTTTCTCACGATGAGAACGTCGATCCGATCGGTGCATGCGTTGGTACCCGCGGTGCGCGTGTTGCCAACATCACCGGCGAGCTGAACGGCGAGAAGATCGATATCATCAAGTGGAACGAGGATATGGCACAGTTCGTTTCCGCGGCACTCGCTCCGGCTGATGTTATCAATGCCACCATGCAGGCGGACAACAAGTCCTGCCGTGTCATCGTTCCGGACGATCAGCTGTCGCTTGCTATCGGCAAGGAAGGCCAGAACGCGCGTCTGGCTGCCAAGCTGACCGGCTGCAAGATCGATATCGCTCCTGAGTCTCAGGGCGAATAAGCAAGCGGAGGTGCGGCAGAATATGGTACAGAAGAAGATTCCCATGCGGCAGTGCCTCGGCTGCCGTGAAATGTTCCCAAAACGGGAGTTGATCCGCGTGGTGCGTTCGCCGGAAGGCGAGCTTTCGCTGGATTTCAAGGGCAAGGCACCCGGCCGCGGCGCATATCTGTGCGGCAAGCCGGAATGTCTGAAAAAGGCCCGCAAGAGCCGTGCAATCGAGCGCGCGCTTAGTGTAGAGGTGCCCGAGTCGGTTTACGACCAGCTTGAGCAGCAGATGGAACAGGAGGGTGCAAATGGCAACTGATCCGGTTCTGAGAATGCTCGGTCTGGCACGCCGCGCCGGCAAGCTGGCCTACGGCGACGAGCTGGTGCGCGAGGCGTGCTTCGACCACAAGACCCGATGTGTGTTTATTGCGGGTGACGCAGGCGCAAATGCAGCGAAAAAAGCCGCATTTTACGCCGATAAGGCCAATGTGCCGTGCGTAACGCTGCCGCACGGCAAGCTGGAACTCGGCAGCGCAATCGGCAAGGCAGGCTGCGCGATGTGCGCGGTAGCGGACATCGGCATGGCGGCAGCAGCCGTAAATAAGCTGGCGGAGCAGGATCCTGCATACGCCGAAGTGGCGCAGCAGCTTAGCGAAAAGAACGTAAAGATCCAGTCCCGCAGGGGCGTCAAAAAGCATAAGGATAAGGCGGAAAAGACAGAGGAAGCGCCGGTCAAGACCGAAAAATCGGCAGAGGAGAAGCCGAAGCGCACCTACCGTAAGCCGTCCGGCGAGAAGCGTCCCTATCGGAAGAACGATGAGAATAAGCGTCCTTACCGTAAAGCCGACGGCGAGAAGCGCCCGTTCCGCAAAGACGGCGAATCCCGTCCGTATCGCAAGAATGACGGCGAGAAGCGCCCGTTCCGCAAAGACGGCGAATCCCGTTCGTATCGCAAGAACGACGGCGATAAGCGTCCGTACCGTAAAAGCGGTGTCGGCAAGCCGAGCTTCAACGGCGGCAAGCGCAGCTTCCGCAATAAAACGTAATTTCCCGCGCCGCAGCGCGCATTCCAATAGTGAAGCATAGCTTTGCATCAAATGTGCGAGCTTTGCCCGTGCATTTGATACCAGAGCGGAGAAAAGTTTCGACACAGGAGGAACTTTTCGCAGCTTTGGACGTATCCGAACATGTTCGGTACGTCCTCTCTCGTTCAAAACCGTGGTTTTGAACGAAGTGTGTAAGGAGGTTATTGCCCATGGCATTAGACAATAAATATCGGGTACACGAGGTTGCAAAGGACTTCGGCGTATCCACCAAGGAGATCACTGAAATTCTGACGAAGTATCGCTCTGCACCGAAGAATCACATGCAGGTGCTTGACGATACCGACCTGTCGGTCATTTTCGAGTATCTCACCCAGCATAATCAAGTAAGCGACATGGAAGGTACGCTGAACGCACAGGGTGCATCCCGCAAGAAGCCGGAGCAGTCCAAGGCGGAAACCAAACAGCAGACCGAGTCCAAGAGAGAGGAGCCTATCGTGCAGCAGCAGCCGACACAGAGCAAGGTAAAGCAGGTTCACCGCATTGATACCCGCGGCACCGGCGACGTAAACCTTGCAAAATATGATGATCATGTAGATAAGCTGGTTGACGCAAAGGCCGAGCGAATGGAGTCCAAGGGCAGCAAGAAGCAGAAGCTGACCAAGAAGTCCGACCAGCGCTCCAAGCCGTTCGGCAACAAGCGCCGTCAGGAGGAGCAGGAGAAGATGCGCCGCCTGCAGCGTCAGCAGCAGATGGCAGCACTTAAGAAGATTCCGGTAAAGGTAATGATTCCGGAGGAGATTTCCGTCGGTGAGCTGGCTTCCCGTATGAAGCGCACCGCAGCGGATGTTATCAAGGGTCTCATCAAGCTGGGCGTTATGGCGTCCATCTCCGAGGTGATCGACTACGATACCGCAGCCATCGTTGCAGAGGAAATGGGCTGCAAGGTTGAGAAGGAAGTACACGTTACCATCGAGGAGCAGCTGTTCGATGAGCACGAGGACAAGGAAGAGGAGCTGCAGCCGCGCGATCCGGTCGTTGTTGTTATGGGCCACGTTGACCACGGCAAGACCTCTCTGCTCGACGCGATCCGCAAGACCAAGGTCATCGAGGGCGAGGCCGGCGGCATTACCCAGCACATCGGCGCATACCGCGTTAAGATTGGCGGCAAGCCGATCACCTTCCTCGATACCCCGGGTCACGCTGCGTTTACCTCCATGCGTGCACGTGGTGCGCAGGTAACCGATATCGCCATTCTGGTCGTAGCAGCCGATGACGGCGTTATGCCGCAGACCATCGAGGCCATCAACCACGCCAAGGCAGCAAACGTGCCGATCATCGTTGCCGTAAATAAGATCGACAAGCAGGGTGCAAACCCGGATCGTGTGCTCCAGCAGCTCACCGAGTATGAGCTGGTACCGGAGGAGTGGGGCGGTCAGACCATCGTCTGCAACATCTCCGCAAAGTTCGGTCAGGGCATTGACAACCTGCTCGAAATGGTACTGCTGACCGCTGAAATGGCTGACCTCAAGGCAAACCCGAACCGCAAGGCACACGGTACCGTCATCGAGGCAAAGCTGGATAAGGGCCGCGGTCCGGTTGCAACCCTTCTGGTACAGAACGGCACCCTGCATGCAGGCGATACCGTTATCGCGGGTACCTCTGTCGGCCGCGTTCGCGCAATGACCAACGACGACGGCAAGAAGATTGAGTCCGCAGGCCCGTCCGTTCCGGTCGAGATCATCGGTCTGGCTGAGGTTCCGGGTGCAGGCGACATCTTTGACGCCGTAGACGACGAGAAGATGGCTCGTGAGCTGGTTGAGCAGCGCAAGGACAAGGAGAAGGAAGAGCGCAACAAGCTGTTCCACAAGGTAACGCTCGATAACCTGTTCGATTCCATTCAGCAGGGCGAGATGAAGGAGCTGAATATCATCGTCAAGGCAGATGTTCAGGGCTCTGTCGAGGCGGTTCGTTCCTCTCTCGAGAAGCTGACCAACGACGAGGTTCGCGTGCGCGTTATCCACGGTGCTGTTGGCGCCATCAACGAGTCCGACGTTATGCTGGCTGCTGCTTCCGGCGCGATCATTGTTGGCTTTAACGTTCGTCCGGACCGCACCGCTACCGACTCCGCTGCACAGCAGGGCGTTGATATGCGTATGTACCGCGTTATTTATGATGCCATCGAGGAGATGGAGCAGGCCATGAAGGGCATGCTCGAGCCGAAGTTCAAGGAAGTTGTTCTCGGCCACGCAGAGGTTCGTCAGGTATTCAAGATCACCGGCGCAGGCGCGGTTGCAGGCTGCTATGTACAGGACGGCAAGATTCAGCGTAACGCTGAGGTTCGCGTAGTCCGTGACGGCATCGTATTCCACGAGGGCCACCTGAATACCCTCAAGCGCTTCAAGGACGATGTGAAGGAAGTTGCAACCTCTTATGAGTGCGGCATGAGCATCGAGAACTACAATGATATCAAGGAAGGCGATATCATTGAGTGCTTTGTTATGGAAGAAGTGAAGCAGTAAAACGCCTTATAGGGGGGATTCCATCCCCCCTATATACGAAAAAAGTTCCCGAGGAAACTTTTTTCGATACCCCCCTCTCGTTTGCACGGCAAACGAGGCCGTGCCGCGGCGGCACGGGCAGTGGTATAAACATCGGGCAAAGCTCGATGTTTATAGGGAATTGAATCACGCACTGCGGTGCGTGTGAAAATGCGCGATAGCGCATTTTCCTATACGACCGGAGGGAATGTGCAGAGTGGAAATAGAGAATCATTCTCCATTTTCCATTCTCAATTCTCCATTATTTAACCAATCCTCACGAAGGAGGTTTGATTTGTAAAATGTCTACTCGAATTGATCGTATTTCCGAAGAAGTGATGAAGGCTCTGGCGGAGGCGATGCGCTCTGTCAAGGACCCGCGTGTACAGGAGGCTATGGTTTCCGTGGTACACTGTGATGTTACCAACGATCTGCGTTATGCGAAGTGCTATATTTCCGTACTCGGCAGCGAGCAGCAGACCAAGGACGTGATGAAGGGCCTGAAGTCTGCGGCAGGCTGGCTGCGCCGCGAGGTTGGCCACAAGGTACAGCTGCGCTACGCGCCGGAGCTGGTATTTGAGCTGGATCAGTCCATCACCCACGGTGCACACATCTCCGAGGTGCTGCACGAGCTGAAAAATGAAGGCAAGCTGGGAGAGGAGGACGCAGAATGAACGTTGACGTTGCTGGCGCTGCTGCTGCGCTGCAGGCAGCGGACGACATTCTCATCCTGACTCACCGCAGACCGGACGGCGACACGGCAGGCTGTGCCGGTGCGCTCTGCCGCGGTCTGCAGCAGATTGGCAAGCGCGCATATATTCTGGAAAATCCGGAGATCACCAGGCGTTATGCGCCGCTGATCGTGCCGTATTATCCGCCGGAGGATTTCGTTCCGGCGTATGTGGTTTCAACCGATATTGCTGAGGAAAAGCTGTTTCCGGACACGGCCGAGCAGTACAAGGGCAAGGTCGATTTGGTCATTGACCATCACGGCTCGAACGACGGCTTCGGCAAAAAAAACCTCATCCGGCCGGATGCAGGCGGTTGTGCCGAGGTGCTGTACGATGTGCTGACGGCGCTCGGTGTTAAGTTCACGGCAGACATTGCAGAGTGCATTTATATCGGTGTTTCGACCGATACGGGCTGCTTTAAGTTCTCGAATACGACCGCGCATTCGCATGCGGTAGCGGCGGCCTGCCTGACTGCCGGTATCGACGGCGGTGAGATCAACCGCGTGCTGTTTGAGACCAAATCGCGTCCGCGTTTTGAGATGGAGCGCATTGTATTTGATACGATGGAGTTCCACGAGAACGGCGCGATCGCGGTTGCCGTGCTCTGGCGCAGGGATATCGACCATGCAGGCGCGGATATGGACGATCTGGACTCGATTGCATCGCTTACGCGTCAGATTGAGGGCGTACAGATCGGCATCACGCTGACCGAGAAGCCGGACGGCACGGTTCGCGTTTCCGTCCGCACCACCAAGGAGATGGACGCGGCCGCTATCTGCAAGAAGGTCGGCGGCGGCGGTCATGTCCGTGCGGCAGGTGCGAGCTTCACCTGCGGCATGGCGGAGGCCAAGGCTGCTATGCTGAAGGCGGCAGAGGAGCAGTTTCATGCAGCAAAGTGACCTGAACGGCATTCTGCTGATGAACAAGCCGCAGGGCTTTACCTCGCACGATGTGGTTGCCAAGCTGCGCGGTATTCTGCACACGCGCAGGATCGGTCACGGCGGCACACTCGACCCGATGGCGACCGGTGTTCTGCCGGTATTCGTCGGCGGTGCGACCAAGGCGGCAGATTTTGCCGCAGCGCAGGATAAGGAATACGTTGCCGGGTTCACGCTCGGCTACTGCACGGATACGCAGGATGTCACCGGCGAAATGCTCCAGACCAGCGAACGCTATGCCGCGGAATACGCGGTAAAGCAGATGGTGCGGCGCTTTATCGGTCCGCAGCAGCAGGTGCCGCCCATGTACTCGGCGGTCAAGGTGAACGGCCAGAAGCTGTACGACCTCGCCCGCAAGGGCAGGGAAGTGGAGCGTCCGGCACGCGATATCATTGTGTACGAAATGGACCTGCTCGACTTCGACGAGAATGCCCAGAAGGGCACGCTGCGGTGCAAGGTCAGCAAGGGCACCTATGTCCGCACACTGGTCAATGACCTTGGCGAAAAGCTGGGCACGCTGGCCGTGCTGCACAGTCTGGAGCGCACCCGTTCGGGCGCGTATGAGCTGGCGCAGTGCCATACCTTTGCCGAGTGTGAGCAGGCAATGGCAGAGGGCACCATGCAGCAGCTTCTGCTGCCGACCGACAGCCTGTTTACCGATAGACCCGCCGTTTCGCTCACCGATGAGGGCGCAGAGCGCATTGCGAGAGGCGCAGTCGTATTTCCGCGCCAGACCGACAGCCTGCCGGAAACCGCAGATACCATCTGCCGTGTGTACCATCAGGATAAATTCCTCATGCTCGGTCAGGTGAGAGAGCTGGATAAGGGCGGTTTGGGTCTGTTTGTATACAAAAACTTCCGATAAGTTTTTGCATACAAACAGAAATGGAGAATTGAAAATGGAAAATGGATAATGAAGGTATCGCGCCTTGCGCGATGATTTAATAAGCGCGAAGCGCCGCATTCATTCTCAATTCTCAATTTTCAATTATCAATTTTTTCAGGGGGATTCCCTTATGATAGAAGTTACAAAGCCGCGTGCCATCGCGCTCGGCTACTTTGACGGCGTGCATCTGGGCCATCGGGCGCTCATGCAGCGTGCGGTCGAGCGTGCCAAGCAAATCGGCGGCACGAGTGCGGTTTTCACGTTTGATGTGCATCCGGATTCGGTTGTCATGGGCCGTCAGGTGCCGCTGTTGACCGCAAATGCATATCGCACCGAGGAGATCAAAAAGCTCGGCGGTGTGGACGAGGTTATTTTCGGCCACTTTGACCATGAAATGCAGCACATGGACTGGCGCGATTTTATCCACAAGCTGCTCATCGGTCGCTTCAATGCGGGCTGGATTATCTCGGGACGCAATAACCGTTTCGGCTATAAGGGGCAGGGCAACGCAGAAGGCATGGCTATCGAGTGCGAAAAGGCCGGCATCGGCTATGACTGCATCGAGGATGTCAAGATTGACGGCATTGTGGTGTCCTCCACCTATATTCGTCAGCTGATTTCGCAGGGCGATATGGAAGGTGCGGCTAAGTTTCTCGGTCATCCGTATACGGTTTCCGGTATTGTGGAGCACGGACGGCGTGTCGGCACAAGCGTGCTGCAGGTGCCGACGGTCAATCTGCATCTGCCGACCGAAATGGCGATGCCGCCGTACGGCGTGTACGCAACCCGCGTTCTGGTGGATGGACAGAGCTATATCGCAGCGACCAATATCGGTGTAAAGCCGACATTTTTAGACGGCGGTGCACCGACCATCGAGCCGCATCTGCTCGACTTTGCGGGCGATCTGTACGGCAAGATGATCCATGTGGAGCTGCATAAGTTCCTGCGTCCGGAAATGCAGTTTGAATCGGTGGAGGCGCTCAAGACCGCCATCGAGGAAAATGTGCAGCAGACCAGAGAATTTTTCAAAGAGAAATAAGAAAAGGCGGTATCGCTGCATAGCGGTACCGCCTTTCTGTATCTCAGGGAACAATTTGGTTGACAATCAAGGGATCGTTCGGTATCATCAAGGTACAAGAATAAGGATAGAGAATCGGGAGGAAGACAATATGAAGAAATCGGTCAAATGTGCAGTGACAGCGGCGCTGCTCCTTCTGCTTTGTGCGGTTGGGATCTATGGCATATTCTTTGCACCACGGAAGATCGGCTGTGCAGTCGATGATTCGTTTTCGTGGAAGGCGTACAGCTATACGCCGGTGACGAGCAAAACGATTTATAACTATGCGTTCCCGTCCGAAGAAATTACACTTTCTGCGGAAAATAGGGAGACGATCGTGCAGCTGCTTGCAGACAGTAAGGGCAAGCGGCGCTTTCCGGGCAGATGGACACCGTACGGCACGAATACCAGGATTCCGTGCGTCGTTGCAGTGCAAATAGACAGCGCGGAAGCAGATTATATGCTCTTTCTGTGCAGGAATAATTCGGAAGAGTTGCTGCTGCTGAAAACAGAACTACATGGCAAGGACAGATGGTATACGCTGGAGAGTCCGGCGCTTGCGGCGGCTCTGAATACCCTGTATCCGTATGATACCACAGGCAGCACTGTAACGCATACTGTCGGAGCCAACTAAAAAAGCTGCGGTTAAACCGCAGCTTTGAGGCTGTCGAAAAACTCCGTTTTTCGAGCAGCCTCTCGATTGAAACCA
>OIWP01004293.1_pt1 | contig 10310 bp, 9 predicted proteins | sample 1587661 | NCBI WGS metagenome assembly OIWP01 (sample SAMEA3888899, study PRJEB22519) | human gut metagenome | biome: human gut; feature: human-associated habitat; material: faeces | place: Denmark | collected 2010 | reverse complement strand
ACTCCCGCCAGCTCCACCAAAATTCTCCATCGGTGATTACCAGAGTCATCCGATGAAGTCCTAAGAGCCCGCACGGCGCAAGCCCTGCGGGCTTTTTTGTGCCTTGAATTTGTCCCGCGAAGTCCGATGCCAACTAATTAAATCCGAACCTTTTAGGCACCTTGTTAGGCACCTCATAAAGCTTTATTGTTTTTGAGGTGCCTAAAACTATGGAAACCCGGCAATGGCAAGACAAACCAAACCTCTATCTGTTAAAGAAATCGAATCTGCTAAACCCAAGGAAGCGGACTACGTTCTCTATGATGGCGATGGCCTTGAGCTACTCATCAAATCCAGCGGGAGTAAAATCTGGCAGTTTCGCTACATTCGCCCTGTCACCAAGAAACGAGCTAAGAAGAGCATAGGCCCCTACCCGTCAGTTACCCTTGCCGATGCCAGAAACTATCGAGCAGAGTCACGCTCTCTCCTGGCGAAACAAATCGACCCACAGGAACATCAGCAAGAACAACTTCGCAGTTCGCTGGAAGCCAAAACCAATACTTTCCAGCTCGTGGCTGAACGTTGGTGGAATGTGAAGAAAGCCAGTGTGACCGAAGACTACGCAGAGGATATTTGGCGCTCTCTTGAGAGAGATGTTTTTCCTGCGATTGGCGACGTTAGCGTTACAGATATTAAAGCTCACACACTGGTTCAGGCCGTCCAACCGGTTCAGGCCAGGGGAGCACTGGAAACCGTTCGTCGCCTGTGCCAGCGCATTAATGAGGTCATGATCTATGCCCAAAACACAGGGCTTATTGATGCTGTTCCCAGCGTTAATATCGGTAAAGCCTTCGAGAAGCCTCAGAAAAAGAACATGCCCAGCATTCGACCGGATCAGCTACCTCAACTGATGCAGACAATGCGAACAGCCAGCATTAGCCTTTCCACACGCTGCCTGTTCATGTGGCAACTTCTTACTATTACCCGCCCTGCCGAAGCGGCTGAAGCTCGCTGGGAAGAGGTAGACATGGAAGCGCGAGAGTGGAAGATTCCTGCAGCACGCATGAAAATGAACCGTGACCATACTGTTCCATTGTCAGATGAAGCGATTGCGATATTGGAGATGATGAAGCCGTTAAGCGGCAACCGGGAATTTATCTTTCCCAGCCGTATCAAGCCAAACCAGCCAATGAACAGTCAGACCGTCAACGCATCGCTAAAACGCGCAGGTTTTGGCGGTGTGCTCGTTTCACACGGGCTGCGTTCTATTGCCAGTACGGCCCTTAATGAACAGGGTTTTCCGCCTGACGTTATTGAAGCAGCATTGGCCCATGTGGATAAAAATGAGGTACGTCGAGCGTACAACCGCAGCGATTATCTGGAGCAGCGTCGTCCAATGATGCAATGGTGGGCTGATTTTGTTAAAGCTACTGATAATGGAAGTATGATTGACAGGAGCATTCAGGGTTTGATGCTTGTTGGATAACATACGCATGAACACTCTATATGGCGTTTATGCAACTTATTCACATTTAAAATCATATCAGCGTATTTCAATAGTTCGATAGGTAAACAGTATGCGAACCCTGACTAGCTATAATCCTTTTTATTAAAATTTCTCCTTTGAATTGCTTTATCACATGAATTATTTAAGATTTTATGAGTATATTATTCCTTATCAACATCTAAAAATCATGCGCCATAGGTTAATAAATGAGCAATTCACACAGAACGCACAGACAACCACTAGCAGGAGTAAGGGTTCACTTATCAGGCTCTATACCTGACCAAAATCAGGAAGAAATAAGTAAGTTTGTGAGATCTCTTTCTTCACGAATTTTTAGTGAGGGCGGTTCAGTGATTCACGGAAGCCACCCCTCTCTAATCACACCGTTGAAAGAAGCAGCGTGTGCATACCTTGAAGCTGGAGGTAATTTGGGTGCATTGACTCTCGTTCGAGCCCGAGCATTTTCACAAACAGAAGAAGACTTTCATCAGATTGAATCTCAGCGGCAATTCGCATCAGTGCAAATAGTACCTGCGGACTTAGAAGATGGCGGCGAATTAGTGCCAATGCGAAATTGGATGGCCGATCGTGCTGACGCTATCGTTTGTATCGGTGGAAAATGGTGGGATGTTAATAAAGCCAAAGCAGGAGTACCAGCAGAGCTTGACTCACATTTAGAACTTGGTAAACCCGGTTTTATCGTTGCTGGATTTGGAGGAGCAATAGCTGGATACCTGAAAGAAAATGCTGAATTACTTTCAAATCTTCACAATGGTTTATCTGAGGAACAGAATAAAAAAATTGCGTATGAATCCTCCGTAGAAACCTTAGTCGAAATAATTGTTAATCAGCTTAAAATACTTCCCCTTGTTCGCAGGAGTGTTTCAAAGGGAAGAAACTTCAGGATCCTTGCACTAGATGGCGGTGGAATAAGGGGGGCTTTTACAGCCTCTGTTCTCGCAAAATGGGATGACATGCTTAAAAAAGGAGGCGGGGCTAATTTAATTTCCCATTTTGATCTAGTGGCGGGAACCTCAACAGGCGCAATTTTAGCAATCGGTCTTTGTTTAGGAATTAAACCGGATGAAATACTTAAATTCTACAAAGATAAAGGACCACAGATCTTTCCAAAAGATAGAAAACTGAGGCATTGGCTAAGATCTAAGCATGAATCCTCAACACTCCGCGACCTACTGCAAAATGTTTATGGTGATAAAACATTATCTGACTCATCATGTTGTCGCTTGGTCATTCCAACCGTTAGGGCAAAACATGGCCAAGCTGAAGTAATAACTACTCCACATAGCCAAGACCGAACAGCATTTAGGGACATGAAAGCCGTTGATGCAGCTCTTGCTTCCTCTGCAGCTCCAACCTATTTTGATGAATCAGTATGGGATGGCCCAATTACACCAGAAGTGTTTCTAGATGGCGGAGTTTGGGCTAACAATCCAATATTGCCAGCAATTGCAGAAGCGGTTCGACATCTAAAGATACCACTGGATCGTATAGATGTTCTTAGTGTTGGGACATTGAGCAGCGAGAGTGACTTCACTGAGTCACTAGGTAAGGGTAAAGCTGGATGGGTTCTGCAAAGCGCAGATTTATTTTTCGCAGCCCAAGAGCATGGGGCACTCGTATTAGCTGAAAACTTCCTTGGGCCGACGCAACACTTGAGAGTTAACCAACAATCTCCATTTGAGATAAAATTAGACGATTCAGAAGCAATCCAGGAATTGGCTGAAAGAGGTAATGACGTTGCTAAAGATTCCTTTGCTGAAGTTCGCTCGAGATTCTTAGATGGAAGCCAAGTAGACAGATGGGATCGTTTTTAAGTGTATTTTTAACAAAATCAATAGCCAGATGTACTTATCTATAAGTACATCTGGAAACACATAAAACACGTTTATTCTATATTACGCAGTGCTAAGGGATAACGATGACAGCTCTTTACGAACTTCTAGTTCTAGGATCACCAAGCCAAGCACAATTAGGTGAAATAGAGGAAATTATCGAAAGATCGGTAGGAATGTTTAACCTACATTTGAGAAAGGAAGTAGGTTGGGTTGTTTGTCCAAACTCTTTCACTCCAAAAACACAAATATCCACTGCTGCTATTTTTTTTGGTGGCGGTGATCCTGATGTCACCATTCTAACTGATTTGATGTCTCGTGGGATTCCCATCTTACCTGTTGTTTCCGAAAATACCAGGGTCGAAACAGAAATTCCAGCAATACTGAAACCTTTGAACTGCTTGGCTTATACGACAGGGCCCCAACGTATAGCGTCAGCTTTACTAGAATGTGTCGGGCTGCTGCCTAAGCAACGAAGAGTATTCGTCAGTTACAGAAGAGAAGAGGCCCGAGAAGCTGCTTTACAGCTTTTTGATGCACTGTCTTCCCGATTATTTGATGTTTTCCTTGATACCCATGGAATTCCACCGGCAGAAGACTTCCAAGCTATGCTATGGCATCGTTTGTGTGATTCCGATGTGCTTTTAATGCTTGATACTCCAGGATATTTTAACAGCCGATGGACAAGCGCTGAATTTGGGCGTGCTCTAGCTAAAGGTATTAGTGTTTTACGGGTTGGATGGCCCGATTGTACTCCCTCATCCCGGACCGCAACAGCAAGCCGAGCAGAGCTTTTACCTGAAGAGATAGACAAAACATCAGGAAGAATTACAACTGCGGCATTAGAGAGAATCTGTCTGCAACTAGAAGAAGTTCGTAGCCAAAGTCAAGCAGTTAGATCAGTGAACCTTGTAAGTAATTTGCGAAATGCAATACAGACTATTGGTGGAAAGGTGACTGGTGTCGGAATCAACAAATCGATTTATCTGCAACTTCCTGATGGGAAGCGATTGATAGTCTATCCTGTTATAGGAGTACCTACATCAACTACGCTACATGATGCAAGCATTTACTCTCCTCATCAGTTAGCTGCAGTGGTGTATGATCACATAGGCCTCAATCCTAAATGGCTGAATCATCTTGACTGGTTAGGTCAGCATATTCATTCAGCTCGTTGGGTAAAAGCCAGCGAAGCTGGTTGGATATTTGCTGATTGGGAGGAATAAAAATGGGGTCAATTTTCTTATCCGCTAGCATTCCTGTAATAGGTCGTGGACACTATCATGAAACTGCGAATCCATTTCTTATTCAATGTGCAGTAAGAGAACTAGTTATTGCAATTATTCGGAAACATAAAATTGTTTGGGGAGGCCACCCCGCAATAACACCTATGATTTGGAATCTATGTGAAGATCTCGGTCAAAAATATAGCGAATCAGTAATTCTTTACCAAAGTAATTATTTTGAAGATAGATTTCCAGAAGAAACAGCCTTATTCAACAACGTTATTTTTACTCCTGCAACCCAGGGAGACCGAGAAAAAAGCCTTGAAATAATGCGCGAAGCAATGCTCTCAAGAGATGATCTAGTCGCCGCAGTTTTCATAGGAGGTATGGATGGTGTTGAAATTGAATATAATTTATTCAAAAAATATCATCCTAGCGCAAAAATCATACCACTTATGGCTCCTGGAGGTGCAGCACTCGATTTAGCGAAACAATACGGATATTTGGAAGACAGTAATAGTTTGAATGACATTGATTTCGCTTCAATATTTTATAATCAATTAATAGTCCCGTATTAGTGTTAGTCTTTGTATCTTTTGTATTTGTCAAACATACAACTAACACCTCATCCCTTAAGAAATTTTTTCATTATAAAAAAGCATACCATCAATTTAAACGCCTCTACTATAAATAGGCGCATCAATTATCGAATATTATAAATGCGCCCGTACTTTAATCAACTACCAGATAGCCAAGAAGAAAGTTCCGTTGCTGCATTGGATTCCTCATCAAGGACCATCCACACCTCTTTATCATATCCCTGTAGTTTACCCCATACTATTTTCAAATATAGCCCAAGATATTCCCAAGAGGACCATTTATCAACATACATGCTATCTGAAGAAGGGAATAAAGCTATCCTATTCATATTTTTATAACCATCAGCAAGACCTAACTCCCATGGAACCCAACGACTATCCTTACTATTTTCACTAGTTAAGAGAACAAACCTTTTTGAATTATTTATTCTTTCCTTCAAAAGTCTGGCTGTTTCATGAGATGTATAAGGTGGCATATTAGGATCAACTTCATCTATATATACAGATGCGCCATGATTTTTTAGTATATTTATCACACCAGGAAGAATTTCAATATCCTTACTAGAATGTGATAAAAAAGTGGCCACAGAAACAGATTGACTCCTAGCACTTTTTAAAATTTGTCGTTGTTCATTAACTGTGAAATTCCTTGTGATTGATTGAAGTTCGGATTTAGTTATATTCCTTGCCATCTATGTATTCCTCACAAAATTAAAAGCGGACCAAAGGCCCGCTTGAACTTATTTCCCGGCTGACTTAGCGGCTTCTTCTACCCATACTCCAAGATTTTTTCGTCCGTCATCTGTATTCCAAAGATAATGTTTATACCCTTCAACACGAAGAGAACCAGTATCTGTGGTTTTATTATTAAGATCAGCTATTTTGCTAATATCAATTGTAATAATTCCATTACCACGTGCCTTGCTTTGCTCTATTTCGTATTTAACCCAGCGACTTTTATGGGTATTTAATCCGACAAGCACCACTGTAACTGTAGTTCCTTCGAGTTGCTTATCAATCCAATTTTTAATTGCTTGATCACCTTGGCGTTCCACTTCTTCAAAATCAGCTTTATCAATAAAACCAGCCTTAGGGTTCGACGAAATCACATTACTGTTACGAACATTCATTGCCCTTTGCACATCATCGTACTTAAAACTAAAGAAAACTTTGCGAGCCATGGCTCCTCCTGAACACATAACAAAAAAATAATCTTTGTGCTTAATCACATTTTGTGAAATTTACTCATCAAAGCATGAGAAAACTCAGTATCAGTATCTCTCTGTTATTCATCAAGTTGCAAGGTATAATAGGTATGCCTCGTTACTATTTACATCTTTAGTTCGACAAAAAACTAATACTAATACTCTAGCCCAAGGTTTAAGATTCTTGAAATACATGCTATCTATTTGAAGTAAAACAATTTTTATGTCAATAGGCTGGTTGCCAATATGCTGTACTTGCTCACAACTCAGGTTAGGTAGTAGTTAGTTCGCCAGCAAATGACATACATAAGGGTTTCTGTCGAGCACTAAAAAACATGAATAATGGTAAAGTTGTGAGATACCACAACAGATTGAATAAAGCCGACGATTTTTTAAAAACACTCTGTATTAAGGAGAAAACAATGGAATCTGCACGTGATCGACATACTCACGAGATTATTGAAGCTGAGGAGCTTTGGTTGCCTGAAAGCGTTGATAAGGAAGGTTACGTATGTTGGGGATGCGGAATAGAGATGTGACCCTGACCCCGAATATACTCTAGTAATAATCAGGAATAACCGGCTTCTGACAAATAAAAAATCACAAGTAGCACTTCATATACAAACGTCTAAAATTCTTCGGGGCGTTTATTGAAAAAATATTTCCTAATAATTGGACCATTACCTTATTTCAGAACCATCAAACCCCAGAGCCATGTCGTAACAACTATTGTTATTAAGATCCCAGGGGAAGATGCATGGCTGATTCAATAAAAGGACATAATAATATCGAATTTTAGAGTAACTATTTTTTCTTACCGCTTTATGCCGCAAATACAAATTTCTAGCTGATACACTAAAACCAAACTCCATAAACTTAGATCTAATTTTTTCTGAAATCGTAAGACTATTATTACCCTCGTAATAAATCGCCAGTTCTGGTTCTACCCAACGGCTAACCTCAATATCAAATGCTCCCAGTGTTCCCAGCCAGCTTCCCTGCGTACCATCAAACATTCGTTTATGAAAATAAAATCTGCTCATATTTTTAAGAAGTATTTTAACATCTAAATCCGAAACATCACTTTTACACTGAAAAACCACAAAGGAACCAGGCTTATCTTCCAGCAACCAAACATCAACAAGTCTTTTATAGTAATCAGCAATATTCTTTCGCTCTGCAAAGGACATTCGGAGATCTGCAGCGGGTAAAACAAGAGTACCATTTTTATTGAGGGAGGTTATCACCTGCACTGCTCTTTGCAGCATCTTAAACTCAAAAAGTAAGCCTGCACGAATGAACAAAAGTGATAATTCTGAATCAGACTTCTTCACAAACTGGTCACGATGATGTGAGTATTTTCCGCATAAAAAAATACCCAGCCCCACCAACTCCCGATAAAAAAAGAGAGGAGCATCTGGATATTCCAGCGCATAGCAACATTCGGTAAGACGATATCTGATAAAACGCGGCATGGTAGATAATATCTTATCATTAAATAACTCTTCCGTTGCCTGAAAAAAGAACTCTCTGTCGACACCATTAAAATCAGCAATATTGCAAAGTAAAGCGATACTATAATTTCGGTTGTGTTCAACAAGTTGCTTGTGAAGTTCTCTGTTATAAGGTGCACCACCATCAACACCTTTATTATTGTGCTCAACTGTATCCGAAAAATAGTTGCTATCAATAGACAAGTGGATTTCAAGAGCACCCAGCAAATAATGCCTGGCTATCTGGGCCTGTTTTCCAGTTATCCCTGCCTTCTGAAGGATACTGTTGATTCTGCCAAAAATACGGCGATACCACTCTTCTGCAACGGGGTCTGCGCATATGAGACTCATCACCACCTGACTGAAGTGAAGACTGTCGATAGCATCAAACGCTGCTTTCTGTACGGATGTTGTGGCTGGCATAAGTTAGTGTCAAAAAAAGTAGGTGGTAATTGCCAATTTTAGACACCATTCGACTTCATTACAATCCATCGCATACCAGCCATTCGGCCCAGGTATTGAATAACGGAGAGCCGTTATTAAACAAATAACTTACATCCTTACAGTTCAATGAGGTAGAAAGATGACCACCTACACCCAGACGGTAAAAATCCTGCGCATGCGAGCAGTTGCGGCCAAACTCGGCATCGCTCGTTCCACCATCTACGACTGGCTTAATGCTAAGTCGCCACGTCATGATCCAGTATTCCCGAAACCCTACCCCTTGGGTAAGCAATCCGTTGGCTGGCTGGAATCCGAACTGGATGAATGGGTTCTACAGCGCCGGGCAGCATAGCCTCCCTGACATCCCGTTGCAGCGAATACAGCACTAGCACTAATACAAACAAATAGTAAAAACCACCGTATGCCCTTACCCGGCAGGGTAAGTAGCATCGGTGATGTCACTTTTGAATTAATCTGAAAAAAATCAAGGAAAAAAAATGAGCTATTTACCGTTGATACCTGGTTTCCAGCACCAAACCATTCCTGTGCCAACCATCCCTGTATGGGCGTTTACATCTGTGATGCAAAATGCCATTAACCATCTACAGGATGGGGGGAAGATTCCGATGGAATTAGCTGTCAATGTAACTTTGGCCGCTGTATCTGAGGCCTGTCAGTCTCTGGTTGAAGTGATCAATCCTTTTACTAATTTGCCTGAACCCAATGGACTTTACATCCTGACCCTGGCAGATTCAGGTACAGGGAAATCGACCGTAAACAAACAGCTCAGGAAGCCATTCGACAAGCTGAAAGCTGAGTTGGATGAAGCCTTTCAGGAGAAATTGGCTGCATACGAGCGTGATTATGCCGTCTGGGAGACAAAACTTCAGGCCCTGAAAAGCAACCTGCGTACCGCAGTCAAGAAACAGCTCTTTCTCAACGACGCTGAAGCTGAACTGGCATTACATACTGACCTGAAGCCCAATAAACCCGTATTGCCCATTCTTGCTTACAACGATATCTCGGTAGCTGCACTCATTGAAGGATTAAGTGAATATCCAACTGGAACCGTGAACTCCGATGAAGCGAGCGACTTTTTTGCATCCTGCGCGAAAGATAATCCAGCGTTTTTTAATAAAGCCTGGGATGGTGATCGCTATGAACACAAACGCAGCCATCAACCCCCCCGCAGTTTCAAACCGACACTGACCTTATCGTTAATGTCGCAAGGCCCTCTCTTTTTTAATTTAATGATAAAGAACCAGGATAAGCTTTTTAAAAGTGGCCTGTTAGCCCGTTTCCTGTTTACGAATATCCATACAAATACTGCAGCTCGTATGGGTCATCGTTATCGCCCTGATGCCTCTGCCGATGGTGACACTACATTGACCAGTTTTCACATTCAGATTGGTAAATTGCTGGAAAAGCAGAAGCAAAAAATCCTTTCTGGTAAAACTGAGAAGAAAACACTCAAACTGTCCCCTGAAGCTGTAGAGTTTTGGGAGAATAAACGTGATATCTGGATTTCTTTTCCAATGAATGATTCTCGCTGGCATTGTGTTGATTACATGCTGCAGAAAGCCAACACTAATACATTACGTATTGCTGGATTGCTTCACTACTTCTCTGACCAAGAAACAGAAATTATTCCACTTAGTGTTGTTCAGAGTGCATCCCTTATCATGGATTGGTATCTCAACCAGGCAGTATCTTGGTTTTATCAATTCACTGATGAATGCAAATTCATTCAAGATGCACAAGAACTCTATCAATGGATTAATCAAAAATTCATTGATAATGGTGGCATTCCTTTCAAGAAAAACGAGTTAATGAAATATGGCCCGAACAGACTCCGCCGTAGCGATAAACTCGACCCTCTGCTGAAATACATCGCTACGACCGGTAACTTTATTTGCACGCGAATGACACCATATTCAGCGGAGTATATTACCTGGCATATGGGTAATGGTTATTATGTCCCTATAATTGAACAGCCAACTAACA
>OIWP01004292.1_pt1 | contig 10312 bp, 8 predicted proteins | sample 1587661 | NCBI WGS metagenome assembly OIWP01 (sample SAMEA3888899, study PRJEB22519) | human gut metagenome | biome: human gut; feature: human-associated habitat; material: faeces | place: Denmark | collected 2010 | reverse complement strand
CAATCGGAGGCGTTACCAGTTCTGGCCCGCCATCTGGTGCTCGGCCTGCTCGATGAGGCGCTTGACCATGTAACCGCCGACGTAACCGGCCTCACGGGAGGTCAGGTCGCCATTGTAGCCCTGCTTGAGGTTGACCCCAAGCTCACGCGCGATTTCATATTTCATGTTGTTCAGCGCGTCCTTGGCCTGCGGCACGGTGATCTGGTTGCCGCCGCTGTTGCTGTTCGCCATGTCGTTTCACCTCCAATCGGTTCAGCCCTATTGTGGCGCGCGGCGAATCGCGATATTCTGACAATAACCGCCTGTCCTTCCATGGAAAGGACGAAAATGCCCACTTTTTTGCAAAAAGGGTTGACAGAGATGAAAAGCTGTGCTAAAATACGTTTTGTGAGTGAGCGATGCGGTAGTAGCTCAGTGGTAGAGTGCCACCTTGCCAAGGTGGATGTCGCGAGTTCAAGTCTCGTCAACCGCTCGTAAGGACTCCAAGAGTTCGAACGCGTTCCCTCGTGGAGCGTATGCGGTGAGGTGGTCGAGTGGTTAGGCAGCGGCCTGCAAAGCCGTATAGACGAGTTCGACTCTCGTACCCACCTCTCAGACCAGCGAAGCAATTCAATGGAATGAAATATGACCCGGGCGGTTGGCGCAGTGGTAGCGCACTTCCCTGACACGGAAGGGGTCACAAGTTCGAATCTTGTATCGCCCACGAAAGTCGAAGCAATTCGACTGGATATAACTAAAGAACCGAATATTCGGGCGATTGGCGCAGCGGCTAGCGCACTTCGTTCACACCGAAGGGGTCGTAGGTTCGATTCCTACATCGCCCACCCGAGATTCACGCTCGTTGGCCATGTGGCCGCGAGCGTTTTTTCATAATCGATGTATTCCGATTATGCCGGTCCAATCGGGGTGCGGGCTAGAATGCCGCGGAGCCGGCAGAATGGCGGGATTCCGCCGATGCAACCTGTGGTTGCGCGCGAATATGCAACCTGAAGATGGTGGCGCGGAACTGGTTTGCCGTGGCATAGTGAGGGCATCGGCCGAATATGTCATGATGAGCATTACCTATGAAGGGACACTCCGATGAGCTTCCGCGCCAACCTGCAATACCTGCGCGCACAACGCAACATGCCCCAGGAACAGCTGGCCATGTTGCTCGGCGTCTCGCGTCAGGCCATCTCCAAATGGGAATCCGAGAAGGCCTATCCCGAGATGGACAAGCTGCTTATGATCTGCGACCTGTTCGGTTGCACGCTTGATGACCTGGTACTTGGCGATGTGAGTGCGAGTGTGAACGTGGGTGCGGCCGCGCGCGGCGCAGCGGAGGGCGACCATGGCTCGGCTGCCAGAACCGTAACCGGGGAGGGAGCCGGGGAACCCGCGTATATGAAGGATGCTGATGGGAACATCGGTGAATCAGCGCGGTCCGGCGGTGACGGCATCAATGGCCCGAGCTCCGCAAATGCATTGCCCGGCGAAATGTTGCACGGAACCAGTTCATCACGTCCCGGCACGCTGGCTAATGTGGCTGCCTTACCGCAGGATCTGACCGGCTACGATGAACACCGCTGCCGATTCGCGCTACTGATTGCCGGCGGTGTCGCGGCGATTATCGCGGGAGCCGGCATCGGCAACCTGTTCGATTCCGATAATTCCATTCTCGGCGTGACGCCACTCAACGATTTTCTGACATTCCTGGGCATCTGCGTGGGCGTGATTATCGGGCTGGCGATGCTGATTCCGGGCGGCATGTCACATACCGACTTCAAACGGCGGCATCCCTATGTCGAGGATTTCTATGCTGCGAGATGTCGCCCTCGGCACAGAGTTGCCGAGGGCCGGCAAATCACTCCCGCGTCGGGTCCTTTTGCAGGAGCAGGAAGACGAGTGCCGCGACGAGCAGGACGGCGATGGAGAGCACGCCGAGCGAGGCGTTGCCGGTCAGGGACGTGGTGGTGGCCACCAGGAAGGTGCCGATGATCGAGGCGGTCTTGCCGAAGATATCGTAGAAGCCGTAGTACTCGTTGGCGTGATCCTTGGGGATGATCTTGCCGTAGTACGAGCGGGAGAGCGCCTGGATGCCGCCCTGGAACATGCCGACCAGAATCGCCAGAATCCAGAACTCCACGGCCGACTTCAGGAAGAACGCGGCGAAGAACACGATGCACATGTATGCCACGACCGCCGCCGTGATCATCACTTTGCAGCCGAACCGGCCGGCCAAACGACCGTAGAGAATCGCGCAGGGGAAGGCCACGAACTGCGTGACGAGCAGTGCCACCACCAGCTGGGTGGAGTCGATGCCAAGCTCGGCACCGTAGGAGGTACTCATCGAAATCACCGTGTTCACGGCATCGATGTAGAAGAAGAACGCGATCATGAACATCCACAACGGCTTGTTCTTCACGATTTTGCCGAACGTGCCCGCCAGTTCGCTGAACGTGCCGCGCACGGCCGAGCCCAGCTGGTCACGGGTGGCGCGATAGTGCACTTGGCGGTAGCTGGTAAGCAGCGGGATGGTGAATGCCACCCACCAGATGGCGGTGATGATGAACGAGGCGCGCGTGCAAGCCACCGTGGACCAGTCGAAGAGCGACGGGCCGCCGAAGATCAGCGCGATGCAGAAGATGAACGGCACGGTGGAGCCGATGTAGCCCCAGCCGTAGCCATGCGAGGAGACCTTGTCCATGCGCTCGTTCGAGGTGGCGTCGATGAGCATCGAATCGTAGAACGTTAGCGAGCCGTTGAGGCCGATGGTCGCCAGAATGTAGACGACTAGGAACGGTAGCCAGGTCAGGGGCAGGGCCATTGCGCAGCAGGTGACCACGCCAGTGCCGAAGAAGCCAAGGAAGAACTTGATTTTCATGCCTTGCACGTCGGCGATGGAGCCGAGCAACGGCATGAGCAGCGCGATGACCAAGGAAGCAATGGTTTGCGCGTAGCCCCAGGCGGACACGATGTTGCCGTCCGCCGGCATCAGCGATTTGGCGTAAATGGGGATGACGGCGGTGGACAGCAGCACGAATGCCGAGTTGCCGACGTCGTAGATGATCCACTTCTTCTCGCGGGCGGTCAGTTTGGCGCTTTGCGGCACCGGTTCGTGGACATTCGTGGGATCAGTCATATACACTCCTCGACAGTATTCAACTCAATCTATCGTAGAAGCGCGGACTAGGGTAGGGGAGCCATTCCGGTTGAACGGCGGATGAATAATGCCGGGCCTCTTTCTAAGGGGAGCCAGAGCAAAAATAGCTCCCCTCGCTGAGGGGAGCTGGCCGCGAAGCGGACTGGGGGGAGCTACCTATAGTCGACTATTCGCCGATCAGCGCGATGGCCTCGTCGTAATCGGGGCATTGCGGCACGCCGTTGAGGCTGTGCTGGATGGCGATGGATGCCGCCGCGTTGGCGATCTTTACCGATTCGGCCAGACTATGGCCCTTTGCCAGCATCGCGCACATCACGCCGGTGTGGCAACCGCCCGCCGAACGGGTGTGTACGGCCTTGGTCGGGTATCCCTCGATATGAATCGTCTCGCCACCTGGCTCACGAATCCAAGCGCCGCGGGCGCCGACACGCACCACCAGCGGCGCGCGCAGTGTAGCGCCCAAGCCGTCGCACAACTGGTGCATGAAGTCGTCAAGTCCGCCGCCAATGGTGACTTTGCTGTCGTCGATTGGCGCACCAAGTCGCTCGGCCAGCGTCATGGCCTCCTGACGGTTGCAGGACCAGACCGGGCGTGCGAGCACCAGGTCCTCAAGCATATGGTCGTTGACCAAACGCAACGTATTGGTGGGGTTGATCACCAGCGTGTAGTCGCGTGCAGCCGGGTCGGTACCGGCCTTGAGCAGGAATCCGTCCACGCCGGTGGCCGTGTGGTCCATCAGTGTGTTGCCGCTGATGTGCACCACGTCTTTGGGCTGCGGCTCCAGCGTGTCGAACGTGTCCGAGTCGCCATGAGCCTCGGCGCCATAGGAAGCGATGAATGTCTTCTTCGGCGCGCCGGAGCTCAGCACCACGCGGAAGCCGGAATCCTCATCAAGACGATCCTGGCCGATATGCGTAATGCCGTTGTCTTGGAATGACTGGCGGATGAAATGCGCCCACAGGCCGTTGCCCAGAATGCCGGCGTGCTCGGTCGGCACGCCCATGCGGCTGGCCGCCTGCAGCACGCGATAGCTGCCGCCAATGGAGGGCTTCGGATGATCGGCCACGGCGAATCCGCCCTGTGCCGGCACCTCGTCCACATTGAGCATGATGTCCACCCAGACTTGACCCAGTGAAATCACGCTGGGCTCGTGAGTGCCGATACCTCGCCTGAGATTCAACATGACAGCCTCCTTCGTCGTAAGTTGCACGAGGCCCCCTTCGTCCCTTGCCGTCTCTTATACCGAGATTATATGAGAGTTTGCTGGATGCGGAATAGGCAGGCCGGCGTGTTTTATCGGGTAAACGCTACGATTTGCAGCGTAATTCGCCGCTGGCGAACTGCTGGCGAACTACTTGCGGACCGCTGGCGAACCAATGCCGAACCGCTCGCGAACCGCTGATGGCCCACTCGCAAGTTACGCTCGAACCGCGCGTGAACCGCCGAGGTTCGCCCATGATACACGCAAGAGTTGCGGTTGTCGGTATTGGGCTATATATTTGTGAAGTTGTGTGTTCGGCATGTCGGGTGAAACCGGCGGTCGAATGCGTGAAAGACTTGACACATCAAGGTTAAGGGAGTCCATCATGGCAGCTCGTTGCGCAGTGTGCGGCAAGGGACCGCAGACCGGTTTCACCGTTTCCCATTCGCACCGTCGTACCAAGCGTAGCTTCCGCCCGAACCTGCAGTCTGTGCGCACCACGATTGATGGCGAGAACACTCGTCTGCGCGTGTGCGTCAAGTGCCTCAAGGCCGGCAAGGTTCAGCGCGTGGCCGCGTGAATCGCGTACTAACGTGGAGCAAAACCCGTTTGAGCTTCGGCTCAGCGGGTTTTGTTGTTTCTGCGGCCTAAAGAGGCCGTGCGAATAGAATAGGCCAATATGAGCATCACTATGGGCACCACTCTCGCTTCGCTGGTCACCAACAAGCGTCGCGTGTCCGCGCTCAAATCGCTGGGAATCGTCACTGTCGGCGACGCCCTGACCTACTATCCTTTCCGCGTCACCGAACCGGTGCCGCTTCGCGCCATCCGCGAGGCCGCACCCGGCCAGCAGATGGCATTTGCCGCCGTGATACGAGATATGCGCGTGGTGCCGATGAACGCTCGCCGCGGCTACCGACTCGAAGCGACGGTCGATGACGCCGACTTCGCCCGGTCTCGTCGCGTACCCGGCAGTACGGCCCGGCTCACGTTCTTCTCGTATCGTAAATCGTATGTGGATTGGGTCAGCGTGCGACTGCGCGCCGGCACGTCTGTGGTGGTCTCCGGTATGCCCGGCGAATACATGGGTCAGCTGCAGTTCACCCATCCCGAAATCCTCACTGTCGCGCCCGTGCCGGCCGGAGCAGGAGCGGGGCTTGAGGGTTACGCTCGGGGCGCGGCATCCGGCAATGGTGCGTTTGCGGGAAGTGCCGATCCGTATGCCAGTGCGCAGTCCGCGTATCCGCCGGCCGCGACTGCCCCTTCCGGGGCCGCGTTGAAATACGACGCCGATACCGTGCAAGAGGCGCTTACCCGCGTCTGCCGGCCCCGCCCGGTATATCACGCCAGTTCGCGTATCTCGTCCGAACATATTCATGAGACGATTCTGGGATTGCTGTGGATGATGGGGGCCCGCACGTCATCCACGCCTGACGGGCAACTCGCTGGCGCTGGGGCAGCCGGCATTGTGGCTCCCGCGACTGACACCATCGCCGTCCAAAACGGGGAAGAGAAGTCCGGCACGACCGCCGAATCCGGTGCTGAGGCGCTCTCCCAATCCATCCCAGATGTGCTGCCCGAATCGGTGCGCAAGGCCAAGAACCTCATGCATCGGGCTGAGGCGTTCCTGGCCATTCATGATCCGGCCTCCACGGCCCGGTTCAAGGAGGCCATCGAAACCCTGCGCTATGAGGAGGCTTTCGTTTCGCAGACCTCGCTGCTGAAGTCTCGACAGCACGCGCACAAGTCATCGGCGCATCCTTGCCCGCTGAACGAGGCGCTGGAAACAGCTCGAGCGTCGGTGGGCGAAGCGGTTGCGGAGCCAAGTACGCAACCAGAAGCATCGGAGCGCGGTTCTGCGACCGATCTGCCTGATCTGCCCAATTTGCCCAATTTGCGCGACCGCTTCATCGCATCGTTGCCGTTCACACTGACAGCCGGGCAGAGTCAGGTGGTGGACGACATCGCGTCCGATCTTGAACGTGACTGGCCCATGCAGCGTCTGTTGCAGGGCGAAGTCGGCTCCGGCAAAACCGTAGTGGCGCTCGCGGCCATGCTGCAGGCGGTCGGCGCCGGCTATCAGGCGGTGCTGGTGGCTCCCACTCAGGTGCTTGCCGAACAGCATTACGAGACCATCAGCAAGATGGTGTCGGGGTTGACCCTTGCACAGCCGGGTGCCAAGGAGACCGATGCCGCGGCCGACGTTGAGGGCGCGATGGGCGCGTCCGGTGCTTCGACGGTCTCTTCTTCCAAGGTGACTGCGGAAATTCCCGTCACCCTGCTGACCGGTGGTATGAAGCTTGCCGCCCGGCGTAAGGCGCTCGCTGCGGCCGCCAGTGGTGAGCCGGGCATTATCGTGGCCACGCACGCGGCGTTTTCCAAGACCTTCCAAGCCCCGCACTTGGCCTTGGTGGTGATCGACGAGCAACACCGGTTCGGTGTGGAACAGCGCGAAAGCCTCAACGCCAAAACCGATGACGGCACCACGCCGCATCTACTGGTGATGACCGCCACGCCCATCCCGCGCACCGCCGCCATGACTTGGTTTGGCGATCTCGATATTTCCTGGCTCACCGAATTGCCTGGCGGCCGCAAACCGATTCGTACCGTGGTGGTCAATGAGGCCGACGCCGCCACCATGGGGCGTATGTTCGCGCACATTCGCGCGCGAGTCGACGCGGGGGAGCGGGCCTATATCGTGTGCCCGCGCATTGATGCGGATGATGAGGAGAACGAAGGCGGTTCCGGCGTTTCGGCAGCAGCCGGTTCTGCCCGCGGACGCGCCGCAGCATCTGGTTCCAGTGCCCGCACAGCTGCGGGCGGCCGTGCGACGCGCGCGGCGGCCGATGCCATCGGCATCGACGACCCCTACGAAACCTTCGACGAAAATGGCGAAACCGTGGCTCGCCCGCCATTGCATGCGGTGGCCGAAATCGCCGACCGGTTGCAGAAACTTCCACAGTTCCAAGGCATTCGGTTTGCGACTCTGACCGGCCGCGACAAGGATGACGTCAAAACCCAGGTCATGGCCGATTTTGCCGGCGGCGAGACTCTGATCCTGGTGTCCACCACGGTGATCGAAGTCGGCGTGGACGTCAAGCAGGCCAGCTGCATCGTCATCTTTGATGCCGACCGATACGGCCTCTCTCAGCTGCATCAGCTGCGCGGCCGCGTGGGGCGTGGCGGCACCAACTCGTGGGCGTTCCTTATTTCCCGTGCGGAACCCGGCTCCCCGGCCGAGCAACGGCTCGAAGTGATTCACCACTCGCTCGACGGTGCCGAAATCGCCCAAGCCGACTTGGAATTCCGCGGTGCCGGCGATGTGCTCGGCGACGCCCAATCCGGCGGCAAGTCCAGCCTGAAGCTCCTGCGCGTGGTCAAGGACGCCGACATGATCGCCGACGCCCGCACCCGTGCCGAGCAGCTTCTGGCCGCCGACCCCGAACTGGCAGGTGAGGTCCAACTCGCCGGTGCCGTCCTCGACTTCACCCGAGGCAACGAAACCTTCCTGACCTCCAGCTGAGGCACCTCCAGCTGAGGCTAGGGCTGCGCCCCCGTAATCGCACGATATAGTTTTTCCGTATGCCGATCGTGAGGAAATCACGGTCGGGAAGCCCTCGAATGTGCTTCAGTGGAGGCAAGACCATTCGTACATGAGGTACTCGAAGTGCATATATCATTGGTGCGCTTCGAGCACCCCATTGTTGTTCATGATTGGTATGCGCAGATGAACCTGTACAGTGAAAGCTATGCGTGTAATTTCTGGACGATTCAAGGGTGTGGCGCTTGCTACGCCGAAAACGGGTACCCGGCCTACCACGGATCGCACCAAAGAGGCGATTTTCTCGCACCTCGACTCATGGGGAGTGCTGGATGATGCCCGTGTACTGGACCTGTTCGCCGGTACTGGTGCGTTGGGCATCGAAGCGCTGAGCCGTGGCGCGCGAGAACTCGTGGCCGTGGAAAGTTCCCGGCCTGCGGCGGCGCTGATTACCAAGACCTTGGCGCAGCTACAGAAGAATCGTTCGTGGGATGCTTCGCTCAAGGCCCGTGTGCTGGTCAAAAAAGCCGAGCAAGTGGCTGGCGGCTTCGGCGAACCATTCGACGTGATATTCATCGACCCGCCCTATGCCTATGAGACCGCTGAATGCAATCAGCTACTGTCCGATCTGGCGGCGGGCAGCGCCACCAACGAGAACACGGTGATCATGCTCGAACGCTCGGTACGCTCGGATGATCCCACTGCCCCCGGAGGCTGGCAAATCACCGAAAGCCGCAACTACGGCGAAACCGCCGTGTTCTATATCGAGCCTGCGCTGCTTGGTGAGCAAAGCGGCCAGTCCGAACAAGGCACGTGACATTATGTTCACTCTTGAGGCCTCGCAGCGAATGTTCCACATTGATCGGAACCTTGATTATGAATCGGTTATCGATGGTGACCGTCACGAATCATGGGGATGTTCTCCGATTTGCCCCGCCATTGTCCGCATGCATACGGAAATGCCCGCTCAGGATGTGCCATTGCACTGGCATCTGGGCAGTGAGCTTATTTATTCCCGGCATGGGCGGGTGGACGCGTTCATAGACGGTGAACAAGTGACCGTCGACGACGGCCAGGTGTGCCTTATAAGCCCCAAAAGCCTGCATTCCATTCATCCCCGCCCATACCAGGATGGGCAATGTTCGCTATCCGTTACTTTCGACGGTGAGTACCTATCCCGGTTGAACACTGGTCTATCCAACCGTCACTTATTCCAAGGTGTGCCGCTGGGGCGTGGTTGTAAACATACTGCCGACAAGCTGGTCGATTTGTGTGAACGTATGATCGATTGCGTGTTCGATGCTTCCGGTATGCGGCTAATTCGCATGAACATGCTGCTGTTCGAAATGCTATGCCATATTGATGATGCATGGACCATCGATGACAGTAAGGAATCTGCGACCTCCTCTACTGGTGATATCCAGCGCATCACCGATTACATGAGTGCGCATTTCGCCAGCGGCATCACCATCGTCGAAATCGCGCAACAATTCGGGTACTCGCGCGAATATCTTTCGCGCATGTTCAAACGTTGCTCAGGTGTGACGCCTGATCAATATCTGACTGAGATTCGTCTGCAATCGTCGGTGGACGATCTATTGAATGGCGACTTCACCATCGCACAGGTCGCTGAGCGCAACGGATTCTCCCATCCGCGCTCGCTGGCCCGTGCCTTTGCCGCCAGATTCGGCATGACTCCGGTCGTGTTCCGTCGACATTATCGCGTGGGGTCCGGCGATGCCGGCGAACGCTGACATCGCATGGCAGGAGCACCGGTACGACTGCGGCCGCAACGATTATCGTGGTGGAACAAGTCACAAAGTGACGGATAAAGGTCAATTTATTGACCAAACAACACTATGTGAACTCCGTATGCTGAAAGCACATTTGCAAAAGAAAGCAAATAGGTCGAAAACAAAGGAGCTTCATAATGAGCAACGAACCCGCCATCTTCGGCACCTAGGATACCGTGGCCGCACTGCCGCAAAGCGGTGGTGCACGCGCCCTGCTGAAAAGCGCGATTCTATCCCTGTCCCTGCTGCTGTGCAGCGTTTCCGTGACCATGGCCGTGGTCTCCAGCCTGAAGCAGGACTTCCCCAACGCCTCCACCATGGAGCTGCAGTCCTTCGTCAACGTGCCGGTTATCGCTGGCATCATGACCTTCGACTGGCACTACTTCTACTTCGTCTACTTCTTCGCTCTGCTGGTCTTCTTCTTCGTGCTGGTGTTCGTGCCGAACAGCGTGAACGAAATCGGTAAGGTCCACAAGAGCGAGCAGGCCGGTGCGGCAAAGCCGAAACGCACCAAGATGCCGTTCGGTGCCTACTTCGGCATGATCCTGCAGATCGTGTTCGCCACCGGTTACGGCTTCTACACGGTGAACCTGTCTCTGGCCGCTGAAGAAACCGGCGTGATCACTGCCGTCCAG
>OIWP01004283.1_pt1 | contig 10339 bp, 8 predicted proteins | sample 1587661 | NCBI WGS metagenome assembly OIWP01 (sample SAMEA3888899, study PRJEB22519) | human gut metagenome | biome: human gut; feature: human-associated habitat; material: faeces | place: Denmark | collected 2010 | reverse complement strand
ATGGCGCCGTTGACCTTGGCAAGCATGTGGTCGGCGGGAATCAGCGTGGGGTGCACGCGTACGTCGACGCCGGCGTCGGTGTTGCGGGCGATGCCGAGCAGCTTAATGGTGTAGCCGAGCTCGCGGGCCTGGGCGATGTCCTCGGCACCGATGGTACGGATACCCTGCTGGTACACATCATCGGTGGTAACGCGGGTGCCAAAGCCGATGGAAGCGAGGATCGCCGTCTTGCTGGCGGCATCGAAGCCGTCGACGTCGGCGGACGGGTCGGCCTCGGCATAGCCCTTGGCTTGTGCATCGGCGAGCACGTCGGCGTAATCGGCGCCCTCGGCGTCCATGCGCGACAGGATGTAGTTGGTGGTGCCGTTGAGGATGCCGGCGATGGTCAGGATCTTGTTGCCCACCAGATCGTGCTCAAGCGTGCTCACGATGGGGATGCCGCCGCCGCAGCTGGCCTCGCACTTAATCTGCACGCCGCACGCGCGTGCCTTCTCGGCGAGCGTCTCGACGTGACGGCCCAGCAGGGCCTTGTTAGCAGAGACGACGTGCTTGCCGTGCTCAAAGGCAGTGGTAAAGATCTCGGTTGCGGGATGCTCGCCGCCGATCAGCTCGACGACGATGTCGACGGCGGGGTCGGTGACGACGTCGTGCCAGTCACTCGTAAAGGCCTCGCGCTCAATGCCTGCCGCCTCGGCCTGCTCCCAAGCAAGCGCGCAGGCGCGGGTCAGCTTAAGGTCGATGCCGTAGGCTGCCAGGTACTCATCGTGGTGGCTCTTGATCAGACGGGCCACGCCGCCGCCGACGGTTCCCAGACCGATGAGGCCGACGTTCACGGTGCGCAGGGGTTCGCTCATAGATAGCTCCTTCGTGCATCTTATGGATGGATTAACCGCTTAAAGGTTGAGTGCATTCTAGCGTGAACCGAGGGCGCGTGCTCGCCAGGCAACAGGAGTCGCACAAAACGGCACCCCCGAAACGCTGCGGAAACATTGGAAACATGCTCACTACAAACGAACTTCCGTAACAAACTGTCAACGTTTGCACCATAAGGTTTGCCCTGTGCGACTGGGGCATGCAGGCGCTCGTCGGCGTTGAACGACGAAGGCCAAGTCGAAAAGCCCGCTACGGCCTATGTGATTCAGGATGGCAAGTACATCGCCGCCTAAGTGCATATAACGACACCGGTGGGGCCGTTTTATTCAGGGCAAGGACGCCTGTAACAGAACGGAAACATTACTTTCACACAATAAAGTGGCTAAACTGCATAAACCGACAGGAATACGCAGAATTATGGATAAATGGGCAAAACAAAAGAAAAGTTGAAATAATCGCCACTTTTCTCAACTAAAGCGTCTACTATTTTGCGAACGCCGAACACGGCGAAGGATGGCCTGTCGGGTAACCGAAACCCGACGAGATTTGAGAGGAGAGCCGCATGTCGAGCCTCACCGGTAAGTCATTGAACCCTGTTATGAATCGCAGGAGCGTTATCGCGAGCGCAGCAGGTCTGGGGGCGATGTCCATTCTAGCTGGCTGCTCCTCCAACGGCGGCGACAGCGGTTCCGCTTCGAGCGACGCTTCGTTTAAGATCGGCACCATCGGCCCGCTGACCGGCGCCAACGCGTCCTACGGCAAGTCCGTTACCCAGGGTGTCGAGCTTGGCTGCAAGGATTTCTCGACCAAGGAGCTGCCGCTTGCCAGCAAGGCCGAGGACGACCAGGCCGATGGCGAGAAGGCCGTCAACGCCTTCAACACCCTGCTCGACTGGGGCATGCAGGCCCTCGTCGGTCCGACCACCACGGGTGCGTCGGTTGCCGTTGCCGCAGAGTGCGGTAACGACCCCAAGACGTTCATGATCACCCCGTCCGCGTCCTCCGAGGACGTCACCGACGGCAAGGATTGCGTCTTCCAGGTTTGCTTCACCGACCCCAACCAGGGTGTCAACGCTGCCAAGTTCCTGGCGCAGAAGTATGCGGACGAGAAGTTCGTGCTGTTCTATAACTCCGGCGACGCCTATTCTTCGGGCATCGCAGATTCCTTTAAGGCCCAGGCCGCTGAGTCCAAGCTCGAGATTGTTGACGAGGAGACCTTTAAGGACGACTCCGCCACGAGCTTTACCAACCAGCTGACTAAGGCCAAGCAGGCCGGCGCCACCATGATCTTTGCGCCGATCTACTACACGCCGGCGTCCGTCCTGCTCAAGAACGCCAAGGACATGGGCTACGACGTCAAGATGATGGGCTGCGACGGCATGGACGGCATCCTGGGCGTTGAGGGCTTCGATACCTCTCTTGCCGAGGGTCTGCTGCTCATGACCCCGTTCTCCGCCGACGACGAGAAGAACGCCGACTTCGTTAACGCTTACAAGGATAAGTACGGCGATACCCCCGACCAGTTTGCCGCCGACGCCTACGACGGCGTGCACGCGGTGGCCGAGGCCGTCAAGGAGGCCGGTCTTGGTGTCGACGCCGACCCGACCGAGGCCGCCGAGAAGCTGTCCAAGGCTATGCTCAAGATTACCGTTGACGGTCTGACCGGCAAGCTCACCTGGAACGATAAGGGCCAGGTCCAGAAGGAGCCCACGGCTTACGTCATCACCGACGGCAAGTACGTACAGGCCTAATTGGCCGCCTTACATAGAGCGGTTTTGATCCCAAGCAGGGGAGGTTTTGGCCTTCCCTGCTTGCTTGGTATCTAGGGACGATGTAACGTCCCTGTTTCATACATCAACTGGAAACCTATTCGAAAGGGGGATGTGGAACATGACGGTCTTTATCCAATACCTGGTCAACGGCCTGTCCATGGGCAGCGTCTACGCCATCATCGCGTTGGGCTACACCATGGTCTACGGTATCGCCAAGATGCTGAACTTCGCTCACGGCGACGTCATCATGGTCGGTGCCTATGTCTCGTTCTGCGCCACGTCGTATCTCGGCCTCCCGGGCTGGGCATCTGTAGTTCTCTCTTGTGTGGCCTGTACCGTTCTCGGTGTTCTCATTGAGGGTCTGGCCTATAAGCCGCTGCGTCAGGCGGGTCCGCTGGCCGTTCTAATCACGGCTATCGGCGTGTCTTACTTCCTGCAGAACGCCGCGCAGCTTCTGTGGGGCGCCACGCCCAAGAACTTCACTTCGCTCGTTACCTTCCAGGTGCCGGAGTTCTTGGCCAAGTTCAACGTAAGCGCCGTCTCGCTCGTCACCATCGTCGCCTGCCTGGTTATCATGGCCGGCCTGATGTTCTTTACAGGTAAGACCAAGATGGGCAAAGCCATGCGTGCCGTGTCCGAGGACAAGGCCGCCGCTCAGCTCATGGGCATCAACGTCAACCGCACCATCTCGATGACGTTTGCCATCGGCTCCGCCCTTGCCGCCATCGCCGGTGTGCTTCTGTGCTCCTACTCGCCGGTGCTGCAGCCCACGACGGGTGCCATGCCTGGCATCAAGGCCTTCGACGCCGCCGTCTTCGGTGGCATCGGCTCCATCCCCGGCGCCTTTGTCGGTGGCATTCTTATCGGCATCATCGAGGCGATGGCGCAGGCCTACATTTCCACGAGCCTTGCCAACTCCATCGTCTTTGGTGTTTTGATCATCGTCCTGCTCGTCAAGCCTGCCGGCCTCTTGGGCAAGTACGTCCCCGAGAAGGTGTAGGTGAGCGTTATGAAGTTTCTTAAAGACAAGCAGACGCGTCACGACTTTGTCACGTACGCCATGTGCATCGTGGCCTTCGCCATCGTGTTCTTTATGCAGTCTAACCACATGATTCCTCGCATGATCGCCGGTCAGCTGGTTCCCATCACGGCCTATATCGTCATGGCCATTTCCCTCAACCTCGTCGTCGGCATCGCGGGCGACTTGTCGCTGGGCCACGCGGGCTTTATGAGCGTCGGCGCCTATACGGGAATCGTCACCGCCGTCGCGCTGGAGAGCGCCGTTCCGTCCGACCCGATGCGCCTGATCATCAGCATTGTGGTCGGCGCTATCGCCGCTGCCATCTTGGGCTTCTTGATTGGTATCCCGGTCCTGCGCCTGAGCGGCGACTATCTGGCCATCGTGACCCTGGCTTTTGGCGAGATCATCAAAGAGATCGTCACCTGCCTCATTGTGGGCGTCGACTCCCGCGGCCTGCACGTGATCTTTAACATCACGGGCAACTCTACGATCGACGACCTGCACCTGCTCGAGGACGGTACCGCCATCATCAAGGGCGCCCAGGGCGCCTCGGGCGTGTCGACGTACTCGACCTTCCTCGCCGGTGCCATCCTGGTCATGGTCGCACTCGTGATCGTGCTCAACCTGGTTCGCAGCCGTACCGGCCGTGCCATTATGGCCGTGCGCGATAACAAGATTGCAGCCGAGTCCGTAGGCATCTCCGTCACCGAGTACCGCATGATCGCCTTCGTGGTTTCCGCTGCCCTCGCCGGTGCTGCCGGAGCCCTCTTCGGCGGTAACTTCTCGCAGCTCTCTGCCACCAAGTTCGACTTCAACACGTCCATTCTCATCCTGGTGTTCGTGGTTCTGGGCGGTCTGGGCAATATGCGCGGCTCCGTCATCGCGGCGGCGCTGCTCACGGTGCTTCCCGAGCTGCTCCGTCAGTTCTCGGACTACCGCATGCTCATCTACGCCATCGTGCTGATCCTGGTCATGATCTTTACCAACAACCCGCAGCTCAAGGCGTTCTTCGGTCGCGTCAAGGACCGCTTTGCTTCCAAGAAGGAGGTGGCAGCCGATGCCCAGTAAGTTTGAGTTCAAGAAGGGCAAGATGGTCCCGTATCCTTCTGGCGCCATCGTTCCCGATCGTGACCTGGGCGAGCGCCCTGCACTCGAGTGCATCCACCTGGGCATTGAGTTCGGTGGCCTTAAGGCAGTCGACGACTTTAGCCTGACTATCGGCAAGACCGAGATCGCCGGTCTGATCGGTCCCAACGGTGCCGGTAAGACCACGGTCTTCAACCTGCTCACCAAGGTGTATCAGCCCACGCACGGCACCATCCTGCTCGACGGCGAGGATACCTCGGGCAAGTCGGTCTACCAGGTCAACCGCATGGGTATTGCCCGTACCTTCCAGAACATTCGCCTGTTCAACACCATGACGGTGGAGGATAACGTTAAGGTCGGTCTGCATAACCAGGAGCGTTACTCCGGCTTTGAGGGCGTGCTGCGCCTACCGACGTATTGGAAGCACGAGAAGGCCGCCCACGAGCGTGCCATGGAGCTGCTGTCCATCTTTGATATGGAGCATCTGGCAAACGAGCAGGCCGGCTCGCTGCCTTACGGCGCCCAGCGTCGTCTGGAGATCGTCCGCGCGCTTGCCACCAACCCCAAACTGCTGCTGCTCGACGAGCCTGCCGCCGGCATGAACCCGTCCGAGACCGCGGAACTCATGGAGAACATCGTTAAGATTCGCGACACCTTCGGCATTGCCATCATGCTTATCGAGCACGACATGTCGCTCGTCATGAATATTTGCGAGGGTATCTGCGTGCTCAACTTTGGTAAGGTCATCGCCAAGGGCACGGCCGAGGAAATCCAGAACAACGACGCCGTTATCGAGGCATATCTGGGCAAGCAGGATAAGGGGGAGAACTAAATGGCAGAGCCGATGCTTTCCGTCTACAACATCAACGTCTGGTACGGCGCCATCCACGCCATCAAGGACATCTCCTTTAACGTCAACGAGGGCGAGATCGTTGCTCTGATCGGTGCGAACGGTGCTGGTAAGTCCACAACGCTCAAGACCGTCTCGGGCCTGCTGCGTTCCAAGACCGGCTCCATCAAGTTTATGGGCGAGGACATTACTCATACGCCCGCCGATAAGCTGGTTGGTAAGGGCCTGGCTCAGGTCCCCGAGGGCCGTCGCGCCTTTTTGCAGATGACGGTCGAGGAGAACCTGGAGATGGGCGCCTATACACAGCCCAAGTCCACGGTGGCTCCGGGCCTGGAGCGCGTCTACGAGCAGTTCCCGCGCCTGAAGGAGCGCCGTCGCCAGGTCGCCGGCACCCTTTCGGGCGGTGAGCAGCAGATGCTCGTTATGGGCCGCGCCCTTATGAGCAACCCCAAGCTGCTCATGCTCGACGAGCCTTCCATGGGCCTGGCGCCGATTCTGATTGAGCAGATCTTCCAGATTGTCGAGGACCTGCACAAGGCCGGCACCACGGTGCTCCTGGTCGAGCAGAACGCGCAGATGGCGCTCTCGATTGCTACGCGCGGCTACGTGCTCGAGACCGGCAAGATCACCATGACCGGCACGGGCCAAGAGCTCCTGCACGACGATAACGTGCGTAAGGCATATCTCGGAGGCTAGGAGGTTCCGCCGTTCTACCGAACGGCGGACCAGTCGACGCTGCGCGGGCCGCATTTGGACAATCTGACGTTCAACTTCAAGGGCGCGACCAGAAGGTCTGCGCCCTTTCGTTTCACGTCACCCTGTCTCAAATGCGGCCCGCTCGCTGGCGCTGCCAAAACATCGGCGTTTTTGTTGTCGGGACGGCAGTTAGTAGTTGTTGGGTAGTCGTTGGGGACGTTCTTGAATGACTAGTCGTTTAAGAACGTCCCCAACGACTAGGTCGCTACCCTCTGCTCCCAAAATAGGGCCCCGTTCTGGATTGTTTCGGAACGGGGCCTTGGTGGTTGGGGCTATTGGGTTTTGTTCGCTAGTCTACCTTTTGTCCGCACGTGGGGCAGAACTGGGCTTCGGGTACGAGTGGGGTTCCGCAGTGACGGCAGAAGCGGGCGGGCTCGGCCGGAGCTGCCGGCGCCGTCGGCATCGCAGGTGCTGTGGGTGGAACGACGTTCTGCTGGGCGCGCTTCTGACGACGACGCTGCTTGCGCCGAGGCTTGGATACTGCGGCTGTCGCACCGTTCGTGGTCTTCGAGCGCTTCTTGCGGATGCAAAGGATAACGATCGCGCCACCGATGATGAGGACGATCGCCACGCCACCGCCAATAACAAACGGCAGGTGAGTCTGGACAAAGTAGAGAACATCCTCAGGCAGCGAATGGGGGATATTGGACTTGTAGATGTTTACGTGAAGTGTTGATGAGTCGTCTTCATCGTAATAATCAGTGCAAATCTCGCGATCGCCATTCATAAAAGTAGGGCTGCACCAATGAGAATCAAACTCGCTCTTGGCCCCGGTTTTTGCATCGACTAGGCATGCCGCAGACTTGTCATCGTCTGAGTACGTCCCAAGCAAGATGCCGCCATCATGCGAGATGCCGCCGAGACCTCCATCGCCGAAGGGGAATGCGATTGAACTGGTGGTCTTTCCTTCATTAGGGTCATAAACATCGAGATTGGCATCCTTTTCATTCAAATAGTAATAGCCGTCATCCTCATCAAAAAGATCATTCGATCCTTTCTTTGTATAGAGGGCATAAAACTCCGCTGAAGGATTTGAATAAAGCCATTCAGGAGCGTGGTCATCATCGTTGAAAACAACGCTCATATTTCCATCACGGTCCGCTTTTATTAATGCGGTGTCGCTCTGAAGATAAATATCGTCCGAGTAAGAGCTGGTGACGATATCGTCGATGTCCGAAGACCTATCATCTTTTTTCACGTTAACCGTTTTCAATTCCGTTGACCCTGTATCGCAATTGAAAACCCTAAGAGAAACAACGCCTTTCTCAGCATCGTATGGCAAGAAATAGAGACGGCTCATATCGTCTGAGTAGTAGCAATAAGAGTCATCTTTATCAGATTGATATGTTTGAATTAACTTGTCAGACTTAAGGTCATAGATCTCGATTTTTTTAAGCTCAGATTCATAGTCATAGTGCTCGACGGCTGCTCTATTTCCATCGTAAGAGACGGTTACATCGGTGTAGGCATATTTGGCCGAACTAATGGGATGGACTGTCTGGCTTTGGTTGTCTGGCGAGAATACGACCAAATTATTGCCGTCTTGCCAGTAGAGTTGATTGTTGGATGTGGGGCAAGCGGAACCAAGGCTTTTATCCGGAATGGCAATGGGGTTTGTACTGCCGTCTTTAAAATTGACGAGAGATACGCTCTTTAAGTTGTAGCCCTCATCGTCATCGTAATCGTAATCGTATAAATAGCCGAACTTTGAAGCATCACCCGTGCTGATATATGAGCCATCGCTACTGGTCTTAAAGCTATAAGACTTCTCGAGCTCGGGGGTCGGTACACTGCCGCTGGCTAATGCTACTGGAGGGGCTGCGAACGGAGACAAGGCTGCGATCAGGCCGATGGCGACCGCTGCGATCCTTCCGCTCTTTTGGATGCTCTTAAACATGGCAATCCTTTCCTCTGGATATGAATGTCGATACTGCCATGGTTAATCGGGATTCCGAAATCTTGTTGCGCAACATTCACCATCGGCAACATTTTTCGGCCAGCAGTGCCGTCCCCAAGAGATCATTCTGAGTTGCGGTGAAATAGGGACTAAATGGGGGCTCTAGACGCCAAAACAGTCCCTATTCCACCGCAACTTCATGGGGATGTGTGACAATGCCCGTCGGAAAACATCTGCTGTCTTTGGGGGCCTATCTATGCTGTACGAGTTTTGTGCCGAGAACTTTGAGCGAGTGCCGGCGGCAATTGATGCCGGTGCGGGGCGCATTGAGCTGTGTGACAACCTCGCCGTCGGTGGCACCACGCCTTCCGCCGGCGTTATTAGCGCTACAGTCAGCTACGCTCACGAGCATGCCGCGCGAGTGATGTGCATGATTCGTCCGCGCGGTGGCGACTTTCATTACAACCAGGACGAGCTGCGCATGATGGAGATGGACCTGGGCCTTGCTGTGAGCGCCGGCGTTGACGGCCTGGTCTTTGGCTGCTGCAAGCCCTGTGCCGGCGGCTGGGCGCTCGACGAGCTCACTCTTGGCGCCCTCGTTATGGCTACGGGCTGCGCGACCGAGGAGTGCAAGCGCGAGTCCCTTGACATCACCTTCCACATGGCATTTGACCAGCTCTCGCCCGAGGCTCAGCTCGATGCGATTGATACACTTGCCGACTGCGGCGTTACGCGCATCCTCACGCATGGCGGCGCTGCCGGTACGTCGATCGAGGATAATATCGATCACCTGGCTCGTTTAATCGAGTATGCGGGCGATCGTTTGACCATCCTTCCCGGCGGCGGCATCACTACGGCAAATCGCGACGCGGTCGCGGCGGCGCTAGGCGTCTCCGAGCTCCATGGCACCAAGATCGTGCCGCTGGAGGTATAACCCGTGGCGCTGGTATTTGACGTTCAGCAGGCGAGCGGTAAGCCCGACGATAATCGTTGCCCTGGTACCGCGTGCCCCTTTTGCGACACGGAGGGGCTTGCCAACATCATCCAGCGCGATGGTGACTGCATCTGGCTCGAGAATAAGTTCAAGACCTTGCGTGCCACACGTCAGACCGTGTTGATCGAGTCTGCCAATCACGACGCTGACCTGGTGACCTATGAACCGGATGAGCTGCATCATGTGATGCGGTTTGCCCTGGGCTGTTGGCAGCAGATGATCGATTCCCAACGGTACCGCAGTGTGCTCATGTACAAGAACAAAGGCCCGCTTTCGGGCGGCAGCCTCGTCCATCCACACATGCAGATTGTGGGCTTGGAACAGGAGGACGGCTATGCGACGCTGACCTCAGCCAACTTTGAAGGCATTGGTGTCTGGCAACAGGGGAGAATCTCGGTCGACATCTCAACCGAACCGATCATGGGGTTCTTTGAGGTCAACGTTTCAGCCCCGCAGGGAATCGCCGCCAGCGATGGCGCGCGAGACCAAGCCGAGACGGACCTCTTCGCCGATGCGATTCAGGTAGCTCTGTGCTATATCCTGAACGAGCACCATGGTGGTCGCGCAGAGTCGTACAACTTGTTCTTCTACCACATGTACGGTCGGACCATTGCCAAGGCGCTGCCGCGTTGGGTGGTTTCGCCCTACTTTGTGGGCTATCGTTTGGCCCAGGTCAATGCCGAGACCACGCTCGATATCGATGCTGAGCGCCTACGCGCGCATCTGGAAACGCTCGCGTAGCAAGGCGAGCGCCTGCGAAAAGTGTGCTGCCTAGCGTCCCATGGCTTCGCGACCGGCCTCGACCCGCTTGCGCTGTTTGGCGCGCTCCTCGCCGGTTAGGCGCTCAAAGAGATGCCCGATAATCGAGGCTAGCACCTGCTGAAACAGCGTGCCGCACATGACGGGGAACACGACCTCGCCGGGAAAATACCGTGTGGCGATGACGGCGCCCGAAGAGATGTTACGCATGCCGCAGGTAAAGCACATGGTGGTCGTCTCGCTATACGGCAGATGCAGGGCACGTGCGACCAGAAAACCGACGACAAAGCCGCTGATGGCGAAGACCAAAATAAAGAGGGCGACTTCCAGGC
>OIWP01004271.1_pt1 | contig 10379 bp, 8 predicted proteins | sample 1587661 | NCBI WGS metagenome assembly OIWP01 (sample SAMEA3888899, study PRJEB22519) | human gut metagenome | biome: human gut; feature: human-associated habitat; material: faeces | place: Denmark | collected 2010 | reverse complement strand
CGCAGGCCGTCGCCGCACCGCCGTGGGAAGATGACGTGGTGCCGTACACCGACGCCGATATCGCTGCCTACATGCCGGAAGAGGAGCAGTCCCCTTTTACTGAGCCTGATGCGAGCCTAACCGTTGGGGCGCCGTCGCATCGGGAAGCCGCGTCCCAGCCTAGCGAGCCTGCCGTCTTCGCGAAACCTGCGAAAGACAATCCCTTCGCAGGAAGGAAAATGCCTGAAGGCATCGGAAGGGGAGTGCCAGCGCAGCCCGAGGCGACGGCTCGGGCAACCGAGCCAACCGTTTCTTCGAGCGCTGGCCAGGCGCCGAAAACCGCGCCTGAAAGCGCGCCCGCGAAGAAGCGCAAAACTGCTGCCGACAAGCTCGCCGAGGCGGTTGCGGAATTCGGCGATGCGATGCTCGTGGTGGGCCCCGATCCGGTTGACCCGTTCCCTGTGGCGCTGGAGCTTGGCTTCGATTCTGCCCCCGACCCGAAGAAAAAGGCCAAGGGCATGGTGAAGCCCAAAGGCTGGCCAATGCTTCAAGATGCGAAGCTGCTCGAGGGCCGCGACCTTGATGCATTGCGCGAGGGCTGTGGCGGTGGACAAGAAGGGGAGGGACAAGAGCCTTCTTCCGACAGCTTGTCTTCGGGCCAATCCCTTCAGCCCGCGCCCGTTGCAGCGGCGGAGGCTGAGTTGCAGCTTGCGCCGGTCGCGGAACCTGAGTTTCCTGCCGAACCGCCCGCGCCCATTCCCGCGCCACCTTCGCGTCCGAACCCATTCGCGAATCGCGCGATGCCGCAGGGCATCGGTGGCGGGCAGGGCTCCCGTGAACCCGCCGAATACGCGGGTGCATCCGCTGGAGCTTCGGGCGAAATGTCGGTCGAGGAGATTTTCGCGTCATTCGGCGTGAATATGAACAAAGTTACAGAAGAGCGATGACCTTGCGCGAAACCTTTCCCAAGCGAATGCGTTCGCGCGGAATATGGTAGGCTTTCAAGCCAGTGTGAAATCGCCGCGGCAGCGTGGCGTATATCAAAAGGAGAAACGTTCATGGATATGAAGCAAATGATGCGCCAGGCGCAGAAGATGCAGGCCGAGCTTGCGAAGGCCCAGGAAGAAATCAAAACGATGACCGCCGAGGCCACCGCCGGCGGCGGCATGGTGAAGGTTGTCGCCCAGGGCGATATGACGGTGCAGTCCATCACCATCGATCCCGCCGCGATCGACCCCGAAGATGCTGATATGCTGCAGGACATGGTGTGCGCCGCCGTGAACGAGGCTCTGCGCGCCGTTTCCGCCCAGGGTTCCGCTCGCATTGGCCAGGCCACGGGCGGCATGAATATCCCCGGCTTGATGTAAGCGGGCGTTATTCGTGGAATCGGCTCCGGCCATCCAAAAGCTGCTCGACGAGCTTGAGCGCATGCCGGGCGTAGGCCCAAAAAGCGCTCAGCGTATCGCGTACTGGCTGCTCAATTCTCCGCGCGACTCCGCGTTGCGCCTCGCTGACGCAATCGTCGAAGTGAAAGATGCGGTGCATTTTTGCTCTCGGTGCTTCAATTACGCGGAAGGCGATGTGTGTGAGGTGTGCGCATCGGTGAGCCGCGATGCCTCTACGATATGTGTCGTGAGCGAGCCTCGCGACGTATCGGCGATTGAGAGAACTGCAGCGTATTCGGGCCTCTATCACGTGCTTGGCGGCGCTCTTTCCCCCATGGACGGTGTTGGCCCCGATGATTTGCATATAACGGAGCTTATGTCGCGGTTGTCTGACGAAGGCGTGGCCGAGGTGGTGCTCGCCACCAATCCCAATGTGGAGGGCGAAACGACCGCGGCGTATTTGGCGCGCCTTATCAAGCCGCTCGGCATTAAAGTCACGCGCCTCGCAAGCGGCCTGCCCGTCGGCGGCGACCTTGAGTTTGCCGACGAGGTGACGCTCGGCCGGGCCATTGAAAGCCGCCGCGCGCTGTAGCTCAGCATCGAAGCAGTGCATTTGTAGACGCACGAGCAGAAAGCCTTCGCGGTGTGAAACCGCGAAGGCTTTCTTGCATTCTGCGACCCGTTCGCAGCGATTACGATTTGCCTTGGGAATCTGCCGCTTCCGGCGTCTTGTCGTTTTGTGGCGCCATTCGCCGATCGTATGGGATTGCTGGAATCGCGGTTTTAAAGGTAAAACGCCTATTTGATACTGCTTTTACCCCAATTATTCGCGATTGGGGTAGGGGCCGGCGATATTTCGGGGCAATCTCGCCCCATTCAGCAACTGAGGCGTTGTAGAATGCACTCATACACGGAGCCTTTTAAAGCTTCGGTGAACTAAGAGCCCTGCTTATAGGAGGGGAAGCGGGCTCTAGGCAAAGGCCATTCCCTGCGAATGGCCTTTTTTTAAACGTATTTATGCACGCATGGCATATTAATTTTCATATCATTCAGCAGTTAATACCCTCTATATGCATCGCTATGCATATAATATCTCGTGCTATGCAAAACAGCCAATTCTGGGCGATATTCTGTATGCATATATGCAAACAATTTGCATATAACACGGTAAATCATTGTCTGTAGGCGATAGATTTACGAGAATAGATAAGCGTTGCAATATAAACCTTCAAAAAAGATATACAAAAAAGCGCGTTTTTATCCAAACTCTACGTGTAACAGGGTTTCAAAATGCATAAAAGAAGCCGAGAATGCAATTAAGTGTGTTGTCCCAGGTCAAGAGCTTAAAAAAAGTCCTTGCGCTTTCCAATTTTGGGTGTCATTATGCAGATGTCGGCTTTGGGAAGACCGACAAGAGAGAGGAAAAAGGAGGCTCGTATGAATGGTATTCATGTAACGAGCGAAATCGGTAAGCTGAAGAAGGTGTGCCTGCATCGCCCCGGCGACGAGCTGCTTAATCTTCCGCCCGATGAGCTTGAGCGTCTGCTCTTTGACGACGTTCCGTACCTGGAAGTCGCCCAGCAAGAGCATGACCGCTTTGCTGAGATTCTTCGCGAGCAGGGCGTCGAGGTTCTGTACCTCGAGAAGCTCGTCGCAGAAGCTTTCGCAGCGAACCCCGGTGCTCGTGACGAGTTCCTCGACCAGTACTTGGCCGAGGCTGGCATTCATGGCCAGAAGATGCCCGCGATCGTTCGCGAGTATCTGAACACCTTCACGGACGACCTGGAATTCGTGAAGAAGACGATGGCTGGCGTTGCCAAGAGCGAAATCGACATGCCGCTCGCATCGTCCGCCACCCTTGACGATCTGGTCAGCGATCACAGTGACAAGCAGAGCGACCTGATCATCGACCCCATGCCGAACCTGTACTTCACCCGCGACCCGTTCGCGTGCGTGGGCAACGGCGTGAACTTGAACCGCATGTACTCCGTCACCCGTAATCGTGAGACGCTCTACGGCAAGTACATCTTCAAGTACCATCCCGATTACAAGGGCACCCCGTTGTGGTTCCGCCGCGACGCTCCGTTCCACACCGAGGGCGGCGACGTGCTCAACCTCACTCGCACCGCTCTGGCTGTTGGCATCTCCCAGCGTACCCAGGCTGCGGCTATCGACCTCATGGCCCAGAACATCTTCTGGAAGACCGAGGGCTGCGAGATTGAGAAGATTTTCGCGTTCGACATTCCGGCGAGCCGTGCATTCATGCACCTCGACACGGTCTTCACGCAGATCGACGTCGACAAGTTCACCATTCACCCGGCCATCATGGGCACCCTGCGTGTCTACGAGATGACCAAGGGCGCAGTCGAGGGCGAAGTCGACATCAAGGAGCATACTGACTCCCTTGAGAAGATTCTCGAGTACGCCACCGGCGTCGACGGCATCAAGCTCATCCCCTGCGGCGGCGGCGATCCCATTGCGGCAGCCCGCGAGCAGTGGAACGATGGTTCGAACACCCTGTGCGTCGAGCCTGGCACCATTTGCGTGTATCAGCGCAACAACGTCACCAACGAGGTGCTTTACAAGGAAGGTCTCAACCTGCTGGTTGTTCCTTCGGCAGAGCTGTCCCGTGGTCGTGGCGGCCCGCGTTGCATGAGCATGCCGTTCCAGCGCGAAGATCTCTAGTTTCTAGCGCGCATCAAACTCTGTCATTAAGCGGCTTAGCTGCTTAAGAGCAGGCCCTGCGATACGAGTGTCGCAGGGCCTGCATGAGGCTCAAGGAAGGGATTTCTCCCTTCAACCCAAGAAAGGAATCAAAATGGGTGTTAATCTTTCTGGTCGTCCGTTCCTCCGTCTGCTCGACTTCTCCACCGAGGAGATCGAGTACCTGCTGAAGCTCTCCAAGAACTTCAAGGATCTCAAGCGCACCGGCACCCCGCACCGCTACCTCGAGGGCAAGAACATCGTGCTGCTGTTCCAGAAGACCTCCACGCGCACCCGCTGCGCCTTCGAGGTCGGCGCCATGGACCTCGGCATGGGCGTGACCTACCTTGATCCGGGCAGCTCCCAGATGGGCAAGAAGGAGTCCATCGAGGACACCGCCCGCGTGCTCGGCCGCTTCTACGACGGCATCGAGTTCCGCGGCTTCGCCCAGACCGACGTGGAGGATCTGGCCGAGAACGCCGGCGTGCCCGTGTGGAACGGTCTGACCACCGAGTGGCACCCCACCCAGATGCTCGCCGACATCCTCACCGTGCAGGAGAACTTCAACTACGACATCAAGGGTCTGAAGTTCGTCTTCTTCGGCGACCTTAAGAACAACATGGGCCGCTCGCTCATGGTGATGTGCGCCAAGCTCGGCATGAACTTCGTCGGCTGCGGCCCGAAGGACTGCTGGATGGACGATGAGCTCATCAAGACCTGCGAGGGTATCGCTGCCGAGAACGGCTGCACCGTGAAGTGCACCGAGGACGTGAAGGAAGCTGCCACGGACGCCGACGTCATCTACACCGACGTGTGGGTGTCCATGGGCGAGCCCGACGAGGTGTGGCAGCAGCGCATCGAGCAGCTGCAGCCCTATCGCGTGACCAAGGAGATCATGGCCATGGCGAAGCCGACGGCCATCTTCCTGCACTGCCTGCCGGCCTTCCACGACACCAACACCACCACCGGCGCCGACATCGCGAAGCGCTTCGGCGTGACGGAGATGGAAGTGGAAGACGACGTGTTCGAGTCGAAGCAGTCGAAGGTCTTCGACGAGGCCGAGAACCGCATGCACACCATCAAGGCCGTCATGTACGCCACCCTCTGCGGCTAATCTGCCCAGAACATGCTTTATCGGGGCGAGTGAGAGCGCTCGCCCCTGCTGGAAGTAGTGGGCGGGGACAACCGCTCCGCCCCTACGATTTGACAACGGAATGCTTCTGCGCGGCGTCGTCATCGCCCTGAAACCTAGAATCACATCCGTTGCATGTTTTGTTCCGTTTGGAACCGCAGTCTCGTCTCTCTTACATGCAACCTAGAAGCGAGATTGGCTGGTTCACCGAAAGATTGAGGTGAAATCTATGGCTTATGAAAAGGGCAACGGCAAGACCGCTGTCATCGCCCTGGGCGGCAACGCCCTCGGCAACACCCCGCAGGAGCAGCTCGAACTCGTGCAGAACACCGCCAAGCACATCGTGGACATGATCCAGGACGGCACCAACGTCGTCGTCTCCCACGGCAACGGCCCCCAGGTCGGCATGATCAACAACGCCTTCGCCTACGCGGCGGCCAACGACGACAAGACCCCGGACATGCCCTTCCCCGAGGCCGGCGCCATGTCCCAGGGCTACATCGGCTACCAGCTGTCCCAGGCCATCCTGAACGACCTGAAGTCCCGCGACATCATGCGCTCGACCGCCTGCATCGTGACCCAGACCGTGGTGGACGCCGACGACCCCGCGTTCCAGAACCCCACCAAGCCCGTGGGCGCGTTCATGGACGAGGAGACCGCCAAGGCCAAGGCCGAGGCCATGGGCATCACCGTCAAGGAGGACGCCGGCCGCGGCTGGCGCCAGGTGGTCGCCTCCCCGATCCCCAAGCGCATCGTGGAGTTCGACGCCGTGCGCGATTTGGTGGAGGACGGCTACGTGGTCGTGTCCACCGGCGGCGGCGGGGTGCCGGTCTTCGAGACCGAGAACGGCTACGTGGGCACCCCCGCGGTCATCGACAAGGACCGCTCCAGCGCCCTCATGGCCTCCGAGCTCGGCGCCGACATGCTCGTGATCCTCACCGCCGTGGAGAAGGTGTGCATCAACTTCAACACGCCCGAGCAGGAGCAGATCTCCGAGATGACCGTGGAAGAGGCCCGCGAGTACATCGAGCAGGGCCAGTTCGCCCCGGGCTCCATGCTGCCGAAGGTGGAGGCCTGCATCGAGTACGTCGAGAACTACCCCGAGGGCAAGGCGCTCATCACCTCGCTCGAGTGCGCGGCCGCCGGCCTGCGCGGCGAGACGGGCACCGTCATCGTCGCCGACTAGGCACCGATGCGCAACCTGTCAGGGGGAGTGCGATAGGCGCCCTTTGACATTAACTTAATGCATTAAAAGAACGCGTTCTCCGCGAAGGTGGAGAACGCGTTTTCTAATTCTGTTCGTATGTACAACGGGTCAACAAAAAAATAGTTGCTCAACTGGGAAATTTTTTGTTGCAGGTGAACAAAAATGGTGCTATATTGAACCCATCGATAAAGCCGACCGATCAGCTCATCGGTTTTGTCGATAGTAATTATTCCTCATCGTCGCGAGCACGGTTAGGGCGTGCTCAAGAAAGGAATGAACCATGGCTAAAATCGTCAGCTCTTGGAACGACTGGGATCCGCTGAAGCGCGTCATCGTCGGCCGCTGCGACAACTCCGTCATCCCGCCGGAGGAGCCCGCCACCTCTGAGAAGGTGCCCGTCGATTCCGAGATGCGCGGCATGTGGGGCCTGCGTCCTTCTGACACGGTTGCTCGCGGCAACGAGTGCCTCGAGAACCTCGTGAAGATCCTCGAGGACCGCGGCGTCGTCGTCGACCGCCCGACCCCGCTGCAGTGGAACCAGGCCATCGGCACGCCGGACTTCCGCAACGACTCCATGATGACCTGCATGCCTCCGCGCGACATCCTGCTGACCATCGGCAACGAGATCATGGCCGCCGCCAACTCCTTCCGCTGCCGCTACTATGAGTATCTCGCCTACTGGCCGCTCATGGAGGAGTACTTCGAGCAGGATCCCGACTTCAAGTGGACCCAGGCCCCCCGTCCCCGCCTGACCGACCGCTCCTACAAGCACAACTACTACGACGAGAAGATCACCCTCGAGGAGCGCCTCGTCCGCACCGCCAACAAGGACTTCGTCACCACCGAAGTCGAGCCGATGTGGGACGCCGCCGACGTGATGCGCATGGGCAAGGACCTGTTCATCCAGCACGGCCTGACCACCAACCGCGCCGCCATGGACTGGTTCCAGCGCTACTACCCCGAGTACCGCGTGCACGCCGTGAACTTCCCCGGCGACCCCTACCCGATCCACATCGACGCGACCTTCGTGCCGCTGCGCCCGGGCCTGATCATCAACAACCCGCACCGCCCGCTGCCCGAGCCGCAGCGCGCCATCTTCGAGGCCAACGACTGGCAGATCGTCGAGGCCGCCCAGCCCGCGCACACCGAGCCGCCGGCGCTGTGCTACTCCTCCGTGTGGCTGTCCATGAACTGCCTGGTCCTCGACCCGAAGACCGTCATCGTGGAGGCCTCCGAGGTCTACCAGCAGGAGCAGATGGACAAGCTGGGCATGAACGTCATCCCCTGCGACCTGCGCGACGCCTACCCGTTCGGCGGCGGCCTGCACTGCTCCACCGCCGACGTCTACCGCGAGGGCGAGTGCCTCGACTACTTCCCGAACCGCGTCGAGGATCCCACCCTCGTGCGCCCCGAGATGTGGAAGTAAGCACGACGCTTATCGTGGGCTCCTGGGCTCGAAAAGCAGCCTGAGAGCTAGAATCGCCGATCAGCAGCTAAGGGCAGCTGCCTGAGAAGCACAAGTTAGAAAAGAAAGGGGAACAGGTTTCAACGCAAAGGCGCGGCCTGTTCCCTTTCATTGTTTCACGGAACTAAGGGCATGTTCCGTGTCCGGGGCGCCTCTCTTAAGGGCGAGGGGACGTTCCATTCAACCTATCTCACCTCAGAGGAAAGAAAAAGGAGGGATTATGGCACAGGAAAACACCAACGCCACCGAGGGCTATCAGATGAAGACTGGGTGGGGTACCATTGCCATGCTCATCTCTGCAACCGGCATGGGCCTCGTGCCCCTGTTCAGCCGCTGGGCCACGCGAACGGATATGTTCGATGGCACCATGGGCCTGAACGCCGGCGACTCCATTGGCGCTCTCATGGCCTGCGGCCGCATGGGCATGGGCGTGCTGTTCTTCGTCATCCTGATGGTCGCCACCCACAAGGTGAAGACCTTCAAGGAGCTCAAGCTCACTCCCGCCATCGCTCTCGGCGGTTTGATGATTGGTATGTCCTTGGCATGCTACGTGACGTCGACGCTGCTCACGACCGTTGCCAATGCCGTACTGTTCATCTACACCGGCCCGGTAATCTGCGTGCTGGCGGCCCGCATCTTCCGCAAGGAGCCCATGAGCGGCCTGCAGTGGATCTGCCTGGTCGTCGTGTTCATCGGCATGCTGTTCGGCGAGGGTCTGCTCGGCTTCGGCGTGGGCGGCCAGTTCTTCGGCCTCGACTTCAGCCTGGAGACCTCGCCCCCCGAGTTCCCGCAGAAGGGCATCGGCGACGCCTTCGGTCTTCTGTCCGGCCTGTTCTACGGCCTCTCGATGTTCTTCAACGGCTACCGCAAGGACGCTGACACCACCGCCCGCGGCGTGTGGAACTTCATCTTCGCCGTGCTGGGCGCCGCCATCATCACCATCATCCTGAACTCCCTGGGCTCTCAGCCCGGTATGGAGAACTGGGCTCTGAACGTGCACTTCACCACCTTCAACTGGATCGGCGCGGTGCTTCTGTGGATCATCTGCGGTCCCATCGCCCTGGGCTTTCTGCTGGTGGCCGGCCGCAACCTGCCGGCTGCTGACTACGGCACCATCGCCTACTGGGAGGTGCCCGTGGCCCTTTTCGTGGGTCTGGTCGTCTTCGGCGAGGCGCTGACCGTGAACACCATTATCGGCGGCATCATGATCATCGCCGGTGGTGCCATCCCGTCCGTCAAGGGCATGGTGGCCGAGCGCAAGCAGAAGCAGCAGGACGAAATCGCCGAGAATCTCAGTGCCCACATTGCCGAGCAAGAGGACATCGAGGGTCTGTAAGCAGCGCGTCAGAAATGACTGCCTAGAGGAAGAGGCTTCTTATGAAGATGACTAAGAACCTGACGCACATCGCCTCGTCGGTGGAGTTCGAGCCTGCGATGACCGAGGAGCAGCTCGAGGCCGTGTTCGCCCAGAATGGCGTGCAGGGCTTCCCCGCTGAACTCGATATCGCCGAGCGCACCGAGGAGCATGTGCAGATGGTGTCGCTGGAGAAGTTCATCGCCTTCGCGAAGGCGTCCGGGCTCTCTGCCGTCACCTACGACGTGACCTATTTCCCGCACGCTGACGACGCCGAGGTCGAGTACCAGCTCAAGCAGCTGGCCCGCGATCTCGAGATCAGCGTGGAAGTGATCCGCGACGTGTGCGCCGACGAGATCGCCGAGTACATCAAGCTCGATGCCGAGCGCGATGCCTCGCTTCCCGTGCACAGCATCGTGGAGTGCTACACCGGCGGCACCGCTTTCGCGTGGTATGGCATGAATCCGTATCCGCGTCTGAAGCGCGTGGTGCTCTCCAAGCTGGCTGCCGGCGGCAAGAAGGCCGAGAAGGCGTTCGTGCTGCGTGCCAGCAAGGCCCAAGTTGACTACATGGGCGACTACTAGGATGTAACTGGGGCCGTGCGAAGCTTTCGCGCGGCCTCGGCGCATTAAGGGCGCGCACGGCCCAAAAGGTGCGGCACGTGTGCTGGCTGGCACGAGGTGTAACCTCCCGACCCCGGGATGTGCCAGCTTGCACGAAGATGGGGAGGTTCGCGCATCTGCGAGACACGGATGCCGGGCCTCCCTCGTTTCTAAAGGGGGTGTTTCCCGATGCGGAAAACACAAAATAAAAAGGGGTTCGGAAAGGATCTGGGTGATTTCCATGGCGTCTAGCGAAACAGCGGTTGCAGTCCAGCGCGATAGCGAGGAACACGCGACACTGAGGCGCGTGGCGGTCTCCTCCTTCCTCGGGAACTTCATCGAATGGTTCGACTACGCGTCCTATTCCTACTTCGCGACGGTCATCGCGCTCGTGCTCATGCCTCCGGGCGATCCCACGGTGGCGCTGCTGGAGACCTTCGGCGTGTTCGCGTTGTCCTTCCTCATGCGTCCGGTGGGTGCCTTCTTCTGGGGGCACATGGGCGACAAGAAGGGCCGCAAGTGGGCGCTGGCCACCTCCATCCTCATGATGTC
>OIWP01004270.1_pt1 | contig 10386 bp, 12 predicted proteins | sample 1587661 | NCBI WGS metagenome assembly OIWP01 (sample SAMEA3888899, study PRJEB22519) | human gut metagenome | biome: human gut; feature: human-associated habitat; material: faeces | place: Denmark | collected 2010 | reverse complement strand
TCGAGATCACACCCACCAAAAAGAGGTAACTCAACCATTTGATATGTTTACTGAAAAGTGAAGGTTTCGGCTTGAAATAGAACTTTAGTAGAGCATAAGCACCAATAGGTAGAGAGCACGAAACACCTCCAATATTAGCAAATACCATTATCGAGGCAAAAAAGAGCAGACATATAATATTATTTTCAGACTTGCCAAGCATATTTACGAATATTTTCTATAATCTCTTGTTTCCAATACTCATCTCTATTTTGTACAAACAACAGCGCAAGTGAGTCAAAAACCCCTTTAGTGTATGCCGCTAATCCGGCAAAACCCGCATTACGCTTAGTCATACTAGTCATCAGTAAGCCAAGTATTCTCCACAGATGATACCACATTGTGATTGTTGTAGCCTTAATTTTTCCCTTACCATTCAGTCTTGCATATTGTAAGGACAAGTAGAGTCGTGAATAAGCTACACGGTAATTATAAGTCTTATTATTAGCTGTATAGGTACTAGTGCCTGTATCGTTATGAAAGAAGTATGACTTTGGCAAATTAAATATCTTCCCTTGTTTTGACAAAGTATAAGCAAGAATCATATCTTCACCCATACCTATTCGGTTTTCAAACAATGAGTATAGCCCAAAATCAAAATTCAGATACAAATGATCACGTCTGACAGAGAAAGCACCACCGGAGAAATACTCAGAAAACTCATTGTTTACACGCTTCCCTCTACAGCCACAATACCAATATTTTCCATTTTCAAGTTCAGGATTAGCAGTAATCCAATGCAAAGCTTTAACCATCCATTGAGGCACATAATGATAGGAGTGCTTGGCAACATTACTCAGAAAATCATTCTTATTAGTGAAAAGAAGATTAATACCAGAAATATTTTTGTTCTGAAAGATAGCCTCTATCTGATTGAAGATATCACTATCCAAAAGCTGCATATCATCATCCAGATACAATAAATAGGAAGCTTCCGCAATACAAAATCCGAGATACCTTTGATATGGCTGATTCTTATGTGTCGAATGTACATAGCGAACTCCGGGTTTATTCTTGAGATTAATGTTTTGCTCATCCGATGAATCAACCACAATTATTTTATTAATTACTTCTATTTGCCTCCTTAGAATATCATCTACAAGCTCGCAGATAACTTGAGGTCGATTATATGTAGCAATAATTACATCTATCATAAGAGATGTTTGATTTTTACGATAAAATTCGTTAATCTATTTCCAAGGAATCTAATAATCTTCTTCTTTGTCTTGTCCTTCTTGGACTTCCATGAAGCATCGTAATGGTGAATACTGTATGACTGTTCTGTAATATTCAATTCTCCTGTATAGTAGTTCTTTGGACAAAAATATTCTTCCGGGTATATGGTCCAATCATTCAATTTCTCTATTCCACACATAGACTTATAACCTCTTTCAACCAGCATCTCTGTAGTAGTAGTAACAATTGTCTTTGTGTTTAAATCACCGTTAGGCATAAAAAAGTGCCTGCTCAAATACTCATTAAGCGCATCCTTTAGGAAAATATTTCCTTTTGAGGATGCTAAACCCAGCCCAGGATTAACACATGCAACCTCATTACCATTCTTCGTCTTCATAAGTGCACCAATCTCTTTACCCATAAAGTTTCCGCACACAACAAGCGGTCTCATATCCTTAATTACCTCTACATCTGTATCAAAGTACACTCCACCATACTGATATAGAATCCAAAAACGAGCATAATCACTCACAAATGCATATTTCTTAGCTTCATACGCTTCCTTTGTATACGGAATTATATTTATATCAAAGTTATCTTCATTCCACTCCTTGATTTCATAATCAGGAAAGAATTTTTTCCAACTTTCAATACATTTTAATGCTAACGGAGGCAGAGGATTTCTACCAAACCAGCAATAATGAATTACTTTAGGTATCATATTGTCCTTCCTTTTGCAGAATAGTTACATTTGATACCCTCGTGAAATTATATCAAGATACGATGCAGTCTTTTTTTTATCCCATCTTTGAATTTTCTAACTGGACTATGCCAAGAAGCCGAAAAATGATGGACACAGCATGTTTCATCTACAATTTTTATTTTTCCTGTATATCCATTATATGCTGTAAAATAACAAGACGGATATATAATCAAATTATCGAGTACCTGTATCTTATCTGCTAATTCAATATTATATTTTTTCTTTATAAGATTGGCCAAAATTTGCGTATTTGACATACTTTCACTTTGGGATAAAAAACTGTTATTACGGTAGAAATTTAACATTTCATAACAGATTTCATGTTCAGGTTCAAATGCAAGAAATCCTGTTCCAATCGTTTTATATTCGTCCTCTACGCCAAGAACTGCCGATTTTCCTTTTAACAAGGATGTGAAATTTTTTATAACTTCGACATCAGTGTCGAAGTATACCCCCCCCCAATTATATAGAGCATGAATACGAGCAACATCACTTACAAAGGCCATCTTTCCTGCTTGCATAGCTTCTTGTGCATAGTTGTACTGATCAATCGGGAAATTATTTTCATCCCACTTCATCACTTTAAAATCCGGAAAATTCTTTTTCCATGTTTCAATATATTTTTCATACTGTGTTGGCAGAGGTTTTCCACCAAACCAACAGTAATGTATAATATGTGGTATCTCATTCATCGCTTATTCATTGCCCTTTCTCTATAGTTTTTATCACCCTTGCCGGACTTCCTACCGCTACGCAATAGTCTGGGACATCTTTAGTAACCACGGAATTGGCTCCAATCACGCAATGCTTACCGATCTTTACATTGCCTACAATCACAGCGTTGATTCCAATGTAAGAACCCTCTCCAATGGATACTTTCTGACCTCTTTGTACAATTCCCTGATCAATCACTGGAATATTTACGTTGCGGTACTCATGATCACAATCAGTTATGTACACATTTGGCGAAAGGAGTACATTCTCTCCAATATCCAGAGAATTGGCAATAGATATCCGGCATCGTTCACCGATTTCGGATCCCTTTCCGATTCTTACCATACCCCCCCGACCAGATTTGGGTATAGGGACGTACCGTTACGGAATTCTCCAAGGTGATATGGTGTTTTCCTTTTAGGCTGCAATGCTTACCGATATAAACGCTCTGTCCAGCAGTTACACCAAAGATTTTTGCTCTCATCAATCCAAGGATTTCCTTGGTCTTTCCTTTAAGTCCCATCCTTACGATACCTTTCTAATAAATTTATTCGGATACAGGAAGAATTCCAACCACTTCGTTTTCTTCATAATCCAAGCTGCAATAATCGGACCTACAAAGCTAATTACAAGCCCCAGTACTACATGAATCACAGCACTTTCGATGCCAATCTTAATCAAGACAGATCTTAGCGGTGCTGCAAATAATGTATGCATCAGAAAAATCGGCATTGTGTACTTTGCAATGAATTCCATGCCTCTACCGAACTTTTCCTCAAAACCTGCCACCATCATAATAACAGCCACACAAGCCAATAATCCCATTACGAAAGAGACTGCACTACTGCTGATTTCCGCCGTATATACCATAATGCTCAGAATTATAAACAGCACTCCGCATATCATTCCTTGTACTTTTCTGCCCTTCAGCTGCACGTTAAATGCACAGATGCTCATACCGAACACAAACCAGATTTCGTTTGAGAGAACTGTCGATACTGCATAAACGCTGTACCCCCCCCCGTCAAAATTAGGCCTTTTGCAACTATTGCAACTACGAATCCAACTGCGGCTGCTTTCACACTGCTAAAAGTCGGCGTAACAAGGAAGATGAAGAACAATGCGTACAGATACCAGTACGGTGCTGTTGGATGAAGGAACAATGTTTCTCCTAGACCGCCGATTTGGTCGTTGACACTGCTTGAAAACAATTTTTTCAGTACCCATGTAGCAGTCGTAAAAGTCGCATATGGTACGCCGAGTGCCAGCACTTTTTTCGCTACATTTCTATACCAACTGCTTACACTGTTTACCTTGCTGTACTTCTGATACAGATATCCACTACAGATAAAGAACAGCGGCACATGGAAGTAATAGATTGTCGTATTGAACCACTTATACAAGTCGCTCTCAGGTAAAATATTTGCCTTCGTCATGCTCTGAAAGAAATGTCCCAGCGCAACCAATATGCAAGCAATGACTTTTACATCATCGACCCATTTTTCTCTTGTTTTTACCGCTGTCTTTTCACTCATTACTTATTCTCCATCTGCTGTGCAATATCAGCGTCCACGATTTCCTCACCAGTCTTGTGCTTCAGCTGTTCCTTAGATGCTTCACTCAGACCGTTGTTGATCACGCAGTTCATATCGCAGGTGCTGCACTTGTCCAGATCTTCCTTAGTGACTTTGCCATCACGGTAGTCACGGCAAATTTTCAGCTCGTACATGCTGTACGGATGTTTAGTGAACAGAGCCTTGAACTTGTGAACCAGAACCCAAGTGGCAGGCTTCCAGATATACTTGTGCATAGCCGGGCTGACAGAACCAATCATCCAGCAGTCACGGTCGCAGCAACGAACCTTCGCACGAACTTTCTCTGCTTCAGGGCTGTTCCACAGCTCATCCCAAGTCTGGTTGTTCAGGTTGCCCATGACTTCTTTATCCTTGGTGCCATTACAAGGCATAACATCGCCATACGGATCGATGAAGAAGGTATCAAAGCTCATGTCGCAAGGCAGCAGGCGCTTCTGACCGTAGATGTAGTTGATCAGGCCGTGGTTAAAGTAAGCACGGAACCACTTCTTCGGGCTGTTGCTGCGGAGCAGTTCATTGACCAGATTTTCGAAGTTCTTAGCAACCATAGGACGGTCATGAATGATGTTCTTCGCTTCAACAAAATAGAAGCTGTTATGCAGGGAAGCGGTTGCAAACTCCATGCCCATCTCATTGGAAATCTTGTACAGAGGAACCAGGTCAGGAGCATTTTGGTCCTGAACGGTCATGCCAAAGCCAACGTCCTTCATGCCCATCTCACGCAGCTTCTTCAGTGTGCCATAACCACGCTGATAGCCATTCTGCAGGCCACGGATTTCGTTGTTGGTCTGCTCCAGACCCTCGATGGAAATACGGATACCAATCTGCGGGAACTCCTTGCACAGGTCAACGATACGATCTGTGAAGAAACCGTTGGTCGAAATGACGATACGGTCAGACTTCTTGTACAGTTCACGCACGATATCCTTCAGGTCGGTACGGATAAACGGCTCACCGCCCGTGATGTTGGTGAAGTACATCTTCGGCAGCTTCTTGATGGTTTCGATGCTGATTTCCTCTTCCGGCTTGGAAGGTGCTTTATAACGGTTACACATAGAGCAACGAGCGTTGCAGCGATAAGTGACGATGACCGTACCATTTAACTTCTTTTCTTCAGACATGATTAACTCTCCTATTAACAATCAAAGTTTCAATTTTATTTAAGAACCACTTCGCACATACCGAGAACACCACAGAACCGCAGATGACCGCAACTGCTGTGAAGATATATGCAAGTAAGCCATTTCCAAACAGATGAACAAGATGTAACTTTTCAAGCACACGATAAATTACCATGTGGCACAAGTAAATCTCGAAGCAGATACTGCCGAGGAATTTGGCGACTGGATTGACCAGTACCCCCCCCCGATTGCATCCGAGGGTATAGACCAGCGCAGCCACACAGAAAAAAAGCATCATGAGCGTGGAACCGCCTAACACAAAATAAGCAACTGTAGCTGCCAGCAGAATCACACCGGCGACTACCTTATGCTTCTGTGCAAATTCAGCAAGTTCTTTCCGGTAAAGGAAAATCAGGCCGCCAGCAATGAAATAAATCGCATCATAAATGATGTTCAATCTTGATGAAAATCCAACACTGATTGGATCAACAATATGATTCTCGTCAAAAAAGTACCCCCCGCACAGCACGTTAAACACCAGTGCCACAACTACCACTCCCCACGCTCTCTTCTTATTTCCAAGCAGGAAACAGAAAAATGGGAACAGCATATAAAACACAAAAATGACAGCCAGCGTCCAACTCACACCGATAACCGAAATATTGGCATTTGGCAACAATCCCTGGCATAAGGTCAAGTTTGCAAAAACTTCATACAGCGAATTCTTGCTCGGCGACATCACAAAATCCAGCGCGCAGAGCAATGCGAAGTACGGCCAGATTTTGATGTACCTTTTACTGTAAAACTCCTCCATACTGATCTTGCAGTCTACAATTTTCTGGTAGTAGCCGCAGCACATACCAAAACCGCTGACCATCATAAAAAGGAAAACGAGGTTTGTGAATGATGGTATTAGCCGTTCAAACACAAATCCTCCTATCCCATATTCTCCATTTGCGAGGACGTGCATCAGTGCAATGCCAATAATGGCATACGCCTTCAAACCATCGATTCCTTCATATCTCTCTTTCATTCCGCAAGCATCCCCCACAGTGTTTCAGCATACTTTTCCTCTGAACACTCACGTTCAAGGAAACTTTTAAATTTTGCCGCACTAACATCAGCTTCCTCTCTATTCTGCAAATAGTGCTGGATTTTATTTTTCCAGTCTTCAATATCCCATCCACACAAAGCACCTCTGCCATCGGCGAAATACTCCTGTGTAGTTACCGTATCCGACGTAATCACCATCTTCCCATTGGCGGCTGCCTGGTAAAAAGCGATCAATCCAGCCGGTGCCTCCGTATCCAACGGTGTAACTACCAACTGTGACTGACACATGAACTCAAGGAATTCCTGCTCAGGAATATCCGACTTTACCACCATGTTTTTGCCGAAGCCCTCTTTGTACTCTTCATGCTTATCCTTCGGCATAACACAGTTGAACGTAACTTTCGGCATCGCCTGTGCAATTCTAATCAGAAACTCCCAGTCGCGACCGTTCCGGCCGCCGCAGAACACGGTATTCGGATTAACTTTTCCTTCATATTCAATGCTGTAACCACCATGATAGGTGTCATGCAGCAGCGTATACTTCTTATGAATTCCGAGCATTTCATTCAAATGCTCACCGTACTTCTTAGAGGTCACAGTCGCTTGAACCTTTCTCGATTTCAGCACCGGCTTATATAAAAACTTTGCCAGCTTATTTTTTGCAGTTGCTTTATCTTTGAGCAGGATATTTAGCGCAATAATCTTTCTATTTTTGAACTGTACTTTACACAACCACCAGCACAAAACTGCCATGAAATCGTACCAGCAGATGATAGTGTCACCATCCGCTGACTGCTTAATCATATCCTTGCAAGCTACCAGCATTTCTTTGGTGGAATTACATTTCTGTGGAGGATAAATCTGCCGAATCTTGGCTGTTTCATAGTCGTTCAGAAATGTCATATTCTGTTTATCCGCTGGGTTATCGAATAACATATAAATCGCCATATCATTCCTCTGTTTCCAAAGAAAACGACATGACCACTTATCCTCTCAGACCGTCAGACACTTTTTGACCATCTGTGATAAACAAGCATACTAGGCAATGCTGCACACACAGCCAATCCCTTATATGGAGCCTTTGCTATAAGTTGCTTTTCTCCTGCAAATTTTCCATAAACAAGGTATTGAACCGCACCCTTCAATCGGTATTTCAGCTTCAGTTCAGGCCGCATGAACTCCTTTGCCCGTTCCATACATCCGTATGGTGAACGGATATTGTTTTTTCTTCTGTTCTTCGTCAGCCCATCTTCTAAGTAGTTGCCTACATAGATTGCTCTATTTATATGAACCATCTGGTACTTCAAGGCCATCCGAATCCACACGAGATCCTCTCCCAGAAACTTTTCATTTCTGTACTCCGGGAATGGGAACTCTTTCAGGCATCTTGTATAAAAAACTTCTGCCTTGTCCGCCTGCGTATCGTCCGCATTGATTCGACATTGAATGTATGTTCCCACTTTCTCATCCGGCTCAAATGGCTTTCCATTGATTTTTCCGTCCGGGAATCTTCTTAGGAAGGAATAACCACACAGATCTTTTTTCTCCCCGTATTTTTTGTGGTACTGAAGAATCGTTTCAATTGCGTCCGGCACAAGCGTATCATCAGAATCAACAATAAAGGTCAGTTCCGAGGTTATCTGCTTTACACCAACATTTAGTGCCGTGTGCTTGCCACCGTTTTCTTTGTATATGTACCGCATCGGAAACTCGGCTTTTTCCCGCATTTCCTCTGCTATGTTTTTAGTGTCATCTGTACTTCCATCGTCAACCAGAAGCCACTCAAAATCCTTTATTGTCTGCTTCTGTAATGACTGATATAAGTTATTCAGTGACCCCCCCCCGATTAAATGTGGGGGTCAGCACTGTTACAATCATTGTTTTTCCTCCTGTAACTTACTGATACACCTTCATAATTTTCTCGTAATACTCATCGATGGTATCGAAGCTGATGTCCTTACAGTTCGCACTGTACTCCGCGCACCGCTTCTTATCACCCCAGAGCTTCTCGATCTTCCTCTTCAAATCTTTCACGTTACCGCTTTCAAACAACTCGCCGGTCTTACCGACCTGAATCAGCTCCGGGATGCCACCAATGTCTGCTCCCAGCACCGGTGTGCCATACATCTGGGATTCCATCACGGAGAACGGGCAGTTCTCGTACCACTCGGATGGGTAGATGGAGAACCGTGCTTCACGGATCAGCTTTTCCAGTGCTTCGCCTTTCTGGAAGCCAACGTTTTTGATGTTCTTAATTCCATTTACCGTCTCTTCCAGCGGGCCAGTACCAGCGAAGATGAACTGCACATCCGGCAGTTCCTTACAAACCTTGATGAGTGTGCCGATGCCCTTCTCCTCAGAGAAGCGGCCGAAGTAGAGGACGTAATCCTTCTTTTCTGTCTCTTTCCACTCCACCTTATCGATGAAGTTATGCATTGCCACGGTCTTCGTCGCAAACAGCGGATTGCTGTCCATCTTGCTCTTCATGAACTCAGAGCAGCAGATCATGGTATCAATGTACTTGTAAGTCCCTTTCCACTTCCAGAACTCGGCCTCCATCATGCCGATGGCAGACTTCGCCGTAGAGCCGTGGATGCACTTGCCTTTCATGCAGTTCACGAAATGGCCACCGAGGCACTTCTCACAGTTCTGGTGGGTGTTTGGATTGTTCAGCATGTGGTTCGGACAAACCAGCTGGTAGTCATGCGCCGTGAAGATGATCTTACAATCCCTTCCGGTCTCCTTACGCCACTTCACGATTTCCAGAATGATGGAAGGTGTCAGCTGGTAGTTGAAGTTGTTCAGGTGACAGACATCCGGCTGGAAGTCGTCCAAAACTTTTCTCAGCTGTACTCTTGATTCTTTGCTGTAAATCGTCTTGATTGGGTAGGTCAGCTTCGACAACTTGCTGCCGCCGTGGAAATCCATATCGGACGTATAAGCATTGACCCGGTTGCCCACGCAGCGGCCTTCGTGCTCCATTCCGAAGTACTGAACCTCATGTCCATGCTGCTCCAGTGCCTCACCCAGCTTAAATATGTAGGTTTCTGATCCACCGTTTGGATATAGAAATTTATTTATTATCAATACTCTCATCTATTATTTTCTCCTGTACAGTTTCATCGTTTCCTTTACAACTTCATCCCAGTTATATTTCTCGCAGATAAAGTCAGCTGCCTGATTCTTCATTTTCATAACCATTTCAGGATGGTCACAGGCCTCTTGCAGTTTTTCTCGCAAGTCCTCTACATCCGATTTTTTGAAAATCAATGCCTTATCTTCCACAACCTCTGCGCACTCTGGAATATCGGAAACCAAACAGCAGTTTCCATAGCTCATCGCCTCCAGCAGACTTAATGGCATTCCTTCTAGATCGGACGGCAGCGTGTAGATGTAAGCGTTGCTGTACAGTTCATCCAGCATTGCTCCCTGCACAAACCCAGTAAAGAGAATCCGATCGTCACCCTTCGCCAGTTCTTTCAATTCCTCCATAAAGGAATCCGTATCACTAGAGCCACCTGCGATGACCAGTTTTTTATCCGTCTTGACATTCTTGAATGCCTCAACCAGATATCGAATACCTTTTTCCGGCACCAGACGACCGAGGAACAATATGTAGGAATCTTTTTCCAGTCCAAAATTGTCCGTGATCAGCTTTGCTTTCCGATTCTCTGGCCTATTGACACCATTAGGGATAAAATGCGTCTCCCTCCCGTACGTATCCATGAAATATTTCTGAACGTCTTTACTTAGAACAATGATTTCATCTGCATATTTCACGGCATTTTTTTCACCCTGTCGGATAAATTTGGATCCAACTCCAAATTTCCATTTTTCGCGGGCCCAGTCCAAACCGTGAATAGTGCAGATTACACGCTTGCCAAAAAGTTTTGGTATCCAACAGAAAAAGGCAGGACCTTCTGCA
>OIWP01004242.1_pt1 | contig 10456 bp, 8 predicted proteins | sample 1587661 | NCBI WGS metagenome assembly OIWP01 (sample SAMEA3888899, study PRJEB22519) | human gut metagenome | biome: human gut; feature: human-associated habitat; material: faeces | place: Denmark | collected 2010 | reverse complement strand
TCTGTTACCTGTTCCGTTACCTGTTCTTCAAAAAGATCACTTATATTACACATATCATTCACACATCCTTCCATTTCTGCCGACATCACAAAATTATAATCCTCTTCCAGTTTCTTTTTCTTAATTTCTTTCGGTGTCTGTGAAAAAAGAAGCTCTAACATGGCAATCAGTTTGTTTTTGGATATCTCAGCATCTGCATTTTCACGGATTCTGATAATAGCTCCGTTTATCAGCGAAAAATCTGGTTTCCATATGCTTTCACCATATATCACATTCGCTTCCAGTCCTAATTTAATAATAGAATCTTCTGCCTTTCCCGTATCCATACAGATCCAGATACTGTATACAGGTTTTAAATCATCATAGGAAGAATTGATAAACTCTACATTTTTCTGGGATGAGATCATCCTTGAAATATAGTATGTCATGCGATTTTCTATATGATATTTGAGTTTTGAAACCTTTGTGCTTTTCTGAGCTTCAATATTGATCAGAAACTTAATCGTCTTTTCTTTATGATACAACGGAAATCGAATATCGTAAACAATTTTTCCGTATTCTTCTTCAATATCTTCTGTTCCTATGCTTAAATTTTTTATGCTGAGAAGCTCCGGCACACTTAATGTAACTGTTGGCTGTCCAATGCAGGGAATAATTTCTCCTATAGACATTTGTTCAAATTCTGTCACCACGTTTTTAACAATTCTCGCAAGCACCTGTGGATCTGCAAGAATACACTTGGCGTAGTCATCCCGCTTTGCTTTCTGTAGACCGATCTCATCTAATGTTTCTGAAAGGTTCGTATTTATTTTTCTACAAATCATAGCATTTTCTCCTTCATAAGTAAACTGACTTTTCTAACAAAAACAAATATTTCCAATCTCACTCTGTTTTCATTATCAAATTAAAATCATTGGGATATGCGACCGACATGGTCTATGTTGATAATCCTGTTTATTTCTAAATATATGACTGCTCCAGCTGTCGTCTTCACTCTGACTTATTCCAACCGGATTTTTGATTTACCGCTACTGTACCATATCCAATCTGTATAAGCAATACCTTTGAAAATTTTCAGCAAAATAAACAAAGAACCGGACGCCCAACTTTTCATCGGGTATCCGGTTCTCTGCCTTTATCTCTTAAAACACAATCGCCGCCTGCACAATCGCACACGCGATGCTTACTATCGAAAGTGCTCCATATATTTTTTCTGTTTTCTTATCTGTGATAAAATACCCTGCACTTGTGAAAATAAACACAATCACGCAGATCATAAATGGAACATATTTCATCTGGTTCACGCTCTTTTATAAGAAGATATACTTACATACAAACAATACAGCAAGTACATACATTAACGGTGTGATTTTCTTTGCCTTACCGCAGATCACATTAATCACAACGTAAGAGATAACACCGATTGCGATACCTTCTGAAATGCTGTACATCAGTGGCATTGCGAGCATACATAAGTAAGCTGGAATTGCCTCTGTCATATCCGTAAAGTCAATCGAGATCACCGTTGTTACCATTAAAAATCCTACGAAGATCAATGCCGGAGCTGTTGCGAATCCCGGGATTGCGCAGAAAATTGGTGAGAAGAAAATAGCGAGCAGGAATAAGAAACCTGTCACTACAGAGGCAAGTCCTGTTCTCGCACCTTCTGCCACACCGGAAGAACTCTCAACAAATGTTGTTGTTGTGGATGTACCAAGAACTGCACCTGCACTTGTTGCGATCGCATCTGCGAGCAGTGCCTGTTTGATCCTTGGAAGTTTATCATTCTTATCTAACATCTGTGCTTTGTTTGCTACACCGATCAAAGTTCCTAATGTATCAAACATATCAACGAATAAGAAGGATAAAATAATAACCACAAAATCAAATACTCTTACCGTAGAAAAATCTGCTTTAAAGCACTGTCCGAATGTCTCTCCTAAAGAAGTGAAATCTGTCAGTCCCCAGACCGGATATAAAGAATAAAATCCTGCTTCTGCATCCGGGATATAAAGACCAGCTGCCTGAGCGATCATTCCTAAGATCCATGTGGCAGCAATACCGATGAGGATTGCTCCTTTTACACCTCTGATATATAAAATAGAGATGATAAAAAGACCGATCAGTGCAAGGATCGCTCCGATTCCAAGTGTATGGAAATCTCCTGTAAAGTCAACGATCGTAACAAGTGTGGAATCGTTATTTACAACAATGTGGCCATCCTGTAAACCTAAAAATGCGATGAAGAAACCGATACCGACACTCACACCTTTTTTCAGAGTGGTAGGAATTGCATTGAAGATCGCCTCACGCACATTAGTAAGGGAGAGCACGATAAAAATCAGACCTTCTGCAAAAACTGCCATCAGGGCGATTTTCCAGTCGTATCCCATTGCGCCACATACCGTGTATGCAAAATAAGCATTTAATCCCATACCCGGGGCAAGTGCAAATGGATAATTTGCAAGCATTGCCATTGCCAGTGTTCCAATAAAGGAAGCGATACAGGTCGCCATCAAAACTGCCGTCTTATCCATTCCTGCTGCTGCGAGCATGGATGGATTGACTGCAAGGATATACGCCATTGTCATAAATGTGGTGATACCCGCTAACACTTCTGTTTTCACAGTCGTGTTGTTCTCTTTTAATTTAAACATTTTCTCTAACATTCTAATCTCCCACTTTGTCTTACATCATTTTACAGTCACGGTCTCTCCTGACGTAACTGCATAGCATCTTCATATTTTATAAGGTTATTTTCCTTCGTATGTGATCACAGAGGCTACATCATATTTTGCCAGTTTTTCACGTCCCTTTAATCCTGCCAACTCCATTAAGAAAAGGATTTTTACAACTTCACCGCCAAGCTGCTCTACTAATTTACAGCTTGCTTCCATGGTTCCTCCGGTTGCGATCAGGTCATCCACTAATACAACCTTCTGTCCCGGTTTGACCGCATCCTTATGGATCTCGATCTCTGCTTTTCCATATTCAAGATCATATTCTGCTGAGACTGTCTCACAAGGAAGTTTTCCTTTTTTACGAACCGGAATAAAAGCTTTTCCAAGTGCATAGGCAATCGGCATTCCAAATATAAATCCTCTGGACTCCGCACCTGCAATAATGTCAAAATCTACTCCATCCAACAGTTTGATCATGGAATCGATCGACAGCTTTAATCCATCCGGATCCTGTAATACGCTTGTTACATCACGGAACATAATGCCCGGTTCCGGAAAATCCGGTATGGTTCTTACATACTCCTCTATTTTTTTCATTGATAATACCCCTTTCACTAAAAAGTCACAAATACACAACCATCATATACGATTGTCTGCCAAGATTCAATTTAGTATTACTTATAAATCTTATAAGCTGGTGCGGACAACCTTTGGTTTGTAGCCTTCTTTTTCCAGCGCCTTGATGATCTGTTTCTTGTGATCCGTGCCAAAACACTCTAATGTAATGCGGAGTTCCACGGCTGCGCTTCGGTTTGTTGTAACAAACTGATTATGTTCCAATTTGATGACATTTCCCTGCTGTGCCGCAATAATACCGGAAACTTTGCAGAGTTCGCCCGGCTTATCCGGAAGCAGAACTGACACTGTGAAGATTCTGTCTCTTAAGATCAGTCCCTGCTGTACCACAGAGGACATGGTAATGACATCCATGTTACCGCCGCTTAAAATGGATACGATCCGTTTATCGGACACATCCAGATGTTTTAATGCCGCTACAGTTAAAAGTCCTGAATTTTCCACGATCATCTTATGATTTTCCACCATGTCAAGGAAAGCTGCTACCAGCTCATCATCCTCCACTGTGATAATATCATCCAGATTTTGCCGGATATAAGGGAAAATCTTGCTGCCCGGTGTCTTAACGGCTGTACCGTCTGCAATCGTGCTGACAGTCGGAAGGGTTGTCACTTTTCCTGCTGCAAAAGACGCCTGCATACAATTTGCCCCTGCCGGTTCTACACCGATCACTTTGATCTTTGGATTTAATAATTTTGCAAGAGTGGAAACACCTGTTGCAAGTCCGCCACCACCGATCGGTACAAGAATATATTCTACCAACGGAAGCTCTTTGAAGATTTCCATTGCGATCGTGCCCTGGCCGGTTGCAACTGCGAGATCATCGAATGGATGAATAAATGTATATCCCTCTTTCTCTGCGAGCTCATAAGCTTTCTGGCATGCCTCATCGTACACATCTCCGTAAAGTACAACCTCCGCTCCATAACTCTTGGTACGGTTTACTTTGATGAGCGGTGTTGTGGTAGGCATGACAATGACTGCCTTGCATCCATAACATTTTGCAGCATAGGCAACACCCTGCGCGTGATTTCCTGCGGAGGCAGTGATAAGTCCCTTCGCTCTTTCCTCCTCGGTCAGTGTGCTGATCTTGTAATATGCACCACGCACTTTATAAGCACCTGTAAACTGCATATTCTCCGGTTTTAAATAAACCTTGTTTCCTGTCTGCTGGCTGAAATAATCACTGTAAACCAGTTTTGTCTCTGTCGTGACTTCCTTTACCTTTTCGGAAGCCTCCTCAAACTTGTCTAATGTAAGCATATTAATCCTCCTTGTTTTTTCGAAGAAAAAATCCAATTTCATATCATGAAATATGCTCCTCATGGGCGAGGAGAGGATTTGTCCTCCTGTACATCAAATAATGCATTCACAAACTGATTGGAATCGAATTTCTGCAGATCCTCGATTGTCTCCCCGACTCCGATATATTTTACCGGAATGCCAAGTTCTGAATGGATCGCAACGGCGATTCCACCCTTTGCTGTTCCATCCATTTTTGTCAGGATGATTCCGGTGATATCTGCCACATCTGCAAACTCTCTTGCCTGTGCGAGTGCATTCTGTCCGGTCGTTGCATCCAGAACAACCAGTGTCTCGCGGAACGCATCCGGATATTCTTTTTCCAGAATACGGTTAATCTTGCGAAGTTCTTCCATCAAATTCTTTTTATTATGAAGTCTGCCTGCGGTATCACATAAAAGTACATCTGCATTCCGCGCTTTTGCTGCTGCCACCGCATCATATACGATAGCTCCCGGATCAGCGCCTTCCTGTCCGCCGATCATCTCCACTCCGGCGCGGTTTGCCCACTCCTGAAGCTGTGTTCCGGCTGCGGCACGGAATGTATCTGCTGCTGCAAGGACAACTTTTTTGCCCTGATCTTTTAATTTTCCGGCAAGCTTTCCAACGGATGTCGTCTTTCCAACACCGTTGACACCGATCACCAGCACCACAGATTTCTCGTTTTCAAAACGATAGGCTGTCTCTCCGACATCCATCTGCTCTTTGATACTGTTGATCAGAAGTTCCTTGCACTCTGCCGGATCTTTGATATGATTTTCCTTTACTTTTTTCTTCAGGTTCTCAATGATAGCTTCCGTTGCATTGACACCGATATCACCCATAATGAGAATCTCTTCGATCTCTTCATAGAAATCGTCATCAATATTGGAAAATCCATTGAATACCGCATCAATGCCGGAAACAATATTATCCCTCGTCTTGCTCAGTCCGGAAACCAGACGGCTCCAGAAGCCTTTTTTTTCTTCGCTCATCCCTTTTTCCTCGTTTCTATATGATTTGTCCCATTGTGTCCTCTGAATTAGTTGCTCAGATCATCATCGATCAGATTGACCGAAACTAATGTGGAAACACCTTTTTCCTGCATGGTGATACCGTACAGACGATCCGCTGCAGCCATGGTGCCACGTCTGTGGGTAATGACAATAAACTGTGTGCTCTTCGTCAGCTTATGTAAGTATTTTGCAAAACGGCTGACGTTGGAATCATCCAAAGCCGCCTCGATCTCGTCTAACAGACAGAATGGAGATGGTTTTAAATTCTGGATTGCAAAAAGCAGTGAGATTGCTGTGAGAGATTTTTCTCCACCGGACATCTGCATCATATTCTGCAATTTCTTTCCTGGCGGCTGTGCGATGATACGGATACCGCACTCTAAGATATCCTCATCTTCTACAAGTTCAAGCGTTCCTTTTCCACCACCGAAAAGTTCCTTAAACACTTTATCAAACTCGCGCTGAATTTCTGCAAATTTTTCCATAAACTGTTTGCGCATTCCGGTATCCAGTTCTTCAATAATTCCAACCAGAGTCTTTTCTGCCTCAATCAGATCATCATGCTGTCCCTTTAAGAAACCGTAACGCTCCGAGATTTCTTTGTAATCTTCAATAGCATTGACATTGACATCTCCCAGTTTTCGAATGTCATCTTTGATGCCTGCAATCTGTTTTTTCAGATCCGTAAGATCCGAAAATGCCTCATTCCTCAACTCCATCGCTGCATGCAGTGTCAGCTCGTACTCCTCCCACATATAATTCGTCTGGTAGTTTCCGGCTTCTTCGAGTTTTTCTCTCTGACTGTTCAAACGGTAAATCTCTTTATCCAGGTCTGCGATTTTCCTGGAAACATCCTCCTGTTTCTGGAAAAATCCCTTGTAGGAAGCAGACATCTCCTCTTTCTTCCGGGTATGCTCTTTTAAAGCATTCTCCTGCTCTTTTTGATAATCTGTGGAGTTTAAAATTGTCTTTTTAATCTCCTCGATATCCTGACGTTTCTTCTCCACATCTGCTTTCGCATTCTTCGCTTCGTTTAACACGCCTTCGCGCTCGTCGTCAAACCGCCTGATCTCGCTCTGGATACGTGTGAGATTTTCCATTACGAATTCTGCCTTCTGACGGATTCCCGCAAGTTCTAATGTCACCTGTGATACCGCATTTGTGGCAGATTCCACGTCTGCACTTTTCGCATCCAGAATTTGCTGGAAGTTCTTATTTTCTTCCTCGATCTGGCTCTCACGATTTTTCACATATTCAATTTCTTCTGATATTTTTTCTTTATTATCGTTGATTTCCTGAAGCTGTTTCTCTATCTCACGGTTTTCTGCGATCAGTCCTGCATACACATTTTCACTTTCGTTCTTCTGCGCCGCTGCACGATCCACATTCATTTTTGCCGTATTCTGTAAAATCAGCTGCTCCTGTAGTTCTGCCTTATTGGCTTCGATATCATCCACGAGCAGACTCTGTGCTGTCTTGATATCCTCCAGCCGGTTGCGGCTTTCCCTGATCTTCTGTTCTGACTTGCTGATCAGTTCCTCTAATTCTTCGATCTCACGGTTTCTTCCGAGAAGATTACTGTTATTGCGGAATGCACCACCTGTCATGGAGCCACCCGGGCTTAAATACTCTCCCTCTAACGTTACGATATGAAGGGAATAATGATTCTTCTTTGCCAGTTTGATTGCAAAATCAATATTCTCTGTGACGATCACTCTTCCTAACAGGTAGGCAGTCACGCCCTCGTATTTTGCCTCTGTTTTAACTAACGTATTGGCAAGTCCAATGACGCCCGGTTCTTTTAGGGCATCCATATTTTTAAAGTTGCCTTTTCCATCTACACTTGTAAGAGGTAAAAAAGTTGCACGTCCCAGACGGTTCTCTTTTAAGAAAGAGATCATCTTCTTCGCAGTCTCTTCATCCTCGGTGACGATATTCTGGATATTTCCACCCAATGCCGTCTCGATGGCAACTTCATACTTCTTCTCCACCTGGATCAGATCAGAAACAACTCCAAGAAGTCCCTTATTCTGCTCCTTTTGTTCCATCACTTTGCGGATACTGTTACCATATCCATCATAGCGCTCTGCAATATTTTTCAGAGATTCTAATTTGGATTGCTGCTTGTTATATCTTGCAAGTGTCTCCTCTAATGTATGCGTTGTCTCAATGGATTTTTTCTTCCAGTCGCGGTTTTTCTCCTCCATGGAAAGTCCGGCCTGTTTCAGCTCTTTTATTTTCTGATTGACGGAATCTAAATCTTTCTGATACTCTGCCAAAACAGAATCTAAATCTGCTTCCTCTGTTTTTCTTGCTAGCAGTCTCTGGTTTAACTGGGCTTTTCGGATGTTGACCTGTTCTTCCATCGTGTCAAACCGCTGTTGTCTTGCCTTAATGGAAGCCTTGCTGTTCAACAGTTCAATCAATTCACTTTTGCCTTTTTCCATGCCTTCCGTACATCTCGCGATCTCTGTCTGCAATGTCTGAAGTGCTTCTTCCGCTGCTTTTTTCTTTTCCTCAATCTCAGAGATCTGTGCGTCCAGAGTAACCTTATCTTCCTCATAAGTCTTTCCGGAAGAAATACGTTCTTCTTTCTCATGGTCGATGGCATCCAGACGGCTCTGCATATGTTCATCCGTATGCTCTGCCGAACGGATCTGCTCGTTTAAGATTTCAATCTGGCTCTCCAGCTTGTTCTTTGTCACAGCGGACTGACTCATCTCGTCACGGATTGCATTAATCTTTTCGTCCTCTGCCGCCATATCCTGTTCAAGCTTTTCATATTCTGTTTTTATCTGCTCATAACTTTCTTTTGCTTCCTGATAATCACGATCCGCAATCGAATAGTTTTCTTTGACTTCCTGTAACTGTCTGTCAATACGCTCCATTTCCAATAAGAACATATTGACATCAAACGTTTTTAACTCTTCTTTTTTCTTTAAATAAATACGGGCTTTTTCCGCCTGGCGCTCCAACGGACCGACCTGACGCTCTAACTCTGCCAGAATATCATTGACACGCACCAGATTTTCCCGCTCGTTCTCTAACTTTTTCTGGGCAGTTGCTTTTCGCTTTTTATACTTTACGATTCCTGCCGCCTCGTCAAAAAGTTCTCTTCGCTCTTCCGGTTTACCATTTAAGATACGCTCGATCTGTCCCTGACCGATAATAGAATATCCCTCTTTACCGATACCGGTATCATAGAAAAGTTCTGTGACATCTTTCAGACGACACGGACTTCCATTAATCAGATACTCACTCTCGCCGGAACGGTAAACACGTCTTGACACCGTAACTTCCTCGAAATCAATGGCAAGCTGATGATCTGAGTTGTCCATAGTGATTGCAACATATGCATAACTTAAAGGTTTTCTGTTTTCTGTACCGGCAAAAATAACATCCTGCATGCTTGCACCACGAAGCTGTTTTGCACTCTGTTCTCCCAATACCCAGCGCACTGCATCTGCGACATTACTCTTACCACTACCATTTGGTCCAACGATCCCGGTGATCCCATTGTGAAAATCGAATACGATCTTATTTGCAAATGACTTGAATCCCTGAACTTCTATACTTTTCAGATACATTTCATAACTCCGTTTCCTGCATTATTTTTTCTGGACCGGTTTTAAAAGCAGCAGTGCCTGATAGGCAGCTTCCTGCTCGGCAGCCTTCTTTGTATGACCGATTCCTGTTCCGATCACCCGCTCGCCAATCCTTGCCTCTACTGAGAAGCGTTTGTCATGGTCTGGTCCTTCCTCTGAAATTAATCTGTAATTCAGTTCTTCCTCATAATGTCCCTGCACGACTTCCTGTAAACTTGTCTTGCAGTCATAGAAAAGCTTTTTATGTTCAATATCTGTTAAAATAAATTTATGGATAAACGTTTTTGCATGTTCAAATCCACCATCCAGATAAACCGCACCGATTACAGACTCCAGTGCATCCGAAGTTACAGAATCTCTGTGACGTCCACCTGTCATTTCTTCTCCTTTCCCCAGACGAAGAAAGCTTCCCAGTTCAATTTCTCTGGCGCAAAATGCCAGTGTCGGCTCGCATACCAGGCTTGCACGCAGTCTGGTCAGTTCTCCCTCCGGCATCTGTGGAAACTGTGCAAATAAATGTTCACTGCTTACCAGTTCCAGCACTGCATCTCCTAAAAACTCCAGCCGTTCATTACATTCGATCCGGTTCATCTTATGTTCATTGGCATAGGAGCTGTGACGCAATGCCTTTTCCAGAAGTTCCGGATTCTGAAAATGATATCCTATCCTTTTTTCCAGTTCCTTTAATTCTCTCATATTTTCTCCCGATTTTATTTTTCACATATCACCTTCGGTGATTGTATATTGCCCTGTGACTGTTTCCTGTTCTGTCAGAGAACAGTTTACTCCACAACTCTCTGGATCAGATCTATCGCATCCGCCACCGTCACGATTTTTTCTGCTTCTTCCTGTGGAATCTCAATATCAAAAGCATCCTCTACTCCCAGAATAATCTGATACAGATCCAGAGAATCTGCTCCCAGATCCTCGGTAAAGGTGGTCCCCGGCATCACTTCCGAAGCATCCACATTCAGTACTTCCGCAATTATCTGCTGTAATTTTTCCAGTTCCATCTCTAATTATCCCCCTTATTATCCTGCTTCATATTCTCCTGAATCTTTCCGCAGATATCTTCTTTTGAAAATGTAATACACTGAATCAGTGAATTTTTGATCTCATTGGCTTTCGAACTTCCGTGAGCCTTGACTACCAGCCCTTTCAAACCAAGCAGAGGTGCCCCACCGTACTCGCTGGCATCAAAACTTTTGAGTGTTTCTTTTAATGCCGGTTTTACCAG
>OIWP01004233.1_pt1 | contig 10475 bp, 8 predicted proteins | sample 1587661 | NCBI WGS metagenome assembly OIWP01 (sample SAMEA3888899, study PRJEB22519) | human gut metagenome | biome: human gut; feature: human-associated habitat; material: faeces | place: Denmark | collected 2010 | reverse complement strand
ATTCATCGTTAGCAATGGAATTTTGATTGTTCGTAAATATGATTTCTTTTAAGTGCAGTAGTTTTCGAAAGCAGGCAATGCCGTAATGCTCTTTTGCCTGCTTGCGGTTGTCGAATCATTTATGGTCTTTGATATGGTAGTACATGGTCTGAAAGACTTATTAGGTTATGTATAAGTAGGTAGTGTATATATAGGACACTTTTGAGCAATCTGCACAGGACAGTTTTGAGCAATCGCCTGTATGCTATGAACCCTACTATCTTGTCAATTTATCTTTGATTTCTCGAAATAAAACATAAATCTTTGATTATTAAATATATAAGTATTATATTAGGGTCGTTCAAAGAAAATTCTTGCAACTTTTTTTGCATGAAAAAATGAATTTACCTCTGAAATTTTGTTATCAACCTTTTGAGCAGTTCGCAAAAACAGAAAGAAATTTTCGGCAAAAAAATGTTTTTACCTCCAAAATTTCGTTATCAATTCGCTGTTCTGCTTTCCGTATTTCTTGATTCCGAATTTATGCTTATAAAGGAAATCTTCATTTCACCCTCAAAAAATGCGGAAATATCGTGCGATAATAGGAAAAGCGGATAGATTCCGCCTTATATGAACTGCTTGATTGATCGGGTGGATGTCTTTGCTGAATTGTTTTACAAAGATATAAAATATTTAACCGATAATCAAATAGTTTAACGCATTTTGCAATAAAATATATGTTTTGCGTTGTTAGCATCTGAAAATCAGTAATAAACTGAAAATTCGACAGAAATTTATTCAGACCTTTGTTCTGCCGTAAGGGTATTCTTTGCGGTCTGCAATCTTTGGGCAGGGATTGCAGCCATTATCAGCCCCTCTGCATAAAGGACAGAGTAAGTAAAAGCCATGAAAAAGATGGTAATTTCAGTAGATGACGCCAACCGTCAGTTTGCATTTGTCAAGGGAAATCGCCCTACAAATAGCAAAGTGGTAAAGGCAAAAGAACGCTCTATCAAAGCGTATGGACAACTCTCACCCGTCACCGTGGTAAACGGTGAAAAGGTAACGGCGATGGGCGGATGTCTGGTTGACCAGCAAGGGAATGAAATACCCAACGATGAAGCCGTGAAGTATTACGCCGTATTGGACGGTCAGCACCGATTGATTGCCTATCAGAATTTGGGGATGAATATGGACGACCTTGTGATTTGTGAACCCCTCAATGCCGAGTTGTCGATTGCCGAGGTTATTGCGCAAATGAATATCTGCACAACGACGTGGAAAGGGGCGGATTATATGGCCGCTCCTGCCATGATGCTGGAAAAATCGAACGAGGTATTCGATTTTGCCATGCTGTTGCATAGCAAAAGCTATCCGCTGGCGACTATCTCGCTGTGGTGTTTAGGCGGTAATACGCTCAAGCCTAAAACTTTGGTGGAGAGTCTGAAAAGCAATAAACTGCCCAAAGAATTTGAAGATACGGGATGGTTTCAACGCAGTATCAAGTGGTATAATGCGGCACAAAGGAAATTTCTCGATGCTTTTCTCGCCAAAAAGTATTTGATTGCACACATAATCACCAAGTTTGCCCATGCAGACGATCCTGTCGCTTTTACCGCTCAAATGGAAGAGAAAATCAACCAGCTGACACGGGAGCAGGCGGATGAAATTATGAATCCTCACAAAGAAGAGAATCAGAGCCGAGAGCAGGCTACCTTTGATTTGCTGAATCAGTATCTCGGATAATCGCAAATGAAAGGGAGAGGGGCGGGAACTATAAATATTCCCACCCCTCGATTTGAATAAAGCAGGGCGTCACGATACGGTGATGCGGTATTCATCCATATCCCGCTCGGTAATGATAGTGTCAAAGGTGTATTCTCTGGGAATTGTAGGCAAAAGCGTATAGGGATGTTCTGGGTCTACGCTGGGATGTGTCGGAACGATTATCACGGCACGGGATATATCCACCGTCCAGAACTCTGGCAACAGAAAGACACCCCCGTTACGATGCTTTTTAATCAGTACATAACGTATCATGCCGTTCTTAAAGACAATCTCCAAAATGCCACGCATAGCAGATAACGAGTGATAAACGACCTTTTGCAATTTCTCCTTATATAAGGCGGATTGCTCCATTTCGCTAAAATCTTTCTGTTCCACGCTCCGTTTTATTTCGGCATCGTTTTCGGCTATCTGTCCGTTCAGTTCGGAAATTTCCTGCTCAATTTGCTTGATTTGTTTGCAAAGTACGTTATAATCGGTTTCCAATTCGTTGATAAGGTCATCGTTATTCAGTTTTTTGATTTTGGCAATCAACGATGCCGATTGCGTTTTCAGTTCATCAACGTTATTGACTTTTCGGGTGATTGTTTCCCGAATCTGTTTGTTTATCCCCTGCAATTCATTTGCCCGCTCCGTATTGAAACGCTTGTATTCCTCGGTGTGCAAGGTTTCCTTTACACATGTCCAGACAGCAGAAAGGACATAAGAGCATTTTATGCCGAAATTCTCACACCGCTGTTTATCGTTATAGGAACTTGAACAACGATAAATCAAATAGCTGTTGTGGTTGGGCTTCATATACAAACTGCATCCGCAAGGACAAAAGATAAGACCTTTCAGCGGATTATAGTATTTAGGAGCATTGCTTTGAAACAGATTGTTTTCACGCATCTGTTTGTTGGCCTTGTCGAAAACCTCTGGTGTAATGATTTGCAATTCTGGAATCGTCCCGTACAATTTACCTCGTCGATAAATCTCACCTTTGTATTTGGGATTGCGGATAATGCGGCAAATGCCAGAATAAGAGAGTTTATAAGGATATAATTTGTTGTAAACTCTCACGGTCTGGCGAATCGTATTGCCGTCGATTAGTTGCTGAAAAAGGTATTTTACCGCTTCGGCTTCTTGGGCATCTACAACAAGCAGATTTTTCGGGGTAAGGTTTAATTTATAATCAGGATTATGAATGACTTTATAACCGAATGGAACAGTCCCGCCTGTAAACATATTCGTAAACTCGGACAATTTGGAGCGTAAACCCGTCTGCATCCGTCCTGCAATCTTGTAGCGTTCATCGGCGCTTGCTTTGGCCTCTACCGACAGCGTGATGATGTCATAAAGAGACAGAACAGTTCCAGCCTTATAAATGCGGTCTTGCTTGTCCAAAAACAGAATATCGACACCCTGTTTCAATAATTCATTGATAGTAGAAAGAACCGATAATATATCGTCTTCACGCGATAAACGGGAGAGTTCAGAAACGATAATCATGTCTGCAACGGTGTCGTCCACCTCTAACAGTTCATTAATACTCTTTCTGTCCTTTCTGGCTCCCGAAATCTTCTCTTGAATGATTTTGATCAGATGATAATTTCGTTCGGTACAATAGGCCGTAATAAGTTCAACCTGACGGGTGATGTCTTGCGCTTCCGTCGATACACGGGCATAACCCACAACTCATTTCGATTTCTCCATAACGCTAATAATCAATCTTTTGTGCAAATATAATGTTTTTTACGATATTTTGCGACAAAATTGATTACTTTCTGTAGAGGTCGTCGAGGATGAAGCAGTCGACGCGGTTACCCGTGAGCGAGCCTTCGCGCCCGACGGAGAGCAGTCCGCCGCGGCGGCCGATGACCTCCACTTCGTCGGCCGTACGGATATAACCGGGCGGTTTCGCACCCTGTTTGATGGTCGTGGCGGGAAAAAGCGCGGCATATTCGCGCGATTCGACGATGCGCTGCACGCGGCGGTTGAATTTCGAAGCCAGCGCCCCGGAATAGGAGGCGATCGCAACGCGCAGGTCGGGATCAAGCCCCAGCACGTAGGCCGGAAGCAGTGTCGTCGCGCCGACGCTCTTGCCGTGCTGGGGAGGCATGGTGACGATCAGACGCCGGATGCGCCCGGCCGCAAAAGCCTCCAGCACACGGTAATACGCCCGGTGGAAGGGTTGCAGCTCGAGGAAGGGATAGACCGCCAGCGCGAATGCGCCGAACGAAGGGGGCACACCCGCGACGGAGGGAAGAGCCCCGGACGGCCCGGCTCCATCCGTGCAGATCGCCCCGTACCCGGGCACGGCGGGCCGGCCGGCAATGGCACCTTGGGCGGGGGAAACAGGCCGGACGGGCACAGCTGGAAGGCCGGGTGTGACGGGCTGACCGGAGGCGACGGAAATATCGCCGGGAACGGACTGATCGCAGGGAACCGATTGGGCGCAGGGAACGGAAGATCCCGAGGGATCGGGCTGGCCGGGTATAGCGGGCTGGCCGGGCGCGGCGCGAAGGCCGGGGAAATCGGGATCGAGGATGGCGGCAGGTACGAAAACCTCTGCGGAAGGAATTTCCGCAGAGGCCGGGTCGGTTTTAACAGACATTGGTTTGATTTTTGAACCCTATGCGCGGCGCCGCGGCGGGAGGTTCGGAAGAAAATGCCGTTCCGGCGGCTGCGCCGGGCCCGGAGGGATGGCCGGAACGGATGAAGCGGATTACACGCAGCGCTTCAGCTCGGAGAAGTCGAAGTCGTTGAGCACTTCGCCCCCGGCTTGCGTGGTGTGGAATTCCCACCAGACGGGCACGAGATCCGTAACAGGGTGCTGCACCCCTTCGGGCAGCGAAAGGCGGCCGCGGTAGACGATGACCGACGCCGTGAGGCGGCAGTCCGTATCGCCGAAGCGGAACGCGAGCGAACCCGAAAAATAGTTCCCGCCGTCGATGGCGTCCGACAACCGTGCCGCCGCCTCATGGTAAAGTTCAGGTGAAACCGAATACATAGTTGATAATTAGCAAGATTTTTGCAAATAAATTTGCAGGCAGAAATAAGTTGTTTAACTTTGCAGGACAAAGATAAGTTCAAATATTGAATTTCCAAATAAAACATTCAATTTTTTAATATAAAATTTTCCGATTAAAAGTTATGAACGAACGGGTAAAACTGATACGGAAACAGTTGGGGATGACGCAAGAACAACTGGCACAGCGGCTTGGCATCGGCAAGGCGGCGCTCTCGATGATCGAGACCGGCAAGGCGGGGCTCTCGGCACGCAACCGGAACATCCTGGTTCAGGAATTGAACGTAAATCCCGAATGGCTCGAAAGCGGCAAGGGCAACATGTTCAACGCCGAACCCGACCTGACAGCTTACATGCACCGCACGGACAATTCGCTGCCGTTGCAGAGCGTGCCCCTCTACTCGATCGAGGGCACGGCGGGGCTGGTACCGCTGTTCGCCGACCAGGCGCAGGCCAAACCCGTGAATTTCATCCACATTCCCAACCTGCCCAAATGCGACGGCGCCATATATATCGTAGGGGATTCGATGTACCCGCTGCTCAAAAGCGGCGACATCGTACTTTACAAACAACTGGGCGACATCAACGACATCTTCTGGGGCGATATGTATCTGCTGTCGATCGACATCGACGGCGAGGAGTACGTGACGGTGAAATACATTCAGAAATCCGACCGCGAGGGGTATGTGAAACTCGTGAGCCAGAACCCGCACCACGCAGACAAGGACGTGGCAATCAACCGCATAAGGGCAATCGCGCTGGTCAAGGCCAGCATCAGGATGAACTCGATCCGGTAGCGGCCCGGACGGGGCGCCCGTATGCCCGTATCTCCCGGGAAACGATCCCGGCGGCAGCGCCCCGATGTCCGCCGCAACCCCGCTGCCGGACATTGTACTGCAAAAACGGCACAGCTGAAGCGCGAAGGGCGGAACCCGCAGCCGGGAACCTGCCGCGAAAGAAGATGAACCGGCACCCTGATTCCGAAAAAATTTCCTATCTTTCGGAAAATAAAACCGCCCGACATGGAACTATCCGATAAAAAATTCGCGGTGCTGATCGACGCCGACAACATCTCGCACCGGAAAATCAAGGACATACTCGACGAAATCGCCAACTACGGCACGCCGACGATCAAGCGTATCTACGGCGATTTCACAGACCCGAAATTCGCGGCATGGAAAAGCGTGCTGCTCGAGAATTCGATCACCCCGATCCAGCAATACGCCTACACGACAGGCAAGAACGCGACGGATTCGGCGCTGATAATCGACGCGATGGACATCCTGCACAAAGAGTCGGTCAACGGATTCTGCATCGTGTCGAGCGACAGCGACTACACCCGCCTGGCGAGCCGCATCCGCGAATCGGGACGGGAAGTACTCGGTTTCGGGGAGAAGAAGACCCCCAAGCCGTTCATCAAATCGTGCGACAAATTCATCTATGTCGAGATACTCGGGCAGTCCGCACCCGCCCCGGCTCCGGTATCGGCACCGGCACAAACAGCGGCAGCTGTGCCGGCAGCAAAGGCTGCGACGCCGAAAAAAACCGCGAAAAAACATCAGGGGCGCAATGCACCCGAAACAGACATGCCGGAAGCAGCCGTCGCGGAACACGTTGCTGCGGAGGCAGCCCCCGCAGAACCCGCCGCTGCGGAGAAAAAGGTAGCCCCGGCTCCGGATACGGCACAGCCCCAGCCGATCATCCGTCCGATCGACGACGATTTCAAGACACTGCTCGCAAACACGATCGAAGACGCCGCCGACGACAGCGGCTGGGCCTTCCTCGGAATCGTGGGCGGGGTACTCACCAAGAAGATGCCGGATTTCGACCCCCGCAATTACGGGTACAAAAAACTGTCGCTGCTGGTAAAATCCCTTTCGAAAATAGTCGAAATCGAAGAGCGTCCGTCGGAAAACGGAGAGCTGAAACTCGTCTACGTCCGAAACCGTACCCGGTAGACGTCCGAGCCTGCCGTCCCGGCAACCGAGCCACGCGGGAACCACGGACGCCCATGCAAAATACGCAGCACAGGCCCCCCCGCAAGATTTTCCGGGGCACTATCCCTGCAGGATTTCCCGGCCGGATGCGGCATAACAAGCACGTTACAGCAACGACAAGCACGTTACAGCAACGAGGCCGCTGCAACGCAATCTTGCAGCGGCCTTTCGCATAGCCCCCAATCCGGGTTGCGCGCCCGGCACAGGAGCTGCACGGGAACAGCGCAGGAGCAGCCGAAACAGCAGAAAGAACAACGGCAGAAACAGCGGAGGAAGCAACGGCAGAGAGAACGTCAGGAGGCGAATAACCTCGAAAAAACCGGAGCGGCACTTACAATCCGGAAGCAGCATTCGCAAAATTTTTTAATAACGCCGCTACTATCAAATCGCAATTAAAATTACAAAATCCGGTAACGATCAAGCAGCGAAACAAGCCTCTGAATGCGCGATTATCAGCAATACGGAGGCACAAAGAGAAAAAACCGCCGGATTAGAGCCGCAAAAAAGTCATCCGCCGTGAACAATCTGACAATAAATTTATATATTTGTGATATTGTTTTCAAAACCCTACTAATCCGAAACAAGACATGGACAAAACCAATGTACGGGAGTTGCAGGATGTCGTGATCCGCTTTTCAGGCGACTCGGGCGACGGCATGCAGCTTACGGGCACGCTTTTCTCAGACACCTCGGCACTGCTCGGGAACGGGATCTCGACCTTCCCCGACTACCCTGCCGAAATCCGCGCGCCACAGGGTACCGTGGCGGGCGTATCTGGATTCCAGGTTCACTTCGGCAGCCACCGGGAGCTCAACCCCGGCGACTACTGCGACGTGCTGGTGGCGATGAACCCCGCAGCGCTCAAGGCCAACCGCAAATGGCTCAAACCGGGTGCGACGGTCATCATCGACGGCGATTCGATCACCGAAGACCACCTCAAAAAGGCGTGCTTCGCCACGCTCGACCCCATCGCCGAGTTGCAACTCGACGAGTACAACGTCGTCATTCCCGACATCACCTCGATGACGCGCGAAGTGCTCCGGGAGACCGGCCTCGACAACAAGGCCGTAACCAAGTGCAAAAACATGTTCGCACTGGGCATCTGCTTCTACCTGTTCGACAGGCCGGAAGCGTACGCAATCAAATATATCGAAACCAAATTCGCAAAGAAGAACCCCGCCATAGCCGAAGCCAACAAGCTGGCCATCCGGGCGGGGTACGACTACGCAGCCAATACGCACCAGTTCGCAAACACCTACACCGTAGCGCCCGCACCGCTCGAAAAAGGCACCTACCGCTCGATCAGCGGTAACGTCGCCACGGCATGGGGTCTGTGCGCCGCGGCCGAAAAGGCCGGGCTGCCGCTCTTCTGCGGCTCGTACCCGATCACCCCGGCCACCGTAATCCTCGAAGAGCTGGCCAAGCGCAAAGACCTCGGGGTGAAGACCGTCCAGGCCGAAGACGAAATCGCGGGCATCTGCACCGCCATCGGCGCGGCCTTCGCAGGCAACTTCGCCGTGACGACCACCTCGGGTCCCGGCCTGTCGCTCAAGAGCGAGGCGCTGGGACTGGCCGTGATGACCGAACTGCCGCTGGTGGTGGTCGACGTACAGCGCGGCGGCCCCTCGACGGGACTTCCGACCAAGACCGAGCAGAGCGATCTGGCGCAGGCGCTCTACGGCCGCAACGGCGAGTGCCCCGTGATCGTCGTGGCGGCATCGTCGCCCAGCGACTGCTTCCACTACGCATTCGAGGCCGGACGCCTGGCCATGGAGCATATGACCCCCGTGATCCTGCTGACCGACGGGTTCATCGCCAACGGCTCGGAGCCGTGGCGCATCCCCGCGATGAAGGACTACCCGGCCATCACCCCGCCGATCGTGGACGAAGCCCCCGAAGGCGGTTTCATGCCCTACGTGCGCAACGAAAACCTGGCCCGCGGCTGGGCATTCCCCGGCAAGGCGGGGCTGGAACACCGTGTCGGCGGCCTTGAAAAGGACTGCGTAAAGGGTTGTATCTCGCACGACCCGTCGAACCACCAGAAAATGGTACGCACCCGCGCCGAAAAGGTGGCGAAAGCCATCGACGACATCCCGGCACAGGCCGTATGGGGCGCCCCGGAAGGCGACCTACTGGTGGTCGGCTGGGGAGGTACGCGCGGACACCTGCAAAACGCCGTCGACCAGATGCGCGCCGAAGGCAAGCGCGTTTCGCTGTGCCATTTCAACTACATCAACCCGCTGCCGCACGGCGTACGCGAGATATTCTCGAAATTCCGCAAGATCGTCGTCTGCGAGCTGAACGAAGGGCAGTTCGCCAACTACCTGCGCCAAAGTTTGCAGGAGTTCCGCTACGAACAGTACAACAAGTGCGAGGGCCTGCCCTTCACGGTTGCAGAGCTTTGCCAAAAATTCGAATCCTTATTGAAATAACGCCATGGCAGAATACAAATACACCCCCGCGGATTTCAAAAGCGACCAGGAGGTACGCTGGTGCCCCGGATGCGGCGACCACGCCATCCTCAGCGCCGTACAGCGCGCGCTGCCCGAGATCGCCGACGCGACCGACACGCCGCACAACCTTTTCACGTTCGTGTCGGGCATCGGCTGCTCGTCGCGGTTCATCTATTACATGAAGACCTACGGGTTCCATTCGGTGCACGGCCGCGCCAACGCCGTGGCCACGGGTGTCAAGGTCGCCAACCCGCGCCTCAGCGTCTGGGTCACCACGGGCGACGGCGACTCGCTGGCCAACCACTTCATACACGCCATCCGCCGCAATGTCGACCTGAACGTCATACTCTTCAACAACGAGATCTACGGCCTCACCAAGGGGCAGTACTCCCCCACCTCGAAGCTGGGCAAGATCACCAAGACCTCGCCCTACGGCACGGTCGAAAAGCCGTTCAACCCCGGCGAACTGGTGATCGGCGCCAAAGGCACGTTCTTCGCCCGCTCGGTCGACATGGAGGTGCAGCTTTCGAAGGAGTGCATGGTGGCCGCTGCGATGCACAAAGGCATGTCGGTGATCGAAGTACTGCAAAACTGCGTGATTTTCAACGACAAGACCCACGCTGCATTCGCCGCCGACAAGGCTACGCGCGCCGAACGTACGATCACGCTGCGCCACGGCGGGAAAATGCTGTTCGGGGCCAACATGGAGAAGGGAATCGTCTTCGAGGACATGAAGCTCAAGGTCGTGACCGTCGGCCAGGACGGCTACACGCTGGACGATGTGCTGACGCACGACGCCCACGAGCGCGACACGACGCTGCACTCGATGCTGGCGGCGATGAAATATCCCGAATACCCCGTTGCCCTGGGCGTGATCCGCGCCGTCGAGGACGCCACGGTTTACGACCGCGAGGTGGCCCGGCAGGTCGAGGAGGTCAAGGCACAGAGCAAGATCCGCTCGGTGGACGAGCTGCTGCATTCGGGCGCCACGTGGGAAATCGAATAACTTAACAGGCATGACACTGATCCGGGAGGCATCCCGGCATACGGGAAAGCCGGCGCTCGAAGCGCCGGCTTTTTCCTTGGGGCGGGACAAACAAACGGCACCCCGGAGGAAGGATTGCCCGGCGGCCTCCAGTATGCCCCCCGCCTGCCGGTACGAAAGCCCCCCGGACAGCGGAGATGCTTGCGAAAATGCGGAAACAGCCTTATAATCCGCATGGCGGACAAAAAAACGATACCGGACGCCCC
>OIWP01004220.1_pt1 | contig 10507 bp, 7 predicted proteins | sample 1587661 | NCBI WGS metagenome assembly OIWP01 (sample SAMEA3888899, study PRJEB22519) | human gut metagenome | biome: human gut; feature: human-associated habitat; material: faeces | place: Denmark | collected 2010 | reverse complement strand
CAAGAAATACCACCCGGATACCAATGCCGGAAATGCACAGGCGGAAGAGAAGTTCAAGGAAGCAACGGAAGCCTATAATGTGCTGAGTGATCCGGAAAAAAAGAAATTGTATGATCAGTTTGGCCACGCAGCTTTTGACGGCAGTGCCGGGGGCAGTGGAGCTTACGGTTATGGAAGTGAACCAGGAGGCGGCACCTATAGCTATAACGGACCGAATGGGAGCTTTCATGAATATCATTTTGAAGGCGGCGATATGGATGACATTCTGAAGAATATATTCGGCGGTGGATTCTCGGAAGGAGCAGGAAGCGGCTTTCACGGATTTGGAGGATTCGGAAAAGGATTTAGCGGTGGCGGAAATTTCCGGCAGGATGGTTCCGATGTGACAGCTGAAATAGATGTAACATTTGATGAGGCTGCATTCGGTGGAGATAAAGTTATCCGGCTGTCAGATGCACAGGGCAGCAATGTGGCAGGGAAATCATTGAAAGTGCATATTCCGGCAGGTATCAGCGACGGAAAAAGCATCCGTCTGAGAGGAAAAGGAATGCCGGGAGTGTCCGGAGGTAAAGCAGGAGATCTGTTATTAAAAGTCAGAGTCGGCAAACGTCCGGGATTCGAACGAAAAGATATGGATGTATATTCAAAAGTCACGATTCCGTTTACTACAGCAGTGCTGGGAGGAGAAGCAGTGGTACAGACACTTACCGGAAGAGTGGTCTGCAAGATCAATCCGGGAACGCAGTCCGGAACGAAGATCCGGTTAAAAGGCAAAGGAATCGTGTCTATGAAGGATGCAGGAAGATATGGAGATCAGTATGTGACTGTTCAGATAGATGTACCAAAGAATCTCAGTAACGAAGCTAAGAGAAAATTAAAAGAATTTGAAGCTGCATGCAGGAACGGAAGCCGGGGAGCAGCATAAATTTTAAATATAAATATAGAATAAATGCATTGTTTTATCAGAAGAATCCAGCTTGGATCCGGAAGGTAGAAGGATGCATTTTTTTCTGTATTGACGCTCTCTTTAGAAAGAATTATAATAAAATAATTAGGAAAAAGAATCTGTATTTCCATACAGGTTATGAAAATATATGCTAAGGAGATAAGTAAGATGAGCAAGATTATTTTAACAGGTGACCGCCCGACAGGACGTCTTCACGTTGGTCATTATGTAGGTTCATTAAAAGAACGTGTAAAATTACAGAATTCAGGAGAATATGATGAGATCTATATTATGATCGCAGATGCGCAGGCACTGACAGATAACGCCGAACATCCGGAAAAAGTACGTCAGAACATCATGAACGTAGCATTGGATTATCTGGCTTGTGGAATTGATCCTGAGAAATGTCACATTTTTATCCAGTCAATGGTTCCTGAGCTTACAGAATTAACATTCTATTATATGAATCTGGTTACGGTATCCAGAGTGCAGAGAAACCCTACGGTAAAAGCAGAGATCCAGCAGAGAAACTTTGAAGCAAGTATCCCGGTAGGCTTCTTCTGTTACCCGATCAGCCAGGCTGCCGATATTACAGCATTTCGTGCAACAACAGTTCCGGTTGGAGAAGACCAGATGCCGATGATCGAGCAGTGTAAAGAGATCGTGCACAAGTTCAACAGTGTATACGGTGAGACATTAACAGATCCGGAAATCGTACTTCCATCTAACAAGTCATGCTTAAGACTTCCGGGAATCGATGGAAAGGCCAAGATGAGTAAATCGCTTGGCAACTGTATCTATCTTTCTGACGAAGAAGATGTTGTGAAGAAGAAAGTGATGTCTATGTTTACAGATCCGAACCATCTTCGTGTAGAAGATCCGGGGCAGGTAGAAGGTAATCCGGTATTCATTTATCTCGATGCATTCTGCAAAGATGAATATTTTGAAGAATTCTGGCCGGAATATAAGAATCTGGATGAGTTAAAAGCACACTATCAGCGAGGAGGTCTTGGTGATGTCAAAGTTAAGAAGTTCCTGAACAAGGTACTTCAGGCGGAGCTGGCACCAATCCGTGCGAGAAGAAAAGAATGGGAGCAGAAGCTTCCGGAAGTATTCGCAATACTGAAAGAAGGAAGCAAAGCAGCCGAGGCAAAAGCAGCAGAGACACTGCAGGATGTAAAGGCTGCTATGAGAATCAACTATTTTGATGATGCAGATTTCCTGAATTAAGAATAGCAGAGATATTATAGAATCCTCAAAATATCAGACGACACCTGGTATTTTGGGGATTTCTTTTATTGGAAATTGCTGTATAATAAAACTATCAGTAAAAAATGGAAATTGTATAGATAATAATGGGAGTGAAGAGGTGTGATCATATGAAAGAGATAACAAAAGAAGCACTTCTGGAAGCTTTAAAATTAAGAGATACCGGAGAACATCCGGCGTTCCGGGAATGTGAGTTCAAAGACATGGATCTGAGCGGAGCAGATCTGCATAATATGGACTTCACATTAAGTTCGTTTCAGAATGTAAATCTGGAGTATGTGAATTTGAAAAACAGCAGTGTGGAAAATGCATTGTTTGACGGGAATTCCCTGCATGGTGCGGATTTTCAGAATGCGAATATGAAGACAGCAGCATTTCGTGAATGCGATATGCGTGAATGCAATATCAGGGGAGCGAACCTTTATGGAGCAGTACTTGAGCATGCAAAGTTAGACGGCATTCAGTCCGATCATACAACCCAGTGGTTCCGTATGCACTGCCCGGAGACCGGACCAATCCTGGGATATAAGAAATGTGTGAATGACAGGGTGGTACAGCTTCTGATTCCGGCTGATGCAAAGCGTACTTCGGCAACACTTCCATCCTGCCGCTGCAGTAAGGCAAAGGTGCTTTCGATAAAAAATTTTGATGAGACGGAAGAATTTGAAGAAGCCTGGTCGCTGGTCGATGAAAATTTTGTATACAGAAAAGGACAGTGGGTCGAGGTGAAAGATTTTAATGAGGACAGATGGATGGATTCCACGACAGGGATTCATTTCTGGATGGAGAGAAAAGAGGCTCTTGGTTATTGATATCTGACAGGCATTAGAAATCAGGACTTGGAAACTTGACATGAATACAGCGATGCGATAGATTAATTTATGGATTAGAGAGTATGAAGGAGAGAAACTTATGAATTTACATGAATTTTTTATCGTATGCCCGCTGGTATTTCTTGCCGGATTTGTGGATGCGATTGCTGGAGGAGGAGGCCTGATTTCATTGCCGGCCTATATGTTCGCAGGGGTTCCGGTACACAATGCAATTGCGACGAATAAATTATCATCGGCAACGGGAACGGCGGTGTCAACATGGCATCTTGTGAAGAGCAGATGTGTGGATCTGTTTCTGGTTCCGGGAACGGTAGCATGTGCGTTCGTTGGTTCGATCGCAGGGGCGAACCTGGCACTGATCATCAGTGACAGAGTATTAAAGACGGTACTGGTCTTTGTTCTTCCGGTTGTGGCGTTCTGTGTGTTACGTGACAAAAATCTGAAGCCGGTGATCCCGGAAGGATTTACCAGAAAGAAACAGTATCTGATCATGGCGGCATGTTCATTCGTGATCGGCATCTATGATGGATTTTACGGACCGGGAACCGGGACATTTTTACTGCTTACATTTACCAAATTAGGAAAGCTCGATATGGAGAAAGCAACAGGAAACGTAAAAGTTGTCAATTTGACATCGAATATATCGGCGTTAATTACATTTATTCTGGCAGGGAAGATCTTATGGGTACTGGGACTTTCGGCATCCATATTCAGCATTGCAGGACATTATCTTGGTGCACACATGGTTGTGAAGAACGGGGTAAAGGTCATCAAGCCGATTATCTTACTTGTGCTCGTATTACTGATGATCAAGATTATTCTCGGAATATAGATGGAACAATTTAGCATATTGCAGTAAAAGAGCCCGCAGTGTATAATGTACCCATAATTTTAGGAAATGAGGTATAACATGGAAGATTCAAATAGAAACTTTAAATTACAGACATGTGAAGATTTTATAGAAGTGCTTGCAAGTAAAGAGGCTGTTCCGGGAGGTGGCGGAGCGGCCGCTTTAACCGGGGCTATCGGAATTGCGCTTGGCAATATGGTTGGAAGCCTGACAGTGGGAAAGAAAACATATGCAGATGTAGAAGATGAAATTATCGAATGCAAGAAAGAGGCAGATGAGATCGCAAAAGAATTCTTAGAACTGATGGATAAGGATGCGGAAGCATTTGAGCCGCTCAGTAGAGCATACGGACTTCCGAAGTCTACGCCGGAAGAGATTGCAGAAAAAGAAGAGATCATGGAGAATGCACTGAATGTGGCATGTGGTGTTCCGATCGAGATCATGAAGACCTGTGCCAGAGGCATTGACCTTGTCGAAGTATTTGCTGCAAAGGGCAGCCGGATCGCATTAAGTGATGCTGGAGTCGGAGCAACACTTTTAAAATCTGCCATGCAGGGCGCATCATTGAATGTATACATCAATACGAAATCAATGAAAGACAGAAAAAGAGCGGAAGAACTCAATCAGCTGGCAGATTCCCTCCGGGAAGAATATGAAGCAAAAGCAGACCGTATATTTGCGGAAGTAAGCAGCCGCATCCGGTAAAGACAGTGCAAGAAAGAAAAAGAAAGTAGAAAGAAAGCAGCAGGACAAATAATGGCAAAATTACTATTAGGAAAAGAAGTGAATGCTTCTATTAATGAAGAAATCAAGGCAAAAGTAGAAAAGTTAAAAGCACAGGATATTACACCGGTGCTTGGAATCATCCGTATCGGCGAAAGAGAAGACGATATCGCATATGAAAAAGGTGCAGCAAAACGATGTGAGACGCTTGGCGTAGCATATGAGAAATTCCTTCTTCCGGCAGATGTAAAAGAAGAAGAGGTATTAAAGACGATCAGTCAGGTAAATAAGAATGATAAAATTCATGGCGTTTTGTTGTTCAGACCTCTTCCGAAGCATCTGAACGAGGACAGGATTGTCAATGCGCTGGCGGTAGAAAAAGATGTAGATGGAATTACGGATCTTTCTATGGCAGGAGTTTTCATGGGAAAAGATATGGGATACGCACCATGTACGCCAAGTGCCTGCATGGAGGTGCTGGAGCATTACGGAATAGACTGCACAGGTAAAAAAGTGGTAGTTATCGGAAGAAGTCTGGTAGTCGGAAAACCGGCAGCCATGATGCTGCTGAAGAAGAATGCGACCGTAACTGTCTGCCATACCAGAACAGTGGACATGCCGTCCGTGGTAAAAGAGGCGGATATTGTAGTTGTAGCGGCCGGAAAAGCCGGAGTTATCGATGGAAACTATCTGAGAGAAGGACAGATCGTCATTGATGTCGGAATTAATGTGAATGAAGAAGGAAAACTCTGTGGAGATGTGAATTTTGAGGAAGCAGAGAAGATTGTAGATGCGATCACACCGGTTCCGCGTGGAGTCGGAGGGGTAACGACTTCCATTCTGCTGGAGCATGTGGTGGATGCTGCAATTGCACAGAACAGATAGAGAGTTAAGAGGCGAGAGGCAGAGAAAATGAAGAGGATAGATTTCGAAAATGGAACAGTAACAGGGAACATTCTTGGAGCGGCTCTTCCAATGCTTGCTGCCCAGCTGTTAAATCTGCTGTATAACATTGTAGACCGTGTATACATTGCACGTATTCCGCATGTGGGAACGGCAGCACTCGGGGCAGTCGGGATCTGTTTTCCGTTAATCATGATCATTACTGCTTTTGCAAATCTCTTCGGTGGCGGTGGTGCACCTCTGTTTTCAATTTACAGAGGAAAAAAAGAAGAGAAGACAGCAGTCAAAATTATGAATACATCGTTTTCCATGATCTGTGCCAGTGCAGTACTGCTGATGATCGGAGGATTCCTTTTTGCGTATCCTGTTTTGATTTTGTTTGGAGCTTCCAAAGATGCAATGCTCTATGCATACCCATATATGATGATCTATTTGATCGGTACACTACCTTCGATGATTGCGGTGGGAATGAATCCGTTTATTAATGCACAGGGATACTCGGTGATAGGGATGTCTTCGGTTGCTGTCGGAGCAGCTGCAAATCTGATCTTGGATCCGGTATTTATTTTTATCCTTGGACTCGGCGTAAGAGGAGCAGCAATCGCAACAGTATTGTCACAGACGATATCCGCAATATTTGTATATTTCTTCCTTTCAAGAAGAGCAGAATTGAAAGTCCGGATTTTACGAAAAGGAGAGATTGGAGCATGTATCGGATATGCCGGGAATATTGTAAGTCTTGGAATGGCAGGATTTATTATGCAGCTTACGAACAGTCTGGTATCAATCTGCTGCAATCATGTACTTTCCGTTACAGGAGGAGATATCTACATTTCGGTTATGACAATTATTAGCAGTGTGCGTCAGCTTGTGGAGACACCGATCAGTGCGATAAATGAAGGTACATCTCCGATCCTGAGTTATAATTACGGCGCACGCCGTCCCGGACGTGTGAGAAAAGCTATGGTAGTGCTTGCAGTTATGATCCTTCTCTATACTGCTGTGATGTGGGGGAGTATTATTGTAATTCCGGAAGTTCTTATCCGTATTTTCAGTTCTGATAAGATGCTGTTAAAAGATGCGGTACCTGCACTCAGACAGTATTTCGCCGCATTTATTTTCATGGATCTGCAGTATATGGGGCAGACAGTATTCAAATCATTGAATAAAAAGAAACAGGCAATCTTTTTCTCAATACTTCGGAAAGGGGTAATTGTAGTTCCGCTCACTTATCTCATGCCGTATGCATTGCATATGGGAACGGATGGGGTATTTCTTGCAGAACCGGTTTCGAATGTGATCGGTGGAAGTATCTGCTTTATCACGATGCTTTGTACGGTACTGCCGGAGCTGAAAAGAATGGAAGCAAGAGAATAAAAATGATGTGATTTTTAGGGGAGATATGGATAAAAAGATTTTAAAAATAACAAGAGGACTGATGACGGCTCTGACAGTCATATTGATTGCACTGTTTTTGACGCTCATGGTTCTGGTGAGTAAGATTCAGGGAACAGCCCGTGTCGTAAATTATGCCGGACTGGTCCGCGGAAAGACGCAGCGTATTATCAAACTTGAGGATGCAAAAGAACCGCAGGATGAGATGATTGAATCGGTAGCTTCATTTATAGAAGGACTTCGGTATGGAAGTGATGAGCTGAATCTGGTCCGTCTGGATGACCACGCATTCCAGAATAAGATGAAAGAACTGGATGAACATTTTCAGAAGTTGCAAAAAGAGATCCGGCAAGTGCGTAAAGAAGGTTATGAGAATACGGAAATCATAGAAAAAAGCGAAGAGTTCTTTGTAATCTGTGATGAAGCGACCGGGCTTGCGGAAAAGTATGCACAGAAGAAAGCAACTGCACTGGAACGGCTGGAAAAGATTGTGATCGCAGATATTATCGGTCTGGTGTGTCTTCTGGCATATGAACTGATTAAGGCTGTAAAATACGCGGCGCAGAATAAAGCACTTAAGAAAAAAGTCTATCTGGATGAGGCAACCGGACTTCCGAATAAGAACCGCTGTGAGGAGATCTTAGACGGAGAAATGCCGGAATGTACGAATGGGTCAGTAGCATTGTGTGTATTCGATCTGAATAATCTGCGTATTATTAATAACAGGTTCGGACATGCTCAAGGGGATGCGTATATCCGTTCATTTGCGGTGCAGTTAAGAAAAGCGCTGCCGGAAGAATATTTTGCAGGGCGCGATGGCGGAGATGAGTTTATTGCTGTACTTGAGTGTGTGGATCATGAAAAAGTACGGGAAATATTGGGGACAATACGTTCGGAAATTGCCAGATATTCCCAGGAACATCCGGAGATGCCGATCAGTTATGCGGTAGGATATGCACTGGCGGAAGATTTTGAAGGATGTACGATGCGGGAACTCTTCCGGCATGCCGATAAGAATATGTATATAGATAAGAATCAGGCGAAGATAAAAGAGGCAGCGGACCGCCGGGCGCTTCATATTCAGATCCTGGATGGAATCAGACAGCAGGGATTTCAATTTTCGGACTGCCTGTATTGTGATGCTTTGCAGGATCAGTATACAGTTTTACGTGCAAGCTCGAATTTCTTCCTTGCAGAAGATGGAAGTTATTCAGGAGCGGTAGAACAGATCGTGCAGAAATTTGCAGATGATTCATCAAGAAAAAGAATGTGGGAACGGCTGCAGATCCCATATATCATTTCCAATCTTTCGGAAAAGAAAGAAGAAAGTGCAAGATATGAACTTCCTTATTGCAGGAAGAATGGAAAAGAGATACTGAGAGGCCGTATGACATTTCTGCGTCTGGATGATACGGCAGCCGGGAAGCTGCATCACTTTATTGTTGGATTTGAAGTGTTTCATGACATGGAGCAGGTTCTGGAAGATGAGAGGCTGCACTTGGAACAGTATTATGAGCAGATGAAGCAGTCTATTCTGGAAAATAGTAATTATATAGAAGCGCTTCTTGAAACAGCGGAAGCTTTGTATACAGTGAACCTGACACAGGATCGTCTGGAACAGATATTTCAGCATAGAAAGAAAGAAGAGCGTATATTTGACTTTCAGGGAGAACTTCCATGTTCGTATGATGGATATTGCAGGAAAATACGGCAGCATATTACAGAAGATACATTGGAAACGTATAAGATCATAGATACATCAAAGAGTCTTCTGGATCGTTTTTATGCCGGTGAGAAGCAGGTGACTGTGGAATATCAGGAAAGCAACAAAGACGGAAAAGAAATCTGGATCCAGAAGACAGTGCTGATGTCGCAGGATACAGTCTATGATAACGAGAAAGAACGGGAGCATACAGTGGTTCGCGGAATCATTATGTTCCGGAATACTTCGGAATTCCACGAAAAGGATCAGAAAGAAAAAGAACAATTGCAGATTGCCTATGAAAAGGCAGATATGGAAAGTAAGACAAAGACAGAATTCATGAATCGGATGAGTCATGATCTACGAACCCCGATCAATGGAATCCTGGGAATGATACATGTGATCCGAAAGAGCTGGAACAATCAGGAGAAGCTGGAAGATTCGGTAGATAAGATCGAGATTTCGACAAGACATCTGATGGATCTGGTGAATGATGTACTTGATATGAGTAAGCTTGAATCGGGACATCTGACAGTGCATGAAGAACCGTTTGATTTGGAAGATCTTATGAAAGAAGTGGCAGTACTGATGCAGGGACAGCTGGAAGAAACTGGAATTATACACCGCAAGCACAGGGAAAATATGCAACATACTATGCTGAAAGGGGATGCGCTTCAGCTACAGAGAATTATGATGAATCTGTTTGGCAACGCAGTCAAATACAATAAAAAAAATGGAACCATAGATACTTATGTGACAGAGATTTCGTGTGACGGTAAGAATGTTTTGTATGAATTCAGGATTGAAGACAGTGGGATCGGTATGAGCAGGGAATATATGGAACATGAATTGTTCCAGCCGTTTACGCAGGAAAAGGCAGATGCAAGAACGCAGTATAAAGGAACCGGACTTGGAATGTCGATTGTTAAAGGTCTGATTGATAGAATGAATGGTACGATCAGTGTCCGCAGTACCCCGGGAGAGGGGAGTGAATTCACATTCCGGCTGGCATTTCGTCTGGCAGAAGAGGAAAGGCAGCAGGCGGCTGATAATAAGGAAGACGCGAAAGATGATCTGGCAGGAATGCGTGTATTATTGGTAGAAGATAATGATATCAATATGGAAATTGCAGAATTCTATCTGACAGATGCAGGAATAATCGTAGAGAAAGCATGGAACGGCAAAGAGGCTGTAGAGAAATATGAAGGTACACCAAAGGGGTATTACAGTGCAATACTGATGGATATCATGATGCCTGTGATGAATGGTATAGAAGCCGCAAGGAATATCCGGCGCAAGGAAAAGAATGGGGGAAAAGAAATCCCGATCATTGCAATGACCGCACAGTCGGAAAGAGAAAGTAAAGAAAGCTGCAGTCTGGCGGGAATGAATGCATATATATCCAAACCGGTAGATCCGGAGAATCTGATCCGGATATTGAGAATGTATCAGAAGCGTTAAAGAAAAGTGACAAAAGAGGAAGGTGACAGACATGGTATCATTAAATGATTATCTCTATTCAGGAGATACAGTACTCCGGATTCTTCATAATTACATTAAAGACCTGAGAAAAGATGCCAAAATGACAGGAAATGAAATTGACATGATTCATTGTAATTTCCTTTTACAGATTCAGGAATTACTGGAACATAATGACTTCCTGACAGCCCAGTCGCAGAAGATGAGAGAATTCTACAAATACATGGCACAGGAATATCCGTTTATGGCATTTACTTTCAAGGGAAGAATCAAGTCTCTGATCCGTGCAGAAGAGAAATTCAACGGATATATTGTGGAATTCATCTATGATTATTATGAGGAATATGGGGAGTATCCAAGTGTAGCAGAGCTAAAGAAACGATTGCGTTGCTTTAGAGATTTAATTG
>OIWP01004216.1_pt1 | contig 10526 bp, 7 predicted proteins | sample 1587661 | NCBI WGS metagenome assembly OIWP01 (sample SAMEA3888899, study PRJEB22519) | human gut metagenome | biome: human gut; feature: human-associated habitat; material: faeces | place: Denmark | collected 2010 | reverse complement strand
GCGAAACATGGTATTTTATTAAAACCCGAAATGGAACTCGGAGCACATCATCTTTTATTAGAATTTACCCACGCTAATTTAGGAAATGCTTGTGTTGTCAAAGAGTTTTCTCATGATTTTTTAGATAAAAATAAAGTTTATGAGTTAAAACTCAAAAAGCCTCTTCCTTCAAGAAGCATCGGTTATGGCTATCTTAAAAGAAGAAGCTTATCACAAGCTACATTAAAATTTATCGAATTAATTGATCAATTTGATAAATCAATTTAGATTCAAGTTTAGATAAAGAAAGACTTGCTTTAACAAGTAAAGGAATATCGAAAGATATTTCTTTTTCTTTATATTTTAATAATACATGTACAATTTCACCTAATGGATGTTGTTTTAAAGTTAAATGAATAAACACAGGTCCTCCATTATTGACAAAATAGTTACTTAAAGAAAAATCACATTCATTTAAAATCGTAAAACCATTAATCTTTTTCATCACTTCTTCAAATAAATTAGGATTTTCAACAAGATAATCCTTTAATCTTTCTTCAATCAATTCTTTTGTTTCTTTCACTAAAACATCTGCTTCATCTTGATGTTTTGCTTTAACTCCTAAACGAATTCTTACATACTCTTCAGAAGCATACAAAGCAATAGAAATATCTTTTTGACTTTGAACAATATCATCAATCAAAGTAGCTGCTGCCGATTCACCAACACCTTGAGTTACAATATCATACGTATAGATTTTAGCTTGACGATATTTTTCTAAATAAGGTTGAAGTTGATGATCAACAACATATGTCATTTCTTTTGGTGGTCCAGGAAGATTAACAATCATTTTTTTATCTTTAGACATCACACAACCATTGGCTGTTCCAATAGGATTATCTAAAACATAACAATCTTTTGGAAAATAAGCTTGTTTAAAGTTATTATCCGTCACTTGATCTAGTTGTGATACAAAGCAACATTTATCATTCACTTTTTTGGCTTCTGCTTCATTATAAATCATTTCTAAGCCTAAATATTTTGCAGATAATTCTTTTGTAAGATCATCTTCAGTTGGTCCTAGCCCACCTGTAGTAATAACACAATCACATCCTCTATTAAAAGCAATATTTAAACAATCTAAAAATCTTTGGGGATTATCACCTACCACCGTTTGAAAGAAAACATTAAAACCTAATTCCTTACACATTTTTTGTAAATAAGTTGCATTTGTATTGACAATTTCTCCAAGTAATAACTCTGTTCCAACGTTAATAATTTCTACATTCATAACCGTCCTCCTTTACAAAAAAAGAAGCGTAAAACACTTCTAAATTAATGAAAATCCTAAAAAACTAACCACCATCATAATTACACCAGCAAGTAAAACTCCTAGCATAACAGCAATCGTTGTTGATTTAAAATCCATATCTAAAATACTAGCTGCAAGTGTTCCTGTCCATGCACCTGTCCCTGGAAGTGGAATTCCTACAAATAATAATAAAGCAACAAAAGTACTTCTTCCTACTTTTTCTTGAAGTTTTTTTCCACCTCTTTCACCTTTGTCTAAACACCAAGTGAAAAATTTACCAATAACTGGTTTATCGCAACCCCATACTAAAACCTTTCTAGCAAATAAGTAAATAAAAGGTACAGGTACCATATTAGCAAGAATACAAACAATATAAGATGGAATAATTGGTAATCCTAATCCTTGAGAAACAGGAATTGCTCCTCTAAGTTCAATTAAAGGTACCATTGATATTAATGCAATATATAAATAATTCATCTAAAATCTCCTTTTTAACATTCTCATTATAACAAACCAAACGGATTTGACAACATCCTTTTATTTTCTACGATATGCAACTTGGTTAAAAGTATACTTGTCTACACGATAATAAGTATACCCATATTCAATACATTTACCATTATGTAAGCATGTAATCGATAAAACTCTAAGCAAAGGTGTCACCGGATCAACTTGTAAATATTTTCCTAGTTCTTCACCCGCTAAAACCGCATCAATTTGTTGATCGGAAAAAGCAATATGTAAATTGAGATCATTTTCAAAATGATTAAATAAAGATGTACTGGATACTTCTAAAGGAATATCTCCTGTTAAATCATAATTACAGTAATCATCTTCAAAACATAAAGGCTCTCCGTTTACAAGTCTTACACGTTTAACGTGCCATACTTTATTATCTTCTAAAGCCATTTCTTTTTTCATTAAATCTGTAGCTTCTTCAAGTTCATTTAAAACGACATGACTTGTACAATCTTCTTTTTTCTTAGCACAGTCTTCTGTAACACTGTTTAGTCCATCAAAACTTTTAAATCTCGATTTCTTACAAACAAAGGAACCTACTTTAGGTACAGAATAAATCACATTTTCATTAATCAATTCCGTTAAAGCTTGGCGCACTGTCATTCGGGTAACACCAAAAAGTTCACATAAAGCATGTTCACTTTCAATTTGTTCATTTTCATTATATTTTTCATCTTCAATATTTTGAATAATATATTCTTTAATTTTGACATATTGTGGTTTTCTTTTCACCATAACATCATCCCCTCGGCTTGTACTATACCATATATAAACATGTTTTGAAAAGAAAAAGAAGCAAATTTCTTTGCTTCTAAATTTCGCTACCTTCAAATTGTGATTGATAAAGTGAGGCATAGAATCCACCTTTTTCTAACAATTCATCATGATTACCAATTTCTACAATATCGCCATCTTTCATGACAATGATTGTATTAGCATCACGAATCGTTGATAGACGGTGTGCAATAACAAAGCTTGTACGTCCTTCCATTAATTTTTCCATACCTTTTTGAATAAGCACTTCTGTACGTGTATCAACTGAAGAAGTTGCTTCATCTAAAATAAGAATTTTAGGATCTTTTAGAAACGCTCTAGCAATCGTCAATAATTGTTTTTGTCCTTGTGAAATATTTGATGTTTCTTCATCAAGAACCGTATCATAACCATCTTCTAAGGTATTGACAAAATGATCTACATACGCCATTTCACAGGCATTTTTTACTTCTTCATCACTGGCATCTAATTTACCATACATCAAGTTTTCCTTAATTGTTCCATTAAAAAGCCATGTATCTTGTAAAACCATTCCAAACAAACTTCTTAAATCATGTCTTGAAAAATCTTTAATATCATGACCATCAATCATAATTGAACCTTTATTTAATTCATAAAAGCGCATTAATAATTTAACAATCGTTGTTTTTCCTGCACCGGTTGGACCAACAATAGCAACTGTTTGTCCAGCATGAACATGCATATTGAAATCATGAATAATTGTTTTTTCTGATAAATAACCAAAATTAACTTGATTGAAAGTAACTGAACCATGTAATTTTTCAACTTCATCTGTTTCAATTTTAACGGTTTCAGCTTCTAATTCTTCTTCCTCTAAGAATTCAAAAACACGTTCAGCTGCGGCAGCTGTACTTTGTAACATATTCATTGTTTGCGCAAGTTGGGCAATTGGTTGATTGAATTGGCGTACATATTGAATAAACGCTTGAATATCACCAATTGTAATCGTATTACCCCCTGCTAAAAAACCACCTAATAAACAAACACTTACATATCCTAAGTTTCCTACAAAGTTACTTAAAGGTTGCATTAAACCTGATAAAAATTGAGATTTCCATGCTGAATCATAAAGTGCATCATTATATTCATTAAAAGTTTTAACAGAATCTTCTTCCCCATTAAAGGCTTTAACAACATCATGAGCACCATACATTTCTTCAATATGACCATTGACATCTCCTAAGCTTTTTTGTTGTCTGCTAAAATACTTTTGAGAATGTTTCATAACAAACATAATAAGTAACATCGAAAGTGGTAAAACAAGTACCGCAATCAATGTCATTTTTACAGAAATGGTAAGCATCATAATAAAGATTCCAACAACTGTAACAGAAGATGTGATCACTTGTGATAAACTTTGATTAAGTGATTGGGCAATTGTATCAATATCATTTGTTACCCTACTTAAAGTATCTCCACTAGAATGTTTATCAAAATAACTCAAAGGCATTCTTGACATCTTCTTAGATAAAGAACTTCTTAAATCATAAGCAACTTTTTGTGAAATCGAAGATGTAATAAATCCTTGAATAAAACTAAAAAGTGCACTGACAAGATAGAAACCAACAAGAATCAAACAGATCATACCAATATAATCAAAATCAATTCCTCCTGTATTACTTACCTTCGCCATAATTCCTTCAGATAATTTATCTGTTGCTTTTGCTAGGATCTTTGGTCCTACAATCGTAAATACTGTTGAACAAGCTGCAAAAATAATAACAACCGCTAATTTAAAATAATAAGGTTTTAAATAAACAAATAATTTCTTTAATGTTCCTTTAAAATTCTTGGCTTTTTCACCATTACCTCTCATTCCATGACCCATTGGTCCACGAGGCCCTTGTCTTCTTCTTTCATTACTCATGACTTAGTTCCTCCTTAGATAATTGAGAATAGGCAATTTCTTGATAAACCTGACATGATTTCATTAATTCCTCATGTGTCCCTTTACCAACAATTCTTCCTTCATCAAGGACAATGATTTGGTCTGCATCCATAATAGAAGCAATACGTTGTCCTACTAATAAAACTGTACTTTTTGTCTTTTTAACAAGTTGATTTAATTCTTGACGAAGTTTAGCATCTGTTTTGAAATCAAGTGCTGAAAAACTATCATCAAAAATATAAATATCTGGATTTTTCGCAATAGCTCGAGCAATCGCAAGTCTTTGTTTTTGACCACCAGAAACGTTTGTTCCACCTTGTGAAATTTCCATATCAAAACGTTCTTCTTTTTGATCAATAAATTCTTTTGCTTGAGCAATTCGAATCACTTCTTCTAATTCTTCATCTGTTGCCTCTGGTGCACCATATTTTAAATTAGAACGAATTGTTCCAGAAAATAAGTTTCCTTTTTGAGGAACAAGTCCAATACGATCACGTAATTCATGTTGTGTCATCTCACGAACATCAACCCCTGCAACCTTAATATTTCCTTCACTGACTTCATAAAAACGAGGTACTAAATTAATAAGTGTTGATTTTCCTGAACCAGTAGAGCCAATAAAAGCTGTTGTTTGTCCTGGTTTAGCAACAAAATCAATATCTTTTAAAACCGGTTCACTTGCCCCTGGATAAGCAAATGAAACATGATTAAATTCAACAAGTCCTTTTTTACTTTCATCTAAAGCAATTGGATTTGTAGGATCTTGAATTGTTGGCTTAGTTTCAATAATTTCATAAACACGATTAGCAGCAACACTGGCACGAGGTAACATAATAGCAATCATTGCAATCATTAAAAAGGCCATAATAATTTGCATTGCATATTGCATAAAAGCCATCATTTGTCCAATTGCTAAATTACCTAAATCGATTTGTTTAGAACCATAATAGACAATTACTAAAGTAACGACATTAAAGATAAACATCATAATTGGCATAATAGAAGCCATTGATCTATTAACAAATAAGTTTAAATTTGTAACATCTTTGTTGGCTTTATCAAAACGATCTTCACTATGTTTTTCGTTACCAAAAGCACGAATAACAAGCATTCCTGATAAATTTTCACGCATTGTGAGATTTAAACGGTCAATTAAATTTTGAATAATTTTGAATTTTGGCATAACTACAGCAAACGCAACCGCCATCACACCAAAAATAACAAGAATAACAACCGCAATGATCCATGTCATTGATGGTGATTCTTTTAAAACTTTAATTAAAGCCCCAATACCAATAATTGGTGCAAAACATACAATACGTAAAAGCATCATTGTCACCATTTGTACTTGAGTAATATCATTTGTTGTACGGGCAATTAATGAAGCTGTAGAAAAATGATTGAATTCTTCATTGGAAAAACTTTCAACTTTTTCAAAGACATCTTTTCTTAAAGCACGAGCAACTCCAGCCCCAACTTTTGTCGCAAAGAAAGCAACTGAAATTGCAGCCACTGTTCCAAGTAAAGCAATTCCTAACATCTTTAAACCTGTTTTAAAAATATAATCGGTTTGTACTTTGTCAATGTCAGCACCTAATTTTTTATATACTGCTTTAACACCATTACCAGCAGCAATTTTTAAAGTACTTTCTCCCATGGTATCCATCTTTTTATCAATGTCTTCAAACATCTTTGCTTTTTGACTTTCATCCATAAAAGAAATAGCGTCATAAATCGTCATATTTGGAGGTAATTGTCCAAATTTTTCTTGATACTCTTTACTAGAAGTATCCATACTATCAAGCGAAGTAATAATTAACATCGGTTTCATTAAAATACTTTCTAACTTACTTTCTTCATCACTTGATAAATCTTTCAATTGATATACTGTTTTGCCTTTAGCCTTAGGAAATGTATCAATGATATCTTGATTGACTTTACTAATTTTTTTATAATCTTTTTTTACTGTTTTTTGATCTTTTTGATCAACAAACAATAATAAATGTTGATAAGTTTCTTCCGTTAAAACATCTGAAACAGGTGAAGCAAATCCTCCCGCTTGAATTCCTACTGAAATAATATCACTCATATAATCTGGTAAAGTTAATTCTGTTTGCGCTTGTACAAACAACAAACAAATACAAGCTAAAATCAAGTACCAGAATTTCTTTAAATATCCTTTAATCTTGAACATCTAACTCCTCCTTCATTAAACGAATATTCTTTTCAAAGATTTGACAATACGTTTTCATTCTATCTAAATCTTCTTTATTTATTCCTCCAAATAAGCGTGTTGTAAACATTTTCATATCATCTTTACAACTTTTAATTTCTTCTTTTCCCTTTTCCGTAATATGTAATGAGACATTTCTTTTATCATGTCTACTTACAACTTTTTCAATAAAACCTGCTTTTTCTAAACGTTGTAATCTTACTGATAAAGTAGCTGGTGTAATTTTTAAACGTTCTGCAAGAATTTTTTGATTAGGATGACCAAAATGATCAATAAGACCTAACAAATAACACTGATCAGCAGATAATCCTTCCCTATTGCTTTTTTTACTAGTAAGTTCTTGAATATTTTTATGGAGAGATTTAAATTGTAAAAAGATTTCTTTAATATCCTCAAATTCCAATAGTTCCATAAGACACCTCCTATTAGTTAGTATACTAAACATTATAGTTAGCGCACTAATCAATGTCAATATATTTAGTACACTAATTATTTTTTTATAAAAAAAGAAGGAGTCTTAACTCCTTACTTGTCCATTTCCATAAATCATATATTTTGTAGAAGTAATTTCCTGTAAACCAAGTGGGCCTCTGGCATGAAGCTTTTGCGTTGAAATACCAACTTCTGCCCCAAAACCAAACTCTCCCCCATCACTAAAACGTGTAGAAGCATTATGATAAACACAAGCTGAATCTAAAGAATCCATAAAATATTTTGCTGTTTCTTTATTTCCGGTAATAATCGATTCTGAATGTTTTGTTGAATAGTTATAAATATGTTCAATCGCTTCTTCAATATCATCTACAACTTTTATATTACAAATATAATCATCATATTCTGTAGCATAACTTTTTTCAGCAGCTTCTAAACAATCAATGATTTTTCTTGTTTTTTCATCACCATAGATTTGTACATTTTTAAATATTTCTTGAAGTTTTGGTAAAAATTCTTGAGCTACTTTTTGATGAACAAGAATCGTTTCAATTGCATTACATACAGATGGTCTTTGGATCTTTGCATTTTTTGCAATTTCTAAAGCCATATCAAGACTAGCATCTTGATCAACATAAAGATGACAAATTCCTGCTCCTGTTTCAATTACTGGAACAGTTGCATTTTTAACAACATATTGAATAAGCCCTGCACTTCCACGAGGAATAATGACATCTACATAATCATGGGCTTGAATTAAATCTAAAGTTTCTTCACGCTTTTTTGTTTCAATAAGAGTAACCGTATGTGTTGGTAAAACATCTTGAATAGCCTCATTTATAATTTGAACTAAGATGCGATTTGAATGAATGGCTTCTTTACCACCTTTTAAAACACAAACATTGTTTGTTTTAATACATAAACTGGCAATATCTACTGTTACATTAGGTCTTGATTCATAAATTACCCCAATCACTCCTAAAGGAATTCTGATTTGTTGAATCACTAAACCATTGGGTCTTTTAATTTCTCTTACAAGAGTTCCAATAGGATCTTGTAAATCAATTACTTTTAAAATATCTTTTGCCATCGCTTCAATACGTTCTTTATTTAATAATAAACGATCAACCATCGATTCTTTAATACCATTATTTTTAGCTTCTGCAATATCTTTTTGATTTTCTTGAATGATCAATTCACTTTTTTGAATTAATGCCTCAGAAATATTTTTTAAAGCTTTATTTTTTACTTTCGGTTTAACATTTTGCATAAAACGACATGCTTTTTTAGCTTCTTTAAGTTGTTCCTTAATCATAATTTCACCCCTTATTAATGACTAGATTATCTGCATGAATCACTTCATCATAATCTTTATAATGTAAAATACTTTCTATTTCATTACTATGATGATCTTTAATCAATTTTAACTCATCACTTGAATAATTCGTAATACCTCTAGCAATGAGTTGTCCTTTAAAAGAAAGAACATCAATGATACTACCTTGCATAAATGAACCTTCAACTTCTTTGATTCCTTTAGGTAGTAAACTTGTATGTGTTTTTAAAGCCTCACATGCACCATCATCAACAATGACTTTTCCCTTAGGAGAACTACGATACATGATCCAATGATCTCTAGCACTTAAAGTACGCCCCGCTTTTCCACTAAAATATGTTCCAATTTGTTTTCCTTCTAATAAATCAATAAGAGCTGTTTCATTATTGCCATTAACGATGGCCATATCTCCTCCATAATCATTAACGATTTTTGCAGCACGTAATTTTGTCACCATCCCACCTGTACCAAATTGACTACTTGAATCTTTCGCATAGTTCATAATTTTATCATCCACAAGTTCAATATCACTTAATAATTTTGCATTGGAATTGGTATGAGGATTATCATTATAAAGTCCATCAATATCTGAAACTAAAACAAGTAATTGTGCATCCACAATAGGTAATAGTAAGGCAGATAATGTATCATTATCTCCTACTTTGATTTCATCTACCGCTAATGTATCATTTTCATTAATAATAGGAATCACATCATAATCTAAAATAGAAGATAAAGCAAAGCTTAAATTCATCAAACGTTTACGATGATCAAAATCATCATGATTTAATAAAATCTGTGCACATTTTAAATGAAACAATGAAAATAAATCTTCATAAATTTGCATCAAATGAGCTTGTCCAATAGCCGCAAGTGCTTGTTTTTTAGAAATTTCTTTAGGTTTTTCACTTAAATTTAAAACACCCATTCCTGAAGAAATCGCTCCTGATGAAACAAGTGTTACTTTTAACCCTTTACGTTTTAAAATAGCTATTTGTTGGATGAGTTTTAAAATTCTTTCTTTATCTAGTTGTCCATCTTCATTACACAAAGAAGTCGAACCAATCTTTATAATAACATGTTTGACATGTTCTAAATTTCTCATGTTTACACCTACTTTTCATTTTTTCTTATTATACAGAAAAGAAAGGCAATTGACAACAAGTGAATACATTTGAAACACTTTTATAGCTATTATAATTTTTTATTATTATCTTTCATATATCTAGATAAATGATAAAATAGAACATATTATTAAGGGGGAAAAAATTAAAATGAATCTCATTATTCCAGAAAAATATGATCCTGTGTTATCTTTAAGACAAACACAAGAAGCAATTAAATACATAAGGGATACATTTCAAAAAGAATTTGGAAGAGCTTTAATGTTAGAAAGAATTTCAGCACCTCTTTTTGTCCAAAAAAGCAGTGGTTTAAATGATAACTTAAATGGTGTTGAAAAACCTGTTTCTTTCCAAATCAGTTGTTTTGAAAACGATGATATTGAAGTCGTTCATTCTCTTGCTAAATGGAAAAGAATGGCACTTAAAAAATATGGTTTTGGTGTTCGTGAAGGACTTTATACAAATATGAACGCTATTAGAAAAGATGAAGAAGTTGATAACCTACATTCTTACTATGTTGATCAATGGGATTGGGAACGTGTCATCGAAAAAGAAGATCGCAATATTACAACATTAAAAAATCATGTTAAAAAGATTTTTAAAGTCATTAAACATATGGAACATGAAGTTTGGTATAAATACCCTCATGTTGTTAATCGTTTACCAGATCGTGTCCATTTCATTACTGCACAAGAATTAGAAAATCAATATCCTGATTTAGCAGCTAAAGAAAGAGAAAATAAAATTTGCAAAGAATTCGGGTGTGTCTTTGTTATGCAAATCGGTAATGTTTTACAAAGTGGACAAAAGCATGATGGACGTGCACCAGACTATGATGATTGGTCATTGAATGGAGATATTCTCTTTTGGTTTGATTGGCTTGATTGTGCATTGGAAATTTCTAGTAT
>OIWP01004213.1_pt1 | contig 10536 bp, 9 predicted proteins | sample 1587661 | NCBI WGS metagenome assembly OIWP01 (sample SAMEA3888899, study PRJEB22519) | human gut metagenome | biome: human gut; feature: human-associated habitat; material: faeces | place: Denmark | collected 2010 | reverse complement strand
GCCGCCACTTTGCTGCTCGCATTTTTGGCCGCCTTCGTGTCGGCAGGTTTTTACGGGCTGATTGCAGGGATCCTGAAGCTGAAATGGGGCGTCAGCGAACTGATCGTCACCGGCACGGTGTAAGCACCGGTCAAGGACAAAAGGGAGGGCGAAGGCCCTCCTTTTTGCACCGTGTTCGACAGAAAAATGATTGACAAGCGCGGACGCACATGGTACGATTTGACCTAATTTGTTGAATCAGGTCTTTTTTGAATACAAAATGAGCAAAGGCGTTCATTTTCAGCGGGAGCATGGCTCCCGTTGGAAGTGGACGCCTTTTTTGTTGCAGAACGGGCTGGCGGTTGGAAAAGAATCGCCGCAGAGCGCAAAACAGGACAGGAGACCAGACCAGCAGCCTCCAATGTGTGAGCATGACGGAGAATAAGTCTCGGAAAACCATGATTTTTTCTGTTTTACATATTGTAAATTTATAAAAAGGTGTGCTATAACAGTTGCATCAAAAAATGAGGGGGCCTGGATCGCCGGGCATGCATACGGAAACCATAACGGAAAGGCGGAGACAATATGCAGTATTCGGTTGAGGAGATCAAGCAGTATGCGGCGGAGGAGGACGTAAAGTTCATCCGGATGGCCTTTTGCGATGTGGAAGGCCATCAGAAGAACATCGCCATCATGCCGACCGAGCTGGAACGCGCCTTCGAGCAGGGCATCCACTTCAACGCGGCGGCGCTGCGCGGCTTTCTCAATGTAGAAGCGTCTGATCTGCTGCTGTTTCCCGATCCGGCAACGCTTTCCGTTCTGCCGTGGCGGCCGGCTCAGGGCCGTGTAGTGCGCTTTTACTGCGACATTCGCTATCCGGACGGCACGCCGTTCGAGGGCGACGGCCGTCATTTGCTGCGTGAGGCCAACCGCCGTGCGCGCCGCGCAGGCTACTCGCTGACCATGGGCACGGCAAGCGAGTTTTACCTGTTCGAGCTGGATGAAAACGGCCATCCAACCACCATTCCGCACGATCACGGCGAGTATTTTGATGTAGCGCCGCTCGACAAGGCGGAAAACGTGCGCCGTCAGATCTGCCTGACGCTTGAGGAAATGAACATCCAGCCGGAGTCCTCGCACCACGAGCAGGGTCCCGGCCAGAACGAGGTTGACTTCCGCTACGCCGAAGCCCTTGAAGCGGCCGACAATTTCGTCACCTTCAAGTGGGTCGTCAAGTCCATGGCGTCCTCAAGCGGCCTGTTTGCGTCCTTCCTGCCCAAGCCGCTCCCGCATGCGCCGGGCAGCGGACTGCATCTGTCTGTTTCGATAAACAAAAACGGCAAGAATCTGTTCCAGCCCTCGTTTGAAGAATCTGCCGAGGGCCAGAGCTTTGTGGCGGGCATTCTGCAGCGTACTGCCGAGATGACCATCTTCTGCAATCCGCTCACCAACTCGTTCCAGCGTCTGGGCGAGTTTGAAGCGCCCAAGTACATCACCTGGTCGCATCAGAACAGCCGTCCGCTCATCACCGTGCCGCTCTCCGAGGACAGCACGGCGCACCGCTTCAAGCTGCGTGCGTTCGACGGCTGCATCAACCCGTACATTGTGTTCGCACTGCTCATCCACGCCGGTCTGGACGGCATCGAGCAGGGACTGCCCCTGCCGCCCGCCTGCGACGAAAACCTGTTCACCGCCTCCGACGAGGTACGCGCCCGTTACGAGACTCTGCCCGGCGCTCTGTGCGATGCGATCCGCATCGCCAAAGACAGCGACTTTATCACCAAGTACCTGCCCGAAAAGGCACGCACGGCCTTTTTCGCGGCCAAGCAGGCCGAACACGACCGCATCGTGCTTGCCGACGACCGCACGGCTGCCGAACGCTCCCTCTATTTTGAACGCTACTAATCCCACATAATACCGTTTGAAAGGAGGAGCACACCGCATGGAACGCATTCTTCTCGTTTCTGCAACCGAAAAATCCCGCACCATGCTTTCCCAGTTTTTAACGTCCTGCGGCGTACAGGCTCAGCTTGCACCTGCTTCCTCCGGTGCGGAGGCCCGGCGCATGCTGGTGGACGGCTTGTTTGATCTAATCCTCGTCAACACGCCGCTGCCCGATGAATTTGGCCATGAACTGGCACAGCAGGCTGCAAATGATACGCTTTCCGGTGTCATCCTGCTCGCTAAGGCCGAGATTGCGGACAGTGTTGCCGAAAAGGTCGAGGACGACGGCGTGTTCGTCGTACCCAAGCCGCTCTCGCGCGTACTGTTCATGCAGGCGCTCCGCATGACGCGCGCCGCGCGCAGCCGTCTGACCGGCCTGCAGAGCGAAAACCGCCGTCTGCAAAAGCGCATTGAGGATATCCGTCAGGTGGACCGCGCCAAGTGTCTGCTCATCGAGTGCTGCGGCATGACCGAGCCGGAGGCGCATTCCTACATCGAGCAGCAGGCTATGAACCAGCGTCGCTCCAAGCGAGATATCGCCGAGGACATCATCGGTGGAAAAACGCCGTGATTTGTGCGATACCGCTTAAAAACATCTCATATCTCACGCGAAAATTTTTTCGGTTTTTTCGATTTTATAGAGAAATTCCCGACAGATTATGATATACTAAATGGTGTATGAGCAGAGAAGCTCTGTCTTTCCCTGCCTATATGCCATTTTTGTTATTTTCTAAGGAGGGAATCCGTGTGAAGCTGGCTTTCACCAAGATGCACGGCTGCGGCAACAATTATATCTATTTCAATTGCTTCGACCAGACTGTGCCCGATCCCGAGTCGCTTTCAATCAAGCTCAGTGAGCCGCACTTCGGTATCGGCGGCGACGGCATTATCCTTATTTCTCCTTCCGACAAGGCGGATGCGCAGATGCGCATCTTCAACGCCGACGGCTCGGAGGGAAAAATGTGCGGCAACGGCATCCGCTGCGTGGGCAAGTACCTGTACGACAACGGCATGACCGATGGCCGCACCACCATCACCATTGACACGCTTTCCGGCGTAAAAACGCTTGAGCTGACCGTCAAGGACGGCAAAATGCAGTCCGCCCGCGTGGACATGGGTGCAGCCATTCTTGCTCCGCGGGAGATTCCCGTTGATATGGACGGCGAAAATGTCATCAGCGCACCCATCGTTGTGGACGAAAAGGTCTACCACATGACCTGCGTTTCCATGGGCAACCCGCACTGCGTTATCTTCCAGAAGGAAGATGTGGACGACCTCGACCTTACGCGCATCGGACCCAAGTTCGAGCATCATCCGCTGTTCCCGGAGCGTGTCAACACCGAGTTTGTCAATGTCCTGCCGGACGGCAGCCTGAAAATGCGCGTCTGGGAGCGCGGCTCCGGTGAAACATGGGCGTGCGGCACCGGCTCCTGTGCGACCGGCGTGGCAGCATGTCTGAACGGCTTTGCAAACAAAAACGAGGATATCGTCGTGCACCTGCGCGGCGGCGACCTCACCATTCGCTATACAGATGAAACCGTGTTCATGACGGGCGCGGCAACGACCGTATTCAAGGGGGAAATCGAGATATGACAAAGTACATCTTCGTGACCGGCGGCGTAGTTTCCGGTCTGGGCAAGGGCATTACTGCCGCATCTCTCGGCCGTCTGCTGAAAAGCCGCGGCCTGAAAATTGCAGCGCAGAAGCTCGATCCCTACATCAACGTAGACCCGGGCACGATGAGCCCGTTCCAGCACGGCGAGGTTTACGTTACCGACGACGGCGCAGAAACCGACCTCGACCTCGGCCACTACGAGCGCTTCATCGACGAGGACCTGAACAAGTTCTCCAACCTGACCACCGGCAAGGTATACTGGAATGTTCTGAACAAGGAGCGCGCCGGCGAGTACCTCGGTGAGACCGTGCAGGTTATCCCGCACATCACCAACGAGATCAAGTCCTTCATCTACTCGGTAGGCAAAAAGACCTCGGCTGACGTTGTTATCACCGAGATTGGCGGCACCACTGGTGATATTGAGTCTCAGCCGTTCCTCGAGGCAATCCGTCAGGTTGCTGCTGAGGTTGGCCGCCGCAACTGCCTGTTCATCCATGTAACGCTGGTTCCGTTCATCTCCGGCTCCAATGAGCCGAAGTCCAAGCCGACCCAGCACTCGGTTAAGGAGCTGCGCGGTCTGGGCATCTCTCCGGACATCATCGTAGCCCGCGTTGACCAGCCGATGGATGACGACATCAAGCGCAAGATTTCCATGTTCTGCACCGTGCCGGAGGACTGCGTTATCGAAAACCGCACCCTGCCGGTTCTGTATCAGGCACCGATGATGCTCGAGGAGAGCCATCTGTCCGACATCGTCTGCCGTGAGCTGTCCATCGGCGCAGGCAAGGGCGATATGACCGAGTGGCAGGAAATGCTCGAGCGCATTGCCGCCCGCAAGAACCACGTTAAGATTGCACTGGTCGGCAAGTACGTCAAGCTGCACGACGCATATCTCTCGGTTGCAGAGGCGCTGCAGCACGGCGGCTACGAAACCGGCTGCTTCGTTGACATTGACTGGGTAGACTCCGAGGAGATCAACGACTCCACCGTGGACAAGCTGCTCGGTGAGGTTGACGGCATCATCCTGCCGGGCGGCTTCGGCGCACGCGGCGTGGAAGGCATGATCTGTGCAGCAAACTATGCCCGCACGCAGGGTATCCCCTACTTCGGCATCTGCCTCGGCATGCAGATCGCGGTTATGAGCTACGCACGCAACGTGCTCGGCTACGCGGATGCAAACTCCAGCGAGTTTGACCCGGATTCCACCCATCCGGTCATCGACCTGATGGAGAGCCAGCAGGGCATCTCCAAGAAGGGCGGCACGATGCGTCTGGGCGCTTATCCGTGCAAGATCCGTCCGAATACCATCATGGCCTCGGCCTACGGCGAGGAAATGATTTCCGAGCGTCACCGCCACCGTTACGAGTTCAACAACAATTTCCGCGAGGAGATTGAAAATAAGGGCATGCAGATCACGGGCACCTCGCCGACCGGCGAGCTTGTGGAGACCGTTGAGATCCCGAACCATCCGTTCTATATCGGCGTGCAGTTCCACCCCGAGTTCAAGTCCCGTCCGAACCGCGCACATCCCCTGTTCAAGGCGTTCGTCGCGGCATCTCTGAAAAGGAGCCAGAACAACAATGCAGACTAACAAGAACTACGACAATCTCGAGCAGAGCTATCTGTTCTCCACCATCGCCCGCAAGGTGCGTGAGTACTCCGAAGCACATCCGGAGGCTGATATCATCCGTCTGGGCATCGGCGACGTAACCCGTCCGCTGGTACCGGCTGTTATCGACGCACTGCACGCAGCCGTTGAGGATCAGGCCAAGCAGGAGACCTTCCACGGCTACGGCGATGAGCAGGGCTACGGCTTCCTGCACGAGGCGCTGGTCGGCTACTACAAGTCCCACGGCGTAGAGCTCGCCACCAATGAGATCTTCATCTCGGACGGTGCAAAGAGCGACCTCGGCAACATTCTCGACATTTTCGGCACCGACAACACCGTTCTGGTTCCGGACCCGGTTTACCCGGTTTACGTTGATACCAACGTTATGGCGGGCCGCAAGATCGTATTCGCTGACGCAAACGAGGCAAACGGCTTCCTGCCGCTGCCGGACGAGTCCGTTCAGTGCGACATCATCTATATCTGCTCTCCGAACAACCCGACCGGCGCTGCATACGACCGCGCAGGTCTGAAGGCCTGGGTAGATTACGCAAACAAGCAGAACGCCGTTATCCTGTATGACGCAGCTTACGAGTGCTTCATCGAGGATGAGACTCTGCCGCGCTCTATCTACGAGATCGAAGGCGCTAAGTCCTGTGCGATCGAGTTCTGCTCTTTCTCCAAGATGGCAGGCTTCACCGGCACCCGCTGCGGCTGGACCGTTGTTCCGACCGCTCTGCTGGACGGCAAGCTGAACAAGATGTGGCTGCGCCGCCAGACCACCAAGTTCAACGGCGTTCCGTATATCGTACAGAAGGGCGCTGCTGCCTGCTTCACCGAGGAAGGCATGAAGCAGATCAAGGAGACCCTCGGCTACTACAAGCAGAACGCTAAGGTTCTCGCTGCGACCCTCGATGAGCTGGGCATCTGGTACACCGGCGGCAAGAGCAGCCCGTACCTGTGGCTCAAGTGCCCGAACGGCATGGATTCCTGGACCTTCTTCGACTACCTGCTTGAGAATGCCAACGTCGTTGGTACGCCGGGTGCAGGCTTCGGCAAGAACGGTGACGGCTTCTTCCGTCTGACCGCATTCGGCGATCAGGCACGCACCAAGGAAGCTGCTGAGCGTCTGAAGAAGCTGCTCAAGAAGTAAGTTTCCGCAATATCGCATAATCAAAGAGCTGTCCCGCGCGGACAGCTCTTTTTGCATAGTTGAGGTGATTCGATGGGCATTCTTTATGGTCACAGGTGCGTTTTATGCGGCGCGGATTTTCCGGTGACGACCAGCCGCACGCTGCAGCTTTGTCCGGACTGTGCTGCCGCAGTTCGGCGGGAATACCGCTGCAATGAGGTCATCTCCATCGCCGGAGCGGACGGTACGATCGCTCCGCTGTATTACCGCGGCACAGTACGCAATGCCATGAAACGGTTCAAATTCAGCAGCGCCGCCTACTGTGCGGACTGGTTCGCGGCGCAAATGGCCGTGGCCCTCACGTCACAGTTGGACGACTGGCAGCCGGATTTGATTACCTACATGCCGATTGGATTCCTGCATTACCGCAAGCGCGGGTACAATCAGGCCGAGCTGCTGGCAAAGCTGGTAGCAAAGCCGCTCTCTCTGCCGTGCGAGGCAACACTGCGCAAGCGATGGTTTGTCGGCAAGCAATCCGCGCAGAAGGATTACGCCGCGCGGCAGAGCAACGCAAAATATGCCGTTCTGCCGAAGGGCAGCGTGGATTTGACCGGAAAATCCGTTGTGCTGGTCGATGATATTATCACCACCGGCGCAACGGCGGCTGCCGCCGTCAAGGTTCTGCGGGAGATTGGTGCAAGCCGTGTTTACGTCCTCGCTGCGACATTTACACCGATGAAATAACAAAAAAGACCGCGTAAGCGGTCTTTTTTGTTAGTGGAAAAACTCACTACTATACACCCTGCCGTAATTATCGGTAATTTCGGCTTTCAGCTGATACTCCTCCATTGAACCCTCCAGATTGCGCCAGTCAACCTGTGTATAATAATAAACGTCTCCACCGACTCCTGTTTCTATATTCTCTATCTTCTGTTCTTTGATTTGTTTTCCGTTCTGATACAGCAATATACGACCACTGACCGGTGTCACACTGTCATCGCCGCAGTAAATATACGTTGCCACATTGCCGCTGGCTGATGTGATTTTCCCATTAAAGCTAAAGCTACCGTTCTCCCACCACGCACGCACTTCGAGAGAAAAACGCTGCTTCAGGTCATACTCAGAGGCAACCATAATATTACGGATTTCTCCGTCCGTACTTGTCAGCGTCAAATAGACAGAAAACGTATCCACCAGCGGCACGCTGATTTCGCCGCTGTAACCGTTCTTGTTTTCTGCGTCGCACTCCCACGACTGATCGCCGCTGCGGACAACAAACTTTGCGGTTTCGCCGTCCAGCATACTGCGTGGAACTGCGCTCACCGTCACAAGAAAATTCTCGTTGTTCTCCCTGTCAACGGTCACATTCTCCGACCAGTCGGCTAAATCGCTGTTCTCAGCGCTCGTATTATCCGGATAGTAAATCGTACTCGGCCCGCTCTGCATCCGCAGCGTGTCGATCTGCTTCTGCATGGCGAGCACACGCCACAGGCTGACCGCACTGCACACAACGCTGACGCACAGCAGTCCCGCCGCTGCAATCGCCGCAATTTTCCACTTGCGGTTGCCGCTCCTGACCGGCTGGTTCTCTGCACCCGGCCACGATTCATCCGAGTCCTCTGCCTTCGGCATTAGCTCCGCATCCGGACGCAGCAGCGTATCCACCGGAACGCCGAACAGCTTGCTCAGTTCCATTAAATTATCCATCGTGGGCACCGCCTGATCGGCCTCCCACTTACTGACCGCCTGACGGCTCAGGCCCAGCTTTTCGCCGAGCGCCTCCTGACTCATGCCCTGCTCTTTTCGCAGTGCCGCGATTTTCTCACCTGTTGTCATTTCTGCCACCTGCCTTTCTTTTCTGTCTCCAGTGTGCCTGAAATGCCGCGAAAACGCCACCAACCCATCGTTTCTTTTTGTCAACCGACGGTTGCGGACGTCTTTCCGGTTGCAAAAAAGTCCCGAAATGCACATTTCGGGACTTTTGATATACCGTATCGGTTAGGCGTTGAAGAACTCCTCGTGGATAGCCTTAACAGCCTTCTCGCTGTCCTCCTCGTTGATGAGGACGGAGATCTTGATCTCAGAGGTGGAGATCATGCGGATGTTGATTCCGGCCATAGCCAGAGCCTCGAACATCTTGGAAGCAACACCGGTAGCGGAAGCCATGCCTGCACCAACGATGGAAACCTTTGCAACCTTGGTGTTGATGGACAGATCCTCATAACCGAGCATCTCCTTCGCGTCGCGCAGGATAGACTCTACGCGCTCTGCATCGTCCTGACGGATGGTGAAGGAAATAGACTTCTTGTTATCGCGGCCGACGGACTGCAGGATGATGTCGATATTGACATGGTGCTTCGCCATCAGCGAGAATACCTTGAACGCGGTACCCGGCGTATCATCCAGATTGATGATGGCAACTCGTGCGCAGTTATTATCACGGGCAACACCCGAAACATTCAATTTTTCCATGTTAGAACCCTCCTTGACTTTGGTACCCGGATTGCGGGTAAAGCTCGACACGACCTCAAGATCGACATTGTACTTCTTTGCCATCTCAACCGAACGGTTGTGCAGCACCTGTGCACCCAGAGATGCCAGCTCCAGCATCTCGTCAAAGGTGATGGCGTCCAGCTTCTTGGCATCCTTTACGATGCGCGGATCGGCAGTGTAAACGCCGTCTACGTCGGTGTAAATCTGGCAGAGATCCGCGCCGAGCGTTGCTGCAATGGCAACTGCGGTGGTGTCCGAGCCGCCGCGGCCGAGCGTGGTCACGTCGCCCATCTGGTTGATGCCCTGGAAGCCTGCAACAATAACGATGCGGCCGTTATCTAGCTCTGCCTTGAGGCGCTCGCCTGCGATGCGCTTGATGCGAGCATCCGAGTAGTTGCTGTTGGTCTCCAGACCGATCTGCCAGCCGGTCAGGGATACAACCGGAAAGCCCAGCTTCTGGATAGCCATCGCCAGCAGAGACATGGAGATCATCTCGCCGGTGTTGAGCAGAACGTCCATCTCACGCTTAGAAGGACGGTCGTTCAGCTCGGCAGCCTTTACGATCAGATCATCCGTGGTATCGCCCTGCGCGGATACAACTACAACAACCTGATTGCCTGCCTGTGCGATCTTGGTAACAATGTCCGCAACATTCTTCAGTCGCTCGGTGTTGGCAACCGAAGTGCCGCCGAACTTTTGCACAATAAGACTCATACTAACTATGTTTCCTCCTTATATACACGGACGAGAGCACTCATCCGTCCCCTATTACAGTCGTTTTACGGTCGCACCGACCTCATCACAGCGCAGCTGTACAGCCTTCCAGTGCGGATACAGCTTCTCGCACAGCTCCTGTGCACGGGTGATGTAGTCGCGGTCGCCCTTGTAGACGATCGCCACGATGGACGGGCCTGCGCCGGAAATGAAAGCGCCGAGTGCGCCCAGCTTCTTGGCCTCGCGCACGATGTCCTCACCGTTTTCAATCAGACCGAAACGGTACGGCTGGTGCAGACAGTCACCGGTTGCCGCATCAAGGTTTTCCAGCTTGCCGGTGGTCAGGCTGCCCGCGAGCAGCGCTGCGCGCGCCAGATTGTAAACCGCATCGTGATGGTCGATGGTCTTGGGCAGCGCCGCACGCGCCTTTTCGGTGGACAGCTGGAAATCCGGAATGAATACCACGAAGTCGATCGCGCCGTGAACCGGCACACGAACGTGATGCACATGGCCGTTTTCGAGCAGCGCCACGCAGAAGCCGCCAAGGATCGCCGGTGTGGAGTTATCCGGATGACCCTCGATGGTAGCCGCCAGATCAATGACCGCGTTGCGGTCGAGCGGCTCACCGAGCAGCATGTTTGCACCCATGATGCCCGCAACCGTGCACGCCGAGGACGAGCCAAGGCCGCGGGTCTGCGGGATAGCGCAGTCCTCAACGATGGTCAAGCCGGAAAGCGGCTTGCCGCACTCGTCGTAGACGCGCTTTGCACACTGATAGATCAGGTTGCTCTCGTCCTGCGGGACGTACTGACCATTTTTATCCGAAATATCAATATGATCGTTCTCTGCGAGGTCGATCACGTTATACAGCTCGAGCGCAATGCCGATGCTGTCATAGCCCGAGCCCATATTGGCGCTCGTAGCAGGAACGGTAACACGAACCATTTTATGTATGCCTCCTTAGAGAATACGCATTGCCGCACAGACCTTGCCGACGGCGTTCAGTTTTTCGGCTGCCGCATCCATCTCGGCAGTCGGGATCTTGCTGGTCTG
>OIWP01004210.1_pt1 | contig 10548 bp, 9 predicted proteins | sample 1587661 | NCBI WGS metagenome assembly OIWP01 (sample SAMEA3888899, study PRJEB22519) | human gut metagenome | biome: human gut; feature: human-associated habitat; material: faeces | place: Denmark | collected 2010 | reverse complement strand
AGTCCAAGATTACCATACATACTATGTAGCCGAATCCGGCGTTCTAGTACATAATACATGTAATCGATATGGCCGTGAGCATGGGAATGATATACACAAAGAGAGGATTAAAGCAAAACTTGATGAACTAGAAAACTCCGGCCTGTATTCTGATATCTATGGAAATCGATCACTCAATACTGCAGGACTGAACGGAAATCAGCGTCCTGATATAATTGCTAAAGGGACGTCCGGAATATATGAGGTTTGGGAATTTGCCAGTCCTTCTCAGGCATCTGGTGCTGGTTTTGCAGCACTTGCAAATAAAGTGGAAATTATGAAAGCCGCAAATCCGGGTGTAATATTCCATGAAATTATACCATGGTAAAGGAGAACATTATGAAACTGGTTTGGAGCCAAAAGTTATTTTTGCAAGACCCGTGGGAACCTGCGCTGGAGGGTGTATTCTTCTATCAGAAATCCGGCGTTAGTTTTTACTTTAGGGACGCGGGTGCTGTGAAATGTGTATGTGGCTGTACGAACATGCCTAGTGTGCTGTTCCGGCCAGCAGCCAATCAACAGCGTATTCCGCTGCCGCGCAACTGGCAAGTGGTCAATCAGGTAGGCGATAACTTCTTAATGTGCAATGAAGAAATTGCAATTAATCTGATGAATGGTGTTCTTATAAACCCGGTTCCGGACAGTATGCTCCGGGAATATCGGCGGAAACGATTGCCTGATAAGCATTTCGAAGAAGACTCTTTCACACTTGGGGAATATCAGATTCACCACAAAGGCCAATGGGGGTATATCTGTCAAAAAGGCGGAACGGATATCTGGAAATTCGCTGGGCGCGCATATCTGCACACCGATATGCAGCGCGAGTGCGACAACCTGTATTTCGGGACAGCCGGAGCAGGCGGCTACTTTTACATTTTGAACATCCATACCGGCGTCCCCGTTCTGAGTCTGCGGACCGGCGGTACGACCGTGATCCAGCGGCGCTGCTCTCATGCCTATCTCTACCCAGGCGTGGGACAGAGAAAATCCCAACTGATTTGCGTCGACCTGATCAGCGGTGGTGTTCTGGACGAAATGGAGCTTCCCGGTATCGCGTCTGATGTGAGAGTCCTCGGCCTGTGGGAGGACTGTATATATACTATGACATTTGAATACAAAAGCAAAAGGTATTACGACCAGGTGAAAAATGTGATCTATAGCTGTATTGCGCTGGATTAGTTATGCCTATTTAGATGCTTTTTGAAATGATAGGGTACAGTGCGCGGAATTTCGCTGTCAATCAAACCGCGAAATTGAATTGTGGCCTGCTAAAGATGAAACTTTCATCTTTAGCAGGTCCGCCCCGCTGACAGCCCTGTCCTCTCGACGAACGATTACGCCCTGTAATAAAAGGAAAATAGACACCGAATGCATCTTTAACCGTTGCATTCGGTGTCTATATTTTACAACAATACGGGAAATTGTGCAAAACAAGGCGCTGAATTTAATAGTTGGGAACGCCGTATCCGAGAATTTCATAGTCTCCGACATTGTACTGGTTTACCCGACAGCTATCACCGGAGTTTCCCTCAACGGTATAAACGATACCGTTTTCGACTTTTTGGACAATACCGGTGTGGTCGGATTGTCCATCCTGCGGACCCGACGAACCCTTGTTATCCCAATCAAAGAAAATAATCATTCCGGGAACAGGCTCGGCAGAGCCGTCGATCCACTGTCCACGATCTTTGAACCACTGGACGCCGTTCACGCAGCCTGCATATTTCGGTACAACCCCGGTGTCAATATAGCCGCACTGATTGGCACACCAGCTCACAAAGCAGGCGCACCATTCCACACGGCTTCCGAAGCCGTACCAAGACCAGTACGGTTCGCCGCCTACATTGCCGACCTGCGAAAGCGCCACGGTGACGATCTGATCGTCACTGTATCGGATGCCGTAAAGCACCGCTGCCCAAATAGAGTTGTTCTCATCCTTGAGCAGCTCGGCAAGATACTCCCGCTGTTCTGCGTCAAAGCCATATAGGTTAGCCATTTCATCCACCGTCAAATGAGAAACGGTAATATAAAGCGTTGTCTTTGTAACCGTCGCTTCCGTCTGAACGATGTTGCCGTTTCCATCGTCCGTTTCGGTGATCTCCGTTTCTGAGTGGCTTTCCCTGCGGGAGGATATGGAGTTCATCTCCCAAAAGATGTCCGAGAGGATCTGCTTCTTGCTCTCGTCCATCGTGGCAACCTCCTGCGGGTTGTCCTTGTCGGTATTCGTTTTGACTGCATAGACTGCAAGCACATCCTTCCACACGGCTCGACCGCCGCTAATCTCCATATTATCATAGGCTACCGAGTTTTTCTCCGCTTCCATCTTGGCATCGTAATCAGCGTTGATTTCCTGCACGGCAGTCTGCATCGACATTCCCGTTCCGGAATCCTCGCCGGAAAAGAATATCCCGAAAACCGAGCCGCAAATCAGAGCAATCAGGCAAATTACGACAATGACCGCAACGGCAACCCAACCGCCTGCGGCAATGGCAGCAACCAGTGCTTTGGTCGCCGCTATGATCGCTTTGACTGCGGTAATCGTTGCTTTTACGGCAGCTTTTACGCCGGCAACTGTTGCCTTGGCTGCGGCTTTGGCGGCTTGTGCAGCTTTTTGCGATGCTTTCACCGTAGCCTGTGCGGTTTTCTGCGCCGTCTTTGCCGCCTGCTGTGTGGTCTTGATTGCCGTTTTTGTAGTCTTGACTGACTTCTGTGCGGCTTTGCCTTTTCCGGCAGTCTTGATGGTTTTCTTGCCAGCAGAACGGGCAGACTGTTTGATCGTCTTTTCCGTTTGCTCGACCGCCTTGATGGTCTTATTCCCGGAGGTGCGGACAGTCTGCCTTTTTATCGACTCAGCCGCCCGCTTTTCCCGGAACCTCTGAACACCGTCCTTTGCTTTGGACACATTCCGTTTCGTTTCTTCCAGCCCCTTGCGCCCCTGCTTATCAAACTGGTGCGCCGCTTCGTGCGTGATACGGTCAACGCCGCCTTCCACTCGGTCGGAGGCGTACTCCTCGGCATTATGCTCATCCGGGTGCGTTGTGTGTTCTGCCTTTTCCTTCGCCTGCACATAGGCGGAGCGCATACGGTCTGCGGCGATTGCCGCTTTGTCGATCTTCTTGATTGTGCCTTTCACGACATCTCTCGTTTTAATATCAGCCATTGAACCCTCCTTTCCGGGGCGTACCCAAACGCCCCTAAATTAAAAACGAGGGGTAAAGGTATAAACACCTTACCCCTCAAAGTGCGGGAGCTGAAAAGTCTTGATATTGCTGGCTTTTTCAGCACCTATTTTTCGACTCTGCCCGTTTTCTTCTTGCGTACTCTGCCTGCTGAGCTTTGTAAGCTCTCTGAGCGCACTTCTCGCAATATTTCTTTCGGTTGCCCTTCTTGATAATCGGCGCACCGCAGGACACGCACTTTTCAAAGCGTGTGCCAAGAATATCCGCTTCCAGCAAAGGCTCTGCCGGCAAAACAGCTTTGCGGAAATACTTGCAGAGAAGTGAGTATGAGATGCTCTGCACACAGGCGCAGGGTTCTCCGTCATCCAGCGCAAGGCAGTTGCCGTTGTCATAATTGGCACAAAGGCGCTTAATTAGGGCCTTCGCCCTCTGCCGTTGCTTCGGCGTGAGTCTTGGCAGCATCCGCACCACCGTCCTCCGTTATGCGCTTCGCCACGACCACAAGACGGCTGTTGTTGCGGCTGTACTCACAGGTAGACAGCGTAATGAGCTTATCGCCGTATTCGGCGGTCACGCCGGTATCATAGAAAGACAGCTCCTTGCTCTTGGCAATAAAGTCGTCAAACTCATTGGCGCTCTCTGCGTCTATAAAGCGATAAAATTTGAATGCTTCGGGACTGTCGGTGTAGACCACCGTGCGGAACGCAGCAACGATCTCATACTCCTGCTTATCCGTCAGCGTGTTAAAGGTAATCGTCCGGTGCTCGTTCCAAAAGTCTTTGCTCTTGAACTTTTCAAGGTGGGCAAACATTGAGCCATTGGACATATGGTGTCCGTAGATCACAAGATTGTCGGACGGCTCCTGCACATCGCAATCCTCCTGCACATAGGGACAGCCATAGTCGGAGTATTCCTTATCAAAGCCGTGCTTTAGATAGAAATTCGGCTCATTCACCGACTGCATCACGGGATAATTGATGTTGGTATCTGCAATGCTGATCCAGCCCACCAAATCGCCGTTCTGCTGATAAAGCTCTGCAAGCTCCGGCAGAAGCATCTTTTCCTCGGAGTATGGAATCTGCTCCGCCGGTTCCGTTGCAGCATCCGCCTGTGCCGCAGCGTCTACAAGTTCAGCCAGCTCGCCATAAAGCGCAGCTTGCTTATTCGACTCCTTGTAGTGATCGATAATAAAATAGGTGCTTGTGCCGAGAACAGCTACAAGCACCGCAATAAGAATTGTACAGATTTTCTTTTTCATTGCGTTTCCTTTCATAAAGCGAGTAGGCACCCGCTGAAGTCAGCGAGTGCCTATAAGGTTTGTCTTGTTTATTTGCAGTAGATAGAGATTGCACGCTCGACAAATTTTGCAGTTCCTTCCCCACCTGCTTTATCAATATTCTCGGTAAATTCACCTCCAGCTCCATACATTGCACCAAGAGTTTGCAGTATTTCAGGGGTGCATTGATAATAATTCTCTGAGATATATGCCTGTAAGCGCTTCACCAAGGCTTGCGCTTCCGGCAATGCAGGATCGCCATCCTTGCATTTGCCAAAATCAGAGAAGATCAGCATCAGTCCTCTTGCAAGCGCTTCTTCTGCATCCTTAGAGCGCCCCTTGTTCTTTTGCGTATATTCCTGATAGGCATTGGTGTGTTGCCACTTTTCTTTTGCTTTCGTAGCGTATTCATCCATCTTTGCCGTATCAAATGCAGAAAAGTCCATATTCGTTCCTCCAACCTGTTTTAGTCCACGAGCGAAGGTGATAAGGTTTTCGATATGCTCTTTTTTCAATGTGAGCAAGCATATTTGCTGATCTAATGCTCGATCCCTATCAAAGTCCGGACTTTGAAGAATGGACTGAATCTCTTTGAGAGAGAATTCAAGCTCACGGAACAGCAATATTTGCTGCAAGCGCTCCAGAGTTGTATTGTCATACAGCCGATAGCCCGCTTCGGTGTATTCCGCTGGATGCAGTAAACCGATTTTGTCATAGTACTGCAAGGCACGAATGCTAACCCCCGTGAGCTTGCTCACCTCATTGACGGTCATCATTGGTATCATCCTCCTTCGTGGTAATTATAGCATAAACTATTACGCAGCGTCAGAGTCAATACCTTTTTTGAAGAATTTAAGCACCCTCACCCGGTTTGGTGGTCATCAGCTTATAGAGCTTCGTGTTCTTGGGGAATTTATTAGCAAACGGAACAAGGCTGGAGCCGACCCTGATCAGTCCGTGACCGGCATCCACATTGGTGATATAGGTACCTTTGTCTCTTCCCTCTCTGTTCCCTATATTACTGCTCTATACACAAATGGCAGATCTATCTTAGCCAGGCCATGATCGACCAGTACATTGAATTTCGCCCAAGCCCCGACGGAGAGTCCTTCTCCGTCTGCTTTCGGAACTTCAGAATCGCGGAGATCAAAACCGAAAACGGCGAACTTATTCACCGAAATATCACAAGGCTGTGAATTATGTACCATGTCTGTACACCGCTGTATACCATGTTGCTCTTGACACACTGACCACTGCTACAGACGCAATCGGTTTGTACGTTTTTATCGACAACCAGCACGAACCGGCAGTGCACACCCTCCTATCGTTCATAAAAATCACCGGCTGCTTTTCCGGCAGCCGGTGATCATTTTCAGCCTTATAAATTCTCATCTTCGACAAATTGATAGAACGCCGCCTCCTGCGCGGTGTCCTCCGGGCGGACCGTGCCAACCGGGGCGGCATAGACGATAAACTCCTCCTCGCCATCCAGCCCGAACAGCTCGCAGCACAGCTCATGGCGGAAGGCGCGCAGGCCGCAGGTGCCGAGGCCCTGCGACGCGCAGGCGAGATAGAGATTTTCGCCCACATGCCCGGCATCGACGAGCAGCGGCGCATAGGCATAGGGACCGTAGCGCCACTCCGCGCGATAGGGCACAACGGACCAGTAGAAGATTACGCTGGCCTTTGCCGCCCAGCTCTGGCCGCAGAGCGTGTCGGAAACAACATCCTCGAGCCGCTCGACGGGATGCAGGAACTCGAGCGCATGCTCCATCGGCAGATAGTGATATGCACCGGGGCGCAGGCCCTCGACATAACGGACGACGAGATACGTCTCAAAGGCATGGCGTGCACCGCCGCTCGGAACGGTGCGCAGCGTGGCATAGGCCCGGCCGCGCATGGCGCGCACGCCCTGCGTGGCCCAGAGCAGGAACGAAAGCTGCAGCAGACTGAGCTCCCCCTCCGTATAAATTCTGGCGCTGCGCCGCCGCGTCAGCAGGTCATACAGGCCGCCGCCCTCCGGCAGCGCGGAAAAATCTCGCGGCAGCACCGTCCGCTCACCGCCCATCGGAGCCTTGCACAGCGGAGGCTGCGGCAGCTTTTTCTCCTGATCGGAGACAAATTCCGTGGTATCGTCGTCGCGATAGCCCATGAGGAAGCGTCTTCCCTGTTCGGTGCGTTCGTCCATCGTCAGTCTCTCCTCCGGTTCCCGCCCGTCACGATGAGCAGCAGGCGCAGGAACTGCATAATGGTCACGCTCAGCGCGGCCACATAGGTCAGGGCCGCAGCTGTGAGCACACGCTTTGCCGCGGTCTGCTCCTCCGGCAGCAGCAGGGCGCTCTCCTCGATGGCGCGCAGGGCGCGGTGGCTGGCGTTGAACTCCGTCGGCAGGGTGACGAGCTGGAACACGACGCAGAGGCCATAGCAGGCCACGCCCGCCAGCGCCACATAGTAAAACACCTGTCCGAGGCCGCTCAGGACAAGACCCAGAACGATCAGCGGCATGGAGAGCCGCGAGCCGATGTTCGTCACGGGGACGATGGCCGCGCGGATATAGATCGGCGCATAGTGCCGCGCATACTGCACGGCATGGCCAGCCTCATGCGCCGCCACGCCGACTGCGGCGGGCGTTGCGACATTGTACACGGCGTCCGACAGGCGAATGACGTGGTCCTTCGGGTCAAAATGATCCGTCAGCTCGCCGGACACATGCTCCACGCGCACATCGGTCACGCCGTGCGCGCGCAGCACCGCCATGGCGGCCTCCGCGCCGGTCATGCCGCGCGCATTGCGCACCTGACTGTAGCGGCGGAACGTGCTCTTGACATGGGCGCTGGCCCAGAGCGACAGGATCACCGCCGGGAGCACCAGAACGATATAGTACCAGTCTACATAGAAAAACGGCATTGCGCCTCACCTCGCATGGAAATTATACTGATATTCAATTAAAACCTTTCATTCATAAAATGGAAGGTTTTAATATGAAGCTCATTATGAGACGAGATTTCGTGATTTTTCCAAAATCGCGAAATTGGTTACGCCAAAGGCGGAACCTTTCTGATGAAAGATTTTAATCAGAAAACAGTATTACAGCGGCTGCGGCTCCATGGCGTCGTGGAGCTGATCCGTGATCGCGCCGCGGAAGATGCGGTCCGCATGGGTATGGACGGTGTTGAGCGCTCCGGCGGAGTGCTTCAGCTCGATCTTGCCGTTCATGAAGACGTCGTTGTCCAGAATAAAGCGGACCTCCTTGTCCTCGACATTGCCGCGCTTGACCATACCGGGGCCGCAGTGCAGCTTCAGGCGGCAGCCGCCAGCCAGCGCCATCTCCACATCCTGCGTGACGCGCTGGACGCTCTGCTCCTGCACGTCGTCCTCCGCCATCAGGCCAAGATAGGCGGGCTGAATAAGGTCGCGGAACGGCACGCCCTCCAGGCCGAGGGCGCGGCGGGAAAAGCCGTTGATGTAGCGCAGGCCGATGCGCTCAAAATACGCCGGGTGATAGATGGCGACGAACTGTGCCAGCACCTCGTCGAGCTTCCGGGCAAAATCCTCCCACGTCGTATAGACCGGCGTGGCCAGCGCAAGGAAGGTGTTTGTCAGGTTGACCTTCCAGTCGCCCGCGGCCGTCAGGAACTGATAGTTCACGACCGTCGGCTGCTCCTCGAGCTTCATGGCGCCCGGCTGGCCGATCACCTTGGGCGGGAGCTTTTCCAGATTGCGCGCATAGCGCGGGAACTCGGCGCGGATGGCCTCCTGAAATTCGGCAGGCTCCTTCGCGCTGATGGAAAGGATCGTCGGAAAACGGAGCTGACAGATCACCTCGATCAGCTGGCGCTTGCCATAGAGAACACGCTCCGATGCAGAAAACATAGTCAGGACTCCTTTTTTGTGTCAGGCAGCACCGCACGGCCTGTCTTCGGCCTTCGGCGGACCTTTTCCGCCGATCCATCACTTCGAAAAGTGGGACATACACAAAGTATGCCCGCACTTTTCAAAGCTCGACTCGACGAAAAATCTCTCGCCGAATGCACTCGACAAACCCTGCGGTACTGCCCTTATTTTATCTCATTTTGTGCATTCTTCAAGCTTTCAAAACCGATGAATATATCCGCCGAAGGCCGAAGATGCATTTGTGCGGTGTTGTCACTATTATAGCACGGTGATTCAATGGTTTGCAAGGTCATTCACAAAAGTGTTATACTAGAATCTGATAAAAAGCTTTAAAAGCTTTTTATAGCGCCGAGGGCGCGTCAGATTCTGCATGAGACGGCGCAGCGTGCGTCAGCACGATGCGAGTGTGCGTAGCACACGGGATTCCTGATGAAATGTTTTAATCAGGAATCAGTATTACATGTCCGCCTCGAGCAGACGGTCCAGGATCGCGCGGTGGGTATAGAACGACGTTTCATACGTCAGGTAGCGCATGGAGGTCCGGTCCCACAGGAACTGCAGCTGGGCCGGGAATTCGTCGTCCTGCTCCCAGAAGCGCAGCAGCACCGGGAAGAACGGCAGCACCGGCAGCACGGCGGAAAAATCGCCGGGGCCGTCCGTTGGTGTGCCGCCGAGCCGTGCCACGGCCTGCCGCAGCCGGTCGATCCGGCCGGAGAAATGCTGCGCGGCGGGCGGCGTGACGGAAGCCTTCAGCTGCCCCTGCAGCGTTCCGGCCTGCACGGCGTTGAAGCTGTCATGCGAACACCACTGCCCGGCCAGAACGAGGAAACCGTTCGGATTGCTCAGCAGGTCATAGGCCGTCATGGCCGCGCCGAAGGGCGCAGGCATCCAGACGCCGTCGTGCTGCCGCTCGGCCGCGCCGTCCGTACGGGAAAGGCGCAGCGGCTCATGCAGAAGCTCCAGATAGAGATAGGTCTCATCGCGCCGCAGGGCGAATCGAGCCGCGATGGCATCAAGATCCTGCGCGGCGAAGCTGTGCCCCGCCGCCTGCGCCTGCAGATCATAGTTGGAAGGTCTCATATCGGTTCCGTCCTTTCTGCTTGTCAAAAAGTCCCGCCGCGGCTGGCGATCAAACGCGAAAGGACACCCTGACGGTTTCCTTTCACACGTTTCTTCCCCCTGAAGCTTTTGGCTTGGTTGGTTTTTTGACAGTCTGCTTTTTCTTTCGGGTCTTCAGATAGCGCTCCGCCTGCCGGAGCTGGGCGGCCGTCGGCTTGCCGAACGCCTCCCCGCGCTCCACTCTGCGCGGCTCCTTTGCGGCAGGCTGCGCCTTGCGCGGCTTTGCCGCAGGCTTCTTTTCCGCGGACCGCTTCTGCGCGGGCCGCTTTGGTGCGGGCTGCTTCTGCGCCGGGTGCGGTGTCTTTTCTGCCTCGCCGCGGCGCGGCCGGATGAGGCACTTCGGGCCATAGCCGATGAGGTCCGTGCGCCCGGCCTTGACAAGGGCCTCGTGGATAAGGGCATAGTTCTTCGGGTCGCGGTACTGGATGAGCGCGCGCTGCATTTCTTTTTCGTGCGGGTCGGTCGGCACATAGACCGGCTCCATCGTCCGGGGATCGAGGCCCGTATAGTACATGACGGTCGAGAGCGTCGAGGGCGTGGGATAAAAATCCTGCACCTGCTCCGGCATATAGCCGAGGTCGCGGACATATTCCGCCAGCTCCACGGCCTCGCGCAGGCCACAGCCGGGATGAGAGCTCATAAGATAGGGCACGAGATACTGCTTTTTGCCGAGCTTTTCGTTCAGCGCGGCATATTTGCGGCAGAATTTTTCATAGACCGCGTGGCGCGGCTTTCCCATATAGCGCAGGACCTGATCCGAAACGTGCTCCGGCGCGACCTTGAGCTGGCCGGAGACGTGGTACTCCACCAGTTCGCGCAGGAAGGTCGGATCCTCGTCGGCCAGAAGATAGTCAAAGCGGATGCCGCTGCGGATGAAGACCTTCTTCACACCGGGGATGGCGCGCAGCTCGCGCAGCAGGTTTACATAATCCGTATGGTCCGCCCGCAGATTGCGGCACGGCGTCGGAAACAGGCACTGCCGGTTCTGGCAGGCCCCGTGTGTCAGCTGCTTTTCGCAGGCAGGCTGGCGGAAATTGGCCG
>OIWP01004202.1_pt1 | contig 10577 bp, 7 predicted proteins | sample 1587661 | NCBI WGS metagenome assembly OIWP01 (sample SAMEA3888899, study PRJEB22519) | human gut metagenome | biome: human gut; feature: human-associated habitat; material: faeces | place: Denmark | collected 2010 | reverse complement strand
ACCCTGCTGAATACGCCGGGTACGATCGATGCCGATTATCGGGGGGAGATCGGTATCATTCTCGTGAATCTATCTTCCGAGCCTTTTACGGTGAATGATGGTGAGCGTATCTGCCAAATGGTTATAGCCGCTCATAGCCATGTGGATTGGGAACTCGTGGAGACGTTGGATGATACGGAGCGGGGAGCCGGGGGATTCGGTCATACCGGAAAAGAATAAGAATAATAAGGTTAACAAGAATAATAGGATGTTTAAGCAACTGATATATCTCATCTCTTTCCTCTCGTTGGTCGCTGTGCTCCCGGCTGGTGCTACAGAAACGGAGAAGGATCAACGTAAATTCGATTACTTCTTTTATGAGGGCTTGAACTTGAAGAACGCCGGGAAATTTGACGCCGCTTATGATGCCTTCAACCATTGCTTGGCGATTGACTCGACGGCGGCTCCGGTCTTGTATGAGCTTTCTTCTTTTTATGTACAGTTGAACCGTCCGGAGAAAGCGGTCGAGATGTTGAAAAGAGCCGTAGCCAACAGCAAGGATAATTTCACGTATAAAATGGCATTGGCGTCTATCACCCGGAATCTGGGTATGTATGGCGAAGCCGCCGAGGAGTACGAGGAACTGGTTCGTGATTATCCGGAGAAGGAGGAGCTGAATTATTATCTGGCCGATGCCTTGACGCAAGCCGGCGAGATCGGGAAGGCGATCGAGGCTTATGACGCATTGGAGTCGGTTATGGGTATGAACGAGGCGATCTCCATGCAGAAATACAAACTGTACGTCCAGTTGGAGAAACCGGAAGAGGCTTTCAAGGAGATCGAGAAGCTAGCGGCTAAATATCCTATGGAGGCCCGTTACCAGATCGTATTGGGCGATCTTCATTTGGAAAACGGGGAGATGGACAAGGCTTTGGCTTGCTATCAAAAAGCGAATGAGATTGATCCGACTGACCCTTATTATATCGTCTCTATGGCCAATTACTACGAGGCGAAAGGGGATAAGGAGGCCGCCGAGCAACAAATCCGTAGCGCTTTGGTAAACGAGAAGCTGGACGTGGAGACGAAAGTGAACATCCTTTCCCGGTATATCTTGAAACTGCAACAAACGAAGCAGGGAACCGAGAACGCAAACCATTTATTCCAAACTCTTTTGGAGCAACATCCGGAGGATATTGACTTAAAGCTGATGTATGGCGGTCTCTTGATGGCCCAAGGAAAGACAGAGGAGGCGAAATTCCAGTTCCAGTTGGTAACCGAGATGGAACCGAGTAACGCCGGGGCTTGGCAGCAATTGCTGAATTTGGCTTTGAAAGGGGAGGATATCCCGGAGGTCATCCGTATCTGTACGGCTTGTATGGAGCTTTTCCCCGAGTCGCCGGAATATTACTTCTATCTGGGTATCGCTTACTACCAACAACAGAAATATCAAGAAGCCTTGAATACCTATTATGCGGGCTTGAATATCATCCCGAAGGAGAACCTGCCGCTGAAATCTGATTTCTACGGCCAGATCGGTGATATTTATTACCAGATGGGGCAATTGGATCAAGCGTATAAAGCGTACGATGAGGCATTGAAGTACAATGACAAGAACGTGGTCGTACTGAACAACTACAGTTACTTCCTTTCCTTGGAGAAGAAAGACTTGAAGAAGGCGGAGCGTATGAGCGCCCAATGTATCAAGCTGGAACCGGACAACGCCACGTATCTGGATACCTACGCTTGGATCTTCTTCGTACAAGGAAACTATACCTTGGCGAAAATCTATATCGAGAGCGCTTTGGAGAAAGATAAGACAAAGAGCGCCGAACTCGTGGATCATTATGGGGACATCCTTTTCATGAACGGTGATAAGGAAAAAGCGGTGGAGCAATGGAAAAAGGCGAAAGAGATGGGGAAGGATTCCGAGATCTTGAACCGTAAGATCGCCGAGCAACAATATATAGAAGACGAGAACGCGAAATGAAAAGAGACTATTTCTTGACCTTCCTGTTATGTGGAGGTCTTTTACTTTCGATGTTGACAGGCTGTAAATCGTCCAAGAAAGTCGGGACGGTGGAATCCGCTAGCGTGAAGGCTCATAATGAGTTCTTCCAGTCGGTGGAGGATCAATCCTTCCAGTTCCGTACCTTGACGGCCCGGCTGAACGTGGATCTGGATATCCCCGGTAAGCAAATGAGTTCTCGGGTGGATATGAAGATGGTCAAGGATAGCGCTTTCCAGCTGTCGGTACAGCCATTTCTCGGGATCGAGATCTTCCGTATCGAGTTGAGCCGGGATACGATCAAAGTGGTAGACCGCATGAATAAACGCTATATGATCGAGAATTATTCCAATTTGCAAGGACAGACTCCGATCGAGTTCAACTTCTATAATTTGCAGGCTCTTTTCACGAATCATCTGTTTATCCCGGGGGAGCAAGGCGTTTCCCGTAAGCATTATAATCGGTTTAAGCTGAATCAAGAAGGTCCGGTCGCCGAGATCAAGACGAAGGATGCCATGGGGTTATTCTATACCTTTAAGGCGGACGGCGAGGAGAAACTTCTCTCTACCTATGTAGCGGATCCTTCCGATCGTTATGCCTTGCAATGGCTGTACGAGGATTTTCGCTTGGTGGATCGGCAGCCGTTCCCGATGTTGATGGATGTGCAGGTGTTGAAGAACGGGAATCCCGAGGGTGGGGTGAAGATCCATTACTCCCGTATCCAACTGGACGAGCCGCTCAAGTTGGATTTCTCGGTTCCTTCTAAATATAAGCGTATTACCTTTGCGCAAGTATTGAAAACGATTACGAATCTGAATCAATAATCTATCATGAGGTACGTCTGGATCGTTCTATTGGCATTGTCTTTATCTACCGTGGTTTACGGTCAGAAATCCGCCGCTGTCCGTCAGTTGGAGCAGCAGCGCAAGGAGGCGTTGGCCGATATCGAGGAGACGAATAAATTATTACAAGAGACGGCCCAGACTGCTAAAACTTCCCTGAACCGTTTGAATCTACTTTCCAAACAAATTCTTTCGCGTAAGAAAGTCATCAGTTTATTGAATCAAGAGCTGGATGAGATCGAGAAAGATATCTTGAATATCCAAGGCCAGTTGCGCACCTTAAAACGGGAACTGGGCGATAAGCAGACGAATTACGGTAAATCGATGCGAGGGCTTTATAAACGCCATAGCTCGCAAGATAAATTGTTGTTTATCCTATCCGCCGAGAGTTTCTCTCAATCCATGCGGCGTATGCGGTATTTGCGGGAATATGCGGATTGGCAGAAGCGGCAAGCGAATGACATCGTTGAAAAGCAGGCCGAGATCAGCCGCAAGCAAGCTGAGATGGAGAAGACCCGTGCCGAGAAGCGTGTTCTTTTAGGAACTCGTCAAGAAGAGAGTAAGAAGCTAGAAAGTGAGGAAGCTTCTCAGAAAGAGGAAGTCCAGCTATTGAATAAGAGACAAAAGGATTTGAAGGCGGATCTCCAAAAGAAGCGTCGTCAAGCCGAGGCTTTAAACCGACAGATAGAGAAGCAGATCGCCGAGGAGATCGCCCGTGCCGAGGCCGAGGCGAAAGCCGCCCGTGAACGTGCGGAACGTGAGCGTCGTGCCCGTGAACAAGCTGCCGCTAAGGGTAAACCCGTACCGGAGAGTAAAAACGAGCCGATCCGTGAGGAACGTGTGGCAGATACGAAAGGGGGCTATGCGATGACAAAGGCGGAGAAGCAATTGTCCGATAACTTCGCCAATAACCGGGGACGTTTGCCGTATCCGGTGGCCGGAAGACATACGATCGTCTCTACATTCGGCGAGCAACAGCATCAGGAGTTGAAATATGTTCGTACCAGTAATAGTGGTATCGATATCCAGACCTCACCCGGGGCGGATGCCCGTGCGGTATTCAATGGGGAGGTGACGCGTGTGTTCGTGGTGCCGGGGTATAATAATTCCGTAATCGTTCGTCATGGTAACTACTTGACGGTTTATAGCAATTTGAGTCAGGTATATGTAAAAGCGGGCGACCGGGTCTCTACCCGTCAAGCGATCGGAAGGATCTATTCGGATCCGGAGGACGGTAATTCCACGATCCTTCATTTCCAATTGTGGAAGGAAAAGACGAAGCTGAATCCGCAGCCTTGGTTGGAATAAAAGCGGTTGTGATATGTTAAAACTATGATGGGCATTATAAGGCTGTTACGATGCCTGTTGTAAAGATGCTAGAATGCCCATTGTAACAACCTTATAATGCCTATTGTAATTTTCTCGTTTAACGCTCGTTCAATACGTTGTATAACCCATTCAGGTCATCGGCACCTACCAAGTCTACGCCTTCTTTGATGAAGAAGCGTTTGAACTGCTCGGTATCCGGGGCGCCCCACCAACGGAATAGTTTTCCCTCATCGTGGACTTTCCGGATGATCTCACGCATCTTCTGTAGTTGGTCGGCGGGCATCTCACCTTCGCCTTTCCAAGTGAAGAAATCGGAGTAATTATCGCTTATGACCGGAGCGAGGGAAGCAGGGATGCCCTGTCCCAGATCCTTTATTTGTCCGTCGAGGAAGGTGAAGCGGCTGTTCTCTTTCGGCAGGCTGCTCTTCGGACGGTCACCGGAAAGGAAGAAGAGGACGGCACCTTCTTTATATTCGCCGTTATCGACGGAACAGAAATATTCCTTGTAAGGTTCCATCTGTTTCTTTAATAGCTTGTACATCTCTTCGCCTTGTGCCTTGCAATCCACCATCAGGTAGAAAGGACGATCGCTATCGGGATAGACCTTACCTCCATTCGCTTGTATGCGGGCCACGAGCGGCTTGAGGTATAGGTTCTCGAAGGTAATGGCCGGGTTGGGTTCCGGGCGATCATGGGAAACGTATAGCTCGCCATCGATCAGCCACAGATCGGCCTCCACGCAGTTGAAGCGGAAGGACAAGGCGTCCAGCAGAGGTCTCTCCCGCCAATAATCATTGTGCGAGAAGGCGTTGTAATGAATTGCGGAGGAGGCTTTCTGAATCGTCTGCTCCGTGGTTGTCTCCGCTACTTGAACTGTGTCCGATCCCTTCGGGGAGGTGCAAGCCGTACAGAGGGCGAGGGAGGTGATAAATAAGGATAGAATCTGTTTCATATACTAATTGTTTTTTGAGTCCAGTTGTAGAGACGGGGCACGCCCCGTCTCTACAACTGGATGTTTATGGATTTGCTGTCTTATACGGTTCGCGTGCCGGGTTTTACGTTAGCCGTCTTCTGTTTGTCGCCCCAAAGGACGGTTAGTTCCAAGGGGACGTCGCTGGTAATTTCTACCTGCGGCTCTTGGGTAGCGGAAGAACGGGCCTTGACTTTGATCGCTACCAGACCGTCGAGGCCGAAAGGATAACGGTCGATACCATAAGCCTCCGTCAAGTTCACGTCTACGGTCAATTTCTTCTCGTACACATTGGAGCGGATGCCGAAGATTTGCTCGATCAAGCCGGAGATCGGTGCCAGTCCGCCCCAGCCCACGAAATTCGGGCGAGCCATGAAGCCCGGCTCCTCATGCTCCGGAGCGTAGTATTCCCAGAACGTACCGGTATTCTTATACACCTTTAGGACGTTATCGTAATGGTTGCGTGCGATCTCGTAAGCCAATTTACGGTAGCCTTGTTGCAATAGGCCGGTAATCACCATATAATTCGCTCCCGGCCATACGCCACCCTGCCAGTAGCGGCCGTTATCCTTGTATTTAGGATGGTTGGCGGCAAGGGAAGGGACGCGGTGCAGGCGGTTGAATGTCTCCTTGTTATCCAGCTCGGCCACGAAAGCGTCCATGCGTTCCTTGGATAGGACATCGGTCAATAAGGCCCAGTATGCGTAGATTCCCTTGGTGGAGGAAAGGCTTCCGTCGGCGTATTGATCGAAAAGGAAATGCTCCTTCTCGTCCCATAGGTTCTCGTTGATATACTTCTTTAGCATCTTCTGCTCGTCCTCGAACTCCTCGATCTCCTGCCAACGCTCCAGATAGAAACCCATCTCAAGCAGATGCCCGGCGGTGAAGTATTGTTGCAAGCAAACGTCCAGCCAGATCATATGGCCGTGGCTGTATATCGGATTGTATTTCGGTTCCACCCGGGGCATGTTGTCCATGCCGGTACCCCAACCGCTGGTCCAATACGTACCGTTGCGCCACGTATGGTTTAGCTTCAACCATTTATAATAAGCGCAAAGGGCGGGGAATATCTTGTGTAGGCGGTCCATATCGCCGAACTGCTTATAATAGACGATCTCGCTCCAAGGGAGGATATTCGGTCCGGTGCTGGTCGGATCGTAACGCTCGAAACAGTCCGCTCCGTCCGCCTTGATCTCCCGGCAGATGAAACCGTCCGGATGTTGTTTGGCGTAAAAATTATCTAACGTACGTTGGAAGGGGAAGAAGCGGGTACCGAAACGGGCGAACATCATCATGAAGGCGGAGTCCCACATGAAGATATTGCCGTTGTAGGCGACATCGAGGTAACTGCATACGAAACCGGAATCTGGTTCAGGGGCCTTGATGTTGCCGATGCCGATTTGCCAAGCCTTCCAGTACATCTCGATTTCCTTCTCGTGTCCGCTCCAAGTCGGGTCCGGGAGGATTTGCTTGGCCTCCTCGAAGGTTCCGGGCGTGATGGTCTCCGGTCTCGCTGTCCGGAACTCATTCTCGGTCACGAAGGGTTCCTTCAGGTAGGTGTTCTTGTAAGGAAGATTGTACTTGGGTCGTTTCTCTTCCATTTTCTCTTGCGCTAAAAGGTTCCCGGCGGGAACGGAGGCCGCACCTGCTGCGAGAAGGGATTGCTTTAAGAAGTTTCGTCTTGTTGTCATTCCTTATGATATTTTTATTGGGGGAGAGAGGGAGAAGGTGCGCCTCAGTCGGTGAACACGGTCCTCCCGGTCGGGTACCGTAGTACTGCTAGTCAAGTACTGCTGTCCTCTCAGCCAAAGTACTGCGGTACTTGGGCAGGGGTACTGCGGTACCCGACCGGGAGGATTGCGGTACTTGACTAGCGGGATAGCGGCCTGTTATACTCTCCATCGGATGAATACTGTTTGATTATAGATTCAGGAGCTTTTTGATCTTCCAGAAGATATCCGTATTCTCGAAGATACCCGTGAAGTTCTCGGCGCCCGGGCCGAAAGCGTAAACGGGAACCATGACACCGCTGTGGCTACCGGTGGAGAATTTACAGACGATACGGCCCTCGTTCAGATCCCCGTCCACCAAGGTAAGGCCACCGGTCTCGTGATCGGCAGTTACGACAACCAATGTCTCACCGTCTTGGGCGGCCCATTCGAAGATACGTCCGATCGTACGGTCGAAATCATGTGTCTCTTGCATCAACAGGTCGATATCGTTGAAATGTCCGTAATCATCCAATTGGGAGCCCTCTACCATCAGGAAGAAACCTTCCGGGTTTTGTCCCAGCAGATCGATCGCTTTCATCGAGGCACGAGCCAAGAGATCGCCTCGCTCGGCGGGAAGCGGGGTATCTACGGTATCGGTAACGCAGAATACCTTGCCTTTTTGAATTTTCGCCAGTTCCTCCCAGCTACGGGGAGTCTGGTAACCTTTCTCCCTTAATTCCTTGAACAAATCACGTCCGTCTGCACGGTTCTCGAATAGCTTGGAGCCGCCGCCGAATACGTAATCGACGCCACAGTTCACGTAATCCGCTACGATCTCGGCCTCGGCGTCGCGATCCGTATTGTGGCAGCAGAAGTCGGCGGGCGTAGCGTCCCATAGGCGACAGGTAACGGCGATGCCGCTTGACAGGCCTTTCTTGTTCGCCAAGGTAGCCAGAGATTCCAAGGGTTTGACTGCCGGGTCTACGCCTACCATATGGTAGTTCGTTTTATGGCCGGTGGCCAGTGCGGTACCTCCGGCTCCGGAGTCGGTGATGAGGCGGTTGGCGCAATAGGTTTTCGAGAGGCCGGTGTATTGGGAGTTGTCCAGCCAGAGCTTGCCCCGGTTGGCGGTCCAAGCGGAATACATGTGCATAAGGCTCATGCCGTCGCCGATCATGAGGATCACGTTCTTTATTTTCTTTCCGGTAGGGGGGACTAGTTTCTTGACCTCGTAAGGTTTCTCTAGTACATACGTTTGTTCTTTGTCTCGGCGACTTTGTGCCGCGGCCTCCGGAACGATCATGCCGGATAGCAGGATGGCTAAGGAGGATAGCACGGATAGAGTTGTTCTTCTCATATGATTCAGTATTTAATATTATCAATTTATATAAAGGTTCTCTGTTGGGATCGCGTCTAGTTTGGACATGCTTGGCGTACGCCAGCTCCAGCCTAGGTACTCACCCTCGTAATCCTCGAAATAATGCAAGGCGAAGGGGTGGTAGCCTTTTTGTAAGGGGATGCGTCCCGTCGCTTCGATAGCGGCGTGGGAGGCATCATTGTCCACTACCTTTTCTTTGCCGATATAGAGGACGCTACCGTCATCCGAGCGGGTACTGAACTCATAGACTCCATCTTCCGGGGCGTATATATATCCGGTGAAGATATAACCGAAATGATCCGGCAATTTAGCGTTCAGGATAGAAGGCTCAGGTATTGTTCCGGTCTCGACCACCTTCGCCTTTTGCAGATCGGCTACCCATTGGAACTCTCCTTCGTAATAAGTATAAGCTACCCCATGCTTCGTAGGCTGTATGGATAATGCGGGGCGTAATACGGCTTTTGTGGCTTGGATCGAGTACGTACGGCTGGGTACGAATCCCTTTTTATATCCTTTGGCCTTGATAATCGTGGTCTCTTTTAAGACGAATGGCTCGCTGTATACGGGAGCGTTCTCATCCGGTTCCGATCCGTCAAGCGTGTAATGGATAACCGCCTCGGGTGTCGTGGATTTTAGTTCCGCCGTAATCTCACCTTCAAACAAATCCAGATCATTCGCTATGTAAGGGATAGAGACGGTAGGTTGCTCCGTATAGGAATAGGGAGCGTACTCGGGAGCGGTTCCCCAACGCTTGTCCGGTGTTGCCGAGAGCGTAAAGTCCAGTGTGCCTCCTTGCATCAACTGGTCGTAGGTGATGTAGCAATGCGATATCTCCTCGCCGTTTAAGGTAACCTTCGTGATATACTTGTTCTTATCCGGCTGGTTGGCGGTAATGACCAATGTCTTGCCATTGCCCAGCTTCATGTTCGCCTTATCGAACAACGGGGTCGTTAGGATAAACTGGTTGCTACCCGGACATACGGAGTAGAAGCCGAGGCTGCTCAAGATATACCAAGCGGACATCTGGCCGCAATCCTCATTGCCGATGATGCCTTCCGGCGTGGGCTGGTACATCTCGTCCAGCAAGCGACGGGTCCATTCCTGTGTCTTCCAGGGCTGGCCCACATAGCTATATAGGTAAGCCATGTGATGGCTAGGCTCGTTGCCATGCGCGTATTGACCGACCAATCCGGTAACGTCTACCAGATCGCCGACTACCTCGGAGGTAACCATAAATAAGCTATCCAGATCAGCGATGAACGCCTCCCGGCCTCCGGACAACTGGGTCAATCCATATACGTCATGCGGGGTAAAGAAACGATATTGCCAGGCCGTAGCCTCCGTATAGGAACGTCCGATGGCGAATGGATCGAAAGGAGTCTCCCAATTCCCATCCTGCCGTTTGCCCCGGAAGAACCGGGTACTACCGTCGAATACGTTGATAAAATTCTGGGAGCGCTTGATGAAGGTCTCATAATCATCCATATGTCCTAAAGCTTTCGCCATTTGTGCGATACACCAATCATCGTAGGCAAATTCCAATAGGCAGGAAACCGATTCTTTCTTGATATTCGTCGGGATGAAGCCTTCCTTTATATAATAATCCGCTCCTTTCTTATTCTTCTCCGCTGAGATCTTCATCGCTTCGAGAGCGTGTTCCGCGTCATATCCGCGAATACCTTTTAAATAAGCGTCCGCTATAATCGATGTGGAGTGATAACCGATCATGGTCCCGGTCTCGCCCGCCGATAAGGGCCATAACGGAAGCTCGCCGCTGGCGTCGTACATATCCAAGAGAGACTGTACCATATCATTCACCAAGGTAGTATCCAACAGAGTCATCATCGGATGCCAGGCCCGAAAGGTGTCCCAAGTGGAGAAGGTGGAGAATTGGCGGCGACCTGCCGGGATCGTCGCTACGCTCATGTCGTGACGGCGGTATTGTCCGTTCACGTCGCTCGCTATATTCGGGATGATCTTGCTATGGTATAGCGCCGTATAGAAATTCGTGCGCTCGGCTTCGGTGCCTCCTTCTACCGTGATAACGTCCAGCTCTTTTTCCCAATCGGAGCGTGTCGCTTGATGGATGGCATCGAAATCAAAGGATAGAGTTACCCTTTATTTCGGTGCCGTTTTTCAAAAGATATTCGTATTAGACAATATGGAATGCGATTATAAATAATAAAAAGGAGTATTGATATATGCAGATTAGTTCTAACTATTCCATGAATGGTGTGCCGTATGAAAACAGGCGCAGACAGAAAGATATTCCTCAATTTAGTACAGAACGTGCTAAACAGGAAAATAAGAGTATAAATCCATATATGGAAGATACGGATTTTAACGAAAAAGCATTTGATAT
>OIWP01004198.1_pt1 | contig 10587 bp, 2 predicted proteins | sample 1587661 | NCBI WGS metagenome assembly OIWP01 (sample SAMEA3888899, study PRJEB22519) | human gut metagenome | biome: human gut; feature: human-associated habitat; material: faeces | place: Denmark | collected 2010 | reverse complement strand
GACTATGGGTGTTCCCGCCGATACCCGTGATGTTGCCGTTCTGGCTGACGCCGAAACCGGTGAGGGTCAAATCGGGGTTGACCAGCGTGGTGTAATGGCCATAAGCGCAGGGTTTGACGGGCTTGCCGTCCGAGGCCTTGCAATCCAGGACACCGTCGGACATGTCCTTCTCATACATGGACTTCTCCGTGTCGTACCAGCCCTTAAAGGGATCAGTGTAACCCCAGGCGAGGTTTTCGCTGGCGGGGAATTGAAGTGGATGGTTCACGTTGTTGTTGGCATAATCCGCATCCGCCATGGCCTGTGCCATCAGGGTGTCACTGACCTTGAGGGGCTGCAGGCCTTCCTTCGCGCGAAGCTGATTGGCTTCCTGGATGAACTTCAGGGCCTCGATCATGTTGTCCAACGTGGTCGCATCACCCTTGGCACCATTATGAATGGCGTCAAGATACTCGGTGACGGTCGGATCGGTGAGAACCTTGACTGCCTGAGAGGCACCCTTGTCGCCGAAGTAGGCCACTGCGCCCTGAGACAGCTTGTCCTGAGCCTCGTCTGCCGCTTCCTTCTTGGCGTCGGCCTCGCTCTTGGCATCGGCGGCGGCCTGCTGCTTCGCCTCGGCGTTGGAAGAGGAGTCGGACACCGCCTTGTCGGCATCCTTCCGCGCCTGTTCCGCCTTCTGCTGGGCGGCCGCGGCATCGGCTGCGGCCTTCTTCGCCGCTTCGAGCTTCGCGGCCAGGTCGGAAAGACCTCCATCATCCTTGGACAATTGCTCGACCTTGGCGTCGGCCTTCCGCTTGGCTTCAAGCGCCTTGGCCTCGGCCTGCCTGGCCGCATCCAGCTTGGCTTGCGCGACGTTCACCGCCTCGTCGGCCTTCGTCTTGTCGCCGGTCGCCGAAGCCTGCTGCCTCCTGGCTTCCGTCAGCTCCTTCTCGGCGGCGGCCTTGTCGGCCGCGGCCTTCTTCGCGTCCTCATCGGCCCGGCCGGCCTTCTTCTGCGCATCACTGATGGCGGTATCCGCCGCATCGGCCTTCTTCTGCGCGTCCGTGGCCTGCTTGTCGGCCGCATCGATATCGGTCTGGGCCTTGTCGGCGTCCTTCTGATGGGAGGCGGATTCGGCCGTGGCCTCATCCTTCGCGGTCTGTGCGGCCTGCTTGTCGGTTTCGCCCTTCGACTGGTTGTCGGATGCCTGCTGCATGGCCTTGTTGGCGTCGTTGATGGCGTTGGACGCGGTGTTCGCGGCCTGCTGGGCGGCGGCGATCTTGTCGGCCGTGCCGGTCGCATCCTGTGCGGCCTGCTGTTGGGCCTTGTTGGCGTCGTCATAATTCTTCTGGGCCTGCTGCTGGTTGTTTGCGGCTGTCTGCTGCTGGGCGGCCGCGGCGTCGAGGTTCTGCTTGGCGGTGTCCAGTGCGGCTGCGGCGGCGTCGGCCTTGGCCTGTGCTTCGGTCACGCCGGTCGGGGATGCCTGTGCGATGGCCTGGTTGGCTTCGGTGGTGCTCTGCTGTGCCTGCTGGATGCTGTCTTGGGCCTGTGTGATTGCCTGATTGGTTTGGTCGCCGGTGGTTGTGGTTTCGTCGGCCATTGCGACTGCCGGAGCGGCAAGGGTTGCCATCACGGCGGTGGTTGCCACTGTGATCTTGGTGATGCCGTGTGTCATGGGGAGTTTCTTCTTTCTCGTGTATGTGTCTTCCTTTTCGGGTTTACCCCGATGTCGGGAGATTACGTGTTTTTGTTTCACAAACATATAGTAACACTTTTTTTTACTAACGCAAATTGTCACTATCGTGTGTCTGTGGCAAACCTATATGATGACCCACGGCACGCCGACTGCGACAAAGCGAAAATCCGACAGCCAATATCCCCGTCACGGTGACGCCCGAAACAAAAGCCGCCTTTTTTACGTCCCCCGTGGCATCTCCGGGCAAGGGGGCCTGATCGGGCATGCTGTTGCGCTCCCCCGTGACAAGCAGTCGCAGCGTATTGCCCTGCCCCGTACAGGTGAGGAGCGTGACCTCGTCCTTCCCCTTATGGACACGCAACGATTTCGTGTCGGTAGGAGAGACGATGCGTTTGCTGGTGACTCGATAGGCGAGCGTGTTACCCATGACCTTGATATAGAACGGGTCGCCGTCTTCGAGTTCACCGAGCCGGGTGAACAGGGTCGCGCCTTTCATATTCGAATGACCGGTGATTACGGCGCGCGTATTCTTGCCACCGATAGGCAGACTGGTGCCCGCCAGATGGCCGGCCGCATGTTCGAGCACATCTTGACCCGCTCCGTGGAGGATGGGCATGTCGACGCTGATCTTCGGAATCAGAATCTCACCCATGGCATCCAACCCATTCACGGACAGTTGACGCCGGTATTCGGCATCGCCCTCGAAATTGCCCTCGGTCTTCCCATCGAACACAGGTTCGCCTATCTGTGGCTGACCGCCTTCATAAAGACGCTGATTATATGCGATGGCAGATTGGATGACGCTTTGACGGGAGGATTCCGGAAACAGCGCGGCCGTCTGGCTGACGGATCGCGCCTGCTCGTCAACGGCGCGGTCGCCGAGCGTCTGCTGGATGCGGGGCATGGCGACAAGCACCATGCCCGCGATCAGGCAGATGACTGCGGCGACCGCGTAGATCCGGGAATGGCGGACGAGCCGGCGGGCGCGATTGTCGCGCGCCCGCTTGTCGCGGACCGCATCCGCGACGCTCTCCCACACGTCGGTTTCGGCCGCTGCCGTCACTTCGCGTGCTTTCCGCCGGTGATCGGCATGTGCTTACCGGTGCGCTTGGTTGAGGCCATGCGCATGCGTAGCATCGGCATCATCACGCCGAGCGCGATCAGCATGAGCGCGAATCCGGCGTACAGCCAGATGGTCGGCACCTGGGCCTGTCCGCCCGTGAACGGCAGGGTGATCAGGCTCGGCTCCCACTGGGCGTACACGGTGGTGCTGCCTTCGGCGGGCAGTGTGACCTTGCCTTCGCCCGGCTGCAGGAAAGTGCTCCCTGCGGGCGGGTTCTTCTCCGTGCTCCATCCGACGAACCGGTAGCCGGGTCGGGTGATCTTCGGCTCCTTCGCGTCACCGGGGATGGTGACGGTGGAGAAGGCGTCGCCGGTCACGTCATCGACATGGCCGATGCCGCCGTTCGGGTTGAACTTCAGGCTGGCACCGTTGATTTTCCACTGCGCGTAGAGCACGGAGGTGTTCTTCGGCGTGGACTTGTCGTTGGCCGTCAGCACGTAGTCGGCTCCCGTGGCGTATGCCTTGCCCTTGCCGTCGGCCTGCGTGTTCCAGCCGGAGAATGTGTAACCAGGACGGTCGAACGGGTTCGTGATGGTCTTCACGGTCTGGTCGACAACACCGTCCACCGTCTTGGTTTCCGAGCCGACGGTTCCGATGTTGCTGTTGTACACCAGGTGTGCGGGGTCGGCCTTCCATTGGGCCCACACGGTGGTGGTTCTCGGTTCAAGCGTGTGTTTGTCGCCCGGTTGCAGGCTTGGGTCGCCGCGTTTGCTGGTGCTCCAGCCGGTGAACGTGTAGCCTGGACGGTCGAAGCTGTTCTGGCTGATGGTCACCGTGTCGCCGGTGTTGCCGGTGGTGTCGGGTGTGCTGCCTGTGGTGTTCGGCCAGTCGTTGCGGTACTGGATGGTTGCCGGGTTTGCCTTCCAGATGGCGTACAGGTCGTTGCCTGCTGGCTTCATCACGTACTGGCTGACGCCGTTCTTGCCTTCGCCGTATGCGGTGCCGGAACCGTCCTTGGCGGTGTCCCAACGAACGAACGTGTATCCGTCGCGGGTGAAACCGTTGGCGTTTGTGGTCAGTTCGTCACCGGTCTTGCCGGATTGTGCCGCCGTGTTGCCTCCGGTTGCGCCGTTGCCGTGATAGGTGAGGGTTTGTGCGTTACCGGCCCAGCAGGCATATAGGGTGCTGGAACCACGCAACGTCCACTCGCTGTTAGGTTTCACTGCATTGCCCTTGCAGTCGGCCTGAGTGTTCCACGTGACGAACGTGTAGCCGTCGCGGGTGAATCCGTTGTCGCGCACGTTGATCTTCTCGTCGGTCTTGCCAGTCTGCGGGTCGGTCTTGCCGCCGGTCGCCCCGTTGCCGTCGTAGGTGAGGCTGGCCTGGCCGGGCGTCCACTGCGCGTACAGGGTGAGCGTGCCGTTCGCCGTCCACCTGGCTCCCGGCGCGTACCTGGCGCCGCTCCCGTCCGGGCTGGTGGTCCAGCCGGCGAACGTGTACCCGTCGATCGTCCAGCCGTTCTGGCCGATGGTCGGCGTGTCTCCGGTGTGGCCGTCCCAGTTGGGGGTGCCCTGGCCTCCCGTGGTCTTGCCCGCGGGCGGGTTCGGATTGTAGCGGATGTGGGCCTCGTTGGCCGACCATTGGGCGACCATGGTGACGATCCCGTTCGGCTGCGTGGTCAGGTTGTTGACCCACTGGCCGTCGCCGTACGCCTGCTGGTTGTCGGCGCGCTTCCACCCGGTGAACGTGTATCCGTCGCGGACGAACCCGTTCCGGTGCAGGTTCTGGCCGATGTTGTATTGGAACGCCTGGTCCGGGGTGCTGCCGCTGGTCGCGCCGTTGCCGGTGAATCTGACGGTGTACCCGTTGCCGATCCAGTGCGCGTAGACGGTCACGTTGCCGGTGAGCGGCGTGTTGAAATCGTATTTGTTTCCGCCGTTCGGGGCGGTGTACCAGCCGTCGAACCGGTAGCCGGGAATCTTGCCCGTGTCGCCGGCCGCCCAACCGGATTTGTCGGCGGCGGCCGTGTTGTAGGGCACGGTCTGCGATGCGGGCGTGCCGGGCGCGTTGCTGCCGGCGGGCGCGTTCACGTTGTAGGAGAGCGTGGGGTTGATGGCCCACAATGCGTATACGGTCTTCGCCCTGGCGGGCATGACGATTTCCGTCCTGACGTTCGCGTTCAGCGTGTTCCGGTCCATGGTGTCGCCGACGGGCACGTCCCTGTCGTTGGCGTCCGTGTTCGCGCTCCACCCGTAGAACGTGCGGTTGGTCTTGCCGATCTGGCTGGAATCCCAGCAGTCGGAGTCGGCCTTCGCGGTCGCCAATGTGATCCTGGTGCCGGCCGGATAATAGACCTGGCAGCCGGATACGGCGCCCGTCGTGGCGATGGTCTCCACGCGCACGCTGCCGTCGGATCGGGTGATCGTCCGCTGGCTGGTCCCGTCATCCTGTCTGGCGGTCGTGTCGGTCAGCACCCTGCGGTCGTCCGCGATGGTTCCGGATTCCGGTCCGGCGCTCTTGTCGGCCGCAAGCCTGACCGTGCCATCCGTCCCGGATGCGGCGGTTTCGGTCCTGCCCGTCTCGGTGCGCGAGGGCACTTGGCCGGTTCCGCCGTTCGCGTCGTAGCCGAGCCTGTAGGCCTTGGTGAAGCTCAGATCGTCGAGGATGTTGCCGTTGACGTTGTTGCTGGAGCTTACCGATTTGAAGGTGAAGCGGGTGACCGTCCCGGTGGCGATGTACGTGCCGGTGTAGGTCTCCCACTGCCCGTCATGGTTACGGCTGGAATGGTTCGAGCTGCCGCCCAGTTCGGCTTTGTTGCTCACCTTCGTGGAGATGACCTTGCCGACGTCGCCCGGCTGGTCGCCGTTGCCGTTGACGGTGGTTCGCGTCGCGTCTTGGGCGGATTCCTTGCCGGGTTCGCCGATCATGACGCTCATCCCGTCGAGGTGGGTCCTGGCGAGGCTGGCGTGTTTCAACGTCCAGCGGTAGGACACGCCCGGGATGGTGGCGATGTCCTGGTAGATGGCGGTGCCCGCCTGTCCCGCGACGAGTTCCGCGTACTGGTTGCCGGTCTTGGAGTCCTTCTGTAGTTCGACTCCCTGTGCGATCTGCTGCCAGTTGGTTCCCTTGGTCTGGGTCGACTTCCATGCGAATTTGGAGGCGTCCCATCCCGGGATTGGCGCCCAGGGGTCCTTATCGATGCCGATGTGCCGCGCGTATCTGCCGTTGATCGGGTCGACGACGGTCCAGTCGTCCCACGGGTATTTGGTGGAGACACCGGCGATCAGGCCGGCCGGATAGTCGAACGAGCCGTTGACCAGTTCGGTCGGCAGACTGTCGGTCTTGCCGGCGATGGTCTTCACCTTGCCATCGGTGGAGGCCTTGATCTGCGACGTGCTCTTCTTGGCCCCGCCGTTCGCGTCGTAGCTGAGCTTGTAGGCGAGGCGGAAGCTCAGGTCGTCGATGATGCTGTCATTGGCGGAGGCAGTAAGAGTAACGTCCTTGGCGACGCCCCTGTAGGCGATCATCGTGCGGGATTGTCCGGCGGGGATGATGACCGTGCCCTCGTAGGATTCCCAGTCGTCGGAATGGTCCCACGGTTCGTGGCTGCCTTCCGTGGCGTCCATGGAATCGGAGTGCGTGTAGGCTACGGTCCCCACGTCGCCGGTCCTGTCCCCGTACTTCTGGCCGGTCTTGGAGACCGTGGTGCGGGTCAGTTTGACTGGGGTGAGATGGTCCTTGTCGGGGCCGGTGAGCAGGGTCACGCCGCCCGCGTTGCCTTTGGAGCGGCCGGAGTGGCGGATGCTGAACGTGTAGCTGGCGCCGGGCGCCGTGTTCACGGTCTGGGCGACGGTACGGCCCGCATGCACGTCGGCGGCCGTGTTCCCGTCCTTCTCGCGATGCAGTTCGAAGTTCTGGTTGCTGCCGATGGCATCGAGATCCTGCCAGGCGAACGTGGCGGCGGTCAGGCCGCCGGCCTTCACGCCCGTCTGTCCGGCCATGGCCTGCGCGTAGGAGCGGATCGTGCCCGCATTGGGCTTCACATACACCCAGGGCAGGCCCTGCCCCTCCTTGGCGATCGTCCACTTCGGGGTGTCGAACCCGCCGTTCACGGCCAGCTCGTCGCCCGCGGCCCTGGAGGCGATGGTCTCCACCTTGGCGTCCGGAGCCTTGAACGCGGCCGGCTGCGTGGAATCCGCCTTCGAATTGGAGGGCACCTTGCCCCTGTCGTTCTTCTTCAGATCATGCACCGTCAGGCCGGAAGCGGTTTTGTCAGCCGCGAGTCCGACACTGCCCGTGGTCTTGGACTTGGCGGGCTGGACGGTGTTCGCGGTCTTGTCGGATGGAACGGAGCCGGTCGCGTCGGATGCGTTCTTATCGTATGTGAGCTTGTACGCCTTGCTGAAACTGATGTCATCCAACAGATTGCCGTCCCACGCGCTGTATCCCTCGATGCTATGGAAGGCGAAACGCGTGACGGTGCCGGTGGCGATGTACGTGCCGGTGTACGTCTCCCACTGGCCCGTATGCGCTCCCTCCTGGAACTTATTGCTGTCGGGTATCTCCGGGTTGCTGACCTTGGTGCTGATGACCGTGCCGACCTTGCCGAGCTTGTCTCCATGCCCGTTCGCGGTGGTGCGGGTGGCTTCCTGCGCGGTCTCCTTGCCCGGTTCGCCGATGATGACGCTCATCTTGTCCAGGTGGCTGGAGTCGAGACTGGCGTGTTTGAGGCTCCACTTGTACATGACTCCCGGAACGGTGGCGACATCCTGGTAGATGGTAGCGCCGGATTGGGCGGCGTTGATCTCGCTGTAATGGTTGGTTCCGTCGGCCTTATAGTTGACCTGCACGTCGTCGGCGCGTTCGAGGTCCGGATAGGAGGTATCGCCGGTCTGCGTGCTGTGCCAGGCGAATTTCGCCTTGTCGAAGCCCTCGGGCAGCTTGTATCTCTTTCCGAGCACCGTCCCCTTTGCGAAGTATGAGCCGTCGTTCTGGCTGATATACCAGAATTTCCCGTCGTTGACGGGCATATCGCTTTTGACCGGATATTCGAAGTCGCCGTTGACGAGGTGGTCCGGCAGGCCGTTGGCGGCGTATTCCGCCACATCGTCATCCGCCGCGAGACGCACGCTGCCACTGGTCTTCGACTTGGCCTGCTTGACGGTGCCGGCGTTTTCGTTGGACGGGATGGAACCGGCCGCGTCGTCCGCCACCGTCTTCACCTTGCCGTCGGTCTCGGACGCCTTGCCCTCGGTCATGGAACTGATCTGGCTGGCCTTCGCCTTCGTGCCGCCGTTCGAGTCGTAGCTCAGCCTGTACGCGATCTTGAACGTCAGGTTGTCGATCAGGTTGCCCATGTCGGGTTTCGCTTCATTCAGCGATTTGAACATGAACGTGCTGACAGGCGTGTTCGCCGGGATCGTGACCTTGCCCTCGTAGGTCGCCCACTGACCGTCATGACGGTAATGATCCGTGTTGGTCGCGTGGGTGACGATGTCCGTGCCCGTCCAACCGGTCTTGTCCCCGGCCTTGTTGCCGCCGATTCGGGTCATGGTCACGGGCTTGCCGTTGACCAGCGCCTGCATCCCGTCGGCATGCTCGGAACTCAGTGCCGCATGGTCGAAGCGCACCGTGTATACGGCGTCAGTGCTGTTCTGCGTGTCGATCTTCTGATAGATGCTTTTGCCGATTTCGCTGCCGACGATCTCCGCATACGTATTGTCCGTGTCATTGTCCCGCTGCAATTCGACGCTGTTTGCGTGGTCGGTGACGAAGCCTTGGGGTTTCCCGCCTTTCTGATCGGAGATCCACCCGAATTTGGAGGCATCAAAACCGTCCCATTTCACCCATGCGACGTTTCCATCTGTGACATGCGCATTGCGGATGTACTGCCCGTTGACCGGGTCGACGCTTGTGAACTTGCCTCTTGAGGTGTTCAGCTTGGGACTGATGACGTTCCAGCCGCCCGCGGGCAGGTAGTCGAATCCGCCGTTGACGAGCTCCCTTGGATACGTCGTGGCGGCCGATGCCGTCAGGCTCGTGATGGTCTTGCCGATGTCGGGCATGCGGATCTCGTCCGCGTTCGCGGTGCCCGCCGTCAGGAGCCCGCCGCCCAGGAGGGTGCCCGCGGACAACAGTCCCGCGACCGCCCGTTTCAACCATGTGTGCATGTGTGTTTTTCCTTCCCCGCCCCTTGACTGTCCGGGACGGATGGGCCAGGACCCGCACGAACCCCTTGCGGCGAGCCAAAAGAACCATGAATGAAAACGAAGGGGGAGGGGCGCGGGACACGGCATGATCCGGATTGTTCCGCGCCCCCGTATGTCAGACGGCCGGGGTGTCTCCGTCGTGCGTGAGCGTCAGCGCGTCGCGGCGGTTGCGCGCGCCGCGCACGGCCATGGTGCCGCCGATCGCGAACAGGGGCATGGCGCAGGCCAGCCAGAACGCGAACGCGAGCACGCCGCCGGTCTGCGGCAGTTGGGTCAGGTTCGCGACGTTCTTGACCTGGACGGTGTTGTTGTCCAGCCTGCTGGTCAGGTTCGGCACGGTGCCGGTGCCCCTGTACTGGATGCTGGTGCCCGCGTCGTCGATGGTGACGGTGAACGTCGGTTTCGCGTAGCTGGCGTAGCCGGCCGGCTCCCGGGTTTCGGTGACCGTGTACGTGCCGTAGCCGAGGCCCTTGAACCGGATGAGGCCCCTCTGGCTCGCGTCGTCCCTGTTGTCGGCCGTCCCGTCATGGTTCGTGTCGCCGGTCACGAACACGGTGGCGGAACCCTGGTCGGCCGCATCCGACCATTTGCCGGTGTTCCAGTCGAGATTCATCCACTTGCCGTTGCGCTGGATCTGGAACTGGGCGCCGTCGAGCAGCGTGTTCACGTTGCCCGCGTCCACCTTCCGCAGGGTGAAGTCGTAGGCCTTGATGTCGGCCTTGTCCTGGTCGGTGATGGTCGTGAAGTGGATGCCGTCGGTGAACGTGCCGTACGTGTGGATGGTGTTGTTGGCCGGGTCGGTGATGCTGGCCTTGTCGACGGTCATGCGGTAGGTGATGACGATCGTCTTGTTGGAGTATTTGTCGAGAAGTTTCCTGCCGTCGATGCCCCAGCCGCCTGCGGGGATGGCGAGATCCGGGTCTGCGGGCCGGTTGTCGGCGGTCTTCAGGGTCGGGTCGCCGGGGATGCTTTTCGCGTTGTTCTGCGTGGTCCCGTCGTAGATGACCGCGTCGGCCGTGATGTCGGTCTGCGGCGCGTTCTTCAGCCGGACGCTCAGCGAGCCCTTCACGTACGTCTGGCCCTTCGGCTGGTCGATGAGCTTGAACTTGACGGCGGAGGCGGCCTGCTTGTTCGGCACGGTCACCTCGACCGTGTTGGTGACGGTGTCGCCGACGGTCACGCCGACCGGATCGTTGGTGGTGCCGTCCTTGCCTACCGTGGTGCCGTTGCGCTGCACCTGGACCTTCTTGTCGACCCTCATGCTCTTCGCCTTGACGACCGCGGTGCCGAGGGTCCGCCACTGCGGGTCCTTCGCGTCGTTCTTCATGATGTTCGCGTTGCCGGATTTCGTGCCGATCATGATCGGGTTGCCCTCCGAATCCGTGATGTAGTAGAGGCCTTCGGCGGGCACGTTGATCGTCAGCGTGGACTGGGTGGTCGTCAGGTTCGCGCCGCCCTGGATGGCGGCCGGCTTCCGAGTGGACTGGGCCAGGGCCTTGCTGATGTTGCGCAACTGCCTGGTCTGGGAGTCCATCTTGATGTTGGCGATGTTGCCCGCGTCATCGTAGCCGTACACCTTGCCGATGTCGTCGGCCGTGTCCGGATCGTAAGCGTTGGCGATGCCGATCGCGTCGGCCGCC
>OIWP01004184.1_pt1 | contig 10627 bp, 6 predicted proteins | sample 1587661 | NCBI WGS metagenome assembly OIWP01 (sample SAMEA3888899, study PRJEB22519) | human gut metagenome | biome: human gut; feature: human-associated habitat; material: faeces | place: Denmark | collected 2010 | reverse complement strand
TAGCCGCCGTCTTGAAGAAGGCGATAGCCGATGGAGAGGAGTCAGTCCGTAAGGGGTGACTCCTTTTTTTATATTAAATTTGATGTATTAAATCTATTATCTAATATCATGAAGAAAATCTATTTATTTCTATTTAGTCTGTTTATCTGTAATATCCTTGCGGCGCAAGATCAAGACTATAAAATAGTCAGAGATATCTCTTATACCCAATCGAAAAATCCATATGCGGTGGAACGTTGTAAATTGGATCTTTATTATCCCGAGAACGCAAAAGACTTCCCTACGGTAGTCTGGTTTCACGGAGGCGGCTTGTCGGGAGGTAGCAAATTCATCCCGAAGGAATTGAAGAACTGCGGATTAGCCGTTATCGCCGTAAATTACCGTCTGCTACCCAAAGCCACGTTGAGCGATTGTATCGATGATGCCGCCGCCGCTGTCGCTTGGACATTCAGCGAAATTGAGAAGTATGGTGGGGATAGGCGTAAAATCTTTGTCTCAGGTCATTCCGCTGGAGGTTATTTAACAAATATGGTCGGACTGGATAAGAAGTGGTTGACTAAGTACCGGATAGATGCTGATTCCATCGCCGCATTAATCCCTTTCAGCGGTCATGCGATCAGCCATTTCGCTTATCGGCAGGCGAAGGGGATAAAAGATACCCAACCGAGTATCGACGAGTTCGCCCCTTTGTTTTACGTACGTCCTGACGCTCCTCCATTGATTATCGTCTCGGGCGACCGGGAGATGGAGATGCTGGGCCGCTATGAGGAGAACGCCTATTTTTGGCGTATGATGAAAGTGGCCGGACATAAGAATACTTATATCTATGAGTTGGACGGATATGATCATGGATCGATGGCCGCTCCTGCCTTCCACATCTTAAAGAATCACGTGAATGCGATCTTGAAAGGTTCAGAAACCCGGTAATTCGATAAACTATTTAATTTAATACGTATGGTTCTCTTTTCTTTATTAATGGTCTTGATTTGCTTGAACGCATGTTCTGGAGCGAAGACCTCGGACAATGTAACGGTGTATGTCACGACAAACGATCGTGCGAAAGATTTCGTGAGAAGTGAGATCGCCTTGGGGGACAAACAAGCCGCCTCGCCTTCCGTGATAACGATAGACCCTTCGGTGCGCTATCAGACGATGGATGGCTTTGGCGCCGCCGTGACAGGCTCTACCTGCTATAACTTGATGCGGATGGCTCCCGAGGATCGGACAGCTTTCCTGAAAGAGACTTTCTCTGATACGGAGGGGATGGGGTATAGCTATATCCGTATCTCGATTGGCTGCTCGGACTTTTCTTTAAGTGAGTATACTTGTTGTGACACGAAGGGTGTCGAGAATTTCGCCTTGCAGAGCGAGGAGAAGGAGTATGTGATACCGATCTTGAAGGAGATCTTGGCGATCAGCCCTTCTATAAAAATCTTGGGATCGCCTTGGACTTGTCCAAGATGGATGAAGGTGGATAACTTAAAGGATTTGCGCCCGTTCGAGTCGTGGACTAGCGGACAGCTGAATCCCGCCTATTATCAAGATTACGCTACCTATTTCGTGAAATGGATACAGGCGATGGAGGCCGAGGGGATTCCTATCGAGGCGATAACTCCCCAAAACGAACCTTTGAACCAAGGAAATTCCGCTTCCTTATTTATGGGATGGGAGGAGCAACTCTCTTTCGTGCGTGACGCTCTAGGCCCTAAACTGAAAGAGACTGGCCTCAAGACGAAGATCTACGCTTTCGACCATAATTACAATTACGATAATATGTTGGAGCAGCAAGGCTATCCGATGAAAATCTACGAGGATGAGAATGCCGCTTCTTTCCTGACAGGTGCCGCTTACCATAATTACGGGGGCGACCGGGAGGAGTTGAATAACGTAAACGGCAAGTTCCCCGATAAAGAATTAATATTTACGGAAACTTCTATCGGCATGTGGAATGATGGACGTAACTTAGAGAAACGCTTGATGGAAGATATGGAGGAGACGGCCTTGGGTACGGTGAATAACTGGTGTAAGGCAGTTATCGTATGGAACTTGATGCTGGACAACGAGCGGGGACCGAACCGAGAGGGTGGTTGCCAGACTTGTTATGGTGCCGTGGATATCGATCGCTCGGATTATAAGACGATTACCCGGAATTCTCATTATTATATTATCGGTCATTTATCCTCTGTGGTGAAACCGGGGGCAGTACGGATCGGCTCTAAAGGGTATACGGCTGATGGGATTATGTATTCCGCCTTCGAGAATTTAGATGGAACGGAAGCGCTCGTATTACTAAATAATACGGACGGGACTAAAAATATAACGGTAAACAGTGGCGAACGTTCGTTTACCTACGAGGTTCCCGCTAAAGCAGTCGCTTCTTTTCGTTGGAATCTTTACTAATAAGGAGGGTGTGTTAAAAGTTGGTATTATGGCACGCAGATTTAGCAGATTTACGCAGATAATATATTGATTTTCATATCATAAATCTGCGGTCATCTGCTCAATCAGCGTTATCTGCGTGCCATGTTCACACTTTTGACACACCCCCGAATGTCCAATACTTTATCTATAGTGGCAACAAGCCGGTAGCTTATCATATACGGCTTTATCCGCCTTATCCATATCCGTGTCATGGCCTACTTTAGCGATCGCCTTGCTGATCGCTTTCGGGGAGGTCTTTTGGGGATCGTACTGGAGATGGATCATCTGGGTATCTTTGTCCCAATGAGCGGATAACACACCATTTACCCCTTTTGCCGCTTTCTCGATACGTTCCTTGCACATATCGCAAGAGCCTTTGACACCGAACATGGCATGCTCGGAGGCTACCCCCGTGACGCTTTGCGCATGCATCATATGCCCCTCATGCCCAGTCATAGGCTTGGCGGGCTCGTCGCCGTTATTCATCATGGAAGTTTTTCCCTCCAGCTGTGCGCTGGCGTCTATGGCGAAGACTCCGTTGGTTACGATTTCCTCACCTTCTCGCAAGCCATTCAAGATAACATAAGAGTTACCAAGGGAAGGGCCTAGCTCCACCTCACGCATCAAGAAAGCGGGGGTATTCGTATCCGGTTGCTTTACGTACACGATAGCACGTTTACCCGTCCAGAGCACAGCGGTTTGCGGTACGACGATCTCGTTCTTATAGTTGCGGAGCGGGGCGCTTACGTTTGCCGTGGCGTACATCTCGGGCTTGAGCTCCAAAGAGGCGTTCGGTACCTCTACACGGACCTTGGCGGTACGGGTCGTCGTGTTCAAGATCGGGTCGATGAAAGAGATCTTACCCGAGAACTTCTTGCCGGGTAGCGCTTGCAAGGTAAATTCCACCGGATCACCTTTGCTAAGGAAAGGGAGATCCACCTCGAAAGCGTCGAACAAGGTCCATACCTTCGTGAGGTTCGCCACGTCGAAAAGGATAGCTCCTTGGGATACATAATCACCTTGGCTTACCCGCTTGGACAGGACGATACCGCTCGTGTTCGACTTGATCTCTACAACCGGGGAGATAGAGCCGGACTTCTCGATAGCGGCGATCTGGGCATCTGTCATCTTCCATAAATATAGTTTTTCACGGGCGGCCTGTATCAATTGAGATTGTCCCATGCGGATCGCTTCCAACAATTCTTGCTGAGCGGTGAAAAGCTCTGGGGAGTAGAGGGTAGCGAGGGTCTGTCCGGCACGCACCGTCTCACCCGTGAAATCAACGTTCAAGCTCTCGATGCGTCCGCTTACATGGGCTGTTTGAGATTGCAGGCTACGCTCGTCCGGTACGATCTTGCCGTATAAACGGACTTGCTTGACCGGATTCTGGCGGGATACCTTGGAGGTTTGTACGTCCGCTAAGGCTGCTGCTTCTTCCGAAAGCTGAATGGCGTTGGGATCGATGGCCTTGTCGGAGAAGGAGCTCTTACGTACAGGGATCAAATCCATGGCGCAGATAGGGCATTTACCCGGCTTGTCTTGGCGAATTTGGGGATGCATGGAACAAGTCCACTCGCCGGCCTCGTTCTGTTGGAGGTCGTGGCCATGCGTAGGGGCGTGAACTTCCGTGCCGGTCTCGCTCGCTTGTGACGTATGGCTGTCGGTATCGGAGTTATGGAACAGGAGCCAGCCCAACAAGAGGCCGCCCGCTAGGAACAGGATATATATCAGGTACTTGGATTTTACGGTTTCATTTATATTTTTCATTTTCTTATTCGTTTACAGAGGTGGATATTAATTTCTCGATTCCGGCGATTTGGGTATTATATTCCGCTATCGCTTCGCTTTTCTTCAAGTGATAGTCCAACATTTGTCGCTCCACTTGGATCACGTCGGTCAAGGTCGTTCTTCCTGTCGAGAATTCCCGGACGATCAGTTGGTAGGTGGCCAACGATAGATCGTATTGTTTCTGGTACAAATCGATTTTCCGTGCGGCATCTTCCAATTGCTGGGTAATACGGATATACTCGGCTTGCAGTTGGTTCATCGTGTTCTCGTACTTCAACTCGCTGGATTTCCAATAATGCTTGCTTTCCCGTTGCTGTGCGTTATATTTCTTACGGAAGATAGGAAGGCTGATCTTTAGCATGGGCATGAACATATCCTTTCCGTTCATACCGGACATAGAGCCCATAGACATATCTTCCGGTTTCTTCCCGATCAAGGAATACTGGAGGCCGATACCTAGCATGGGGTAACTCATTTTCTTGTCCATCTCCGCCTTGGCCCGGTAAGCGTTTCCTTCCGCCTCCAGCATGGTAAGCATGGGGTTGTTGGAGATGACGCTGTCAAGAGCCATCGACTCACTCCATGAGAGAGGAAGCCGTTCCAACGAGTCGGGGACGGAAATCGGGGTAGCTAGCGACTGATTGAGCAACGTATTAAAAGCAGCCTCGGCCGTTTTCCGTTGCGATAACAAGGAGGCTAGCGTATTCTCCAGTTCTACCTTCTCCATCTGGATTCGCAGTACGTCCGACATTCCGCCCATGGAGTTGCCACTTCCCATAGAGCCTCCACCCATAGGGCTACCGCCGGACATTCCGGACATCGTACTACCGGATGCTCCCGTGCTTTGTACCGTAGGGCTTCCCATGCTACTGCCTCCCATACCCGACATACCTCCACCGGATACGGCGGGAGGAGTCGATGGAGCAGAAGATACGGGGGAGGGTAGGACGGAGGAACCGCCCGCCTTCGCCGACGGAGCGGAGAAGCGGTTCAATGCCAACTGTTCCAACTGGTCTAGCAGACGAAGGTTCGCCTGCGTATTTTTATATTGCTCGCTGATATTGCAAAGCTGGTACCATTGACTCTTCACCTCGTAATACAGGTTGTTGCGACTGTTACGGAATTGTTCGTAAGCCATCCGGGCCATCTCGGTCGCCTCGTTGCGGGCCGCCTTCCGGGTACCGAACCAAGGGAACATTTGCATCAAGGTGAAATCCGCTATTTGCTTTCCGGACAAGATCTCCATCGGTTTCAGGAAGAAACCGATCTCCAGTTCCGGGTCCGGATAGGCTCCGGCTTGCGGGACTTTCTCCAAAGATGCCTTATACAGGGAGAAGTCGGCGTTGATCTGCGGATTGTTACGTGCCGCCAGTTCCAGATAATAGCCTAAACTATCGGCCGGCTGGGAGTAAGCGAAAAGGACGTTTAGCATCCCCAGTACACCTGCCATGATGATTGATCTGATTCTTTTATATCTCATAAGTCGTTACCTCCTCTTGAATTTTATTCTTTTGTTCTTTCTTTATAGCGTTCTCCCGCCACCAGCATTGCAGGACGGGAACGACAAACATGGTCATACTCTGGATCAGCATGCCTCCGAACGTAGGGATAGCCATCGGTACCATGATATCCGCCCCCTTACCGGTAGAGGTAAGTACGGGGAGTAAAGCGATCAGGGTAGTGGCTGTAGTCATGGCCGCTGGGCGTACCCGTTTCAGTCCGGCGGCTACTACCGCTTCCCGGATATCGTGCTTGGTGCGGGGGTCTCGCTCGAGGAATACATGATGGATGTAGGTTCCCATCAATACCCCATCATCCGTAGCCACACCGAACAAGGCGATGAAACCGACCCAGACTGCCACGCTCAGATTGATCGTGTGCATCTGGAAAAGATCCCGCATATTCTCTCCGGCGATGGAGAAGTTCATGAACCAATCCTGTCCGTAAAGCCATAGCAAGATAAAACCTCCGGCGAAGGCCACGAACACCCCGGAGAAATGGATCAGTGAGGCAGTGACCGTCTTGAATTGAAAGTATAGAACCAGCAGGACGATCAACAAGGCGAGGGGAACGACGATCATCAGCCGGCTGGTGGCACGCTCCTGCTGCTCGTAATTGCCGGCGAACTTATAGGATACGCCGGGATCAAGGTTCAACTCGCCCTCCTTTATCTGTTGCTCAAGGATGCGGGAAGCCTCTTTCACGACATCCACTTCCGCCTTCCCCGCCAGTTTGTCGAAGATGACGTAGCCTACCAAGAAAGTGTTCTCGCTTTGGATCATCTGCGCTCCACGGGTATAGTTGATATCGGCTAGCTCTTTAAGCGGGACTTGCGCCCCAGTGGCGGTCGGTACGAGGATCATACCTAGCGGATTATCTCGAAGCTCACGAGCGTAGCGTAGGCGCACCGGGAAACGTTCCCTGCCTTCCACGGTGCGGGTCAGTACCATGCCACCGACAGCGGCACTTAATATCTCTTGCAAGTCCTCCACGTTTACGCCGTAACGGGCCATATTCTCACGGTTCAGTTCGATCTCCAGATAAGGGGCGCCTACCGCACGGTCGTAAAATACGGAAGAGGGGATAACGGAGGGTACCTCTTTCAATGCCTTCTCGATCGCCTTTCCGGCTTTCTCGATCGTCTCCAGATCCGGGCCATACACCTTGATACCCATCGGGGCACGCATACCGGTGGATAACATGACGAGACGGGCCTCGATAGGCTGCAGCTTCGGGGCGGAAGTCAATCCCGGAAGATGGGTGACGTTCACGATCTGTTGCCAGATATCGTTCGTGTTCTTGATCTCCGGTCGCCATTGGCGGAAGTAATCGCCTTTAGCGTCTGGGATCAGGCTGTCTGAGGGAATCAGCCGGAAACCGTCTTTGGGGTTATATACGCCTCCATCTTTTAGGAGATACTCCCCTTGCCGGTTTACCTTGAAACGTTCCCTTTTCCCGTCCTCATTCAGGATATATTCCGGACGGTAGTTGATCGTATTCTCGAACATCTGTACCGGCGCTGGATCGAGGGCGGAGTTTACACGGCCCCATTTACCGATGGCGGTCTCCACCTCGGGGATAGAGGCCAGCCGTTTGTCGAGCGCCTCTATATAATCAAGGTTTTGCTCGATACCGGAATGCGGCATGCTAGTCGGCATCAGTAGGAAAGAACCTTCGTTCAGGCTAGGCATAAACTCCTGTCCGATGCCTCTCCATATCCAGAAACCGAATACGATAGTAGCTCCCGGAATCAACATGAATTTCCAGCGGTTATCCAAGCACCAGCGCAATATCCTCTCATAATAAATAACGAGCAGCCACAGGATGCTTAGGATGATGGCTACGCAACCCGCCACGAACAATATATTGGCGAGCATCCCTTTTTGCGGCCCCATCGGCAACCATTCCTCGGATAGGTAATAGATCGTGACAAAGAGGGTGATACCGATATTGATATAAGTGCTCATTTGAGGCTTCTTCCAATAACCGGACAATAGATTATTCACCCCGACTGCCGTTAGCCCGATAGCCGGAATACTTCCATAAATAATAAGTAAGGCGATTCCGGCCACGATCAACAGGTAATTCAGTATTTTCCGTATCTGCCTTGAATGGATCTTTATCGAGAATAACCAATACGATAGGGAAGGAAGCAAGATCAATCCCAGCACGAAGGCGGAAGCCAAAGCATATGTCTTGGTATAGGCCAAAGGCGAGAACATCTTCCCTTCCTGCGCCTCCATGGTGAAGACGGGGAGGAAGCTGACGATCGTCGTGATCATCGCTGTGCTGATTGCCCCGGACACCTCGCTTACCGCCTTATAAATAAGGTTGACAAACGCCTTTCCCCCCTGTATATGTCTGTTCTCGGGCATCTCCCGGTAACGGATGATACTTTCCACGAAGACGACCCCTACATCCACCATCACGCCAATGGCGATCGCTATACCCGATAAAGCCACGATATTCGCCGCTATCCCCGTATAACGCATGATGATGAACGTGGCGAGCACCGCTATCGGTAGCATGCTGGCGATAACGATAGAGGCCCTCAGATTGAGCACCAGCACGATGATAACGATCACGCAGATCAATATTTCGTGGGAGAGGGCGGTCTCCAACGTCCCGATCGTCTCCTTGATAAGCCCCGTACGGTCGTAGAACGGCACGACGGTTACCTTGGAGACCGTCCCGTCCGCCAGTACCTTCTGGGGCAATCCCGGTTCCATCTCCTTGATCTTCGCCTTTACGTTATTGATAACCTCCAATGGGTTGGAGCCATAGCGGGCTACGACCACTCCGCCCACGGCCTCCACACCCTCCTTGTCCAGCCCTCCCCGTCGGGTTCCCGGACCGATATTCACGAACGCCACGTCCGATATGCGAACCGGTACGCCTTCCCGAACGGTGATGACGGCATTCTCTATATCTTTTACATTCTTGATATACCCCAAGCCCCGGATCAGGTACTCCACCTTGTTGATCTCCATCGTCTCGGCGCCGATATCGAGGTTGCTCTTCTTGATGGCGCTCATGATATCCATCACGGAGACGTTGAAGGCGTACATGGCATCCGGGTTCAACTCGATCTGGTACTCCTTCACGAAACCGCCCGCCGAGGCAACCTCGGATACCCCCTCGGCGGAGGATAAGGTGTACTTGACGTAGAAATCCTGTATCGTACGCAACTCCTCGGCGTTCCAGCCTCCGGTAGGTTTACCGGTCTTGGGGTCCCGTCCTTCCAGCGTATACCAATAGATCTGCCCGAGGGCGGTAGCGTCCGGTCCCAAGGTAGGCTGCACGCCTTCCGGCAAAGTTCCCGGAGGCAGGGAGTTCAGCTTCTCCAATATACGGGAACGGCTCCAGTAGAACTCTATATCGTCATCGAAGATGATGTATATGAAGGACATCCCGAACATGGAGGAACTACGGATCGTCTTCACTCCCGGGATACCTAAAAGAGAGGTGGTCAGCGGATAAGTGATCTGGTCCTGTATATCCTTCGGCGAGCGGCCCATCCATTCTGTGGCCACGATCTGCTGGTTATCGCCGATGTCGGGGATGGCATCTACCGGAATCGGATTCCGGGGAATGATCCCCCCGTGCCAATTGAAGGGAGACGTGGAGATGCCCCATACGATAATCAGCACTAGTAAAAGTAAGGTTACCACCCTGTTCTCAAGGAAGTAACGAATGATTCTATTTAACATTTGAATGAGCTTTTATGATTTGAAAACATATGAGAACGCTTATTTGTTCGTCTTTGAAGGCAAGCGATCACATGAGTACTCGTGATGCTTTACGCCAGTACTCGCAATGGATTACTCCAGTATTTGCAATGGATTACTCCAGTACTTGCGGTGGATTACTCCAGTACTCGCAATAGATTACGCCGGTACTCGTGCGTAAACAGACGTAAATCGCCTTTTAAAAAGGAAGCCTATACGCTAAATCAAAAAAGTACAATGATGGACGAATAACGGGATAGCGCTATTCTCCTTGGGTGGATTAATAAAGGGATTGGAACGTGTTGTCTCGTCTCGCCCGGCGATCTTATAGGAGTCGAGTAGATCGAACAACAAAACTACAGCGACAGGAGCGGACAATTGCACGAGCGTATTCGCCACATCCTGATCGACGGATAACTTAACATATTACGTCTCGGTAGAGCAGCACTTATGGGACGTGCCCGCCTCACCGCAACTGGGGCAAGTGTCAAGATACTGCAAACTCACTTCCGCCAACTTACCCATACAATAATGGTAATTCAGCGCAAACCCGGAGGAAACCCCGAGGTAAAGAACAGCGAGTATGAACAATAAAAATCTTCTCATCCCAAGTAATATATTCCGCAAATATATGAATATTTTTTGAACGGGCAATAGGGTGGAAAAAGTGCTCGTAGGGTTGTTAAAATCAGAACCTTTTCTTTATAGCCTTGTTCAAGGTAGGTAATTAATCTAAACAAAACACATTTATGAGACTATTTGTACAAGGAGCAGTATTACTGCTAGGTATGGGATTCTTATCGGCTCCCGCTAAGGCTCAAAAGGTGGTCATCGAGGATGACGTGCCAAATTCGATAGTCCTTGTCAGCCAAGACAAGGCAGGTGATGAAATCGTGAGGATAATGAATGAGACGCAGAGCCCTCGTTTCCACGACCCGAAAGCCCCCCGCTTCGTATTGACCGATCGTAAGGGACGTTTCGCCTTGGGTATCGGCGGTTACGTGAAGGCTACGGCGGAGTATGATTTCGGCGGGATTTCGGATGATGTCGATTTCTATCCGTCCATGATCCCGAATGGTGGGCAGAACTACGTCCGTAACCAGTTCCAGATGGACGCTACTACCAGTACGATATTTTTGAAATTAGTGGGTCGTACCAAACACCTCGGGGATTTCGTCGTGTATACGGCG
>OIWP01004183.1_pt1 | contig 10633 bp, 9 predicted proteins | sample 1587661 | NCBI WGS metagenome assembly OIWP01 (sample SAMEA3888899, study PRJEB22519) | human gut metagenome | biome: human gut; feature: human-associated habitat; material: faeces | place: Denmark | collected 2010 | reverse complement strand
CATGCTGCTCTCCCCGAATGCGGACGATCTGGCACAGCTGGCCATCGACGAGAAGATCGAAGTGCTGACCACCGGCGCAGGCAATCCGGGCAAGTATATCGCGGACTGGAAGAACGCAGGCATTAAGGTTATGCCGGTCGTTGCTTCGGTTGCACTGGCAAAGCGCATGGAGCGCGCAGGTGCAGATGCGGTTATCGCAGAGGGTATGGAAGGCGGCGGCCACATCGGTGAGCTGACCACCATGCCGCTCGTTCCGCAGGTTGTAGACGCACTGAGCATTCCGGTCATCGCCGCAGGCGGCATTGCAGACGGCCGCGGCATGGCAGCTGCCATGATGCTCGGCGCCGAAGGCGTACAGTGCGGCACCGTGTTCCTCGCATCCAACGAGTGCTATATTTCGGATAAGTACAAGGAGCTTGTCCTCAAGGCGACCGACATTTCGACCGTTGTTACCGGTCGTCCGTCCGGTCATCCGGTGCGTTCGCTCAAGACCCCGATGGCGCGCAAGTGCCTCGAGCTTGAGAAGCAGAACACCGATGCCTCCCTTGAGGAGCTTGAGAAGGCAACCGCCGGTTCGCTGCGCAAGGCCGTGCAGGACGGCAACTATGAGGAGGGCACCTTTATGTCCGGTCAGATTGCGGGTATGCTCAAGGAGCTGCATCCGTGTGAGGAGATTCTCAAGGGCATGACCGCACAGGCGGAGGACCTTCTGAAAAACGCTTACAAGAGATTTGAATAAGAGCGGAGAGTGAAGAGATACGAAAACTCCTCACTCCTGCCTGTCTATAGAATGGAGTAAACAATGAGCTTAGCAATCGTAACCGGCGGTTCCCGCGGCATTGGCGCGGCAATCGCGGAAAAGCTGGCGCAGGACGGCTTCGACGTCCTCATCAATTGTGCGTCCTCGGTCGAAAAGGCTGAGGCTGTGGCGGAGAAGTGCCGCGCGCACGGCGTTAATGCTTATGTGAAGAAGTGGGATGTTGCGGACTATAACGCCTGCAGCACCGCGCTCAAGGAAATTAAGGAAGAGATCGGCGTACCGTTCGTTCTCGTCAACAATGCGGGCATCACCCGCGACGGTCTGATGGTCCGCATGAAGGAGGACCAGTTCGACGACGTTATCCGCACCAACCTCAAGGGCGCATTCAACATGCTCAGCCTGTGCGGTGCGATGATGATGCGCGCAAAGCAGGGCCGCATCATCAACATCACCTCGGTTTCGGCGTTCACCGGAAACTACGGCCAGATCAACTACACCGCTGCCAAGGCGGGTATGGTCGGCATGACCAAGACCGCCGCCAAGGAGCTGGGTGCGCGCGGCATTACAGTAAACGCGGTCGCTCCGGGCTGGATCGCCACCGAGATGAGCGACAAGGTGCCCGAGGACATCCGCGAGAACGCCAAGAAGCAGATCGCGCTCGGCCGTTTCGGCAAGCCGGAGGAGATCGCAGGCGTGGTTGCCTTTCTGGCTTCCGACGCTGCAAGCTATATTTCCGGCCAGACGATCATCGCGGACGGCGGACTCTACTAAGATTTGACACTGTGCAGTGGCTGCACAGTTACGATACTGGAATGAAGGAGCAAATATATGGAACGTGTAGTAATCACCGGCATGGGTGCCATCACTCCGGTCGGCAACGATGTGCCGTCGTTTTGGGAGTCGCTCAAGACCGGCAAGTGCGGCATCGGTCCCATCACCAAGTTTGATGTATCCGATTTTAAGGTAAAGCTGGGTGCAGAGGTCAAGAACTTCGACCCGACCCAGTATATGGAGAAGCGTGAGGCGCGCCGTGCAGACGCAAATGTGCATTACGCAATGGCGGCAGCGGTTCAGGCTGTCGAGCAGGCAGGCCTCAAGGAAGGCAATTTCGATCCCTATCGCACGGGCGTTATCTTCGGCTCGGGCGTAGGTGGTCTGCACGTTGCAGAGCAGGAGGTCCCGAAGCTGCTCGAAAAGGGTCCCGGCCGCGTTTCGCCGTTCGCTATCCCGGAGATGATCGCCAACATCGCAGCGGCGTATATCTCCATGCACTTCGGCTTCAAGGGCGAGAATTTCTGCCCGGTCTCCGCGTGCGCGACCGGCAACCACTCTATCGGTGAGGCTATGCGCGCCATCCGCCACGGCTATCAGGATGTTGTTGTCTGCGGCGGCACCGAGAACGGCATTATCCCGATCTCGATGGCAGGCTTCCAGAACATGAAGGCCGTTCACATGGGCGAGGACCCGACGGCGGCTTCCATCCCGTTCGATGCACGCCGTTCCGGCTTCGTCATGGGCGAAGGCGCAGGCTGTCTCGTACTCGAGAGCCTGACGCACGCACAGCAGCGCGGCGCGACCATTCTGGCAGAGGTGGCAGGCTACGGTGCCTCCGGCGACGCTTATCACATCACCAGCCCGTCTCCGGACGGCGAAGCAGCGGCGCACGCCATCCGCGGAGCCATCGAGGATGCCGGTCTGACCCCGGCTGACGTTGACTATATCAACGCGCACGGCACCTCGACCCCGCTCAACGAGAAGTACGAAACCATCGCCATCAAAAAGGCGTTCGGCGACGAGGCTTACAACGTAAAGGTATCCTCCACCAAGTCCATGACCGGCCATCTGCTGGGCGGCGCGGCTGCGGTTGAGGCCATTGCCTGCGTTATGGCAATCCGTGAGGGCATTGTACCGCCGACCATCGGCTACAAGGAGCCGGATCCGGAGTGTGATCTGGATATCACCCCGAACAAGGCGGTTGAGATGCCGATCAATGTTGCCATCTCCAACTCGCTCGGCTTTGGCGGCCACAACGCCTGCATCCTGATCAAGAAGGTATAAAAATGGACATCAAAGAACTGAAAGACATCGCGCTTGAGCTGATGGACGCGCTGGCTGCAAAAAAGCTGGGCGAGGTCGAGCTCGAGCTGGATAACGCAAAAATCAAGATCAAGGCAGCCGAACCGGCTCCCGTGATCGCTGCAGCATCGGTAGCAGCGGCGGCACCCGCAGCGGCGCCGGCGGCAGCACCCGCAGCGGAGAGCGCAGACGCGGCACCGGCAGAGGAGCAGCTTCCGGCAGGCACGCAGGTCAAGAGCCCGCTGGTCGGCACGTTTTATTCTTCTCCGTCTCCGGACGAACCGCCGTTCGTGCTGGTCGGTCAGCAGGTGAAGGAGGGCGATACCCTCTGTATCATCGAGGCGATGAAGATCATGAACGAGATCAAGGCACCGTGCGACGGCAAGATCATCCGCATTATGGCGCAGCCGGGCGATATGGTGGAGTATAACCAAGTCCTTTGTGTTATTGAGTAAGACGTAAGCATCTGCCGCGCATCAGCGCGGATTCAATAGAATTTGCATAGCAAATTCATAAAAACGGGGAGCAAGTATCACCGTTTTTATACCGATAGAGGGAGAAAGTTTCGACCGACGGGAGGAACTTTCGTACGACTTGGGAACGGTCCACGATCCGTTCCTATTACCGGCAAAACTGTAGTTTTGCGGTAATTATCTTGCTTTTTAGATTGAGAGGGATTATAATATGCTGAACAAAGAACAGATCATGGAGATCCTTCCGCACCGTCCGCCGATGCTTCTGGTGGACGAGATTCTCGAAATGGACGAGAACCATGTAGTCGGTGCGCTGCACCTGACCGGTGACGAGTTCTTCTTCCAGGGCCACTTTCCGGGCAACCCGATTATGCCCGCGGTGTTCCGTCTGGAGGCGCTCGCGCAGGCAGGCGGCGTAGCGTTGCTGTCTCTGCCCGAATTCAAGGGCAAGACTGCGGTCTACACCGGCATTGACAAGGCGAAATTCCGCGCAATGGCAAAGCCGGGCGATACCCTTCGTCTGGAAGTTACCTTCACCAAGCGCCGCGGCCCGATGGCAGTAGCCGAGGGCATTGCCTGGGTCGGTGACGAGAAGGCCGCCGAAGCGGAGATCAAATGCATGGTCATCAATGACTGAGGCGGGAGAGAGCTAATCGAATGTTTCAGAAGGTACTCATTGCGAACCGCGGCGAGATTGCGGTCCGCATTATTCAGGCCTGCCGTGATTTAGGCATTATCTCGGTGGCCGTTTACTCCGAGGCTGATCGCGAAGCGCTGCACGCGCAGATCGCGGACGAAGCGGTCTGCATCGGTCCGGCCCGTGCGGCGGACAGCTACCTGAATATGGATAATATCATTTCGGCGGCGCTGGCTTCCGGCTGTCAGGCCATTCATCCGGGCTTCGGCTTCCTGTCCGAGAATCCGGATTTTGCCGAGCGCATCACGCAGGCCGGTCTGGCGTTTATCGGCCCGACTGCGGCAACCATCCGTCTGATGGGAGACAAATCCGAGGCAAAGCGCAACGCGATCGCTGCAGGCGTTCCGGTCGCGCTCGGCACGGACGGTCCGCTGCGTGATTTTGACGAAGCCATCTCCGAGGCCGAGCGCATCGGCTATCCGGTCATGCTCAAGGCGGCATCCGGCGGCGGCGGCAAGGGCATCCGCGTGGCGGAGAGCGTCAAGGACCTCAAGGACGCGTACGACAGCGCCTCTGCAGAGGCTATCGCCAACTTCGGTGACGGCCGCCTGTACATGGAAAAATATATTCACAATCCGCGCCATATCGAGGTGCAGATTCTGGGCGATAACTACGGCAACGTGGTGCACCTGTTCGAGCGTGAGTGCTCGGTGCAGCGCCGCCACCAGAAGCTGATCGAGGAAAGTCCGTCGGCTTTCGTCACGCCCGAGCTGCGCGAGAAGATGACCTCGGCGGCTGTTGCGCTGGCAAAGCGCGTCGGCTACCGCAACGCGGGTACGATCGAATTTCTGGTCGATAACGACCGCAATTTCTACTTCTGCGAGATGAACACCCGCATTCAGGTCGAGCACCCGGTCACCGAGGAGGTCACCGGCGTAGATCTGGTCTGCGAGCAGCTTCGCGTGGCGGCGGGCGAACCGTTGTCCTTTAAGCAGGAGGATCTGACCATCCGCGGTCACGCCATCGAGTGCCGCATCAACGCGGAGGACCCGTCGAGAAACTTTGCGCCCTGTCCGGGCACGCTGGTGTCCTTGCATCTGCCGGGCGGTCCCGGCGTGCGCGTGGATTCCGCGGCTTATCAGGGATATAAGATTCCGCCGTTTTACGATTCCATGATCGGCAAGCTGATCGTCTACGGCGCCGACCGTGAGCAGGCCATCGTTCGCATGCGCCGTGCCCTTGCGGAGATGCTGTTTGAGGGCGTTGTGACCGCAACCGACTATCAGATGCACATCCTGTGCTCGAAGGCGTTTGTGGAAGCAAACTTTAATGTTAATTCCATCGCAAACGGCGATTTTGACTAAATCATTTATTATGGTATAATAGATTTAGCACAAGCATAGTTGAATCCGAAGGTCTTACAAAATCAGCGTATTTTGAAAAGCGAAGTTTTTGTAATCCGAAGGATTTCAGAGGCAGTACCGCACGGTTGAACAAGAGCGATTTGCGAGATGGTTTGTTCACTGGTGCGGCGCGGACTTGCAGCAATACTTGGTGTATTGCAAAAGTACGCAACAAAACCAGGGGGCAAAACAGCCGCAAAGCGCCGAAGGCCAATCGTGCGGTACTGCCTCCAAACGAAAGGGGAGTTACGCATGGGTCTGATCGACCTGTTTCAAAAAACACGCGAGACCTCTATGGAAATGAAACCGCAGGAGGACGAAGCGGCCAAGGTCGTAACCTGCAAGGGCTGCGGCGCAGAACTGAAGGCGTATGCCTACGGCAAGAATCTGTATGTGTGCCCGCACTGCGGACGCTACGGACGACTGCTCGCGCGCACGCGCATCCGTCAGATCGCGGATAAGGACAGCTTTGAGGAGCTGTACGCCAATCTGGCACCGGCGGACCCGATCCACTTCCCGGGATACGCAGAGAAAACGGCAGAGCTGGCTGAAAAGGTCGGCATGCCGGACGCAGTCAAGACCGGCGTGTGTAAGATCGGCGGCGTGGAAACCGCGATCGGCGTCATGGACAGCCATTTCATGATGGCGTCCATGGGTTCGGTCGTCGGTGAAAAGCTGACCCGCCTGTTCGAGTACGCGACCGAAAAGGGTCTGCCTGTCGTGCTGTTCACCTGCTCCGGCGGTGCGCGCATGCAGGAGGGCATGTTTTCGCTCCTGCAGATGGCAAAGGTGTCCGCGGCGGCGCGCCGTCACTCGGACGCCGGACTGCTGTATATCACCGTGCTGACCGACCCGACCACGGGCGGCGTTACCGCGTCGTTCGCCATGCTGGGCGATATTATCCTCGCGGAGCCGCGCACGACCATCGGCTTTGCCGGCCGCCGTGTTATCGAGGGAACCATCGGTCAGACCCTCCCGGACGATTTTCAGTCCTCGGAGTTCTTGCTATCGCACGGTTTCTGTGATAAAATAGTTCCGCGTAATCAACTCAGAGAAACGCTGGAAAAACTCTTGAAGCTGCACTGCGGCTCCAAGTCCAAGAAATGGCAGGTGTGGCGTCGTGATTAACAAACCCGCAAGTGAAAAAATGCGTATCATCCACGATACCAAGCGCCCGATGATCACGGATTATATCAATGAGCTGTTCACCGACTTCACCGAGCTGCACGGCGACCGCTATTTTTCGGACGACCATGCCATCCTCGGCGGCGTTGGCTACTTCAACGGCACACCGGTGACGGTAATCGGCCACCGCAAGGGCCGCACCATTGAGCAGAATATGGACGCTAACTTCGGCATGGCGCACCCGGAGGGCTATCGAAAGGCCCTGCGTCTCGCACATCAGGCGGAGAAATTCCACCGCCCGGTCATCAACTTTGTTGACACCGGCGGCGCGTTCTGCGGCGTTGGCGCGGAGGAACGCGGTCAGGGCGAGGCCATTGCCCGCTGTTTGTATGAGTTTATCGAGCTGAAAACGCCTGTTATCTCTATCGTGACGGGTGAGGGCGGCTCCGGCGGCGCACTGGCGCTGGCGGTGGCAGACCGTGTGCTCATGCTCGAGAACGCCCTGTATTCGGTTATTTCGCCGCGCGGCTGCGCGTCCATTCTCTGGAAGGACCCCAAGCGCGAGGCGGAGGCAGCGGACACGCTGCATATCACCGCGCAGGACCTGTACAGCTTCGGTATGATCGAAGGCATCATTCAGGAGGGCACATCCTCCGCACAGCTTATCCGCAATGTGGCGCGCACGCTGCGCGACCAGCTTGCCGAGCTGGATGCTGAGCCGGACATCGACACGATGCTGCAGAAACGGTATGAAAAATTCCGCAGAGTCGGAGTTTTCAGAACAATAAATCAAGAAAGTAATGAAGGAGTGTAAATCCCATGTTTGAAAAGGTATGTGAAATCCTGGCAGACAAGTTTGACGCTGATGCTTCCACCATGACCATGGACACCAAGGTTAAGGAAGACCTGAACGCAGACTCTCTGGACGTTGTAGAGCTGATGATGGACCTCGAGGAGAACTTCGGCGTAACGATTTCCGACGAGGAAGCTGCTAAGATGAGCACCATCGGTGACATCGTAAACTACATCGAAGCAAACCAGTAAGGCTTTGCTTCGATTGAAAGGCCTTTGGCCTTTCAATCGAGGGGGACGTACCGAGCCGTTGGCTCGGATACGTCCTGTGCGGGATTCTGCGCGTCCGCCTTTGGCGGGCACACAGAATCCCTTTCTTGTATAAAAAGTCAGGCGCATGTCCTGACTTTTTATGCGTTTGCGGGCAAACGCGCTTGAATCCGCGCGTATGCGCGGTCCGCTGCGGCGGAGCCAATGACTCGGATTTCTGTGCGAAATCCTGCCATGCGGGTGCGGTTTGCAAGCAAACCGGGATTAAATCGCGCTGTAAGCGCGAAAAAGCCACTGTTCACTGAACAGTGGCTTTTTTCATTCATTTTCCGTTACTGAGCCGAAATGGTAACAGTCGAGGTGGCGTTATCCCAATCCACGGAAAAGCCGAGCGCGAAAACGAGGTCGCGCAGCTTGAAGTAGTTGTTGCCGCCGATGGAGTAGGCGGTGAGGGAAAGCGGGTTGCCGTCGAGGTAGACAGCGGCGTTCGTGAGCGTGGCAGCCTTATTGCCGGCGGGCAGGGCAGTCTGCTCGCCGCCGACCGGCGTGTATGCGGTTCGGCTCGTCAGGGCGATGCGCTGCTGGGCGGCGTTCCATGTTACCGCAAACTCGCTGTCCAGACCCTTGAGGGCAGCGGCGAGGTCGCGCAGCTTGAAATAGTTGCTGCCGTTGATGGTATAGGCTGCAAGATTGACCTTTGCACCGTTGAGCTCGACCTTGTGCCTGGAAACATATGCAGTCGGATTGGTGAGCGTGCGAAGGGAAGTGATGGTGTCGGTCAGCGATGCGCGGGCGGAGCGCACCTCCGGCACATTGTACGAGCTCTCCCAGAAGGAGTAGTGTTCCCATGTCATGCCCTTGGTGAAGGCAACCTGTGCGGCACTTAGCTCGTGATAGGTCACGCTTTCGCCGTTGAGCGTACAGATATGGTTACCAGTATCGTCGTCGATGGCATCGGTATAGGTCAGCGCGGTGACGATCTTGCGGCCCTGCTTGGTCAGATATTTGACGGGGAAGCCGTTCATGATCTCATGGCCGTCCACCAGATAGGCTTTCGTGTCGTCAACATAGAAATCTGCGCACGGCGAAACATCCGTGGCGAAATTGCTCACGCTCTCTGGAATATTCAGTGCGTAGATTTTGCCGTCTGCATATGAGTACATATGCTGGCCCTCCAGACCTGCGCCGCAGTACAGCTCGGGCGTGCCGTCGCCGTCCATATCCACCAGCTTTGCCATCGAGAGGCCGGTCAGCAGTCCCTTGAAGCCATCGTCCGTGCGGGCGGCAGCCTTGCCATACTTATTCTGCAGGGTGGTGATCTGATTCAGATACGCCTTAGCACCCTGCGGAGACAGGGAACCGAGGTCAGCCGCGCCTGCGGCGCCGACTGCCATCGCGCCGGTCAGTACGGTGCAGAGCATTGCCTTTCCGATTTTGTTCATAGAGATTCTCCTTCCTTTTATCAGACGCTTGCGTCTTTTCTTTATTGTACGGCAGGAGTAAGCCTGCGTCAACCGGAAAACATGGGGAGATTTCTCAGTTCGGTAAAATATTTTACAATTTAGAGCGGATATATCGCCGTAATTTTGATGATAAAATAGGTGGAAAATGAACGAAAAAACGGGTATAATAAATTCTGTACGAAAATAATCCCGCTGATGGAGGAATAGAATATATGATCCGTAACGATTTACGCAACATCGCCATCATTGCGCACGTTGACCATGGCAAGACTACTCTGGTCGATCAGATGCTCAAGCAGGCTGGCGCTTTCCGCGAAAATCAGGTGGTAGAGGAGCGTGTCATGGACTCGGGCGACATCGAGCGTGAGCGCGGCATTACCATTCTGGCAAAGAACACCTCTGTACATTACAAGGGCGTAAAGATCAACATCGTAGATACCCCGGGCCACGCCGACTTCTCCGGCGAGGTAGAGCGTATCCTCAAGATGGTAGACGGCGTTGTTCTGCTGGTTGACGCAGCAGAAGGCCCGATGCCGCAGACCCGCTTCGTGCTGCAGAAAGCACTGGAGTTCGGTCACAAGATCATCATTGCAATCAACAAGATCGACCGTCCGGACGCTCGTCTCAACGAGATCGGCGACGAGGTTCTTGAGCTGCTGCTCAACCTTGATGCGACCGACGAGCAGCTGGACAGCCCGATCGTTTACTGCTCTGGCCGTGCAGGCACCGCTTCCATGTCCCCGAATGTGGAGGGCAAGGACCTGACCCCGCTGTTCGAGCAGATCCTCGAGCATATTCCGGCGCCGCATGTTGATACCGAAGGCCCGACCCAGATGCTCGTTTCTTCTATTGACTACAACGAGTACGTTGGCCGTATCGGCATCGGCCGTATCGAGCGCGGCTCGATGAAGGTAGGTCAGCAGGTTACCGTCTGCGACTACCACGGCAACACCAAGCCGTACAACGCAAAGCTGGTTACCCTGTACTCCATCGAGGAGCTGGGCCGTCAGCCGATCGAGGAGGCACAGGCAGGCGAGATCGTTTGCTTCTCCGGCATCGAGGGCGTAACCATCGGTGAGACCCTGTGCGACCCCGAGCACGTTGAGGCTCTGCCGTTCGTTAAGATTTCCGAGCCGACCGTTGAGATGACCTTTATGGTCAACGACTCTCCGTTCGCCGGCAAGGAAGGCAAGTTTGTAACATCAAGACATATCCGTGACAGACTTTTCAAGGAACTTAACACTGATGTAAGTTTAAGAGTAGAAGAAACTGAAAACATGGATTCATTTAAGGTTTCAGGACGTGGAGAACTTCACCTTTCAATCTTAATTGAGAACCTAAGACGTGAAGGATTTGAACTTCAAGTATCTAAACCTGAAGTAATTATCCGTAACATTGATGGTGTTGATTGTGAACCGGTTGAACGTGTACAAGTAGACGTTCCAGATGAAAGTGTAGGAGCAGTTATCGAATCATTAGGACAACGTAAAGGTGATATGGTAGATATGCAAGCTGACGGTAATGGACAGACTCGTCTTATCTTTAATGTACCAGCTCGTGGATTAATCGGATATAGTACTGAATTTATGTCTATGACTAAAGGTTATGGAATTATTAACCATACATTCGACTCA